>Ga0210406_10001255_pt1 | contig 31832 bp, 25 predicted proteins | sample IncBWC30MmetaG_FD_155454 | JGI IMG/M metagenome (GOLD analysis project Ga0210406, IMG submission 155454) | Forest soil microbial communities from Barre Woods Harvard Forest LTER site, Petersham, Massachusetts, United States - Inc-BW-C-30-M | ecosystem: Environmental > Terrestrial > Soil >... | reverse complement strand
CTCTGAGTGATCGGCTTGGTGTAGCAGTATTTCGCGGCAGATGGCCTCCGCGTCCCCCAACTTCCCCTGACGGGCCAATTCGAACGCCTTGCGCAGAGCGGTCGCGGAAGCATTTGAATGAGAGGCGATCATGCGTCAGTACTAGCCGCTGACTTGGCGAAGCGCAAGAGGCGCCGCGCCACCCTTGGCCCGTGTCACGAAGAATTCACGACCCGGCCTGCACGCGGCCTGCGCTCATGTTGCCCGCGCTCCTACTGCCGGCGCTCCCCTTGTGTGTGCACATCGCTCGCCGTTGTCGGCGCTTTGATCCAATGCTTCATTACATAACAGGTTGAATTCGTCATGTAAGTGCCATTTTCACGACACACTTTTCGCCTACGATTCGCTCCATTGAGTCTTACATCCATCTGTTGAACGGAGACGCTGTGGTTGACCAACGTAAACAAGCCGTGTCGATCCGCTTGGGGGATAGCGATATTCGCAACATCAAGCGCATTGCAAAGCGTCTCGGCGTGAGGGATTCCGACATCATTCGGTTCGCGATCAAATCGACTCTGGGGCGCATTGCGCCGCTGTGCGATCAAGGGATTCGCGGACGAAATCTCGTGCCGGTGCTGGTCGAATCGGGCGACGAGCTCATTCGCTACTTCGAACTGGACGCGTTCCGGCTGGAAAGCATCATCAACGACAAGGCCGAAGAGGGCCGGCAAGTCGACCGCGACGATGTGGCGCTGCTCGCGATGAGCGGTCTGCGCGACGAATATTTACTCATGCGCATCAAGGACGGTCGTGCAACCGAGGGCGAATCGTCGGAGCAAACGCACTCGTTGCGCCGCTACTTGTACGACAAATACGTATACCGCAATACCGAGAATCGGACCGACGGATTGAGCGCCGCCCAGGACAACGTCGTACCGCTCGAAGAGGGCGCCCGACTGCCGATTCAGCAGCCCGCGTAGCTAATCGATTTATTTGAAGGACATAAGGGGAACAGCGTGCAAATCCGACAATCAATCGTCATCGCCCTCGCGGTCATCGCAGCGTGGGCCTTATCGCTCCGTCCTGCTGCCGCGGACACCGTGCTCTATGACACCGCCGGTTTCATCCAAGGCCAGCAGTCCTTCGTGCAGTCCTTTGATATAACGACTGCCGGTACGCTGACCGTCAGCCTGGCGGATATTCCCTGGCTGGATACCGTCAGCAATCTGAATTTCTTTCTGACCTCGGCGGGCGGTACCCTAGGTAAATCGATGGGTGCCGGCAGCGAAACGATCGGCGTCGGGCCGGGCGTCGTTTATGCGCATTGGTTCGGAGATGCCAACGGCCAGTTCGGCGTCGGCGTCTACGGCATAAAACTCATGTTTCAGCCGGGCGTGACCCCGGTTCCGCTGCCGGGGGCGCTGTTACTTCTGCTTTCGGCTTTGGCAGCCCTCGTGGGCGTGCGGCCTCTACGCCGGGTCGATGACAAAGCGCTGACAATTTAATGACGTCGCCTGCCGAAATGTAGTTCGCTGCAATGAAACTCACACATGCGGTGCCTACACTTCGCGTCTCTTAGGGGACTGCAAGGCGTGAAGGGTCGTGATATCGCCACTTAGGCTGATTGGTCGTCTGGCTGTATGTCTGTTGATCTTCTGCGGGCTGGCCCTGGCGGCGGACGAGCCCGCGGCCGTTTCCTCGGATGGTTACAAGCTGCGACCGGGCGATCTGCTGGCCGTATCCGTTTGGAAGGAAACTGATTTACAGGGCGAGGTGCTGGTTCGCCCGGACGGAGGCATATCGTTTGCATTGGCCGGGGAATTACCCGCCGCCGGGCATACGGTCGCCGAGCTTACCTCGTTGCTCGAGACGAAAATTCGGAAATTCATACCGGACGCGGTCGTGACCGTGACCGTCAAGGCGGCCGGCGGCAATCGAATTTACGTCGTTGGCAAAGTGAATAAAGCCGGTGATTTTCCCCTGATCGGACCGATCGATGTGATGCAGGCTTTGACTCTTGCCGGCGGCGCAACACCGTTCGCTGACACGAACGGCATTCGTATTTTGCGTCGCGACGGCGATCGGCAAGTGTCAATTCCATTTCGCTACCGGGACATCGAGCGTGGCCGCAAACTCTCTCAAAATATACTTCTGAAGAACGGTGACACGGTTGTCGTGCCATGACCCCAAGGCAAACGGCGCGGTTCTGCGTACTGGCAGCGGCCATGTCCATTGCTAGGCCGTGTCACGCTGGCGTGTGGGGAGCGCAGCCGGTAGTGGGAATTTCGGGCGACTATGCGACGAATCCCGGACTGCTCAATTTGCCGAACACTGCGGAAAGTCACGGGGCTCTGCTGCTGGATGCGCCCACCACGTACAATGGCGACGCTTTCAAGTTTTCGGTGCTCCCGAGCTTTCGCCTCAGCGATACTCAAGGGTATTCATCCCTGGACTCCGACTATGAGCACCTAAACGTCACCAGCGAGTTCGACACGGCCCGCAGTGCGCTGATCCTCAGCGCCGGCTTGGCACGCGATTCCAGCCTCTATCACGACTATATATTGGACGGTGCCACGGGTGTGCGGCGCGACACGGCGACTGCTGATCTGAATTGGGATCGGCGTCTGACGGAGCGATTGGAATTCTCCACGGATATCAGCTCGAGCAGAGTACGCTATGGGCAGTCGGTAGGCGTCGGCACGCTGACCGACTACAAGTACACCAGCGCTACTCCGACTCTCGCGTGGGACGAGAGCGAGCAGACCAAAATTACGGCGACGGCGAGCGCGGGCCAGTACAAATCACTCGACGGCACCACCAAAAGCACGAATGCCAATCTGCAGCTGGGTTTCGTCAAAAAGTTGACGGAGATCTGGTCCCTGTCCGCGAGCACAGGATACTCGCGGGCCAATAATGAGCTCCATTTCACCGAGCAGTTTCTCGAATTCACGGGGACGGGCTTTGTCGTCGTATCGGAGCCGATCGCCCTGAAATCCAGTCAAAACGGCAGTGTTTTCTCGGTAAGCCTGAGCCGTCAAACAGAATTGCTATCACTCACCGCCGATGCATCGCGGAAGCTCGTGCCATCAGGTTTCGCATTCCTGTCTCTGCAACAGAGCTATGGAGGGCACGTTTCCTATGTCGAGTCCGAGAAGTGGACATTCGGCGGCGATTTGCACCGGATACAGTATACGAATCCGCCGCGCAACGGCGCCGCGGCCGCCGACGTAAAGGTTACCAGCATCACGGCCTTCGCGACATGGCGGTGGACTGAACATTGGACGGTGACCATGAACGCTTCGCGCATCATGGAACACTATGGTTCACCGAGCACTAATACCGCCTCAAGCGGCATCAGCATTGAGCTGGCGCGGCAGTTCGATTGGAAACAATTTCAATAGTTGACCTATGAATCTGCCACCCGAAAAAGTCTCGATTGATTTGCGTGAGAAGCTCTTGTCGTATTGGCGCCAGCGCCGAACGTTTTGGGCTGTGGCTAGTGCGGTGACAATACTTGCCACGGTAATTGCGCTGGTGCTGCCCCCGACTTATCGTGCGATGGGCACCATCCTGATTGAACAGCAAGAGATTCCGCAAGAAATGGTACGTTCGGTGATTACTTCCTTCGCCGACCAGCGAGTACAGGTGATCAGCCAACGCGTTATGACGACTCAAAACCTGCTGTCCCTTATCGAGCGCTACGATCTCTATCCCGCGATTCGCCAGAAGGAGCCTCGGGAAGCTCTGCTTCAAAGATTCAGGGATGACATCGGCATGCACATGATCAGCGCCGATGTCATTGATCCGCGTAGCGGTCGCCCGACGCAGGCGACTATCGCGTTCGCCGTGTCCTATCAGAGCCGTTCTCCTGAGCTGGCACTGAAGGTCGCCAATGAACTCACGTCGTTGTACCTCAGTGAAAATCTCACTTCACGGACACAGCTGTCTCAGCAAACCTCAGAATTTTTCAAAGAGCAATCGACGCGCGAAGCGGCGCACATCGCCGAGCTGGACAAGGACCTGGCGGCGTTCAAAGAGAAACATCACGACGAGTTGCCAGAACTCGCCCAACTCAATATCACGACGATGGAGCGAACCGAGATGGAGTTGCGCGATGCAGAAAATCGCCTGAGTGCCTTGGATTCGCAGCGCGTACTGCTCGAGGCGCAGCTCGCGCAGATCAGTCCCAACACCCAAGTGTATTCGGACAGCGGGCAGCGGGTATTTGGCCCTGAGGATCGCCTCAAGACTTTGAAGTCACAGCTGGCCAGTTACAAGGCCCGTTACGCGTCAGGGCACCCGGACATAATCAACACCCAGCGGGAAGTCGACGGCCTGGAAAAAGAGGTCAAAGCGGAGGATCAGACCGGCGAGAGATTGCGGCAACTATCCGAGGCGAAATCTCAGCTTGCCGCAGCCAAGGAGAAGTATTCCGAAGATCACCCCGACGTCATGCGCTTGGAACGGAGCGTCGAGAGCCTGGAGGAGTCCGTCGCAAGGGAAGCGGACGCTGGAACCAAACGCACCGCGGCCGCGCATGCCGACAATCCCGCCTACATTCAGGTCAAAGGCCAGCTCGACTCCGTGGCCGTCGACAGAGTCAACGCGATCAAGAAACGCGACGACTTGCACGCCAAGCTGGACCAGTATGAGAAGCGCATGAGCGAGTCGCCGCAAGTCGAACGCCAATATCGCACCATGGCGCGCGATTTAGAAAGCGCCCAATTCAAGTATCAGGAAATTCTCTCCAAGCAAACCGAAGCTCAAGTGTCCGCAAATCTCGAGACCGAGAAAAAAGGCGAGCGATTTACGCTCATCGAACCGCCCCAGCCTCCGGAAAAACCGATAAAGCCAAATCGAATGCTCATTCTCATTGCCGGATTGTTGATGGCGGTCGCCGCGGGTATCGGCGCCGTGATTGCGCGCGACGCTTTCGACGCGTCGGTGCGCGGACCCAGCGATATCAGGCTCATGCTGCATGTGCCGGCGCTCGCTTCAATCCCCATCATTGTCACCGCCGCCGATCGCGTACGGCGCAAGAAGATCATCGGATTCTCGTGGGGGGGGAGCATTGCGATCTTGTTTTTGGCCGCTGTCGCGGTGCATCTTTTCATCAGACCGCTCGACGTGGTTTGGGCGACTTTGCTGCGGCGATTTGGGGTGTAGCTCGTGGATCGAATTCGCAAAGCACTGGATCTGGCGCGATTGGAACGCGCGCAAGCTCTCGGATCGGCCCCGGAGCACGTCGAAAGCTTGGCGGTCGCGGATTTCGCCGCCGGCCCGGCTGCCAACGCACCGCCGGCTGCCATCGCTTACACACGCACGCGCGTCTTTACCCCGTCTGCCCGGCTCTTGGAGGGCAATCGGATTTTGAATCCAGCCTCCGCAGACCCAGCTGCGGTCGCCTTCCGAATGTTGCGCACCCAAGTCTTGCAGCGCATGGACGCGAACGGCTGGCGTTCGCTCGCGGTATTCAGCCCCGGCGCGAGCGACGGCAAGACGACAACAGCCATCAATCTTGCCGTCAGTTTGGCGAGCGACCGCGCGCACACGGTGTTGTTGGTGGATTTGGATTTTAAGCGCCCGAATATCGGGCCACGGCTGGGTCTCGCACCTCAGTTCGGTTCGGATGACGCAATGGGTGGCCAGGCAGAAGTCGAAGACTGCCTCTATCACCCTGATGGGTTCGACCGGCTCGTTCTCATGCCGGCACGCACGGTGCTTCATAACTCCTCCGAGATCCTTGCTGGGCCACGCAGCCGCGCCATCGTTGCTGAGTTGCGCGCGCGTTATCCCGAAAGGATCGTACTGTACGATCTGCCCCCGGTACTCACTGCGGACGATGCTCTGTCGTTCGCGCCTTTAGTCGAATGCGGCTTGGTCGTCGCAGCGGAAGGGCGAACGCGCCGCAATGATCTGGTGCGTACGGTTGAGCTGCTGCACAGGACTCCATTGGTCGGCACGGTCCTCAACCGTGCCGCTGACGCGCCGGCAGGCTATTGAGACAAGCCCATGTATGAAAAGCATTTTGGCTTCAAGATCAAACCGTTCTCACTGACGCCGGATCCTGCCTTTCTGTATCCGTCGCGCCAACACGCAATGGCAATGACGTCCCTTGAGTATGGCTTGGAGTCGCAGGCTGCGTTTTCGCTGCTGACGGGCGATGTCGGTTCGGGAAAGACCACTTTGGTGCGTAGTCTGTTGCGAGGCCTGGGCGATCAGGTAGTCGTGGGGCTCATCAGCCACACACACAGCCAGTTCAAGACCATCCATAGCTGGGCTCTATCGGCTTTAGGGATCAAACCTACCGAGAACACCGAGATCGGGCAGTACGCGGTTCTCGTCGATTCATTCGTGCGTGAGTACGCCAAGGGCAAACGGACTCTTCTCATCATCGATGAAGCGCAAAATCTGTCTATCGAAGTGCTGGAAGAGCTGCGCCTGTTGTCGAACGTCAATTCGGAGCGCGACCTGGTATTACAGCTTTTGCTCGTAGGGCAGCCGGAATTGCGCACCAAACTGTCATGCCCGGAAATGGCGCAATTTGCGCAGCGAGTATCCGTCGACTTCCACTTGAAGCCCCTGGATCGCAGCGAAACTCACGCCTATGTGCGACATCGGCTCGAGGTTGCCGGCGGGTCGCCTGCGCTGTTCACGGCTGATGCGGTCGAATTCGTACATGCGCGCACCAAGGGTGTGCCGCGCTTGGTCAACCAACTATGCGATTACGGATTGTTGTACGCGTTCGCTGATGGCCTCAAATCAGTCGACGCTGATCTCATCTCTCAGGTACTTCGCGAACGCGGCGCCGGCGTGGCTCTGGCGAGTATTTCACCTGCTCAACCCGAATCGAGAAAAACTCCGATCGGAATTGCCGGTAACGGCGCCGCGTAAATTACAGCGCCGATGTTTCGCAATGTCCTATTGTTGGGCCTGGCGCTATTTTCCTGCGGAATTAATGCCGAGGGTCTGACCCCCGATCGGCTGGGCTTGATCTACAACCGCAATGATCCAGCCAGTGCGCGTATCGCACTGTACTATTCGGCACATCGCAATATTCCGCCCACGAATGTCATAGGTCTGGCCGTATCCAATTTACCCGTCATCAACCGCACGGAGCTGTCTCGCTTGCGCACGCAAATGCTTGCCGTGCTGCCGTCAAATGTACAGTCCCTGCTCTTGATCTGGTCGAAACCCTATGCCGTGGAGTGCATGTCGATTACCACCGCAATGGCGGCGGGTTATCAGCCGGGATTCTGTGAGCCGCGTTGCGCAGACACCAGCGGTAATCCATTGTTCGACAGCAGCGAGTGGCTACCGGCAGACACGGCGGGATGGCTTCCAGCGATGCTTCTGCCGAGTGAAGATGAAGCCATGGCCCGCGCCCTCATTGATCGAGGAATCAAGGCCGATGCCTCACGACCGACCGGTACGGTGTACTTGGTCCGGACCCAGGATGCGACTCGGAATGTCCGGGCGGCGGAGTATTCCGATACCGAGTCTCTGATATCGAGCCGCGTGCTGGTGCGGGAGTTGACGACGCCGATTGAACGACCGCCATCGGACATTGTGGCCTTTTTCACGGGTGCGGCACGCGTTGATGAATTGGCCAAGCTTGGTTTTCGGCCCGGAGCAGTCGCAGATCACTTGACGTCGACCGGAGGCGTGCTCCAAGGCGGCAGTCAAATGTCGGCCCTCGAGTGGTTGATGCAGGGGGCAACCGGCTCATACGGATCGGTATCGGAGCCCTGCAATGGGCTCGCCAAATTTCCGAACCCCGGGGTATTTATGAGCCACTATCTTCGCGGCGACACGCTGCTCGAGGCGTATTGGAAGAGTGTGGAGATGCCGGGCCAGGGGTTGTTCATCGGCGAGCCACTGGCGCGCCCGTACGGCGCTTCCCGCTAGGCAGCATTGTTTTCATGCACGCTGCAACTCAGCCCATCCTGTCTCGACCTGCCGCGCGCCTGGTCTTCGTCAATCGGTACTACTTCCCGGATGAGTCCGCGACCGCGCAGCTACTGACAGACCTTGCGACCGGGTTATCGGCCAGCGGAATCGAGGTGCACATCGTGTGCTCGCGTCAGCTGTACCAAACCCCCACAGCGCAACTCGCGGCACGAGAAGTCGTGCGAGGAGTCATCGTACACCGCGTCTGGACCACACGGTTTGGGCGCCGGCGCCTGTTGGGCCGCGCATTGGATTACGCATCCTTCTATGTGACGTGCGCCATTAGGCTGATCGGCTTGCTTCACCGCGCGGATATCGTGGTCGCGAAAACTGATCCGCCTCTCATCTCAATCGTGGCAGCCGTGGCCGCGCGGCTGAAGGGCGCATTCCTGATCAATTGGCTGCAAGACGTATTTCCCGAAATCGCGTCGCAGTTGGGCGCCATGCCGTTCCCAGCCTTGGTGGAGCGAGGTCTGCGTCGTTTGCGGGACGCGTCGCTTCGGGCGGCCAAAGCAAACGTAGTGCTGGGCAGCCGGATGCTAGAGTACATAGGCACTCGCGGCGTGCCCATTACCAAGTGCCTAGTCATCGAGAATTGGGCGGACCCGGACCTATTGCATCCAAAATCCATCCACGAAAGCGCGTTGCGGTTGCGCCTGGGATTGACTGACAAGTTCGTCATCGGCTATTCGGGTAATTTGGGGCGCGCACATGAATACGATACGATTCTCGGCGCCGCCGAGGCGCTGCGCTCGGATCCGCGGTTTGCGTTCCTATTCATTGGCGGCGGGGCCACTATGGACCTGCTCAAATCCAAGATAGAGTTGCGCGGTATTGCAAATTTTCACTTCCTTCCCTATCAACCTCGATACGAGTTGGAAGATAGCCTCGCGGCCGCGGACCTACATTTGGCAAGCCTGATTCCATCTCTGGAAGGACTCATCGTGCCAAGCAAATTCTATGGCATCTTGGCCGCCGGCCGGCCGGTGCTGTTTATCGGCGATCAAGACGGTGAACTATCACGCGTGATTCGTGCGACTCATTGCGGGCTGGTGATAACGACCGGCGACTCGATCGCTCTCGTTGAAGCCATCAAGGATCTAGAGGGCGACGGCGATCAGCGGGTAGCGATGGGAGTGGCAGCTCGCACCCTGCTATGTTCACGCTTCTCAACGAAGTGCGCACTCGCGAACTGGACGAGACTCCTGGCGGAAGTTGCCGCCAGTCCGTCCGGATCGATTTGACGGCCTGCTTAGATTGCCAGATCTTGCTGGCGCCGCCGCGCTTCAATCACTTTCAGATCAATGAGCATCTCGTATGCCGCCCGCATGCGACTGAAGTGAAAGCCCGCACTGCCATCCAGAAGTCCGAGGCGTACGATGTAAAGATAAAGAAAAACAATCAGCGGTCGCAATGGCATGCGATATAACACCTGCTTTAATGCCCGTCTCCGGTCGATAGGTTCTTTGCTGAACAGGGCGCTCATTGCGATAGGCTGATTGCGGATAGTCGCCTTAGCCACCGCCTCCATGCTCGAGTATCGATTGTGCCGCTCGAACCAATAGGCTATGCCATTATTAAAGGGAAAGTGATGCAGGTGCGCCTGCAGATATGCAACTTGCCCATCCGCGATGTACTCCTCGTTGACTTCGCGTTCAACGCGTACGCGGCCGAGGCGCACCAAACGACCGAACCATGTCGGATAACCGCTACTCCGCCTGAGCCACTTGCCGAGAAAGAAATCCTTGCGGCGCATACGGAACATGGCGGCATCGGAATTCGCGCCGTCAACGGCCGCTGCAATCTCTTGCGCCAGTTCAGGGGTGACCCGCTCGTCAGCATCCACCATCAGCACCCATGGGTGCTTGTACTGTACGGTGGTCAGCGCCGCATTTCTCTGCGCCGCGTAGTTATCGAATTGCCGCTGAATCAGACGGGCACCTTTCTCTTGAGCAACAATGAGCGTGCGGTCCTTACTCATCGAATCGAATACCACGATATCGTCGGACCACATGCATGAATCGATGCATTCTCCGAGATTGATCTCCTCGTTAAGCGTCAAAATAAGGATTGAGACGCGGTTCATATCGCCGGCGCGCAGTTCAGTTCAATCACATCGGCGCAGCGCTGCGCAAAACGGCCAAAAGTGAACTGACCGCGTTCGACCACGGTCTCTCGGCCCCCAGCGCGCAGTCGTTCACGCAGCCCGAATTCCAACTCGAGCCGCTCGATGGCATCCTTGACCGCAACACAGTCGCCGAATCGGACCAACAATCCCGTTTCCTCGTCGCGAATCACGTCTAATGCGCCCTTTTCGCGAGCGGCGATTATGGGTGCGCCGAAATACATCGCCTCGAGGAACACGATGCCGAACCCTTCCTTACTGCTGGGAAGCACAAAGGCGGCGCATCGTTCGTAGTAAGCAATGAGCTCCGTATCCTTTGTGTCGCGCAAGAAATGCACGCGATGCTGAACGCCGCAGCGCACCGCTACCTGCTGCAGAAAAGACAAATCATCGCCGCGACCGACGATACAGTAGTGCATGCCGTCATCCGCAAGCATGCTCAACGCCTCAATGACGGTTACAATTCCCTTGTAACGATCGCCTTTCTCCAAGCGGGTCACCGACAGGATGAACCGATTGGGCATAACCTCGGGGGGCTCGCTCCGCGTCGCGGTCCGCCATGATTCCGAGAGCGCGTTTGGAAACACAACCAGTCTCTCCGGGGGTATGCGCGGTGCCTGGTCGAGAATGCGCCTGCGGGTGTAGCGGCTGACGCAGAGAATCTTTCGTGTACGTGAGAGTGCAAGGCGGCGCAAGCGGCCGATGCCGGACCAGACTTCGATGCCGTGTGCGATTAACGCGATGGGCGTGTCGCGTTTAAATAATTTCAACGCGAGCGCGGCAACGGCCAGTCCGAGAAAATTGATGTGGCCTACCAGCACCCAGTCAAAGTGGCTTCCCCAGAGCGCGCGGGCGAGGCTGAGCGCGAACAGTCCGCGGTCGCCCGAAAAGCCGCTCACGGTGATATTGGGGTACGAAGCCGCTGCCGTGCCCGACTCCCGAGAGTCTTTCAAGCTAAGCACACGACATGTCACATTGCATCCGCCATATGCCGCAAGCATCGTCTGATTGAAGCGCTGAATGCCACCATTGGCGAACACTTCCGTGGTCAGAAATAATAGTCGCTTCGGAGGCGAGGGAACGTCGCTCATGCGACTTGCAGATAGGAAATCGCGGGCAGGGCGCGTTGCCCGTCGTGCCGCTGCATGAAGCACAGCAGCATAAGCACAGTCCATAGCAAAGGGTGCGACTCGCGTTCGCCGCTTAACTGTTGTCGCAGCAGCTCTCGCACGCGTCGTCGCTCGAGCGGGAGACGCGACATTAACCTGTCGTCGTGAATTAATGCCTCCGCCCAAGTTCGGAGCGGTCCGCGCAGCCACGCGGCGATGGGTACACCGAAGCCCATTTTCGGACGGTAAACTTGGCTGGGCGGCAGATGCCTGCACAATGCCTTCTTCAAGAGATACTTGCTTTGGCCGTCGCGCAGTTTGAAGTAGACGGGCAATCGCATAGCCCATTCGACCAGTCGGAAGTCCATCATGGGACAGCGCGCTTCCAAGGAGAAGGCCATAGTCGCGACATCGACCTTTTGCAGGAACAGATCCGGCAACGTGAACCCGGCGTCGAGCCTCATTGCGATGTCGGCGCCGCACAGATCGCTGGCAAATCCGGCGGCGAATTGCTCAAACCACCCCTGCGATGCCGATCCGGGGTGCGCTACGTCGGTGCTCAACAGCGTTGGATAATCCTTGCTGTTGCTGCGTAAATAGTTGAACAACTCGACCGGGCCCCGTGACTCGAGAGCGCCGGCAAGAAGCCTGGCACGATGCCACGGCAGGCTTCTCAAAAGCCGCCGCATCGGTCGTTTTAAGGTCCCGCTGCGCCGAGTTAGCGGCAGGATGCGATCCATCAACGGGTAGTAGTGATACCCGCCGAAGAGTTCATCAGCACCATCTCCTGTCAGCGCCACTGTCACGTGGCGCCGCGCGAGTCGCGCAACAGCCATGGTTGGAAACGCGGAGGCATCGGCGAACGGCTCGTCATATTGATCGATATAGGTCGGCAACAGTTCGATCAATCCATCGACATCCACGGTCTCCAGGATGTGATCGACACCAAGGATTTTCGCGCTGCCGGCCGCCGCCGGTCCCTCATTGAATTGCCCTTCTTTGAAGCCAATTGTAAATGTCTTTGGACGATCGACGCCTGCGGACTTCATGGCCGCCACGATCAGCGCGCTGTCGACCCCTCCGGAAAGAAACGCGCCGAGTGGCACGTCACTCATGAGTCGGATCTTCACCGCGCTCGATATCAACTCCTGCAACTCGTCGACCAACTCCTCCTCGGGGCGTGACAACCAACTCTGCTCTGGTTCAATGCAGCGAAAATCCCAGTAGCGCACGCGGCGGACTCCGCGAGCATTGACTAACAGATAGTGAGCCGCCGGCAGTTTATGCATACCCTGATGAAAGGACAAAGGCGCGGGGACGTAACCGAGCTCCAAATATAGCCGCAACGCCTCCGTATCGACGTTGATACCGCCACCCTCGTCAAATAAGGCCGTAAGCGCGCTCGGCCGCGAAGCAAACGCCACTTCCCCATTGCGTTCCGCATAGTAGAGAGGTTTGACGCCCATGCGATCGCGGGCGATGAACAGAGTGCGCTCGGTTTTGTCCCAAATTGCGAAGGCAAACATTCCGTTGATGCGCTTGAGACAGCCGACGCCCCAGGTACGGTAAGCCTCGAGCAGAGTTTCCGTATCGGAAGTACTTCGCCATGGCATCGGCGGATTGAGGCTAGTTCTTAGCTCGCGGTGGTTATAAATTTCCCCATTAAAGACAATTGCATAGCGGCGATCGAATGACTCCATTGGTTGGTGACCGGCCGCCGACAAATCCACTATGGATAGTCGTCGATGCCCGAATTGCACGTGCTCATCACGCCAGATGCCCGAGTCGTCGGGCCCACGAAGACGAAGGCTATCCAACGCGGCCGAAAAGGCCTCATTGGCCGGCCGAATTCCGTTCGGGTTGAATACGCCCAATATTCCACACATAGCGGTCGAGTATGGCTATCGTGTGTGACGCATTTGTGATTGCATCACTAGAGGAATGGCGCGCAGCTCTGCAGTATTCTGAATGAGATCAATATGTTGGGACGTTTTACATAGCCCTTCTTCTGCAGAGTGCTATGCAGGTGCCGTTCGGCTCCTTGGTCAGCGAGCCAATATCGAAGCCAAGTTCACTGATCCGGCTCAGGAAAGTCGGGACCGATCCACCCCAAGCATGAATTTCGATCGCAAGATTGTGGGTAATGGACAGAATACGACTGTCTCGTTCCAACATGAAGAATTCGCTGCCTTCAATATCGCATTTCAAGAAATCAATGCGTGAGATGTCGAACTCCTCCAAAAACGCCTGTTCGGTTAACGACGGAGCGCCTGCGTAATCTGGATTGCTCGCATCATGGTCTTGAACTTGGGTCGGTATACCGATAAATGCCCGCTTGATTGCAGCCCGGCCAGACCATCCGTTACTCGCAACGGCTCTACATAGGCTCTCCGAAAGGCTCAGACTGGGTTCGACAGCTATCACGCGCACGTCAGCGTGCTGCGCCAATGCAAGGTTCGTAAAATTTCCCAGATTGGCGCCGAGATCGACTACCACGGCGGAATTCGAAATCGAAAGATAATCGTCCTTCAGATACACATCGCGCACCCAAATCTCGCGGATGCCGCTGATAACGCGATCCCCCGAAAGCTTGGCCCGCGCCCCTTGGCGTTTCGCGACGAACGGGCCGTTTCCCATTCGAATGTCAGCAGGTTGAAGGTTTCGACTCTTCAAGCACTGCGGAAGCGTGAGCGCAATGCAAATCAGCCAGCGCACCGCTACAAGCAGCCCGCAGGTGGCGGCAAGGCCTGATGCGTCGCGCGCGATCACTTTGAAGTAGTTAAGGTTCATATCGGAGGGCCACTCTTGCGCGCCAAGTATGGAGCGCATGTATGACGCCTTTGTGATTACGCGATCGCGCTTATTTCATTGCAATGCGAAATATTTCCTGCAATCGGTGTTCATAGGTATGCTCAGCATAAGCACGCTTCTGGCCGCGCTCTGCGATCGAGGCCGCGCTCTCCGGGTGCTGCAAATAATGGCGGATCTTTTCGATCAACTCACCGATTGATTCGAAGGTTTCCACCTCAATGCCCGGTAAGAAGTGTTCCTGTAGCACCGGACGGGACGTCACCATTTGAAAGGCGCCGCAGCCGGCAAGTTCGAACGCGCGCGAATTAAGACCGTCGATTTCCGCAAAATGCAATGTATTCAGGGAGATGCGAGCGCCACAGGCCGCCCGAGCCTTGTCGTCCATAAAGATCTCGCGCCCCCTGGGACGCTCGCGTAACCGATACAGAAGCCAATCCGGCACTGTGCCCCAAAGTTTCAGGTCGAACTCCCCCAGTTGCTGCAAAATTTCCTGCCGGTAGTAGTACAGCGTACATGCGATACCAACATCGCAGCCGAAGCGCGACAAATCGTCCGGAGTAAGCTCGATGCGCCGATGCACGCGTGGATTGCAAGCTTCCGCCAAGTAGTAAAACGAGGTGGACTTGATCATGCGGGAGAACAGATCCTGCATATAACGGTCTTTGAGGAAGACCGCATCGTATCCAGCGCCGAGCAGGTATTGGCGGCCCAGTGTCGTCATTTGATCCTGACACCAGCAGACAATGGGCGCCTTGGTCGCTTTGCGGAGCCGCACGACCGTCTTCGGCGAGAGTTGGCTGCCGAGAATGACGAGAATGAGCGTCGGTGCAAACTGCTCAACTTTACGGAGCAACCTCGGCTCCGCTCTGCGTTCAGGCTCGCGAAGAAATATGTCTATTGCCTTTGACGCCAGCGCGGCTGATAGCCGCCCCCAGTTCGCGCCGGCCACCCGCGTATCCATCACGGCAACTTCATGCCCTAGTATGTGCAGCGCATCGACGACATGCCACTCCATCGCATCCGGCAAGTTTCTGGACCCAATGACCAGGACCCGTTGGTGCGCGCCCTGCAACTAGCCACCGGTCCGTTTCGAAGTAGGATTCATGCGATTGTTCTTCGATGTTTCCCATTTATGCTGCCCGAAATATGTGTAATTCCTGTTACATGCTTGCACGAGCATGATTGCTGAAAGAAATTGTTCATGTTCGACGAGTAATTTAAGGGATGACTGCGAAAACTGCGTTACGCACCGGTGCCTTGGTGCTGGCCGGTCACGTTGCTGTGGCTGTGGTCGGCGTGGGCGCGCTGCGGATCTACACGGAACTTGCGCCGCCAGGCGTATTTGGTGAGGCAAACCTCTTATTGAGCGCTCTCGGTCTGGGTATGCAGGTGGTCATTGCGCCCTTTACAGCTTCGCAGCTGCGCTTTCACACACAAGCGCAGGCTCGGGGAGAGGCCGTCCAGTTCACGCGGGAATCGCTGGTGTGGGCGTTGCGAGCCGCCTTACTTCTGGCAATAGCCTGTAGCGTCGGATTCTCCTTGTGGCGCCAATGGCACGGGCAGTCAGCTGAAATTGTTGCAGCCGGAGCGTCTGCGATCTGGCTCATTGCCATGACAGCTCGAAATGTCTTGATGAGTCGTCTGCAAGCCGAGCGCCGACAAGCGACCTACACTGCGATACAAGTGTTCGAAGCGATCTTTCTTGCGGGTCTGACCGCGTGGGCTTTGAAGCAATCGGCGACGATTGGGGCGTTCGTAGTCGGACAGGCACTCGCCATTGTCTTGCTCTTAGTGCTTCTCGCTCGTCTCGCTCCTTGGCCAAAGGCACCTGCGGAAAAGCGCGGACGCGCGAATGCTGGATTTCTGTCAAAGGTCTTGAGCTATGGAGTGCCGTTCGTGCCGATGTCTCTCCTGACGTGGGTGGCGAATCTCGCCGATCGGTATGCAGTGGCATTCTTATTGGGCGCAAGCGCCGTCGGCGAATATGTAGCGCCGTTCGCAATCGCGAGCCGCGGCATGGCGCTGGTCAACGTAGGACTAAATGACTTTTTTCGACCCATACTCTTCGACGCCGAAAATCAACGAGAACCGGCCAAGGCACGGCGCGTATTTCGTGCATGGATAGGGACAAGCGTTTGCCTCAGCGGGGCGGCGCTCGTGTTCCTATACTTCGCGGGAGGGTTCGTTTCCTCGATCCTGCTCGCAAAGGAGTACCGGGCCTCGGCCGTCGGCGTCATGATGTGGGTCGCCTTGGGGTACGGGGTGTTCGGCGTCAACCAGATTTTTGAGACCCGCTTGTTGTCGCTCAACCGATCGGCACGATTGCTGCCTTCCATGGCGCTCGGCGCCGTAACGAATATCTTGTTCAGCTTAATCCTCGTCTCCCGCAATGGGATTATCGGCGCGGCTCAGGCTACCTGCGCGAGTTTCGCATTACAGGCCATCGGTGCAGCGCTCATTCTCTATCTCGCATTGAGGCAGGCCCGAATCAATCAAGCGCAGTTGCCGGCGTAGTTATGGAGTTTCAATGCTAGCTTGGCGCAATCAAACAAAATCGACCCTTAATTCGATCGCTCGCCTCTTTGGAGCGCGACTCGTGGGCGCTAACTGGGGACCGCAAGGTGCTGCGACCGCGCTCCGCCGCGCTAGGGCGCGGGGCTTCCTTCCCGGCAGCGTCATCGATGTCGGCGCTTCAAACGGCCAGTGGACGCGCGAATGTCGAACCGTGTTTCCCGAGGCGCAATACCTGCTGATCGATCCGCTCGATGCCAACAAGCCCGCGTTGACCGCGATCGCCAGGGAGGAGACACGAGTTTCGGTTTGGAACGGCGCCATTGCTGCGGTCCCCGGCAATTTAGTCCTGCACTGCCATGGGGATCAATCCAGTTTCTTTCCCAGTAGGGACTTCTTGGGGACTGAAAAGCAGGTGGAGGTTCGAACTCTGGATTCATTCTTGACCACGGTTAATTTACCTTCGCCCTTGCTCATCAAGGCCGACGTTCAGGGGTATGAACTGGAGGTGCTCAAGGGGGCAAGACGCTGTCTCGAAAATACGGAGCTGCTGCTGCTGGAATTATCATTTCGGCGATATTACGAAGGTGGTGCGCTGGCGCATGAAGTCGTTTCGTTCCTGGGCGAACGCGATTTCTGTATATACGACATTTGCACCTACATTCAACGCCCGGCCGACAACGAGCTGGTTCATGCGGATCTGATGTTTGTCCGGCGCGACTCAAAGCTTCTCGCCCGTGAAGGTTGGTTTTAGCTGTGAGAAGTCTGAAGCGATCTCTCAAGCAATTACCCATCGCGGCCGCTGCAAATGCGCTCGTGAAGGCTACATGGCTGGAGCGAAACGCGGCGATGATCCGCCACCGTTACCTGACAAGGGCACGGCGTCTCGGCATCCAAGCACCATCCGACGACGCCGCATTGAGGGCCACCGTGGTGCAGCGTGTCGGACAACGCGCGGCGGCTCTCGGCTGGCCGAAAAAAAACGGCGACCTACATATCTTTCTAGTCTATCCGTTGACGAATTGGGAAGGGATATTGTCGACTGCCCTGTCTACTTTCGGAAAAGTCACGACATTTGAGTGGCGGTCGCTGGGTTTCAATGAAACCGCACCGAACTGGGTCAAGGTGCGCGATTCGATGAACCACGCCTTACTGGATGCCTACCATGCGGCATCGCGAGAGCAAGTGGTAGACGTGGTCGTCGCCTATACTTCGGGATATACACTCAGCGCGGAAGTGTTCGCCGCAATGGCCGCGCGAGGCGCCGTGACGACCAATTTTTGTTTTGATGACAAGGTCCTTTGGCCCGGACCGAAGCTCGGCGACCGTCGCATCAGTACCGCCGAAATTTGCAGTTCGGTCGATTTGAATTTGACCAACGATCCGCAGGGCACATTGAAGTACTTCGTTGAAGGCGGCCTTGCCATGTTCCATGCGGAGGCCGCCGACCCGCACTTACATCGACCGCTCGATTTGCCATTCGAATTCGACGTCTCCTTTATTGGGGCGCGATTCGGTTGGCGCCCCGTGCTGATCAGAGAATTGCGTCGACATGGGATCGAGGTCGAGTGTTTCGGCAATGGCTGGCCGAATGGTGCCGTATCGAATGAGGATATGCGTGAGATTTACGCGAAAAGCCGCATTAATCTTGGTTGCGGAGGGATCGGCTACTCAAGCAGCCTGGTGTGCCTCAAGGGTAGAGATTTTGAAGTACCCATGAGCGGCGCTTTGTATTTGACCCAGCACAACCCCGAACTCTCGCTGGTGTTCGATGTCGGTCGTGAAATTGTCACTTACCGAGACCCGGCGGACTGCGCGCGGATAATCAAGGAGCTGCTCAACGATCGCAATCGCGCGGCGTCTATACGGAAAGCCGCGCGCGCGCGCAGTATTCGCGATCACACCTACCAGGCGAGATGGGCACGCGTATTTGAAACCATCGGGGCTCTGAAATAGGAGCGCCGCCATGCGTCAAGCGCCTCGACTATTTCCAACCGCGCTTTTCGTCGCGATCGCAATACTCCAGGCGACGCCGGCGAGAGCCGCGCCTCCATTAGTGTATTCCCGTCCAAACTACCAGAGTCCTGTACATGGTGATCCCGACGACTTGCTCCTCATACCGGGAGACGGATTTGCGGCGGACGACACGGTGGTCTACAGCGCGCTGGACGACACAACGCAAAGGCCATCTCCGCCGGAGTCGGTTCCCCCGCAGTCTGACGGACATCAGGGCACCGCCGCCGTGGTAGCCACCGTCAACATTCCTTATTCGCTGACGGTAAAGCTGCCTTCGGTGATGGCGCCTGGGCGTGCGTACGCGTTGTGGGTTCGTAATCACTCCAATGAATGGAGTACCGCAATCAAGATCAACGATGCGCGCCCCTTGTGGATAACGCCCGACTACGCCTACGTTTCAACGTCCTTGGCCAACCTGCCGCGCAGGATCAAGGTCGTGGGGCGCAACCTGGACGCCGCGCCCGGCGCGACCACGCAGATTAAACTCGTTGGCCCGCAAAGATACACCATCAATGTGCCTCGGGCAGATGACTCCAGGCGGGCAAATCAGAGTTTCGTCGCAGAAGTCGACCTACCCGCAAGGATTTCCGCAGGCACTTACGCGGTCCAAGTCTCGCGAGACGGCGTCGGATGGGTATCGGTCGAAACGCAAAAGCTAACCGTTAGGCCCGATCCAACGACCCCACGCAAATTCAACGTGAGTGATGCGGCATTCGGCGCGTGCCGTCCTGAGAACGCCCGCGACGTCACACCGTGTTTACTCGCGGCGATCTCCGCGGCACACGCCGCCGGCGGCGGCGAGGTGAAATTTGACGCCGGCACGTGGACTCTAACGGACCTAAGCATGCGGCAGCTTGCCTCGCCTGATGGAGTCGAGCTTCCCAAAGGCGTGAGCCTGCGGGGGGCCGGCGCGAAGACGACCCGCTTGATCCGCGAGAAGCCCCAAGGAATCTGCACAGGAGCGGCCATCAGCCTGGTGGGAGAAAATGTCATAGAAGGCTTCACATTTGCAGACGCAAATATCTATGGGCCAAGCGATCCCCCATGTCCGTTCTTTCAATTGGGGAGGGCTTTCAACGGCTCAAGACGACTGGACTATGCGGAACAAAAGCCCGTCGACGGAATTCTCATTACGCGAAACGTGTTTGATCGACCCAGCGTCGCCATTGCAGACGCCGGTGCGCCCATTCATCATTTGTTTCTGACTTACAATGAATTCGGCGCCTATCGCTTTGGATTGGATCTCAGCGGCAATCGCTACAACACCACGACGAAATATCGCATAGATGATTCCATCGTAGAATTCAATTCATTCAAGCCCGGCTCCTACGTCGACGCCAAAATAGGGCAGGGCACCATCGCCACTTCGTTGGGAGCGTCACAGCGCCTCGATTTCAGCAACAACTCCGCTGACGGAGCCGCGGATGACTATTTGTACGCCCCGGTCGATGCAAATGGCTGGCGCGCAGCATTTTTTTGGTCGCTCAATAACAATCAGGAGATGAGTCTGGTGGCCGACAATGTGGCCACGTGCACTGGTGACAAGCTCGGCGATGGTGAGGCAATCGCGTACGACAATAACGGCAACACTTCTGCTTTTGAGCACGCGATGACGGTGCAAACCGCAACACGAGACGCTGTAAGTGTGTCGGGTAAATTGAGCCACACGCAGAATGATCGCGAAGTTCCATTGCCGGAGTACTACTCCGAACATTGGGTCCAAATCGTCGAGGGACCGGGGCTCGGGCAAACGCGGCACATCGCGGGCTACGCCGTTGAACCAGGCTCTTCGAGCGTCAAATTCCGCGTCTGGCCATCGTGGGATGTCGTGCCGGTTGCCCAAAAAAGCCGCGTGGTCGTTCAGCGTCAATTTTGGCAGGTCTATACCATCAACAATCGAATCGACCAGCGGCGCCCGTTGTGCCGGAAGAGTAATCGTACCCAGTCCAAAGGAGGCGTCATAACGATGTGGGCCCCGAGCACCGATTCGGTAATCGCTGGAAACGTGCAGTTTGATAGCGATGGTATCAAGTTTGAACAGGGATACAGCGCCGTCGATCCGATGTGTAAGGAATGCACGTCGTGGGCTATGGCGCAGATGTTTCTCGAGATTCGGGGCAACGCGATTCACGGCAAGTACGATTGGGACTCCAATTGCAGTGAATCAGGAATATCGGGATGGTACGGGGCCTCTCCAACTCCTTCGTCGCCCCCGCCGGTCATGAGCTACGGCGTCTCGATCGCACACAACATGGTTGAGCACGCTGATGGGTTGCGAGGGGGAGGCATTTCAACAATGTTGTCTTGGTATGCCGGCCCGCCTTCGCGCGACCGGCCGCTCGTGCGCAACCTACTGATTCAGCACAACCTACTCGAGGATATCAACGGAAGCCTTCCGAAGGGTCGCTGCGCTAATTCGCAACCAATTCGAACGGGGATCAACCTGGATCAAACACATCTGGTCCACGGTACGATTCTCTACGCAAATTCATGCAACAAGGTCGCCAAGCACCTATTCGACGGCGCCGCCCGGACGTCGCGCGTGTGTCCGTCAAGCGTGAAGAATTCTTGTGAGTGTGGGATTTAGTTAGGTATTGGGTCGCGGATGACGGCGGAACGTAATCGTCGATTCACTTGGCGCACGATCGTTTTTAATTAATCAGTAACACTGGAGGGCCAGTCTCCTTAGGTCGGGCGATGGCCAATCTAGAATTCCGCGCCCCCGGAATACTGGGGCGAGTCGCAATAAATGAGCTCCTACTTCCCATGTCGCTAGACGTACGAAAATACAAATTTATTGATGCCCTAAGAGGATATGCCATTCTCGGAGTGATTCTCGTGCACTCTACACAGTCAGTCACGCCCGTGAGCGGAGTACTCAAGTGGATCGCGGAGTCCGGCGCCAAAGGCGTTCAACTCTTTTTTATTGCCAGCGCGTTGACACTTAGCATGTCGTGGCACTCGCGTAATTCTCAAGAGATGTCTCCAATTCGTAATTTCTATTTGCGTAGATTTTTTAGAGTCGCCCCGATGTTTTACGTTGCCATCGTCTTTTACCTCTTTTTGAACGGATTCGCTGCGAGCTACTGGGCGCCAAATGGTATTCAATGGTGGTTTGTTCCGCTAACTGCACTCTTTCTGAATGGCTTCCATCCTGAAAGCATTACGTCGATCGTGCCCGGTGGTTGGTCGATCGCGGTCGAAATGAATTTCTATCTGATCTTGCCTTTTCTTATGCTGCATCTAAAAAAAACAAAGTCGCTGGTGCTGTTCCTTGTTTTCAGCCTGTCTATTTACGCGGTTTCTAAGTACGCATTGTTGCATCTGCTCTTGACCCGTTATCCGCAAGAGCAGCAATACTTGGTTTCCGACTTCGCCGTCCTGAGTGTTTTCGGCCAGATGCCAGTATTTGCGATTGGGTTGATCGCATTCTCGGCATACAGCAAAACGGCTAATTTGCGGCGGATCGTTGCCTGGGGCTGGCTTGGCTTCACTTCGTTCATCCTACTTGCGATGATGTCTCCGCTGCATGCGAAAATTCTTGGCAATTACATTACTTTCAGCGCCGGCTTTGCGCTGTTTGCGCTAACGCTTGCCATTTACCCTGTGAAGGTTCTTGTAAATTCAGTGGTCGTGCATTTTGGAAAACTGAGTTTCAGTATGTATCTGGCTCATTTTGCGGTGCTCGCATTCCTCGCCGCGATTGGCCTTACACCGGACTTTCCGCCTGGAGACCTATCGAGCATGGCCTTTTTCCTGTTGGTAACGGCGGCCTCTGCGGCGATATCGTTCATCACATATTCAGTGGTAGAGCGCAACGGAGTTAAGCTCGGCGCTAGAATAATTGACAGACTCGATGCGCCGCGGAGGACTAGCGCGAGTGTCGAGTTGACCGGTTGAGCGTACGAGTGCTACGGAACTGCGGGTCTCGTGCCCCAGCGCGGGCAATCTGTGTAAGTTGCGGCGCCAGTGAAGCCGAATGTCTGATCTGCCCGGACTCCTGTAAATGCGAGTCGGTGTCAAAAAATGCCGCTCTTGGATATTCACTGAGGTTCGAGAGAACCAAGAAACATGCACCGCGCTTCTCGTAATGCGCTCGCAGCCACGCAACGACGCCCCCCGGTACATTCGCGTGATTAAACGTAGTCGGCAGTCCTCCGACTACCACAATTCCCTTGGCTCAAGCTGTATCTATGACGGGATCGACATCTGCGCCAAATGCGGGATCCTCGACCGTACTAAGCGCGTCGTAACTGCTACCGCAGCAGGTTGGGATACGGCAGCGCGTTCTCGGCGTCTTTGCGACTCTCCGTCCCGAATAAGTTGGCGCGGTGTGCTGGCACGGCAACTGCCCTTGATGTTCGCGCGAATAGCATATGCAAGACTCCAATCGCGAACAGGGTGCGGATCCAAATCGTGGATGTCATGGCCAAGCCGTCCTCAAATCGAAAGCAAAAGCCGTAGGCCGTAATGCAAAATATCAAAAAGCGAGTCACGGATCTGCTTTGAGACAGATCGCAGCGGCGATTGACGGTGCCCAAGAAAAGACCCAACAGTGGACATCCGACGATGATTCCCAGCCAACTAAAGTTCCAATACAGTTCGCCTAGAACAGTGGTGGAAACGTAATTGTCGCGCGTTTCCGTGATGTGCAATTCGCGGTTGAAGAGCTGTCCAATCGACGTGTCGGGCTTTGTGGGCCAGATGACCCGAGGTACGAAGCCCTCAAAAATAAGCAAGAGGGTGTGCCCATTCTGAAACGGCGCTGTGACACCGACGCGTTCGATAATCATTTCCACGGTAGGCTTATACGAAGCGCGCGCCAGAAAGCTTCTCGAGCTATATACAACCTCCTTCTGGTGTTGCCTTTCGGCGGTCAGCGCTATTTCTATGTTCTTCACGAGGTTCGTGGCGGCGTCCGCGCGAGAAATTCCGCGGTCCGCCAATACCTCGGCCCGGTAGGCTTGGAATATCGGAAAAGTGAGTATGACCACCGCGAAAACGGCTATGAGCCAGGACTTCGGAATGCGCCCGTCCACGAGAAATTTGGCGACCAAAACGATAACGGCCGGCTCAATGGCAATCTCTTTACTGTCTTCGACAAACCCGAGCACGAATTCACCGACCACAACGCCGAGAATCAATAGGCCGAACAGTCGGCTTTTGGTAGTAACGAAGCCGTAGGCGAGCAGTGCAATGCCCAAAGGGTGCAGCATCCTGCCGACCGTGAGCGCCATGCCGGTCACAGCCGACAGGTCTCGAAGTGGATCCCATGCGCGCTTCAAGACTTGAACTTGCCATACCCATGTCGCGGCGACGCCGACCACCCAAACTATGAATCCAACGATTGCCACTGTGATCGCGGGCCAGTCCTTCGCGGAGGTCCCGCGATCCACACGCCCCGCCAATTCAGCGATTGCTCTGTATCCCAATATGATCAGCGCCGCACCCAGCACGATTGCAATCTCCGCCTTGCCGGTGCTGCCGCTTGGCGCGACCGGCGCCGGACCCAGGAACAAATCGAGCAAGTCGCTCGCGCCGAATGTCATGAAATAGATCGGCAGGAATATGCACAGCAGCATATAGCGGCCGTTTAACTTATCGACAAACAGGATGGGGCTTGCGCATACCAGAAACAGTGCGCACACATAAGCGAATCGCGGATCTGCGCTGCCGCCTGCGGCCGCACCGATGCCGGCCAGAGCGATAAAGCCTGCGACCGAACCCACATAGAGGAGAGATCGATTCACGTTGCGGGCATCGAGTTCATGGGGGCGTGGCCAACCGCAGCCGCTCTTCGCCACCGACGGAGACGATGATGTCGTGGTACACGGTCTCCAGCTGAAGCGCGATTCCTGTCCAGGAAAGCGATTTTTCAACTGCGAATCGCCCGGCGACACCCATGTCCTTTCGAAGCTTCACATCGCCATGCAGTTTACGAATGGCGCCGGCGAGAGACATCGGTTCACCATCGGATATGATGCCGGCCCGGGCTTCAGTGACAAATCGAGCCAAACCGACTTCCGGCGTCACGACCACGGGGCAACCCATGGCCATGGCCTCCGCCACGACATTACCGAAGTTCTCGGAATAGGACGGTAGAACGAACATTTCGGCGTGTTCGTAAACCGCCCACTTGTTTGCGTCGGAAACCGGCCCCACAAAACGTACGCGATCCGCGACGCCGAGCTCAAGAACCAGGGCCTCCAGATCCTTTTGATAGCCTTCGTCGTCATTTCCCGCGATGATCAATGTGAGTTCGGGAACCCACTGCCAGGCTCGAACCAATCGGTCCAGCCCCTTCTTCCAATTGATTCGTCCCAAGTACAGCGCGTAGGGGCTTCTGATCAGTGGGAACCTTTTCTGTTCGAAACCCTCATGCTGTGCGGGCCAACTGACGCCGTTCGGAATACAGACTATCTTGGATAAATTCAATTTCAGCGCAGTGACGTCCTGGCCTTCCAGTTCGGCCGTGACGTGCAAGGCCGCTGCCCGCGCCAGCGTGCGCCGCTCAATGAGCGCAATCCAAGCGGTTTTCAACCACCGGCTCTTGCGGCGAATGAGTTCGCGAACGAGCTGCCCGCGCGGCGATACCACATACGGTACGCGCGCAGAAAAGGCCGCCCGTGCCGCCGCCCAAGTCGGCCACAGAAACACGGAATGAAGATGCACGATGTCGAAATCATGGATGGTTTCTTTGAGCCGCCGCGCCAAAGGCGGGGACCAGTACAGGCGCCGGAGCGCGGGAACGCTGAAGTAACTGACCTGGACGCCGTCCATATCAACCGGCCGCCCAATCGGTACGTCAGATACCCCCTGGCCGTCAACATTTGTCGTGTACACATGCACGCGATGACCCTGCTCCACCAGGGCGGCGCAAAGTGCGTGCACAGACCGAATGGGGCCGCCGTAACGCGTTGCCGGATAGTAAGAGGGAATCACGTGAAGGATGTTCAGCTTGCGGGGCGGCATGGATCGCTATTGCCGGACGGTTTGCAGGACCGTCGGTGCGAGGTGGCCGCCGTTTCGCTTGTCATCAGTGGGCAGCGCGACATAGTCACCCAGTGGTGGTGCGTCGGCAACCGGCGCCAGCCGCACCGCCTGCAGCAGGCCCTTGATGCGCGTGAGCCTGAACAGATCGACTTGATAAGGGAACCAGTCGCGCAGCTCGCCCGCGCGAGCCGAGTCGCGGGTCCCCGCCCCAAATTCGAACCAGACTGCCGGCCGTGAGGTTTCCAGCGTCACGCGCAGTCCGCGAAGCACAGAAGACTCCAAACCCTGCACGTCGATCTTGATGGCATCCACATGCGAAATGCCTTGCGCCTGCAGGTAGCGGTCGCCGTGCGCGATCCGAGAATATCCGACACACTTCAGCGGTCGATCATATTGCTCTTCGGCCAGGAATGTCCCCATTCCGTGATTCCGGCTGTCGATCGAATAGAACGGAAGATCGGCGTCCTCGGTCCCGAGTCCGACATTGTGCAGGGTGACATTGTGAAGCTGATTGAGGGACACGTTGCGCTGGAAGGCTGGCCAGAGGGAGGGATTGGGTTCGAAGGAGTGCACCTGTTGAAAATGCCGAGCGAACTGCAGACTATGAGTCCCTACGTTTGCGCCGATATCGAGCAGTACGCGCCGCGGCGTTTCGCGGATATTCGCCAGAAATTGATTGATTTCGAGGCCTTCGTAATCACCGAACAGATACATCTCCCGTTCGATGTACGATTCGATATCGCCGGCGAACAGCAGCGACCCGTTCCGGATCAGAAACGCCCCCCCGGCATCGGTGGGGACGATCCAATTGACCGCCCGATGCCATCCTCGCAGTCGGCGTAGGCCCCGTAGTCGGCGCGCCAACCGCGCGCGCATGGATCCTGGATGAGTCTCTAACATGACAGGATCATCACAAGTATTGATGTCCGGATTGTTGCAAACCCATGGATTCGCTCGACTGAACGCCGAGCGGAGCTTAGATGTCACGTTCCTGAAACACATCCTCGGTATCAATGCGCACGCATATCCGTTCATTGGCAACCCGCTGGCGCTCAGCTGAGCGTCGGAGTACTTCGCATGTCCGTGCAGTCGATAGCGCCGGAAAGCCCCGCGCCCCCTGTTTGGCGATTGCCATGGGGTCTCGCGCTGGTTGCTTTGGCCGTCGGATTGCTGAGTCTCTGGCCGTTCTGGGACGGGCTGAGCCGCATGTGGGGTTGGTGGATTGACGCGCCGGAGTACAGCCACGGGCTGCTGATTCCTCCCATTGCCGCGTTCTTGATCTGGCAGCAGAAGGATCGTTTGGAGCGCATGCGCTTTACCGGCAGCTGGTGGGGTGTAGGTTTGATTGTGGTTGGTGGCGCGTTCTTGGTCATGGGGCAGCTGGGCACGGTTTATACCGTTGTGCAGTACGCGTACTTGATCACGCTGTTCGGACTCATTCTGTCCTTTTTGGGCGGCCTGGCGTTTCGGGTCATTGCGATACCGCTGCTCATATTGCTGTTCATGATCCCGCTGCCGCAGTTCGTCCTCGCCAACTTGTCTACCAAGCTGCAGCTGTTGTCCTCACTGATCGGCGTCTATGTCATTAGATTGTTCGATATCAGCGTTTTCCTCGAAGGCAACGTGATCGACCTCGGCGGATACAAGCTGCAGGTCGAGGATGCTTGCAGCGGATTGCGCTATCTGTTTCCGCTCATGACCCTGGGATTCTTGATGGCGTACTTTTACAAAGGTGCGCTGTGGAAAAGAATCACTCTTTTCCTGTCGAGCATTCCGATCACCGTCTTCATGAACAGTCTTCGCATCGGCGTCATCGGTGTCACGGTAGAGCACTGGGGCATCGCCATGGCCGAAGGATTCGTGCACGAGTTTCAGGGCTGGGTGGTGTTCATGATCAGCGCGCTGCTGATGTTCGGCGAGATAGCCTTGCTCAATCGGCTCGGACGCGAGGCGGGCACCTGGCGGCAGCTCTTCGGGGTGGAACTGCCGGGGTCCACCCCGCGTGGAATCTCCGTGCGGAAACGCGATGTCCCGAAAAGCTTCGTGGTTGCCGGGCTCTTGGTCATCGGCTTCATCGTCATGACCTTCAGCTTGCCGCGCCACCCCGAAATCTTTCCAAGACGTGCCTCGTTCGAACAGTTTCCCATGCAGCTTGGGGACTGGCACGGACAACGAAGCTCCCTCGATGGCATTTATTCCGATGCGCTGAAGCTCGACGACTATGTGCTGGCTGACTACCTCGATCACTCCGGCGACGTCGTCAATCTATACATTGCGTACTACAACTCGCAGCGCAAGGGCGAAGCGGCGCATTCGCCGCGCTCATGCCTGCCCGGCGGCGGCTGGCAAATGCACGACTTTGGCCAGCGCGAATTGGCGGGCGTGCTGGTGAACGGCCATCCGTTGCGAGTCAATCGAACGCTGATTGAAATGGGGAATGAGCGCCAGCTGGTCTACTACTGGTTTCAACAGCGCGGCCATGTGATCACCAGCGAGTTCGCCGTGAAGTGGTTCTTATTCTGGGATGCCTTGACGGCCCATCGAACCGATGGTGCGATGGTCAGGGTCATCACCCGCTTATCGCCGACCACGCCGGTGACGAGCGCCGATCGTCATGTCACGGATCTGATATCAAGAATGGCGCCGGATCTGATCCGGTACGTTCCCAATTGATTCATGCAGTACATAATGCCATTCATCGTCGGGATGGTCGTGACCATGGTTTGCCTGCCGGCGTTGGTGCGCCTGGCGGTCAAGTGGCTGATGGTCGATCATCCGGGAGCACGAAAGGTTCATTCGATCGCCATTCCCCGAGTGGGGGGCGTTGCGATGGCGTGTGGCGTATTCGTCGCCTCACTCTTCACCATCAATCTGCAACCCGCTGATATCTGGTTTCTGGCGGCCGCGGCCGTCCTGACGATATTCGGAGCGCTGGATGATCGCTTCGATTTGGACTACCGGGTCAAGTTCATCGGCCAATTGACGGCGGTCGCCATCGTCGTCGCGGCCGGCGACGTGCGGTTTCAATCGATCGCATTGGATGATCGGCTATGGCTGCCGAGCTGGTTGTCCGTTCCCATAACCGTGGTTTTCTTGGTGGGCATCACCAATGCGGTCAATCTCGCCGACGGCCTTGACGGCTTGGCAGGGGGGACTACGTTCTTGTGTCTGTGCGCCGTGGCATTGCTCTCGAGCGCCGGGCTGCCGGGGTCCTCGACAGCATTGACGCTGGCATTCGCAGGTGCGGTGTTGGGTTTCCTGAGATTCAACACCTATCCGGCGAGCGTCTTCATGGGCGATGCCGGGAGTCAGCTCTTGGGGTTCAGCATCGGCGTATTGAGTATTCGTGCCACGCAAAGCGCCTCTAGCGAGATCAGTGCCGCAATCCCGATCTTGCTGCTGGCGGTGCCGATCCTCGACACGTTGAGCGTCATGGTGCAACGCATTGCCGAAGGGCGATCGCCGTTTAGTCCCGACAAGAATCACATCCATCACAAACTATTGGCGATGGGTTTCGGTCACCATGAGGCGGTAATGTTGATTTACGTCGTTCAGGGCGCCCTGTTCGTGATCGCCTACTTCATGCGCTATGAATCCGACCTGCTCATTTTGGGGTTTGTTACGGCGTTTTTCTTTCTCGGTCTCGGCATCTTGCAATTCGCGGCGCGCACCGGCTGGCGATTTCGGGCAAAAGGATTGGACCCAAGCGGGTCCGCCGTACCTCGCCTGATGAGCGTCATTCATAAGCCCGGGCTCCTGCCGCGGCTCTCGTATGCCGCCGTCGCGGCGGGCGTGGGCACCTACGCGGTACTTATCGTCGTCGAAACCGCAACCTTAAGCGGCGATTTCCGGATATTGATCGTGGCATTGCTTGCCGTCGTGATCGGATTTTCAGCAGTGCTGCGCGGCGCGCCTTTGAACCTGATTGAAAAAGCCGCGCTGTACGTGACCGCGACCGCGCTGGTTTACCTGGATGCCGTGGTGCTGCCGGCCGACCGCTGGCTGTCCGCAGTCGGCTGGGCGGCGATCGGAGTGGCCGCGGTGGCTACGGCGGTGCGCCTGCGCTTGTACAATGACCGGCGCTTTCTGCTGACACCCCTCGATCTCATCGTCCTGTTCATGGCCTTGGTCGTGCCAAGTCTGCTCGACACGCTGCACCTGCCGCATGGCGGCGCACTGGCGATCGCAAAACTCGTGATCCTGTTCTACGCGCTGGAAATGCTGGTGACATGGTCGGAACGCCGCGCCGTGTGGGTTCGAATCGCGGCGGCAACCGTACTCGCCGGACTCGTCGTGCGGCCATTTGTGGCGTAGTCGCCGTGTCATGCGGACGTCATTTAGCGTTCGTATACTTTTTGCCCACTCGACCCGGGATGCTTCAATGTCTGTCCTCGCCCTGAAGAGCCGTGCTTGGTTGCCGGTTGTTTGCCTTCTCGCGGTCGCGGTCGCGGTCGCAGGTTGCGGCGGAGCGCAGTCTCGCAAAGCCAAACACCTTGAAAAGGGCGAAGCCTTTCTCGTCGCGGGCAACTTTGAGAAGGCGCGCGTCGAATTTCGAAACGCGCTGCAGATAGCGCCGATGGACAGCGAAGCCCGTTATGACAACGGCGTGGTCGCCGAGAAAATGGGCAATTTGCGCGAAGCGGCGCAGTTTTATCAGGGTGCCATCGACAGCAATTCGGACAACATCCTCGCGCGCGGCAGTTTGGGCCGTATCTACGTATTTGCAGGTGCGCCCGACAAGGCCCTGGAGACGGTCAAACCGGCCTTGGAAACACATCCGGACGATGCGGCTCTGCTCACGATTCGAGCGGCCGCGAGCATTCAGCTCAAGAATTCAGATGGCGCCTTGAAGGATGCCGAACGTGCGGTGCAACTGGCGCCGAATAGCGATGATACGGTCGCGGTTCTCGCGGGAATTTACAAATCGTTAGATCAGCCGGCGAAGGCTCAGGCGCTTCTGCAAGAGACGATCAAACGAAATCCAAACACGACCGAGTTGCGCTTGGTGCTTGCGCAGCTCGACGGAAGTCTTGGCCAGCAATCGGAAGCCGAGGCATTGCTGCTGGATCTTGTTCGCCTGAAGCCAAAAGAAAAGGCGCACCGCCTGAGGTTGGCGCAATTCTATGCGCGCACCGACCACGTCGACGAGACCGAGCGCGTGCTTCGCGACGCGATTACGGCGATTCCGGATGAGCGCGACCTCAAGACGGCACTGGTTGAGTTTCTCGCCGCCCGGCGCAGCCGCGAGGCCGCGGTGCATGAGCTGGATGCCATGATCGCGGCGAGTCCCAAGGACTATGACCTCAAGTTCGTGCAGGCGCAATTCTACGAACAAGGCAAGGAAGTTTCCAAAGCGGAAGCGGTGTACAAAAAAGTCATTGACGACGCCAAACTCGAGGCGCCGGGCCTTGCGGCGCGGAATCGTCTGGCATCGCTGCGCGTTCAATTGAATGACACCCCAGGAGCGGAAAAGCTGATCGCGGAAGTGTTGGCGAAAAGCCCTCGCGATGATGATGCGCTGATCATGCGGGGAAACCTCGCCTTGGCGCAGAAGGATCCACGGACCGCAATTGCGGACCTGCGCTCTGTGCTACGCGACCAGCCGAACGCAGTTGGCGTCATGCGCTCCTTGGCGCGCGCTCACTTGGCCAATGGCGAGCCTGCCCTGGCCGAAGAAACCATGCGGCGCGCCATCGAGGCGAATCCGCAGGATACGGCTGCGCGCCTGGATTTCGCACAGTTGTTGGCGCAACTCGGCAAGCCGGAACAAGCCAAGCCGGTGATCGATGAGCTGGTAAAGCAGCAGCCCAACAACGTGCCGGCGCTCGATACCCAATTCAAGATTGCTGCCGCCACCAACGACTGGGCCGCTGCGAAAGCCACCGCGGATGCACTGGTTGCCGCCCAACCCAAATCGGGTCTTGGGTATTTCTACCAGGGCGAAGTGGCAGAGGCTGACAAGCGACCAAGCGAAGCCCTGCGTTCCTATTCGACGGCTTTTGATATACAGCCCGATAACGCCGAGCCGCTTGCGGGCGTCACGCGAATGCTGGTGGAACTCAAGCGAACGCCTGAAGCCATCCAACGCCTGGACGATATCATCGCCCGCTACCCCAAATCGCCTTCGGCGGCCAACATCAAGGGCGACGTACTGCTGTCCTCGCAACGCGCTGCGGATGCAGCGCTTGCATTCAAAACAGCGATCGAGCGAGCACCGACGTGGTGGGTCCCCTATCGAAATCTTGCGGCGGCCCAGGCTCAGGATCATCACGACGAGGCGGCGGTCGCGACGCTGCAATCGGGTATCGCCAATGCCAACCCGCCGGACGAATTGGAGT
>Ga0210406_10001254_pt1 | contig 31836 bp, 32 predicted proteins | sample IncBWC30MmetaG_FD_155454 | JGI IMG/M metagenome (GOLD analysis project Ga0210406, IMG submission 155454) | Forest soil microbial communities from Barre Woods Harvard Forest LTER site, Petersham, Massachusetts, United States - Inc-BW-C-30-M | ecosystem: Environmental > Terrestrial > Soil >... | reverse complement strand
ACGCTAATCAGAAATCTGTTCGAGTGTGAGGCCGCGGGTGCGCGGCCCGAAAACTCCCACAGAGACGACGACCGCCAACATCGCGAGGGCAATGAAAACAAAAACTCCTGCGGTTCCAAAACGCTGGAAGAGGAATCCAATGACGAGACTGGTAAATGCGGTGGACAAACGTCCCCAGGAATAAACAAACCCGACCGCACGAGCCCGTATACGGGTCGGAAATAACTCCGACTGATAGGCATGTGAGCAATAGCCCATAAGGCTGTTCATGAGAATAATCAGGATGCCGAGCACCACCAATCCGAGAGAAGCAGTGTGAGTGGCGAACAACATGCCGAATATGGCTGTACCCACGGCAGCGCCAACAATCTGCCACTTGCGCTCAAACTTTTCCGCAATGACGCTTGAAAGCAAGGGTCCAATGGGAAAAGCTAAAGTGATCAGAAATGAGACCTGAGCGCTCCTCGGCGCATTGTGGTTCTGCGCGTTGACCAACGCCGGCAACCAGTTTCCGAAGCCGTAAAAAGCGATCGCCTGGAAAAAATTGAAGACGGTCAGCATGATGGTTCGTCTGCGGTACGGAGGACGAAGTATCTCGGCAAAACTTGCCTTGCCCATAGCCTTTGGTGTTGACGCCCGCGGTGCAGGCAGCGGGTGGCCAAGTTGCGCCTCCGCATGCCGCTCAAAAACCGAGGTCACGCGTTCTGCTAGGTCCAGTTCGCCGTGTCTGACAAGCCAGCGCGGCGACTCCGGTAGGTAGCGGCATAATATCCACACGACGAAGGAGCCAGCCCCGCCGATCAGCATCACCCACCGCCACCCTTGAATATGCAAAGGGGCGTGCGGCACAAGGAGCCAGCCCAGCAGAGCGAGTATAGGAACGGCCGTCTGGATGATTGCAAATGCCAGCGCAAACACGCGGCCACGGAGTTGGCGTGGAACTATCTCCGACGCGTAGGTGTCGAGCGTAATTAGTTGCGCACCGATGGCAATCGCGTCGATCAGCCGTACTGCATTGATAGCGAGGGCTGAATTCTGCATGGCCATGACGATCGTTGCCACTGCGTAACAGAGCGCGAAGCCTCGGAAAGCTGCGCGACGTCCCCAGCGATCCGCGACTCCCCCCAAAGTGATGGTTCCCAGAAACAGACCGAGGAAGGTAACGGATGCAAACACTGCCTGGTCGGGCAGATGGAAGAGGCCATTCGGACCAACCTGAAAAATCCCGTCACGAATGAGACCAGGACTGACGAAGGCAGTCATGAAGAGTTCATAGAACTCGAAGAAGCCGCCCAGGGCCAACAGCGCTATCAGTTTCCATAGATAGGGACTTGCTGGAATTCTATCCAGCCGGGCCTCCACCTCTGCTCCGCGCTCCCCGGCAACCTCAGAAGTAGTCACGGAATCTCCACGCTCATCAGCGGAATGAACTGCTGGCCGCCGTGCATGTCGCCATCACCGAGTTCGCCCTGCGCAAGCGGCCGTGGAATGCTGAACTTGAACGCAAGTGCATTTTCGCATTCGAAGAAGCGCACCTTCTCCACCGGACAGCGGTAAAGTTTGGCAAACGTAGCTGGATTCAGCGCTCTGGAATCCTTGACGCGGCGATAGCTCGCAAGGTCCGCGAACATGATGTCAAACGTGAGTGTGAAAGGACCTGCATTCTTGCTGCGAATTAGCGTTGCGATATCGGCCAGGATCATGATGTCCTCGAGCCGCCCAAGTCTATAAAGTGAGTGCGAAACATCTCCACAGGAGTGGAAGGAACCGCAACATGGTTCAGGTTGAAGCGGTATACGGGGCCCCGGTCGATGACCGCGGGATTGTGAAGACACGCAAATGCCGTAATCGACCCCACCCACCCGTCGATTGGGTAGTGCAGCAGGGGCTGGCGGCTGAGTTGCGCAAGCTTATGCGCCATCTCCTGCGTCGGAGCTGTAGCTTCGAGGACGATGCCCACTTCGTGGGGTAGATGTTTTGGGTCTGGCTCAAGACGGCCCATCACAGCGTTGATACCGTATGTATGAAAGATGATGCTGTATAAATTTTTGTCCGCCTTATCGCCGAGCACGCGAAGAACGCTTTCGTCAATATAGTCGCGCACCGCGCCGAGCCAGCTGCCCAACTGACGGATGATGTAAGGGTCGCGTATCCCCCCGACAATAATACTTTGATAGCCCACTAGCTCCGCACCCTCAAGTTTCACGGTGTACGGTTCAGATATGAATTCGCTCCCTCGTATCCTGACAGTTACGCCGTCGATGGCTTCAAAGGAAGCCTTCGTCAGATTGAAAGTCCCGGAACACTCACGATGCAGGTAGGGATCGGAGTTTTCGTACAAGCTGTGCGCGGCCACGCTCTGCGGCGTGCACCGAAGGCCGGCGCCATAGGGGCGGATCGTGATCTCGTCATGGCTGACGGTGGTGAAGATGACACCCTTGCCGAGCGTCTCGCAGACCAGCGTCCCGCACTCCGATACTTTGCCGGCATGCCAGGCCAGTCCGGGCGGAATACCGTGCATCAACGGGATTGCGGCAAAGAGTGCCGAGTCGCTGCATCGCCCCGCCAGCACGAAGTCGGCCCCATCCGATAAGGCCTGTTGGAGCGGTTCCACGCCCATCATGCCGACGATGCGGGTGCTCCCGTCAATTATGCTGTTACTGATAGGCGGCGCCGGATCAAGGGGAAGGATTCGATTCTCTCGCAGCAGCCTCTTGAGGTAAGCCTTATCCTGCTCCGCATAGATGACGGCTGTCCGCAAGGTCAAATCATGTTCAGCAACGATCTCGCGTGCGATCTCCAGGACCCAGTCCACGTGAGCATCTCCACCTGCCGTGCCTGCGGACCCGATGATTACCGGGATGTTTGCCTTTCGGCCAGCTCGCAGTATCAGCGACAAATCGCGCTTCACGGCCTCCCGTGGGAAAGCGGCCGACCCCATTCCAAGCGAAAAAGGACCTGCATCCGTGGTGCCCGCATCGCAGGCGATGAAGTGTGGTGCCTGCGCCAGCGCATCGTCCAAAGCTTCGCCGCTGATGCCCCCGCCTACACTGCCAACCGGTGAAATGAATCGAATTTGTTGTAATTCTGCGCTTGCCATCTCTATTTGTTTCTTCATGGTGCGAGGAGTTTCAAGAGTCGAAGCAACAAACATGCAAACACTGGACCGGACCCCAACGGCGCTTAACCCACCCATTGGCTCAGCAAATTGGACCACCGGCGCCGCAATATGTATACACAGAGAAGAACAATATGTCTACAGTTTAGGTGCAGTCAGCCCGCTGTAGCGGATGTGTACGCTCCTAGACATGACACTTACTATTTCAGCCGCGCAGCAGCTTCGTTCGCAGCTAACCCTTGCAAGAGGTTCTCTTGGGCATGTGAGAGGTGCCGTCGCATCAACCGCTCACAGGCGTCCGGATCGCGCGCAACAAGCGCCTCCAGGATCGCTTCATGGTCAGCCTGTCCGAGCGGGATACGTCCCGGGCTGAGCGCGCCCGGGTAACGATAGAGACGCATGAGGGACCAGATATCTCCGTAGAGGAGGTCGATCAAGCGACGATTTCCGCTGGCGAGGGCGATCTGATAGTGAAAGTCGAAGTTATGCCACTCGCCGTACATTTCCGAGAATTTGTCGGACGTTGCGTCCTTCTGTCGCCGCAGCGTCCATCGCAGCTTTTCAATGGCCTCTTCTGTGATATTCTTGGCTGCCAACCGGCAGGCAGCAACTTCTAGAGCTTCGCGCACTTCGAGAAGTTCGGCTAGTTCTGCCTTTGTTAGTGTAGTGATAGAAGTGCCGCGATTGGGATGGCGAACCACCAACTTCCGCCCCTCAAGCCGGCGAACTGCCTCTCGCACCGGACCACGCCCGACACCCAAACTGTTTGCAACCCTGGCCTCGCGGATTCGCGCGCCCGGCGGGAACTCCCCCCGGAAGATCGCGCTTTCGAGCTTGGCCACGAGTTCGTCCACAAGCGTTTGCGACGTATCTGGCTTAGACAGAGCACACCTCCCTACTTTGGGATGAGCCCCGGAAGGGCCCTGATTGAAGATTCAGTCTTGGCGAATGACTGTTCCACCGTTTTCACTACTTTGTTGTTGACAGCATATCTACTATCCCCTAGGATTTCGGCCTTGACAAGTGTTAACACTTTTTTTAATGCAGTGTATACATTTTGTGGGAAAATGCAGGGAGCACCTATGTCAGCCAATGGATCCCTTAAGAAGTCCATCCTATTCGGGTTGGCAGCGTTTGTCACGCTGGGACTGACTGTTGGCGACTTGACAGCCCGCGCCCAGTTGGCCGGAGCTACGCTTTCCGGGCAGGTGCTGGACCAGTCTGGCGCCGGGGTCGCGGGGGCAAGCATTGTTATCGAGAATAGCGCAACCAGGGATGTTCGGACCGTGACGACCGATAGTCAGGGTTTGTATAGTGCGCAAAGCCTGCAGCCCGGCATTTATTCCGTTACGGTCTCCGCACCAGGATTTGCAACGCACGTGGAGAAAGGTGTCGAGCTTACCGTCGGGGCAACGCGAGAAATCGACGTCAGGGTGAAACCCGGACAGGTATCAGAAAAGGTCGAGGTAAGCGCCGGCGCTGCGGACGTGGAAACGGACACCTCGGTGATCAGTGCAACGGTGGAGCGCAAACGCATTGTGGATCTGCCCTTAAACGGTAGAGATTGGACGCAACTTGCGACCTTGCAGCCGGGCGTCATCAGCGTCCGTTCCCAGCAGCCAACTACGGGAAATTCCAATCGAGGAGTGCGCGGCTACGGAAACCAACTGGCCAGCAACGGACATAGTCCATACGAAAACACCTATCGTCTGGATGGCATCAACGAGAATGACTACTCGAACGGAGCTCCCGGCAATGTGATTGGCGCGAATCTGGGTGTCGATGCTATTCAGGAGTTCAGCGTCGTCACCACGTCCTATACTGCGGCATATGGCCGTACGTCAGGCTCCGTTATCAACGCGGTCACGCGGTCAGGTACCAACTATGTTCATGGAAGCGCGTACGTCTTTGACCGGGACAAGATATTCGACGCGAGGAACTTTTTCGATGGGGCGACTATACCTCCCTTTCACCGCGTTCAATTTGGCGCCGCCGCGGGCGGGCCCATACAGAAAAATCGAACCTTTCTCTTCGCCAATTACGAAGGAATCCGCCAGTCGCAGAGCCAGGACTTCAGCAGCATTGTGCCGTCCGCTGCGGCTCGATCGGGACAGTTGCACGGAGCCGATGGGACTCCAGTGACCATCATGGTGGACCCTAAGATCATCCCTTTTCTCGCTCTGTATCCACTGCCAAATGCCGGGCTCAACACAGGAACGTTTGGCGACACGGGAAACTTCAACACCACCGGCCTGCTGAACCTGACGGAAAACTTCGCCCTGACTCGATTCGATCAGATATTTTCGGAGAAAGACAGTCTGTCGATCACCTATCTGTTTGATAATGGCCCTGAAACGATTCCGGACAATTTCGGAAACACCCTCAGCCGCTTGAACGCCGGCCGCCAATTGGCAGGAATTACAGAAACGCACATCTTCACTCCCCACGTCGTGAACGTACTACGCATCGGTTACAACCGCAGCCTTGGCGAGATTCTCGTGCCGATCAGAGCACTCACAGCTGCCGCGGGCGATCCGGCTCTCGGTTACACCCCTGGAACTTTCGCCCCGGCCATCAGTGTGGACGGCATCGCATCCACTGGCGGGCTTGGCAATTTGCGGCAGGCCACCGTCCACTACAACTCTTATCAGTTCGACGACGATGTGGCGATCTCCCGAGGAACACATTCGGTTACGACCGGCTTCGCCTTTGAGCGCATCTACGCGAATGCGCAGGGCAAGAATCAAAACGGCACAGCGACGTTCAATCCTTCCGGCAACGTGACCGGGCTGCAAAACTTTCTTACCAACAATCTTTCAAACGCCTTTGTTCTCCCAAATGGAACAACTAATCCTGTCGAAGTTCAGGACAGTCTCTTCGGTGGATACATCCAAGACGACTGGAAAATCCGCAAAAATCTGCTTTTGAACCTGGGCCTGAGATACGAAATGCTTACCATTCCGACAGACAAGCGGAATCGCCTGGGTTTGGTCACCCAGCTGACTGCCGCGCCCGGAACGGGCGCGTGCCCGGACGTGATAAGTCCGACATCAGTCCCGGGCTGCGTCGTCCCGGTGAGTCAATTCTGGCAGACGAATCCGACCACCCATAACTTCGAACCACGGATCGGCTTCTCTTATAGTCCGGGCGGCAACGGGAAGACTGCCATTCGCGGCGGATTCGGCATCTACGACATGCTTCCCTTGCCTTACATCTACGCCACCTACGCAACAATTTCCGCGCCGTATTCTCTGGATGAGATAGCGGTTGGCGTTCCACAAGGGAGCTTCCCCGACAATATCGCTGCTATTGCCGCGAACTTTGCGTCGTTCCGCATCGGGCACTACATCGACCCACATCCCAAGCGCACTTATTCGCTCAACTACAACGCCAACATCGAACACCAGTTCACGAGTACGCTCTCGGCGATGGTCGGCTATGTTGGCTCACATACCGTACATACCCCCTTTCAGTCCAGCGATATGAATCAGCTGGCCCCCTCGAACACGCAAGTGATTGACGGTCGCCGTGTATACCCAGCTGCGGGCGGTATTCAGCAGAATGCTAACAGTTTCGTGATTTTCGGCCTGCTCTTCGACGGGAATGCGCACTACAATTCGCTAATCACGCAACTGAAGATGCGGAACTACCACGGGCTTAACGCGCAGGGCACCTACACATTCAACCAATGCACGGATCTTGGTTCGAGCACACAGTCTCCCGCAACCTATCAAAATTCCCTCGACGTCCTGATCTATTACGACAAGATGCAACGAAGGGGGATGTGCGATTTTAACGTGACCCAGAATTTCTCCCTGAATGCCATCTATGAATTGCCGAGTCCATGGCACGGTTGGACCAAGGCGTTGGCCGGAGGATGGCAAATGGGCGGAATCGTAATTGCGAGCACGGGAGTTCCCTTCACACTCATCCAGGCCGGAGATGTTCTTGGGCAGAGTGGAACCAGTTTCGGAGCATTCCCCGACGTAGTTCCGAACTGCAATCCAATCAATGGGAATTTCAAAAGCAATCGCTTGAATTACATCAACTCGAACTGCTTTGTGTTTCCGACCGTCGCGACCAGTTCGCCGATCGCGCCCCTCTGTAACCAAGGTGGAACAACGCCCGCCAACGGTCAGGTGTTGTGCTTGAATGTCCAGGGCAATGAGCAGCGCAACCAGCTCATCGGCCCAGGCCTGGTCAACATTGATCTGTCGCTCATGAAAAATATTCGACTTTCACGAATCTCGGATTCGTTCAACCTGCAGCTGCGGGTGGAAGCCTTCAATGTCTTCAACCATACGAACTTCCAGGCCCCGGTCAATAATAATTCTTTCGGGGGGCAACTCGGCTTCAACCAGGTTTCCCCAGGAACTGCCGGACTGATAAACTCCACAGCGACATCATCGCGGCAGGTGCAATTTGGAGCCAAATTAATCTTTTGAAGAGGCGCTGCGGTCTATTTTTGCAATCTGGTCTAGCGCTTGCGCGAACGTTGTATTTGGCGCGACCGGCTCAAAACCAGTTCTACTTTCGTCTTGATGCTTATTGATTGTTTTGAGCATTACGAATCGCCCCTCGATGTCGATTTTTTCCGCGCTGGTTTTCCAAACTCCCGGCGACAGATGAACGCGCGTAATTTCCGTGGTGCCACCTTGCTCCACATGGCCGATCACACCATACCCAAACACCACGCGTGTTCCCAGGGAGCCAGAAAGGCGTGCTATTCGCTTGTCGTGAAGATCGATGAAAACTATCCCATCCAAAGCGTGCAAAATCCGTTGCTCATAGCTCTTGGGCTTGAACTCGGGATTCGGGTGAAACGCTATTTTTTCGGCCTCACCCTCCTTGCCCTGATCCTCAAAAACAAACGCCTCGGGAATAATGCGCAATAGTTCTTCCATCTTTTTCTCATCATCCTCCTGCTGTTTCTGGATCGCGTGCCTCCCAGATTCGCTCTTCAGCAGCCTTTGCTGGCGGTCATTTTCTTCTTTCATCTGCACTGGGGTAGGTGGATGGCCATCGACTGCAAGCAGGTGACGAACCGGCCCGTCCACGGTCTCGATTACTTGCTCGCGAAATACGTGGTTGTTACTGTGGCGCTCCGCGACATAGGCCCACAATGTCCTCTTTTCGCGTTGTTGCAGTTCGTTGTAGCATGCATCTCCGATCAACTCCTTTGCCGTTTGGGAAGGCACGCTGGCGGCAATACCATGCCAGCCGCGAACATGAGGGTAAGGAAGCGGGAAACGTGAGCCAACAAAGATTTCGTTCTCGATAGTTCCATGACGGTTAGCATCCACATTGTGTGATTGGCACTTCTACTGCCATCGGTAGTACGGGCCGGCCACTGAGGTGGTGCTCTCCCTAACCTTTCGAGTGACAACCACAAGTCAAAACGTTCGAGCACCATTCCAACGCGATTAACAACCGCATTTTGGCCAAAAAAACAACGCACTGCGGATAGGAACGGCTATTCATTTGTTAGGATTTGTTTGCTGAACGTCTTACAGATTTGTTTGGCGTTTTCATGACTTCGAGGGGGCTCATGGTGTGCAGGCGGCAGCCGTGGCGCGATCGAGCGCAATAGTTTCAAGGGGAGTGACGCTGTTCTGATGAGCCGATACATATTTTCCAACCGCTTTCGCAACGTCTGTACGACACGACGCGCTTGCACGAACGCCTGAGGTCTCCGCCAATTCTGCGATCAGCGCCGTTTGCACCTGATCTAACTCCGGCCGAATTGTGCTGGCCAGATTGACAGGGGAGTGATCCGGCGCTTTGCCCAACCGACGCCACTCTGCCAACAGTGAATACTGAACGAGTTTGTTGGCCTCGAGCTGCGCTCTGAAAAAGTCCGATACTGCCGCCTGGTCCAAACCCCTTGACTCGCCTGCCCTGATGGCGCTCGCAATGACCTGTGCCTCACGAGGCGCGTCCTCGACCGGCATCCCAGTGTCCCATTTGGCCAGTGCGACCTGCTCTGCGAGGACAAGCCTCTGAGCAGACGTCTCCACCAACGGCAGAAGCTTATCTATAGCGTTTGGGGGGTACTCTCTGCCTTCCGCACAAATGGTCCATGCCGCGAGAAATCCCAGTTTTTTCTTATTGAGCCGCATTGTCCTCTATTCTCGGGTCCTTGTTTACTTAGCTGTTGCTAGGAACTATCTCCGGAATCTCCTGGCTTTTTCGCCGATATTTCTGTTTACGCGGCCTCTGCGCACGCACTTCCGCTCAGGGTTCGACCCATTCCGTGAAATACGAAGCCAAAGCTGTACGCCGGGAGATCAGCCCGTCGTAGTAGTCCGTCCACTCGGTAATCTTGCGGTTGTTTGTCCGCACGATGGAAGCCCCCTGTACCGAAACCCGAACCTTTCGTGAGAGTCCGCCATAGAAAGGCTCCGTCAATGTCGCTTGAAGTGTCCATTCGATGATCATGTGGTCGTCACTCACAAAAATCGTGTCAGCCAGCAGCGAAGAGTCTGGGTAAAGTTCCCGCGTCTTCTGGAAAAATTCAGTCAGGCGCTCTTTGTCCTTAAACTCCAATCCAATCCCGTGGTCTTTGAACCTGAACTCCTCCGCAAAGCAGGCGATCGCGTCGCTGATTTTTCCGTTCCTTAGGTGCGTCAGGGCACTCAACACCACCGATTCCAACGCTCCCTCTTCAATCACAATTTCACTCATCTCAATCCTCCTTTTCATCTTTTGCCTCAAATGAACCCCTCCGCGCAGCGACCACTCTGTAAGCTTTGCTACGCCTTGCCAGATCTCACCACTCAATCAGCAAACCGCATCGTGGATAGATCCGTCCCGCTTTGGCAAATGTCTCCTTCATCGCTCAGTCATCAGCACGAGGCACGATGTGGTTCCGGTGGCGTAAACCTTCCCATCCGGGTCAACGATGCGACCCTCGGCGGTTACAGTTCGGCTTCCAGCGTGGGTTACATGTGCCTCCGTGCGTAATCGGGATACTGCCATGGTTGCGGCGCGCACGAACCGAACATGCAAATCGAGCGTGGTGAAGCCGCGACCTGCGGGCAGCACACTTTGGACAGCGTACCCGAGCGCTGAGTCGAGGAGCGCGGAGAGCCATCCTCCGTGCACGGTTCCCAGTTGGTTGTATTGCCACTCGGCTGGGGAAGCCTCGAAGACCGCGCGGCCCTCGGCCGCCTCTGCAAGCGAAATGCCCAACGTGGCGATGATCGGTGGAGTCGGTAGCTTACCCTCCAAAGTAAGCTGCACCGTCTCGAGGCCGCTCGTTGTTCCAACTAGGAAGGCAGGATGTACAGGTTGATACTCGTAAGAGCGGGTCAGGACAGCGAGAAGTTCAGTCATGATTACTCCTTAATTTGTTTGTCGCGGGAATCGATTCGATCGCGCTTGACACATCGTCGCTGCCGCCTGCTTCGGGCAAGAGCACAGTGACGTCGAACTTTTCGGCCAGGCGCGCAACTACTGATCCGTAGGACCCGGACCCGCAGACGATGAAGTCGTAGTGCGATTTCAGCTGGGACGTGAGCTTTCGCTGATTCATGCGAACGCACTCGTCGAAATCAACGGCCGATTGCTTTTTATTATTCGAATTCATCCCAGTGCTCCTTGCTCGTGTGAGCCCTGCCGTGGTTGGTCCACCTTGGTGATCGTTATGCTTCGCTCTGTATAACACCGAGCTTCGACAAGTATTCCCAGGACGAAAACACGTTATCCCGAATCTAGCGGGGAAATCCGGATGAAATTCGCATCACTCACGAGTGGCGCGCACCTTGCGGATCGTCACAATTGCCGCGGAAGCGGTGGCCGCAAAGGTCCCCGTGTCAAGAGAGCGCGTTTCCAAAACCCACGTCGCTCCGTGACGCAGAAATTCCTGCCGAGAGAGTTTAAACGGAGCCGACTGCTTTACCTTTGAGGAACCTGGTGTCCGCAGTGAGACCGAGGGCTTCTAGCAGGTTGGCTTGCACTTGCTCGGAGAGGGCGTTGATCTGGTCGACACCGAAGGTTACGGGGCTAACCAGACACCTCAACCGCTTTTCTCCTGCAGGGGTTTCGATAATCCGCAGAACGGCGTCCGCGACATCCTGAGCATTGCCGGCGGTGGAGGAAAATGCCTCGTTGATCTTCGCAGGGATCTCTTTGACAGCGCCGTACGTATTGGTGCGGGCCTCGTCGGCAGCCATCACGGTATTTCCGAAAACAGGAGTCTCATAAGGGCCGGGCTGAACTATGACGGATTCAATTCCCTGCGAGGCAAGTTCGTAGTGGTACGACTCAGCCAACGCTTCGAGCGCGAATTTGCTGGCGCAATAGTGACCCCCGGAAGGAACAACGACGCGGCCGGCGCCGCTGCTGATGTGCATGAGTACACCGCTGCGTTGGCGCCGCATGTGCGGAAGCACGGCGCGATTTATACGAACCGCGCCAAAAAAATTCGTGTCCATGAGACGCCGCCCTTGCTCGGTGGTGACAGTTTCCGCCAGCCCCGAGACGTAGTACCCGGCATTGTTGATGGCGACGTCGATGCGACCCGCTTTGCCGATGGCGGCCTCCACAGCTCGCTCGACCGAGGCGTCGTCGGTCACATCCAGTTCCAGGACGTGAATGGGCAGTGACTCCTTTTCCGCAAGCGTGCGGATTTCGGAGGCATTCTTGGCATTGTGACTCCCGGGGTCGCGCATCGTCGCGAAAACGGTGTGCCCTTTGCGAGCCAGGGTATCGGCGAAAAGTCTGCCAAAGCCGGTGCTGGAACCTGTGATGAAAATCACTTGCTTGGAATTCATGATCATCTCTCCTTGTGGCGCTACCGTGAAACCAGTCTGATGCGAATGCAAAGCAGAAGGATTGCGATAATGGCCGAAACTAACGAAAACTGACGAAAACTAACGAATCGTCACCTGGGAGCCTCTGCGCCGGAGAACTGTTGCGCTCGTCGGCTCCTTCTTCCCTAATATCTTTCGAGGTGGAGATGCCCGGTCCCGACTTGCAGAACCGGGCATCCATTCCGTTATTCGCCGCTTGATCTTCGGATGTCACCGTTACCTGGACCCGACGAATCCGTCCGTGTTCCCGCCGGCGGCCACGTAAAATCCGACGATTTGTCCACGGTCGTTGATCCCATTGATTGTGGTCGTGCCGATGCCTTGAGGATCATCGACCGACGTATACTCTCCGTCGTCAAAGATGAAACCGTGGGTGAGACCCGACGCATCTACATATTGCCCAACAACCTCATCGTGATTGTTCAAGCCGAATGCCTGTGTGAGCTTTGCTCCCGGAAAATCGAGAGTCTTGAATTCTCCCTTGGAGATCAGAAAGCCATGGTTCTTCCCGGCGCCATCGATGTAGAAGCCGGAGATCGACCCTTCGTCGTTGATGCCGGTGGCTTGTGCACCGCCCGTGGCTGCTGGGATGGTGATGACAGAGAACACGCCACCCTTGTTGTCAAAAATGTAGGGATGATCGATGCCTGCGGCATCGGCGTAATAGCCGGCAGCCTGTTCATGGTTATTCAGGCCGAGAAGCTGGTTGAGCGTTGTGCCGGGGAAATCCACGGTCGTGAAGGTGCCGTTGATATCCAGAAAGCCGTGGTTGATTCCAGCGGCATCGATATAGAACCCATCGGTATAGCCCCGGTTGTTGATTCCGATCACCTGCGTCTGCGCGGAATTGGGAAAATTCTCCGGGGTGAAATTGCTGCGAAACGAGAAAACGAAACCTACGTTGGTTGCGGCACCATGATAGCCGGCAATCATTTCCTCATCGTTGATGCCCAGCAGCTGAGTGAACGTATCGTTCGGGAAATTGATTGTTTGGAAACGAAAACGTTCACGTTCTTCCCCAGCTAATGTTGCTGTTGCACTGCAGACGCACATTGCCGCCACCAGCGCGAGCGTAAATACAGTCTTCTTCATGTTCTCCCCCATTTGCATTTGAATTTTGTTGCTGTGATACTTTTTGTAGCTGAAACAATTGTTGCCGAGTGGCACTGGACCTTAACTGCGGCCTTGGGTTGCGCGAAAGATCTCGAATTTTCCTAATTGTGTCTTGCCGTTAGGATGAAATGCATCGATTTGGACGTATTCCACCCTGACAGCGCCATGAATCTTTTTGGGCGATTATTGGTCATTCCCTTTGATCAACTCCGTGGAAACCGCCGTCAAATAACCAAACAACCCTCCGGAGCCATGGTTCGGCCCGGCCGTGAAGTACACCTCTGCGGCGGGCGCGGCTGCGGCATCATTATTAGCTGGGCTGACATTTCCGGGGCTGAGCGACCAGATGCCATTGATGGCCAGCGGCTTCCCGTTGGCATCTTGCAGAAGTCCGTCAAACTTCCCGGTAGCCAGGTCGTAGGCAGCGATGAAGCCACTGGACTGGGTGTCGCCGCCTCCCGCGAACTGTCCGATCAGTAGGTTGTGACTGAAGCCTCCGAAATCGAGCGGAGCCAGAGCCACGCCCCACGGAGCGTTCAGCCAATCACCGTGTTGTAAACGCAGCAGCAGGCGCCCTGCGGAACTATAAATGTCCACGAAGCCTAGGCCCGGGCCGTCTGTTTCAAAAAGCGAACCTTCCTGATGGACCGCATAGGTGACGACAATGTCGTTGCCGATGGCCTTCACGTTGAAGGGCACATAGGGACGCTGCAAGCTCTCGTCCATGAATGAATGTTCAGAAAATTGGCCGTCGAACGAATCCTCGTCCGAGTGCCCCTTGTCGGAGTGCTCCTTGGACGGACTCACAAGGCGAAATGCACTGTCATAAACATCCACCCGGCCCTTGGTGAAATTAGCTGCGTAGAGATACTGCTTGCCATCAATGAAAGCGCTGGTCAGGCCGGTGTAGCTCGATCCGTCGGTAGTTTTGACCACGGTCACAGCATGAGTCGATGGCGGTGCAGCTCCTTGAGCTACAGCAACAGTTGGGTTCCATCCGGCAATCGTCCCATCAATCGTGCAGAAGAGGAACACTGCGGGTTTTCCTGGGGCCAACAAAAAATCCGTCTGACTGCCGTTGAAGATGGTGCCGGTTGGCGTGCCCGTTGGCGTGCTCTTGTTATTCGGATCGGCGGGCGGAATGGTGACGATCAGAGACTGCTTAACTCCTGCACCGTCGTAAAGTGTACTGAAGCCCGTCCCGTTGTCAGAGATCCACCATGGGCTGCCGGAGCCGCGAGATAGCCCCCACGGATTGATCAACTGAGGATCGGTCACAGGAGCGACTCCTGACGTGTTGGAAACAAGATTGGTTTGGGTGTAGTGCTGCCCAAAGCAAACGGCTCCCATCATCAGAGTCAATGCTGCTATGGTGCCGAAGCGCAATAAGGTCTTCATCTGCAGGTCTCCTTTTATCGTGGCATCCCCTGTCGCGGGTGCTTGGTATAAGAACACCTTGCAAGACGAGTTATTCCCGAATGGCGCAGCGTAAGGACGCAAAACCCAAGAAGCCGTGATCGGCGAACGAACGTCCAAAACATTTCACTCGCAGGGGTCAGGGGTTGACTCCTTCGGCCGCACCATTTGTTAGTCAGGGAGAATTTCATTGCGAGGACAATAACGCGGTCCTAATTCCTTCGACTTCATCTTCATGCCGATACCCGGCCATTTTTCTTCCGTGGAGGAGCGCCAGAGATTCGTCGAGGGCAAGCCGTACCAGCCAACCGCGGAAATCGCCCTCGTGATCGAATGTCGCGGCCTGGTGAGCGGCAGAGAACAGACAATTTTCTACAGCAAGAACTGCTTTGTCAGCATTGCCAAGCACGCGGTGTGCGACAAAATACAGCAAGCGGCGATATCGCGCCCCTCGAACGTAAAAAGAAATGCGCTTGTCCGCTGAACTCTCCAAGACCGGATCAACTTCGCACAACTGCAGTTTCAATCTCATTGTTGGCCGCCTTTTTGCTTCTAGTTATCTAACTTTGCTGCTCTGGGCTATTTGGTTTTTGCTGCTCAGCTGGGGCTGGAGATAAGACACCCGATGCGACGCTGTATTCCCACCGGGGCTCTCACGATGGAAGTCGGCGATGTGCTGGCAGGCAAACACATCGAACGAAACAGCTCGAAGCACTAATCGTTTCGCTTTGTTTCCTTTAGCGCTCGACAAGATTCTGGTTCGCCATATTCTGATGGCAGACTAGACAGGAGTGCTGCGGGGAACCCGTTACAGACGCCACCAACGCGTAGGCAAGACCGTGATTGGTCCAGGTGATCACCTCAAAGTTTGCTCCACTCCGATAGTGAAATGTCAGGCCGCCGGACCGTAATTCTTCTCCGCCTGCCACGGCCACTGATTTGCTGGAGGCGACTAGAAGACTGATTTTCTCCGTTGGCGTCTCGTAGGCGACGAGTGCGGCAGTATTGCCCTTATAGCTCACCAGGCCTGCACCAGTCAGCCAGTAGAGAGCCTTGCCTTCCGGCACGGACTGGGAGATCGGCAGCTGAAAGTTGAACGGGGTTTTGCCTGCAAACCAATCCGTCACTACCTCAGGCGAGCGGGAGCGGCATTGTAGTGGTAAGTCCCCGTCCAGGTAACTTTGGTGAATCTCGGTAGCAGCTTCCACGAAGTTATTGGCGCGTACCCTCTGGACGGCACCTGGAATGAACACCAAGCTAAGAGTGAGCACTAGCATCATCGCCACCAGGGGCTTCCAACCAAAAACAGCCGGAGTAACGTCTCGCCACCATCGCGTCAACTTTTCCATGCATGTTTCGCGACTCCGATCACTTAAAGGAAAGCCGGCGAATGCTTGGTGTGCGGCGGCCGCCGCTACACGGTCCCGAAGAGCTTGTGGCGCCAAATAGAGTGGCCGTGTTTCGCGCAAGAGCGACGTTAACGCCAGTTCTTCCTGCAAGCGCTCCCTGCAATTGGAGCAGCCTGCCAAGTGTGCGCGAAATTCTTCAAGCCTTTTGCCGGTCAATGCATTGTCAAGAAAAAGCAAAATGTCGGTGCTGCGCTCACCGCAATAGCTCATTCCAGGACTCCCTTCGCTCTTCGATCAGTAGGGCTCAAAGTACTCGAGAGCAGCGATCGGAGTTTGGATCGCGCTCTTCCGAGGCGAGACATCACTGTGCCAGCAGGGCAGTCCAACAATGCGGCGATCTCCTGGTAGGACAGTTCTTCATACTCTCGCAGCACGATGATCTCGCGAAACTCGCCGGGAAGTTGCCGGATCGCTTCTCGTACCTGATCGCGCTCCACTTTGCTCACATAAAGAGCAAGTGGATCCTTCGATGATTCCACGGCCATTCCTAGAGTGCTATCGTCCACATCGAGCTCGACGATTTTGGGCGCAGCACGCCGTTGTCGCACCTGATTGAGCCAGATATTTCGCAAGATCGTGAACAGCCAACTCTTCGCATTACTGCCAGGCTGCAGACTTTCAATCGCTTTAACGGCACGCACACACGTTTCCTGCACAAGATCCTCTGCCTCGGTGCGGTCGCGGCTGAGAACCATCGCGTACCCATACAGCCCATCGAACACTTCATCGAGAACCTGGGTAAGGAAGTGGCGTTTCTCGATGGGAAATGTCATAACCTCGTAGCACACACCGAGAAAGGCCGGAATAAGGCAAATCGAACTTCGACGATCGTATTGTCCATAAGAACGAAAATTCCCTTGGGCGGAGAAATAGCGCTCCTTCGCTCTAGTTCGTATCGTGGAATTCTGTTTTGCCGCCATATTGGCGGATGGCTCTTGGTCGCCGGGATCGGGACCGGACCTGTCGCCTGGGAGCGGTGTCTCAGAGCGGACCGCAAAAAACGTAACGGAACTTGCCATTGTTTGCGCACAGCCCCCATGTCGCGTTGTTATGGCTCGCTCTGTATAACACGGGACTTCAAAAATTATTCCCACTGCGAAAACACATTATCTGGAATTTCGTATGGCCTTGCTTCGGAGGTATGCACATTTTTCTCTACTGTTTGGGGAATAACGTGCCTGGCCGTGTGTATTGCCCTCGTGCGCTATCGGGAGTATCTGCCGTGCGCTGGAGTTCTGACGTGCTTCCTCACCTGGGCCCGGAAATCATTGCTGCAATGCAAGTCGCGTGTAGCTTTGCTCCGAACGATTCACGGAGTAGCCCTCGCCTGATTCTCGGCAAAAGCGACGAAAGAATCATTCCGGCGATGGTCTTGTCATCCACTCTGAGATACTCCAATTCGGGGACTGTGGGTGTCCTCAACCTTTGGGTGCATTGGCGCCCTTGATGCATCCACGCCTTGATGCATGCATGCCCTGAAAGCGCAGCTGATTTGGGCCCGATTGGAAAGCTTCTTGTTTTCATGGGTGTACCTTCTGTCAGAAATCGAATAATTCTGCCTACGTACCGGGTCGATGGCTGTGTCGACGCACTCGCGCTTATCCGCTTTCGACAGCATTTGTTCATGTGTTAGTTTCCTTTGGCGATTTCCAACAACACAATCAGCAAACCATGTCACGCAGATTGAATTGTGCCGAAATGTGCGCCTCTGGGCCGAATCTTGCGAAATTCTCCGAGGTCAGATCTGCAACCTCGGGACGAGAAATGCATCCAATCGAGTGGCATGTAAACAGCCGAAGATGATGGTCGCAGAGTGTTGGGTTCTGACGAGGATACGCGCATACCTCTTATGCACGGCTGGGTTTTATTGAGGTGGGACAGAGGAAAGCGCTATGGAATCTAACCCCAACATTTCATCTTCTCGCCTCGCTCATCTGACCTGTCCTTCTTCCGTTGTCAATTCAAGCGATAGCTATTCCTGGGACGGCCTTCTCCTTGAGCATCACCGGATTCCCGAAGGTGAGCGAGTAGAAACGGTAACCGATCGACACGTTCTGTGGCTTTGGACAACCTCTTATTCCGGCGAATATGCGGGCAATGGAGGGCGATTTGTTCGTTGTTCGAAAGGGCGCGGAGCAATCACCGTGACGCCGATCGGAGTTATCCCAACGTTGCACACTTATACGCGCTCGGAGGTTATCTTCTGCGCCTTGGATTCACATTTCGTACGAAGCATCTTGCCGGAGTTGGATCGACAGCCCAGAGCTGAACCCATCATCCGTCCTAAGTTTCAGGACTCAGCCATTCGACGACTTATGACACTTCTTTCGGAAGAAGTTCGAGTTGGGGGTCCTTCAGGCAAGCTATATTCGGATTCGCTCGCTCACGCGCTCGCAGTCCGGTACCTTCTCTTGGGTGAACGTCCGACGCACAAAAAAGCAGATTCGGCCGTGTCTGCGCTTCCACCCTACGCTCTGAAGCGGGTTCTAGAAAAGATCGAGCATAGTTTCCAGTCCGAGGTCCGCCTCGCCTCGCTGGCAGAGGAAGCGGGTTACAGCCGCGGACACTTTCTCAAAATGTTTCGCACGTCTATGGGCATGACACCGCATCGATATCTACTCAAGCGTCGGATCGACCACGCTCTATCCCTCTTGAAACGGCGAGAACTAAGGATAATTGACGTTGCCGCGGAGTGTGGCTTCTCCAGCCAAGCGCACCTGACTCACGCCTTCCGTGAGCAGGTCGGAGTCACCCCAGCCGACTACCGTCGCAATCAGTAACACAATCCTGAAAAAACCTCTCTTCTCTGTAAGACCCGCCGCCATATAAGGTTTAGGGTTGGTCCGTGGTCCCGCTTGAGCATGCCGACGGACTGTTCACTTACGCGATGGCGCTTACTCGGAACTTTTTCGAGGCTGAGGACTTGGTACAGGAAACGTACGTTCGCGCCATAGAGGCGAAGGGACGGCCGCGCGAACACAGTAATGTAAAGGCGTGGTTGTACACCATCCTGCGAAACATTCGGCTCAACCAAATACGGCAACGGCGTATCAGGCCGAGGTTGGTCGAACTTGATGCGCATGAGAATGCCGCAGACCTCGTCATAGACTCTGCCAGAGACCCCCACGCGCTTTATGTGAGCAAAGTGGAACGCGATCAGGTACGAGTAGCGATCCACCATCTTTCCGAGGAGTTTCGCGAGATCATCGTGCTGCGAGAGTTTGCTGATCTTTCCTATCAGGACATCGCCAACTTGTTGGACTGTCCACTTGGGACCGTAATGTCCCGCCTCGCAAGAGCCCGCTCCGAACTAGGATCCTTGCTTTCCGCTACCCAGACATCTCTGCCAACGCGCGGCAATGCGAGAAGATCTCGTCCCCTCCACGAAAGATGAAAAATGAACCCCTGCAGCCCTCTTTGCCTTTGTGACTCAAGAGCTGGCTGCGGAAGTCCTCAACTCAAAAGAGGAGGTGAGTTGGATCGTTTTGTGCAATGTGCGGTACAGCGGGCAGCGCATGGCGTAAATGCCGTGCGTACGCTCGACTGTTTCCCTTGCCACTTCAGGCGCCACCAGATGCATGGCCACGTGAATGCGGCGAATGACCAGCACACCCTCCTCAGTTTCCACCTCTCCGGTTACATCCGCGGTCAATTTTCCGTTGCTGGCATCAATTTGGCGCGCTTCCAGCGCGCCTCCAAATGTGCCCACCATTCAACCAGCGGTCGCCGAAATCACATAGTCAATAGTGGAAGAATGTGACTCCTTCAACTTTGCCGGGTCAACTTTGTAGTGCGCGGCGATCGCCCCGTGGACGCTGAAGATCACCGGCTGGGACTCGCCTGGCAGATGCGCGATGCGAAGGGGCCCCTGCCGGCGCTCGATGCGCGATTTTGAAACATAAACGACATCACCCATGATTTTCTCCTTCCAGAAGAATCGATTCGATCCAACTCCGAATGATTAATTGTGCCGGATAGCCTTCGGAGATCGTTTCAGGTCGAGGGGGACTACCTGCAATTGCCATTTAAGCGGCACCGACGCAGGCGGATAGCAGATCGCTTGGTCACAGGCCTGATATCTTAGCTCCCCGGTAATGGAAATTGTTTTCGGCGCTGAGACGAGCGAGCGGACTACGTCGCGAGTCTCGGAAGGAGTCACAGTCACATCCTGGCTGATGCGGAACTTGCCCTCGAAGACCGGTACGTGTTCCCGGATCGCTTCCAAATAGAGGACTTTTGATTCCGGGTAAGTTGCCAGAGAGAGTTCGATCCCCGAGCGCGCCTGCAGTTCCATCTGAATCGGCTTATAGCCCGTTACACCCGGAGAATAAACATGAACACCCGACGGCAGCTCTATTTCAGCAGCCAAGGTGACGCGACTGCCCGGCCCCACAGCATGATCCGATTGCGTAAGATTGAGCCGCAGATGAGGCGCTTCGACATTTTGCGTCACTTCCTCGGTCAGTTCAGGGAAGAGCTTGCCAATGACGTTGTTCGCCGTGAATCGGTTGGTGTACCTCGCTTCGAAATATTTTTCGCGAATCACGCCGCCCTCATCTATATAAAAAAATCCGGGGTACGCCATGCCTTTGGTCATTCCCTTCGCTTCTGTGTTAAGCACCTTGAAGCTGCGAATGATTTCGGACCTCGGGTCAGCCAATAGAGGAAAGTCTATGCTGTGTCGCTCGGCGAAGTCTTTCAGGATAGCCGGACTATCATAGCTGATTGCCGCCAGCTTAAGTCCCTGCGCCTCAAATCTCTTTTTTGCCCCTTGCAGCTGCACGAGCTGCGCCTTGCAGAAGGGTCACCAATCGGCGGAGCGGAAGAAAAGGAGGACGGTGCCCTTCGACCCCCTGAGCGTCTCGGTGGTGTGTTCACGGCCGAACTGATCTGGCAGAGCAAATGCCGGTGCCTGTTGACCGATCTCCAGGCCAACAGAGGGAGGAACCCCGTGATTCGTGGGCGTCTTTTCTTGGGCGCCTGCAGGAGAATACGACCCGACAAAGAAAAGCAGAGCAACCGCAATTTTCATCTTTGCTCCAGACCTGTTTGCCCTAAGCGTTTACCTTTTTGGTGAACGTGAAGGTCTCTTCTTCGGCAACAAGGAATATCGGCGCCCCGCCGGACGAAATTTTCCCAGCGTAAGCGAGCGCCTCCTTGCCGTCTTCCGACGCCGCGCACGCTTCCAGAGCCTGCATCGACGGGAAATAAACTTCCACAATCCGGTGGAAAGGAGCAGTGCCTTGCGGGGAGCCGAGTATCTTGGTTGCGACCATCTTGGTCTTGCCGCCCAGTTTCGCGACGGCTAGCGGCACATGCTCGTCCCGATAGACCTTCTCGAAAACATCCACATCTTTGGGCCGCGGATAGATGACTACAAGCTTCACGTCTGCCATTCGGTGCTCCTAACAAAGCAAGATTTGTAAAACGCCGCATTGTTTTCGACACCCGACGATTCCGGGAGCTGACCACTCCTTGGGAGGAGATCGGAGGCCGTTCCCGCGTCGGCTTCGAAGAGTGCCAACTCGATCTGAGTTCCCGGCAAGCGAAAGGTTTCACGCAAAATCAAAATAATAGGCATCCCTCCTTCCAGATCTAACAGGTACCCTCGCCGCACCAGTAACCGTTCTCCTGCGCTGAAATCCGGAAACTATTCAGCCGCAAGCTAATCTCACTGTTCGTGCAGGTTTTGAGGATGATTGTTGAACTAAGAGCTGATCCAGAAATCACGATGATTTGTCTTCAGTGTCCAACAAAGCCTTCCTCATCCGTGAAAACCATGCGTCGCACTGTAGTTTTGGAGGAGCACCAACAATTCAAATTGGAGAACATTCTTGATGAGAACTCTGTTTGTACGGGCCTGGTGGATTCGCCAGTCCGGACTGCTTTTATTAGTAACCATTTTCATCGCAGGGCCTGCTCGCGGCCAGAATCAGGAGCTTACGTTTTCGCTCGGCGGCATTCCCGGCCAGACGCGCAGTTTCCAAGCCTCCTCCGGCACAGCACAAATTTCCGCGGATCGCAGCTTTGGAATTAACTACGGCCGTCGTTTCCTTGACGCGAAGGTCGCGGCTCTCTACGGCGAAATTGAATTCGTGGCGCTTCCCAACCGAAACGTGACCGCGGCAACCACCACTGTGCCGCAGAGTTATGCGTCGCTCTACCTCACACCTGGATTGCGCTTGAAATTCTTTCCCTCTTCGCGGCTTTCTCCGTGGGCCGCCATTGGAGGGGGTTACGCCCTGTACCAGCAGTCCGCAAAGCTCTCCAATGGTCAAAATGACACGAATAAGTATTTAAACCGCGGCGTGTTCGATTACGGCGGTGGATTGGATTTTAGGGTTTTTCGTTTCATCGGCTTGAGGGCAGAAGTGCGTGATTTCCTCTCTGGCAATCCCGACCTGAACGTCAAGTTGAATTCGAGCACCCAGCACAACGTCGTGGCCAGCGGCGGCGTCATTCTGCGCTTCTGACGCTCTTCGTGGGAATCCGAGCCGCTCTCCCAGCCAGATAAGTTGAAACCTTTGGGCGTCCCGAGACTCCCATTCAGCGGACCAAGCACCTTTGCCAAAACGTTCAAAGCCGCTACGAAATCGCAGCAAAAGCCAGTCTGGGTCAGCCGGGCAGCCAGTTTCGCGATGCCCACGGCGGATAAAGCGTACGGATGGTGCTTGGCCCTCCATTCTAATCAACAGGAGACGATCAATATGACCAAGACGACCAAGGCTCTGCTGGCTGGCGCGGCGTTCGCGGGGTTGTTCGCCGGGACCGCTTCGGCAACCAAGGCCTCCACTCTGCTCCCTTCGCTGAAGACTTCTTTCAGCGCGCAAGATCAGAGCCAGGACCAGGACAAGAAAGACGACAAGAAGGTCAAAGAAAAGCACGCTTGTAAAGGCCAGAACTCCTGCAAGGGCAAGGGCGGTTGCAAGGCCGGTGACAACGGTTGCAAAGGCAAGAACTCTTGCAAGGGCAAGGGCGGTTGCGCGACCGATGGTTCCAAGCCACCCGCGGAGTGAACCGGAAGCAATCACGGCGCGATAGGAGGGTTGGGAGAAGTTTCCTGACCCTCGATCCCTCCGGAAAGGAGCGAAAAGGATATGCCGGGAAATCGCTTTAATGGGTTTACAGATTACGGGATTGGAATTGGCCTGCGTGCTCCCCACTACGATCATATTCTCTCTCGCAAACCAGTTGTCGACTGGTTTGAGATTATCTCTGAGAATTTCATGATCGATGGCGGACGGCCGCTGCACATCCTGGATCAGATCCTCGACCAATACAAAGTCGTGCAGCACGGAGTCTCCATGTATTTCGGATCGGCTGATAAGCCTGACCGCGAGCACCTCCGCCGGTTAAAAGAGTTGGTGAAGCGTACGAAGACTCCGTGGCTCTCCGACCACCTCTGCTGGGGCAGTGTGGATGGACGCTATACCCACGATCTCCTTCCCATGCCCTACACATTTGAAGCCGCACGCGTGACGGCTCAAAAGGTCCGCGACGTCAGGGACTTTCTCGAAATCCCCATTGCAGTCGAAAACGTCAGCAGCTACGCCGAGTTTCATGTTTCCGAAATGACAGAGTGGGAGTTCCTAAATGAGGTTGTGGAGCAGGCTGACTGTGGAATTCTCCTCGACGTGAACAATATCTACGTCTCCTCACAAAACCACAATTTTAACCCCTTCACCTATGTCAACAGCGTTCCCGCGGAACGCGTGGCCCAGATCCACATTGCGGGTCATTCCAAATTCAAGAAATACATTCTGGATACGCATGATCACCCGGTGCTCGATCCTGTGTGGAAACTCTACGAACGCGCCATTCAACGGGCTGGGCATACTGCGACGCTGCTCGAATGGGATGACAGCATTCCCTCCTTTAAGGAAGTTCACAGAGAAGCCTTGAAGGCCAACCGTTTCCTCGCGGGCAGATCGCTGGCGGTGGCGGTATGAAACTCCTTACCCTTCAGCGGGCTGTTGCCCGTGCTGTCATGCAACCCCTCGCGTGGTCCGAGCGCATGCAGCGCAAGGCCCCCGGGGGAGGGCGCATGAGCGCTTACGCCGCCCGGTACATCAAGCCGAATGACCGTCTTAGTTCCTTCGAACGCCTCGAGATCTACAGTCGGCAATACTGGTTTCGCGTTCTTGCTAGCATGGCGGAAGATTTTCCTGGCTTGCGCGCCGTACTCGGCGGGCAGCGGTTCGAAGCCATGTGCAAGGCCTATCTTGCGGAATGTCCTTCGCGCTCCTTCACACTTAGAAATCTGGGCGCGCAGTTGGAAACATGGTTGCGTCAAAATCCGGACTGGTTGCGAGACCGGCGCGTCCTTGCTCTCGATATGGTGCGTCTCGAATGGGCGGACATCGAGGCCTTCGACGGTCAGGCAAACCCCCCGCTTCGCTCCGAGGATCTCCGTGAGGTAGAGCCAGCGCATCTCCAGTTGGGCATTCAGCCTTATGTGCAACTCCTCGAGTTGCACTACCCGGTTGACGACCTGCTCCTCGAAGTGAAACACGAAGACGACGCGCCCGATGTTGCAAGCAACGCCGTTCAGGAACGCAGAAAACGCAGCAAGGTCCGGGCCGTTACACAGCTTGAACCCGCGCAAATCTTCCTCGCAGTTCATCGGCTGGATTTCTCGGTCTATTTTCGTCGCATCGAGCGGGAAGAGTTCACGCTACTTAGCGCGCTGCGGCGCGGAAAAGCGGTCGAGCACGCCATCGAGCTGGCCTTCCGAAAGAGTTCAGTTCCCATGGCCGAACGCGCGCCATTTGTTCAACACTCGTTTCAGACCTGGGCGACGCTCGGCTGGTTTTGCCGGCCAGAGGCAAACGTGCGCGGCGTGGAAGTCCACAGGGAAGGGCATAGTTAAAAAATCATGAGTAAACTGATCACAAAAGTTCGGCAGTGGCATGAACAATTCTTCGGTTTGGTTTCTTACCTGCAATCGCCATTCCTCTTGTTGGTGAGGCTCTACTGGGGATGGCAGCTTGCCCAGAGCGGCTGGGGCAAGCTCCATAATCTGTCCAACGTCGGAGAGTATTTCGCCGCTCTCGGCTTGCCGATGCCCGCGCAAATGGCAGTGTTCATTGCCTGCGTGGAATTTTTCGGCGGCATTTTCTTGGCTCTGGGCCTGGCCTCCAGGATCACAGGCCTGGTCCTTACCGTAAACCTGACCATGGCTTACGTTATCGGAGACCGCGAGGCGCTGCTCTCTTTCTTTTCCGATCCGGACAAGTTCGTTGCCGCCGCTCCCTTCGCGTTCGTGATGGTTGCTTTGATCGTGCTGATTTTTGGCTCCGGCGGAATCTCCGCAGATACGGCGATCGCGTCCGTGTTTGGTTCCCCACGCGTGAAGCAAGCAAATTCAGTTCCAGCTTGATTTGTCCGCTTCTTCAACACGACAGTTTTCATGGTTATCAAATGTTTCCAACTTTTACGGCGGGTTTCCTTGCCCCAGCAACCCTTGCTGCACTGTTGGATCTGACTCAAATTGATCGCGAAATGATGACGTTCGACGTCTCAGGTCATTATGCGCGTCCTGACCTCTTTCGATTTGAGAAGAAAATCCAGGGGCGCGCTGGCCAGAGCCAATCTGACTACTTTTGATAGGCTGGAAGAAAGATGTGATTGAATAGGATGCCTATTGGGGCAAATTGTTCCTGATCCAAAGCTCTACCTCGTTAAGCTCCGAATAAGGAACTAGTCTGCAGTTCGGGTGGGAGTTACCTGTGATGAGGAGAGATATTTTGCTTTCGACGTCCCGCCGATAGAATAAAACCACTTTCTTCGTGGTTGCCCCCAGAAGGTAGCCGGTCTCAAAGCCCAAACCAAAGGATGAACCGGAAACCTCGGCAATAAACATATCGCACTGCTCAATCCACTTCATGTCCCGCAGGTAGACTTCTTTGGGCGGGATACTCCGGTCCGTTTCCCACGCGTTCTCCTCGACCAAATGCCGTGTTAGCACTTCGTGGCGCATCTCCTCGAGGATGCCCACAATTTTCCTTGCGACTATTACACCCGAACGGTCCCCTGCTACGGTAAACCCAAAATAGATTTTCATGCCTGTGGAGTTATCCTCGCCAAATTCTACCGCACGATATTCATACAGGATACTTGGCCCCGGCTTCGATTCAAGAATTCGTCTGCACTTGCCCATCACCACCAGACTGCGCCCGCGTGACTCGACAGCCGATTCGTCCGGTAAGGTCCGTTGCCCCGGAGGTACCTCCCAGGCAGCGAGTGTAAATCTTAGGACACAGTGTTTGTTCGCAGACACGATAACACTCTCAAAATTCGGGAAGATGTGGTGAAACCTAGCAGAAGGCAAATTGGAACTCTTCCTGCAGGATGTTTCTCAGAACGAGCGTTTTATCGTCGACAACTCGAAGGGGAAACATGGTCACGGTCAGGAAGAGGTGGTGGTGGGTTAGCGGGTCCGCGGTTGTGGTAATCGCTCTTACCGGCGGCCTGGTGACCTGGCAAACGTCGCGGGCCCTGAGGCTTTCCAAACAAGAATTTCAGGCTGAACACGCGATCGGATTTGCACTGCGGCCATTCTCGCCTTACCAAAATTTGAAGTTCGAAACCGTGCGCTCGCCCGAAGTGTTTGCTCAAGTCGCGCACTTCCAAGACTGTTTGTACGTCGCTGGACCAACGGGCCTCTCGCAATACGATTTGCGCGGCAATCTTCTCCGCGAATTCACAACCGGCCGTGACCTCCCTGGTTCGCCTTTGGTGGCCATGGCTGTTGGGCAACTCAGAGGAGCAATGCAGCCGGAGTTGATCCTGGGGACCGGCAATCAAGGCATTCTACTGTTTGACGGGCAGAAATTCCGGCAAATTTATCCCGCAAACTCTGACGTCCGCGCGGTAACCGCCATCCTTCCTGTCTCCAGCGGCCACCTGCTTATCGGCACGAAAAAACGTGGCGTGCTGGTCTATGACGGCAAGACCATCGAGGAATTGCATCCCACGCTCAGCCACATCTACGTCCAGGCGCTCGCCGGTTCCGAGGTGGATTTGTGGGTTGGTACGCTCGATCAGGGCGTCAAGCATTGGCACGCTGGGACGACGGAAACGTTTGCGGAAGAACAAGGACTGCCAGATCGCCAGGTGCAAGCCATCACTTTGGCGAAAGACAAGGCGTACGTCGGAACACCCGTCGGCGTTGCGGAATTTGACAGTGGTCGCTTCTCACGGACGTTGGCGAGCGGCGTTCTGGTGACCTGCCTCCATGTTCAGGGTGAGGAGTTGTGGATCGGTTCGGAGAATCAAGGTGTCCTTCGCGTGCCACTTGCTGCCAGCCACAGACGTTTGGCACCTCAGAGCGGTGGCGGGATAGGTCTCGAAGAGGTACGGCAGATTCAAGGGACGGAACAGGGCGTACTTGTTCTGACTCGCAATGGTATTTTCGAAATAAAGAAGAGTGGCTTTGGGTGGCAGGAAGTGCTCAAGCCACGCCCTGCTGTTCTGACTGACCGAAATGTATCCGCCCTTGCTCGCGACAATAATGGACAGTTGTGGGTCGGCTATTTCGACCACGGCCTCGACATTCTGCCGAACGGGCCCGCGCGCACGCTACACATCGAAGATGACCACATTTTTTGCGTGAATCGGATTTGGCCTGACGTCAAGGGTGGCACCATGGAAGTGGCCACTGCGAATGGCTTGGTGCGTTTCGGTGCGACCGGGAAACCCGAACAGGTCTTGGGCAAGACGGACGGCTTGATCGCAGAGCACGTCACGGACGTGGTCTCTTACCGTGATGGATTGGCCATTGCCACGCCAGCGGGAATTACGTTTCTCGATGCTGACGGTGCGCGCAGCATGTACAGCTTTCAAGGCCTTGTTAACAACCATGTGTATGCTTTGGCGGTGTCGGACGATGATCTGATGGTCGGGACGTTGGGCGGCCTTTCGGCGGTTCAAAAAGGATTGGTGAAGGCAAATTTCACCGCGGGGAATTCCGGGCTGAGGCAGAACTGGATTACCGCCGTTGCTCGTGTCGGCGACGAATGGATGATCGGAACCTATGGAAGCGGCGTAATGGGACTCGACAGCTCGGGAGGATTCCACACCTTTCAAACGGCCACTGCCGCAGTCGAGATCAATCCCAGCGCCATGCTGGTCACAAAGGATCACGTGTTTGCGGGAACTCTCGGCCAGGGACTCTACCTTTATGATCGTCCGAAACAACGCTGGACCATCCTTACCGAAGGCTTGCCCTCCACGAACGTGACCGCTCTGGCCGAAGGCAACGGCTACATCTACATAGGTACGGATAACGGGTTGGTCCGTATTGAGGAGAACAAGATCCATCCATGAATCGAATATTGAGGATCCTTTTGTTTTTGTTGTTGACGCCCGTGTCTGCATTCCCGGATGGCGGCGTGCTAATCCCTCGAGACAAAGCGCAACCAGATCCTTCGATTCTTTCTCTCGAGGAAATGGAGATTACGGTGCAGATCGATAACGGTGACGCTCGTGTCTTTGTGCGTCAGATCTTCGCCAATCACACGGGGGGTATTCAGGAAGGGAATTACATTTTCGCCTTGCCCAGCCGCGCCACAGTTTCGGATTTTGCCGTTTGGGATGGGCCTGTGCGCATTCCTGCAGTCATTCTGGAACGTAAACGTGCAGGAGAGATCTACAACGAGCTGAAGCAACAATCGATTGACCCCGGGTTGCTGCAGATGGGGGAACGCGGCGCAGAGGAAGCCAAGCGTAGCGCCATTTTTAGCGCGCGAATCGTTCCTATTCCCGCGTATGGCACAAAGCGCCTGGAATTCGAATACCATGAAAGCATTCCCGTCGAGAATCTCAAATCGTATTTTGCGATTCCTCTCCGGCCCGATGCCTACCAGGCGCAGATTGCTCGCCATCTCAAGATCACCTTCGAATTGAGATCCGCCCACGTGCTGACCAACTTCCAGTCACCCGCGAAAACGTACTCGCTTCAGCTCGCGGAAAACACGCCACACGTGGTGCGCGCCACATTCGAAGGCGAGAACGTCAACCTCACCGAAGACTTCGTCGCCACTTTCGATCTGGACAAATCGGGAAACGACACGCTGGCGGTAATCACGCACAGAAATCCGGTTAGCGGACAGCCTTCGCCAACGGAGACCGCTCCGGTTCGAGGCACAAACGAACCGGGATTCTTTGCCGTTGATGCCCTGTTGGGTCTTGGGCCGAACAACAGCGCGGTGAAAGAAAACCCTTCCACACGTGGGCTCCCAGCCAAAACCGTAGTGATTCTGTTCGACACGTCGCTTTCCATGCAGTGGGAAAAGCTCGAACGCAGCTACCGGGCGCTCGAGACTCTGCTCCGCTCCTTGAAGCCAGAAGACAAGTTCAATCTGATTCTCTTCAATAGTCAGGTTCAGCCGTTTCAACCGGCCACGGTGGCAGCCGACAGCAATAACGTGCAGCATGCTCTCGACTTCGTCCTGGCCAGCCGTCTTCGTGGCGGCACCGATCTTCAAAAAGCCCTGCGAGAAGCTTTGCGCGAATTCAATGCTCCCGGCGGAAACTCCTATCTGGTGCTGTTGAGCGACGGCGGATCCACCGAGGGTCAGATTCGAAACGCCAAGCTGGCTGCGTCTTACGAGACCGACTGGCAGCATCTGCCCGCGGCAAGCCGCCCCAAAACCTATATCTTTGGCGTTGGCGACGATGCGAATTTGCCTCTCTTCAAGCTGCTGGCCCGAAAAGATGGCGTTCTCGAAAACGTGCTCTCGACAGAACCGCTCGAATTCAAACTGAATTCCTTCCTCTCCAAAATTGGGCGCAGCCCAGTCGGTCAATTGGGATTAACGGTTTCGCCGGAGTCCGCTGTGGATTCCGTCTATCCCTTGCAGGATGCAGCTTTCGCCGGTTCGCGAGCGGCGTGGGTAGGCCGCTACCAAAAGCCGGCGCAAGACGTTGGCTTTACCGTTCACGGAGTGAGAGATGGAACGCCTGTGTCCATGTCTTCTAAAGCGAGTTTGCCGCGTGAGTCTGCCGAACACCATCAACTCCCCAGGCTCTGGGCGCGTGCGCGCGTGGATGCCTTGCTGGAGAAAATCGAGCGTGAAGGCGAGGATGCGGCTTCCATCGAAGAAATCATCCGGTTGTCGCGCCGATATAAGTTTGTGACGCCCTACACTTCGTTCCTCGCGGTTCCTCGGGCGCTGCTGCGGCCACGCGTGATTCGCCCCGGAGATCCTGTAATCCGTGTGAAGACGGACCCATCGATTGTCTCCGTAGCGGCACTGTTTCCTTTCGGCCTCGTAAAGCAGCTGAGATACCTGCATGACGAGGATACCTGGCAGACACGCTTCCTGGTCCCGACAGACTTGCCGGATGGAACTTATCCTGTCCGGCTGGTGATGCGCGACCGTTCCGGCCAAACCTATCGCGAATCGAAAACGTTCGTGATCGCCAGCAAGTCTCCGACAGTTCAAATTAAGCTGCCAAAATCACGCTATCGACACGGCGAAGTGCTCACCATGAAAGTTGCCGCCTCGCAGAGCACACGCACACTCGTGGCGCGCCTGGAAGGAGCCGCTCCGGTGAGTTTGCACTGGGACGCGAAGGCCGCTACGAACACCGGCGAATTGTTCATTCCGGAGCAGATGATTCCAGGAACCTATCATCTGACGGTCACCGCGGAAGATATCGCGCACAACATGGGTTCTCAGGGGGTGGACATTGAAATCGTTCCGTGATTTCGCGCCCAATCGCGCTTGGAGCATTAGTGGAGCTCTGCTTCTTGTCATTATTGCTGGCTTTGCCCTGACCGCCCAGGGTGAGCTGCCGGCCTGGATCCGCAACATCGAAGCGAAAACCGATGTGGAACGCGCATTCTTCCGCGTCATGAAACTGCCTTATGGCGACGTCTTGTTTCGACGGCCGCCGGCCGAAACGCGCCCGGCGCTTGGGGAGCTGATTCAGCAACAACCAACAAACGCGGATCTGTATTCGCTGGCCGCTCTCGAAGATGAGCGGCAACTCGATTTTATCGCAGCCGAGAAAGACTGGAAGCTGTACGCTGAGAAAGCCCCCAATAAAGCCACTGCCCAGTGGAACCTCGCCGATTTCTATCATCGGCGCTTACGGCCGCAAGACGAAATCGCAGTGCTGCGAACCATAGGGAATTCGCCTTCAACGCCGGCGGAGAAATTCACTTCACCCAACCAACAAAGTTCGTGGAATGCCTTCGAGCGCATTCTCGGAATCATTCAGGCTCAAGCACTGGGCAAGGATTCCACGATTGCAACATATCGGGCGTGGATTGGACGGTATCCCGGACAAGAGCGCCTCTACGTACGCTTCCTCGACCTTCTTGTGGCGCAAAAAGAGTTCGATGCAGCGAACCAACTGATTACTTCCTACCAGAAACAGTTTCCCAGCGATGAGATTTTCCCCGTGAAGGCCAAGGCGTTGGTGCAGTACAGGCAGGGTTCGATTCAACAAGGCCTGGCAGTCTACGAGAAGAGTTTTCAGCCGCTCTGGCAACCGGAGCTTGTAAAGGGGTATTTCGACCTGTTGGCCCAAACTCAAGGCTTACGCAAGTTCCTCGATGAGGCTCGCGCCGCTCTCAATAAGAATCCAGAGGACTTGAATGCGACAGCGCGCGTTTTTTATTACTACCAGCAACAAGGAAAGCTAGACGTCGCGCAGCAGGCGATCACGAACCTGCGGCTGCACAAAGAGTCCGCAAAGTCTTCCTGGACTCCGCGAGAACTCTACATTTGTGGACGCTTGCTCGAGGATATTCACTCGTACCCCGAAGCGGCGCGGTATTACTTTGCGCTTTACAGCAGCAAAGGCGCTACTGATTCCCAGGAGCGTGCACTCGCGCGGCTCACTGACATGCTTCTGACCTCCCCGGAATCCCCGATCCGTTTGGGCAGCGGCGAATTGTCCATGTACAAGGATATCGCCAGGATGGATCCGGGGCCCGGGTACCTGAACGGCATTC
>Ga0210406_10001253_pt1 | contig 31853 bp, 29 predicted proteins | sample IncBWC30MmetaG_FD_155454 | JGI IMG/M metagenome (GOLD analysis project Ga0210406, IMG submission 155454) | Forest soil microbial communities from Barre Woods Harvard Forest LTER site, Petersham, Massachusetts, United States - Inc-BW-C-30-M | ecosystem: Environmental > Terrestrial > Soil >... | reverse complement strand
TCGAGGCTCACCAGGCTCAATTCCGAAAGGTCCAGAGTAACTGGCACTTCGACAGGCTTAATTTCCTTCCAGACTTCTTCGAGATGTTCGACGGTGAGTCTGCCAATCAGGCGCACGATTGCGGTTCCACGCGAGGCGGTCTTTTCAATCTTCAGGGTCATACGCGCTCGTAACAGCGGCTAGCTGAATGCGATCCGCCGAATGTCGATCGCAACCAGCACGGGCTCAGGAATCTTGAGTTTGTCGTCGTCGAATCCGAAGACGCGGCGCGTCAGCGGAACCATGATTCCGTCGACGTTCTGGTAGTCGTACGCGTAGTTCATTCCCCGCGCTCCCCCCATGATGTCGACGACGTACTCGTGCCTGCGCAGCAATCCGTCGGGCCCGAAATACGAGATCTGTTCGTGGCAATGACTCGCAATCATCGAAGGAAACGTCGCCTTAAGACGGCGCCATTCTTCTCCGTTTTCCTGCCACGGAGTGAGTTCTTCCGTCACAAAAGCCGGATGAGCGTAGAGGAAAGGAATGGTGAGATAGGTCCACAGGGCATAGCTGTCGAAATAGGCGACGTGCAAATCGTCCCAGGGAGTCTCGTACGACTGTCCATCGAAAGCGCTGCGCGGGTCGTTTCGGGCTTCGATGAGTTTGCTGTTCTCGTCCTCGAGCGTGACGCGGCTGGGCGTAAAGAAGAACCGCTGGTTCTGGCCGACCAGATGCGTGATCACCTTTTCGAGGTGCAGGGACAATTCGATCCGGATGTTCTTCAAGAAATTCGGCTTCCCCTTGACGTGCCAGATCGCACCTGTCACCGACAAATCCGCGGTAAGCGAATTCAACTGATTCCAGCGACCCAATCCGCCGTACGCGTCTGTTGCGAATTTCAGCAGATCATTCATTTTGTTCTTGCACCTGTGAACTAGACCGGAGTCTGTAGAGGAACAAAGTAACTGCATGAGCCGGAGCCGTCTTGGCGAAATTTGTCGTTTTTGTCAGCTCTGACTCAATCCACGCACGCTTGTACTAACGCCACGTCGTTCCACGTCAGCACGAGTGATCAGAATGAGACAGACGGCCTCCGCCGCAGTGCAAGGCCCCTGACCAATGGTCGCCGTCCGATTTTCGGAAATGAACACGCGGCCGCGTTTGCCGGCCCGGGAGGGGAACTTTCAACTGAACGTGAACAAACCTGTGCTCCTTCACTTGGTTACGCATCAAGGAGCATCTCGACGACTCGTTGATGCTCTTGACCGCTCTCAATCCTCACATCGGCTGCGAGAACGCCGCGAAGGTACCGCTCACCGCGTACCGCGATGACGTCAGTTTGCGCCAGGCTGCTCGGAGGCTCGGGTTTCCTACCGATGCACGGTTTGATCTCTGGGTGTGATCCGAAGACATGACTCATCCGTTGCCGCCGTCCGGGAAATAGGATTCACGTCTTCTGACCACCGAAGTTTCGGCCTCCGACGACGCAGTGCCCTTTCTCGCACTGGACGAAAATGCGTCGACGCTGCCCCACACGGCTTCCCTTTTCCATTGTCCCGGTGAGGTCCCAACCAGCACCTTGAAAGTCCTGCTGAATGCAGCTTGATCCGAAAATCCGGCTTCCAAAGCCACTTCTGAAAGCGAACGATCAGAAGTCGCGAGCAGTGTCTTCGCCATTTCCACGCGCTGAAAAATGAGGTAACGGTGCGCCGACGTCCCGAATGTTCGCCGGAAGGATCGAGCAAAGTGACTCACGGAAAGCCCACATTCGTCCGCGAGCGTCGTCAATCGGAGTGTCCCGTCCAGGTGCTCGCGAAATAGTTCCGTTACTCGCCTTCTCTGCCACGGCGCGAATCCCCCGCTAAATCTCTTGATCACCTCGAAGGACGGGGCGTACCTCGTAGCAAGATGCGCGCAGAAAAGCAAACGAAAATAGTCGAGGAAGAGCGCGCAGAACCTGTGCGGGTCTTGCAAAGACGGAAGAACCAGATCCGTCATCTGTTGCAGAACACGATCCACCGATCCGTGAATGCATCGTAGATGTTGAATCCTCGGCCTTTCGGCATCGTCAGTGAACGCATCGAGAGTGGTTCTCGGAATGTGATAGTGGACCCAATCGACCGGGCCCGCATTGCGCGTCCGCGGGTTCGATTCGAGGTCGTATATTCCTACCCCGCCAGAGGGCCACACGGGAATTCGCGAATATTTGTCATCCACCCAAATTTCCTGTCCCCGATCGCTTGCCGGGGTCAGATGAATGGAAACCACCAACGCTTTCTCGGACGGGATCGATGCGGTGCGCTCTGGAAGGCCGACGTTTGAAACCAAACGCGTGACGGCAATTGGGGGTTTCGATGCAGCGGAAATCACCAGACTATCCGCCTTCCCGAGCCGAAAATACTTGGCCATTTGCCCGCCGTATGCTGCCGGCAGGTGACTTTCTACCCTCATAAGCTCCTCCGCATCCGCCAAACGCCTAATCGGCAGTGCGCTTTGCGTGCCAACCGCGATTTACTGAATTAGATAGACTTAGCTGCTAGACGACACGCTGATTTATCGGCATTGCCGATTTTTCGGCGAGTTGACGATTCGAATGAAGGCAGCCGTGGTATATTCAGGGCCCGCATGCCCCGTCAAATAGATCGGGCTACCGCAGGGGGCCGGTCGGCCATCACGGGTCGGTCCGTCGAATTTCTGTATCCAAGCGCTTCAATGAGACAGAAGAAGTAGATTAATGTCCAAGCCAAAGCCGAATGCTGAACGAGAGATTGCCCATCAGGAGGAACCGGTTCTAGCGTCGCCGAATACTCTGGCGACCGCAAGTGGGGAAATTTCCACCAATCTCGAGCCCGGTCCGATGGCGCAAGAAGGGCGAGGCGGTCTGGAAAGCGCCCTCAAAGAAGCAAGAAGATCAGAGGCCGAGCTACGGAGGGTCATCGACACGGTCCCCGCGCTTGCTTGGTGCAACCTGGCCAACGGTTGCAACGAATTTGTCAACAAGGGGTGGTGCGAGTATACAGGCCTGTCTCCGGAAAAGGCACATGGCTGGGGATGGAAAGCTGCGATTTATCCCGAGGACCTACCAGGGTTGATGCAAAGCTGGGAGACCTTCCCCGAGCTGGATAAGCCAGTTGAGTGCGAAGCGCGATTGCGCCGCTCTGACGGCGTGTTCCGTTGGTTTCTATTCCGATGTCAGGCACGCCCTGACAGTAGCGGGGCAGTGGCCCGATGGTATGGGACCGCCTCTGATGTAGAGGATCAAAAGCAAACGGATACCCTGCGGGGCGCTGAAGTGCGGGCCCTTGAAATGATCAGCGACGGCGCGGGTCTCACGGACATCCTGAATCACGTCTGCTCTTCTATTGACCTTCACATCGCCCCATGGATCACATCGATCCTGCTGATGGACGCGGACGGAAAAAGGCTGTGGCCGAGCGCAGGTTCGGGCGTACCGCATGACTGGGCTCGCGCGATAACTCCGCTACCAGTTGCTCCGGACACGGGCTTGTGCGGAACTGCGGCATTCTTGAAGACACGAGTCATCGTACCAGATGTTGCAGCTGAGCCGGTCTGGCGAGAGGATCTTCGCGACGTTGCTCTAGAGAACGGAATTCGGGCGGGGTGGTCCCAGCCCATATTGACCAAAGACAAGCAAGTGCTCGGGACGTTCGCCATTTATTCTGCGGAGCCGCATGTGCCCACGGGTACAGAGCTCGCTCTGGTCGAGGGGTCTGGGCGTATCGCACTCATCGCAATTGAACGCCAACGGTCGCAAGAGGCTCTCCGAACTGCGCTATACGAAACTCGCAAGTCCGAAGAAGAGCTTCGGCGCATCACCGATGTTATTCCCCAGACGATTGTCGTTTTAAGTCCAGATGGGAGAGCTAATTACGCGAATCGCGTGGCCCTTGAGTATACCGGCCTATCTCTCAACGAAATGAGCGCCGACGAGTTTCGAGATCGGGTATTCCATCCCGAGGACATTCAGAGACTTCGAGAAGAGCGGCAAAAGGCCCTTTCAGGCACCGTTCCGTTTGAAAATGAGCAGCGGGCTCTTGGCAAGGACGGCAAGTATCGGTGGTTCCTGATCCGCTACAACCCAATGCTGGACGAAACCGGAAAGGTCGTCCGTTGGTACGCGACGGGCACGGACATTGAGGATCGTAAGCAGGCTGAAAACAAACTCCGAGAGGACGAACGGGAGCTGCGCCAACTGATAGATTTTCTCCCCCAGCACGTCATTGTTCTGGACAAACAGGGCACGCTTCTGCAGGTCAACAAGACGATGCTTGACTATACGGGCTATACCTTGGATGAAATGAAGCGCGGAGGAGATCGCGAGCGGATCAAAAGAGATGTTCACCCGGACGATCTGGAAAGAACTCAAAGCGAACGAAAGGCCGGTCTTTCAAAGGGAGTTCCGTTCGAAATCGAAAAGCGGCTGCGGAGTAAAGATGGCCAGTTCCGCTGGTTCCTGTTTCGGTACAGGCCTGTGCTCGACGGCGATGGCCAAGTGGTCCGTTGGTTTGTGGCGGCTACAGACTTTGAAGATCGCAAGCAAGCCGAAGATCGCATGCGTAACGAGACGGTAGCCCTGCGTGAAGATATCTTGCGCTCTTCCATGTTCGAGGAAATCATAGGATCCTCGGAAGCGCTTCACAAAGTACTGTCGCAAGTTTCGAGAGTAGCCCCGACCAATTCTACGGTTCTGATACAGGGAGAAACAGGTACCGGCAAGGAGCTGATCGCTCGTGCCATTCACAATCGGTCGAAGCGGGCGTCCCGGGCTTTTATCGGTGTGAACTGCGCTGCGATTCCGCCTTCGCTGATCGCTTCGGAACTCTTCGGCCACGAAAAAGGCGCCTTTACCGGAGCACTTCAACGGCGATTGGGCCGTTTCGAATCCGCCGACGGAGGCACGATCTTCCTCGACGAGATCGGCGAAATGCCGCCAGAGACCCAGATCGCGTTGCTTCGAGTACTCCAAGAACACGAAATTGAGCGAATCGGTGGGAACCAGTCCATTCCGGTCGACGTGCGAGTACTGGCTGCAACAAATAGGGATTTGAGCGCGGCCGTTGCGGAAGGCACGTTCCGCCAGGACTTGTTCTATCGCTTCAACGTTTTTCCAATTCAATTGCCCCCACTGCGTGATCGAGCCGCCGATATTCCGTTGCTTGTCGAATATCTAGTTGAGCGGTACGCACAGAAGGCTGGCAAGCGAATTCTGAGCATCAGCAAAGGTGCGCTCGATTTATTCCAGAACTATGACTGGCCTGGCAATATTCGCGAATTGCAGAACGTCGTGGAGCGCGCCGTGATTCTCTGCGAGGGCGAGACATTTTCAGTGGATGCCAGCTGGCTTGCGGCCGTACCCCCTGGCTCCGTATCGACGACGGCCCCATTGGTCTCTGACCTCGCAAGGCGGGAAAAAGCCATGATCGAAAATGCGTTGCGGGAAGCACAGGGGAGAATCTCTGGTCCCACTGGAGCCGCTGCGAAACTCGGCCTACCAAGACAAACTCTTGAGTCGAAAATAAAAAGGTTGGGAATCAAACGGCACAGATTGAAAATTTCGTAATTCTCGGCCCTCGCGAGCATTCCCGGGAAAGCTGCGGAACGCGTTCGGGGGCCCCTCGAGCGGCGGCAGATAACGATCTTCCCGGTACTCGACAAAGACGAGGATGCCGCGCTGCATTTCTTCGAATCGCGCGCGGCAGCTCCAGCACTCACCAAGGTGCTTCTCGATCTCCTCGATTTCCTCCGGCGGCAACTCCCGTTCAAGAGCCAGAAGCAGGTCGTTTTCGTCTGGATGACCGTCCAGACGTGTTGCAGGCTTCGTTTCTGAATTCATAGGGAGACCTTTGTGTCAAATTCCCTGGCGAGTTTGACCGTGGCGCGCCGCATGGCATCGACGACCGTAGAAATGCTCAGGTGCATCACACCGGCGATTTCGCAATACCGAAGAATAGAAACTATGAGTTTGTCGTGGATCGGCATCATGTTCTCGTCTCGCGGCATCAGGAGCGGGCGTAGGACATCGTCCAGACGGCGCGATCTCCCGAGTGGTATTCGTTTCCATCCCACGGCGAACCACAGATATGAAGGTGTGCCCACGGCGTGCCCGCAAACATCACCATCGTTCCTGCGTCCCGCATTACCGACCCTAGTCCGGCTGCCTTTGCGTCGAACGGCCAAAGAACCATCCAGTGCGGGCCAATAGGTATCGCCGGGCTTGTCGTGTCGAACGGATCGCTGTAGCTGCGCTGCGTGGCTCCGCAGAGCATAAAGATCAGGCCCGGTGTCGCGTTCGTTGGCTTCGCCTTGCGTGCGCGAAGATCCCGGTACCATTGCATTCCCATGGGATCCAAAGACATCGGCACATCGCCGATGACGTTTTCGTTCCCGGGAAAGCAGATCCATTGGTTCGTTCCTTGGTGTAACACGCTGAGGTTGCCTTGCGCGTCCATTTCGGCGACGGTCGCCTCCGCTGTCACCATCGAGGGACCCGAGAGGCGCGCACGTCGGATCTTTCCCATCAGGATTTCGTCACTCAGCTGGTCCCCTCTCATCGCCGCGCCGCTGAACCTCATCGCTCCGCCTCCCGCGAGCGTCAAAGTCTCCACAAATCCCCTACGCGACATGTCCATTGTCGCAACTCCTTTCGGCCTGTCGATTGGGAGCTCGCGGACAGCGGCGTTCCCCAATCCACGCTGCCCGCGAGGCGGCCGTATGACCGGCAAGAGACTCCCGGAGCGTGCTCCTCCTATAGCGTCTGTCGACGACGGAGTCTTTGCGAAATCGACCCTATTTGTTGGAAATTGCCCAGCTGTTTGGAGAGTCGCGAACTCGGCGCGTTCAGGTGGGACCAATCGGAGCCCCTCTTGCCCTCTAGTCGGACGTTTCCCGCCCGCCTTCGCAGGAGCTTGCTTTCGCTGAAACAATTTCGCTCCGCCGCCACAAGTTCATTTTCCGCGCGCTTGCTTTTCCGCCTAAGAAACGATCTACTGCTCGTAGTTCTCGACTATGTTGACCGAGCGCGCCTTCGCTGTGTCCAGATCCTTTCCGATCTCCCGCAATGCTCGTCTCTGGCGCAACAGGTCCCAGCATTGATCGAGCCCAACCTTCAATTCCCCGAGTCGCTTGCCATCCTCTTCGCTGAGCTGGCTCGTCCCGTCGAGTCGCTCCTCTTCCTCGACTAAAAGATTGATTCGCCCTAGTACCGAACCGTCCGGCTGTGCTGCGCTCATGTCCCCCTCCCACCGTTGACGCGACCGTCCATTGGATGCCGTCCGGCCCTGGAACATCAGGTCGAAATTCTCCCCTGCCGTCTTCCCGGTCCTGCTCCTAATGGCTGCGCCCGCGGAACCACAGTACCACGGGCACAGCAATCGGGGACCCAAGTCTTCCACACCTCATTGAAGTTCGCCGCAGTCAGAGACTTACCTCGCTAGTTTCGCGGCAGGAATTGTCAAAACCAGCTCTTTTTTTCAAGCCTCGCGCCGCCGCCCTCACCTATCTTCCAGGCTGCATAACCCGCCCAACTTCACGGTGGGAGGAACATTCGTTTCCAAGAACATGAAGCCGAAGAACCCCAATTTCGGTCCCGTCTATCACGAACGCCCCCGCGCTTCTGGGGATTCACGGTTGCTCGCCGAAAAGGAACTCCTCGCACGGGCACGCGCAGGCGACCAAGCTGCCTTCGGAGAACTCTGCAAGCGCTCGGAACCACGCCTACTCCGCATGGCGCGACACATAGTCCGCAACGAAGAAGACGCGCAGGATGCCGTGCAGGAAGCGCTGCTAAACGCGTTTCTGAATTTGTCCAGGTTCGACGAACGCTCGAGCTTTTTCACCTGGGCTACACGAATCGCGATCAATTCGTCCTTGATGCAACTGAGAAAGCGGCGCCAATTCTTCTTAAGGTTCACCGACGACGCTTCGGAAGACTTGGCCCTGAAAGATCCAGCTCCCGACCCCGAAGCGTTGCTCGCGGAGAAAGACGAACAAAAACTCCTGCACGAAGCAATTCGATCCTTGCCGCGGAACCTCAGAATTGTTGTCGAACTCAAACAGTTCTGGGATTGCTCGGTTGAAGAAACTGCCGCAGCGCTCTCGATTTCGTCCCCCGCCGCGAAAGCCCGGTTCTTCCGCGCCAAGGAAACGCTCAAAAACCGCCTTGTCCGAAACGTCCGACGCCGCTCCGTGTCTGGATTCGAAGTCCTTGCAATTTCTCGCACAGAACGACAGGGCACCAGGGCGAATGCTCCCACACGTATTGCGGACGTCACACCCCGCACCGGTCTTGCAGAGATCGCGTGATGTGGGTCGTCAAGAAAATTCCTTTCCCGTTGACCTTCTCTCTCCTGCTTTGCTTTGACACCATACATGCACAAGGCCGAGCAAGTTTTTGGCGAGACGGTGGAGGCGGAGTACCCAAACGTGTTCATTCTCGGCCGCGCCAGCGCGACGATTGGTCCTTTCGAACGCTTGCGCGATCACACCTACTCGGTCGTGCGCGATTCGCCGTGGTCGGTCTTGAGCATTTGACGTTGATGAGCCAAACACTGCCCCTTCGGAATCTAAATCATCGGACCATAAAAAGGACGGCGTCATGAGAATTCTCGTCGTCGGTGCCGGTGCGGTCGGCGGCTATTTCGGAGGACGTCTCGCGCAGGCCGGGCGCGACGTTACCTTTCTTGTTCGTCCGCATCGCGCCGAAACCATCCATGCGGGAGGGCTGCAGGTTGTCAGCCCACACGGCGATTTCAACGTTTATCCCAAGACAATCACCACAGCCGACATTGCGTTCAAGTACGACGTTATTCTTCTAAGCGTAAAAAGCTTCGCACTCCTTTCGGCCATCGATGATTTCGCCGCTGCCATCGGACCGCAGACGGTAATCGTTCCCGTGCTGAACGGCATGCGCCATATGGACCTGCTGATGGAACGGTTTGGAAAACATGCGGTGCTCGGCGGCGTATGTGTCGTCGCCACGGAAATGGATCCCCAGGGCCGCATCGTCCAACTCGCTGATTTCCAAAGTCTCAGGTACGGCGAACTTGACGGGCAAAAGACAGAGCGCGTGGAAGCAGTCGATCAAGCCTTTCGCGGTGCCGGGTTTGATTCAGCGATTTCTACGCAGATTCTGAAGGATATGTGGCAGAAGTGGGTGCAACTGGCGAGCCATCACCTGCCTGCTTCGCGGAAGTATCGGGGAGATCGTGGCGGTTCCCGGTGGCGCCGAGTTGTCGCTTACCGCCCTTAGCGAGTGCGCTGCCATCGCTGGCGCGTGTGGCTATCCGCCATTGGCAGCATTCCTCGAAGAAAAGGGGGCCAAGATTACTGCGGTCGGCTCCTCGTTGACGTCCTCCATGTATCGCGATCTTATGAGAAATGCGCCGGTTGAGGTGAATACCATCCTCGGTGATCTTCTCGATCGTGGACGCAAACACGGAGTCTCTTCGCCGGTCCTCCAAGCCGCGTTCGTGAATTTGTCCATCTATCAGCGAGCGCGAAACATTGACCGCTCCGAGATAGGCAGCCCCGTCACGCAATCCGCCAGCCAGCAATAAGCAAACCACACGATCAGCTTCCATGTCGAAGAGGACGCGCGCATGTGTCGCCGAGCTATACTCCGACGGGAACGCGGTGCGAAAGTCCTCGCCAACTTCTCACACTTGCTCACCACAAGGTCCTCTTCCAAAACACAGCCCCGAACGCAACGCGCGACTCTCCTCGGCCAGAATTCGCGATAACTAGCAACAAATGAAGTCCGTTTAGCAAAGACGATCGACTCTCGGAGAGATATACAAATCCCAAGCTCCGGGAGGTGAATTATTGGAGCTCTTACCGATAATGGCGGGGGGCCACCGAACATGGCTTCCCGGCTATCGCTGATGGCTTTTTCGTCCCCCGATTGGCAGACGAGCAGGGTTCCGAATTCTGGTGAACGAAACAATGACTAAGAAAAACGTATCAGAAGTGCTCGTGGATGTATTGGTAGAAGCGGGGGTCGACCGAATTTATGGAGTCGCAGGCGACTCGTTGAACGGAATCACGGATACGCTTCGCCGGCGCGAACAGATTCCATGGGTTGGGGTAAGGCACGAGGAGACAGCAGCGTTTGCCGCTGGCGCAGAAGCGCATCTCACCGGCAAGCTCGCCGTCTGCGCCGGGAGCTGCGGCCCGGGGAACATGCACTTAATCAACGGACTCTACGACTGTCACCGCAGCCGGGTTCCCGTTCTGGCGATCGCCGCCCAGATTCCAAGTCATGAAATCGGCAGCGGATATTTTCAGGAGACTCATCCAGAACATCTCTTCGCGCAGTGCAGCCACTATTGTGAACTCGTCTCCCAGCCCGAGCAAATGCCCCGCGTCTTGGAGATCGCCATTCAATCGGCGCTTGCTAGACGCGGCGTTTCGGTCGTTGCCATCCCCGGCGACGTCGCGTTGCGGGAGGCCGTCGAACAGGGCCCACGACTCCACTTTCCCGAGCCCAAGCCAACTGTGTGTCCCTCCGAGGACGAAATCAAGGCGCTCGCGGAGGTTTTGAATCGCTCGGAAAAGATAACGATCCTGGGCGGAGCAGGCTGCGCCGGAGCCCACGCCGAACTAGTGGAGCTTGCGGGGAAGTTGAATGCCCCCGTCGTACACGCGCTGCGCGGAAAGGAATTCATCGAATATGACAACCCCTTCGACGTCGGCATGACCGGTCTGCTCGGATTCTCTTCCGGCTATCAAGCCATGATGAATTGCGATACGCTGCTGATGATCGGAACGGACTTCCCTTACCAACAGTTCTTTCCTAAGAACGCAACCATCGTCCAGATCGACCTCCGCGGCGAGCAGCTCGGGCGGCGCACCAAAGTCGATTTCGGCTTTGTGGGGGATACGAAAGCGACGCTCCGGGCGCTCTTGCCCCGGCTGGAACCGAGCCAGTCCAAGGCTCATTTGCAGGAATCGCTTGCGCACTATCGCCAGGCCCGGTCTGGCCTCGATGATCTGGCGACACGCGCTTCCGACCAGACGGTCATTCACCCGCAATACGTCGCCCGCGTGCTCGACGAACTCGCCGCGCCAGACGCGATCTTTTCCTGCGACGTGGGTACCCCCACGATCTGGGCGGCACGCTACCTGAAAATGAACGGCAAACGCCGCCTTCTCGGCTCGTTTACACACGGTTCCATGGCGAACGCTCTTCCGCATGCCATCGGCGCCCAGGTGACTTTTCCCGCGCGTCAGGTGATTTCTATGTCGGGCGATGGCGGCCTCACCATGCTCATGGGCGATCTGCTCTCGTTGCGCCAGCACCAGTTGCCGGTGAAAGTGATTGTCTTCCGGAACGATTCGCTGGCCTTTGTTGAATTGGAGATGAAGGCGGGCGGGTTCCTAGACTTTGCCACCCGACTCCACAACACGAGTTTCGCGAAGATCGCCGAAGGCGCAGGTTGCCTGGGACTGACCGCAGAACGCACCGATCAGGTAGCGCCCGCGATTGCGCGAGCCTTCAAGCATGACGGCCCGGCGCTGGTCGAAATCCCTGTTCCCCGCCAGGAACTCTCCATGCCGCCAACGATCACGTACGAAGAGGCCAAAGGCTTCAGCATCTTCATGCTTAAAGCCGTATTCAACGGGCGCGGCGACGAAATCATCGACTTGGCGCGAGTCAACCTTCTGAGATGAGAAATGTCCCCAACGATTCGCTCGAAAAAGACAAAGACGAAACGGAAAGGTCACACACAAATGGTCACAGCACAAGCAGTCATGGCATCGGGTTCATCGCACATCCGGTACGGAATGGATCTTCTGGACACTCCTGTGTTGAACAAGGGCACCGCGTTCACCGAGGAGGAGCGGACTCGATTTGGCCTGCACGCGCTTCTTCCTCCGCATGCCGAGACTCTAGACGAGCAAGTGGTACGCGCCTACGAGGCTTTCCAGAAAAAAGATAACGACTTGGAGCGGCACATCTACCTGCGGGCTTTGCAGGACACGAATGAGGTCCTCTTTTATAGACTCCTCCTTGACCACATTGAGGAGATGACGCCGCTCGTCTACACACCGACCGTCGCGCTGGCGTGTGAGCAATTCAGCCACATTTATCGTAGACCCCGCGGACTCTTCGTCTCCTATCCGCTTCGCGGCTCAATTCCCCATCTCCTGCGAAATCGCCCGAATAAGGACGTCGATGTAATCGTCGTGACCGATGGCGAGCGCATTCTCGGCATCGGCGACCAGGGCGCGGGAGGACTCGGCATCCCCATCGGCAAGCTTTCTCTGTACACACTGATCGGTGGCATCCGTCCCGAACGAACGCTGCCGATTGTGCTGGACGTCGGCACGAACAACCCTGAGCTGCTCAATGATCCTGAATACCTCGGCTGGCGTCACGAACGGATCACAGGCCAAGCCTACTTCGACTTTGTAGATCAGTTCGTGCAGGCCGTGAAACAGGAGCTTCCTCAAACGTGCCTGCAGTGGGAGGATTTTGCCACGCCGCACGCGCGGCCCATCCTCACTCGCTATCGCGACGAATTGTTGACTTTCAACGACGACATCCAGGGAACGGCATCGGTTGCTCTCGGCGCCGTCCTGGGCGCGGTTAAGGCAACCGGAAATAGTTTGAAAGAGCAACAGATTGTAATGTTCGGCGCAGGTTCCGCCGGCATTGGTGTTGCCGATGGATTACGCGTGGCAATCGTCGGAGAGGGATTGTCGGAACAGGAAGCGCGAAGCTGTTTCTGGGTCATTGACAGAGACGGCCTGTTGCATTCGGGCCGAAAGGACCTTAGTCCCGAGCAAGCCGTTTATGCCCAGCCGGAGAGCCGTGTTGCCGGATGGCCTCGAACGTCCAACGGACACATCGGCCTGGCCGACGTGATTGGCCAGATCAAAGCGACTGTTCTTATCGGTCTTTCCACCGCTGGCGGGGCATTTTCGGAACCGATCGTTCGTGAAATGGCACGTAAAGTGGAGAGGCCCATCATCTTTCCGCTCTCGAATCCCACTTCAAAATCGGAAGCCAAAGCTGAGGATTTGATTCATTGGACCGATGGCCGCGCCTTGGTTGCGTCAGGGTCTCCCTTTGCCCCCGTCAACTACGAGGGACGCAAGATTCCAATTGCGCAATGCAACAACGTTTTCATCTTCCCCGCCATGGGACTTGCTGTCGTTGCTGCGGGCGCTCGCCGCGTCACCGAGCCGATGATGCTAGCTGCAGCTCGCACGCTGGGTGCAAATTCGCCTGCAATTAAAGATCCGTCTGCATCCCTGCTTCCTCGCCTGACAGATATCAGGCGCGTCGCCGCCGAGATCGCGTTCGCGGTTGGAGTCCAAGCGCAAAAAGCGGGTGTGGCTCCCAAGATTAGCGAGGACAAATTGCATCGGCGTGTGGACGAGACGCAGTGGGTCCCCGCGTACCGGAATTTTTCAAAGTAGTAGGAGACTTCCATGAAGAATCGTCTCAAAGTGGGGCTGCTTTCCGCACTCCTCGTCCTTGTTGCCACTGCCTCCGCTGGGGCGCAAACGACGCCCAATCCCTCACAAACGGCTCCCGATCCGCCACCAACGACTCCCGATCCCCCACAAGCTTGTCCCAAGCCTCCACAAATGACTTACAACGAGGTTGGGGAGTTCCTCACCTCCGATTGTCGCAACGGCTTCCCGGATCCTATCCAGTACATTCCGCTCGGCCACGACGAGAACTACTACGTCTCGATTGGCTTCAGGATTCGCGAACGCGGCGAATACTTCAGCAATCCGAACTTTTCCGACCACCCATCGGGAAACGCCTACCTGATGCAGCGTTACTTTCTGCACGCGGATTTTCACCTCGGTGAGCGCTTCCGCTTTTTCGGCGAGCTCGCGAGTAGCCTCGTCAATGGCAGGAATGGAGGTCCACGGGCAGGCCTCGACGAGGAAAAGATGTGCGTCCACCAGGGTTTCTTCGACCTCGGTCTTTGGAAATCCGGCGATGACAGCCTTACGTTACGGGTGGGAAGAGAAGAGAACCATCTTTGGAGCCGTTTTTCCCATTCTCTTTCTCCTTGTCGGCGTGCCTTGGGCGTCTCTGCTTTGGACGAAGTAGAACATTCAGTTTAAGGAACATCGAAACCATGAACACCGCAACCACGAGTCAATTCCGTATCGAGGAAGATGCTTTAGGAGAGGTCCGTGTTCCTGCTGAGCGACTGTGGGGCGCGCAAACCCAACGCTCCTACACGAACTTTCCGATCGGCACCGAGCGCTTTCGCTGGGGACGGCCCGTCATTCGCGCCCTGGGCATTCTGAAGAAATGTGCAGCCCTCGCGAATGGCGAGTTGGGCCAGCTTCCCACAGAAAAAGTCGATCTCATCGTTCGCGCCGCGCAGGAAGTCATCGACGGCCGATGGTTCAGCGAGTTTCCCTTGGTAGTTTTCCAGACCGGTTCCGGCACACAGACCAACATGAACGCCAACGAGGTGATTGCCAATCGTGCGATCCAGTTGGCAGGCGGCGCGGTCGGCTCAAAGAAACCAATTCACTCGAACGACGATGTCAATCACAGCCAATCATCAAACGACACTTTTCCTACTGCGATGCACATCGCGACCGTGGAAACAATTCAGAATCAGTTATTTCCTGCTGTCACCGAACTGCGCGACACGCTTGACCGGAAATCGAAACAGTATCGCGATGTCGTCATGGTGGGGCGCACTCACCTTCAGGACGCGACACCAATCACGTTAGGCCAATTGATCTCCGGGTGGGTAGCGCAGCTCGATGAGGCGCTCGATGGCATTCGCAAAGCCCTTCCCGGCACTTACGCGCTGGCAATTGGGGGCACCGCAGTTGGCACGGGACTCAACGCGCATCCTCGCTTTGGGGAGGTAGCTGCCCGGCGAATCGCTGAAGAAACCGGTCGCCCGTTTGTCTCAGCTCCCAACAAATTCGCGGCGCTCTCGGCGCATGATGGCGTGGTGACCGTGAGCGGATCTCTTCGCACGCTTGCGGGAGCGCTGATGAAGATCGGAAACGATGTTCGTTGGTATGCCTGTGGTCCACGGGCTGGTATTGGCGAACTTAAAATTCCTGAAAACGAGCCGGGGTCCTCTATTATGCCGGGAAAAATCAACCCGACTCAGTGTGAAGCACTGACGATGGTCGCAGTCCAAGTATTCGGCAACGACCACGCGGTAGCCTTTGCAGGTTCGCAAGGCAATTTTCAGATCAACGTATATAAGCCGATCATGCTGCACAACGTTTTAGTCTCGACGGAACTCCTCGCGGAGGCTTGCCGCTCGTTCTGCGACCGTTGTGTCGTCGGGATCGAGCCGAACGAAAGACGCATCAGGGAGCATCTCGACCACTCATTGATGCTGGTTACCGCCCTAAATCCACACATCGGATACGAGAAAGCAGCGAATATCTCGCTCACGGCATATCGCGAAGACATCAGCTTACGGGAAGCTGCCCTGAAACTCATTTCCTCACAGGAGAGCAGTTCGACTCATGGGTGCGTCCCGCGGAGATGACTCACCCACTGGGAGCTGAATAGTGGGCGAACGCTGGAAGGTAGTGATCGTAGGCGGAGGTTTTGGCGGCCTTTCTGCGGCGCAGCGCCTGAACTCGAATTTTGTCGACGTGACGCTGATCGATCGCCGCAATTACCACCTATTCCAACCCTTGCTCTACCAAGTCGCGACGGGCTCGCTTTCTGCGGGTGAGATCGCCTCTCCGCTTCGGAGCGTTCTCAGCCGGCAGAAAAATACTCGTGTGTGGCTCGCAACCGTTGTAGATATCGATCCTGATTCCAAACGCGTGTTCCTGGCCGATGGAGAGATTCTCCCTTACGACTCATTGGTCCTTGCTGCCGGCTCAGAGACAACCTACTACGGGCGCAACGAGTGGCAGGAGTGGGCGCCCGGTCTGAAGAGCATCGAAGAAGCCACGGCGATCCGCCACAAGATTCTCTATGCGTTCGAAATCGCCGAGCGCATTTCGGATCCGGCGCAGCGCCGCGCCTGGCTCACCTTCGTGATCGTCGGCGCCGGGGCGACGGGTGTTGAAGTCTCTGGCGCGATTGCGGAGATCGCGCGACAGACGCTGAAGAACGACTTTCGATCCATTCATCCGGCCGAGGCGCAGATCATTCTCCTAGATGGAGCGCCACGGGTCTTGATGTCTTTTTCGGAGAACCTATCTGAAAAAGCATGCTGTTCGCTCACCAAGCTCGGCATTCAGGTCAGATGTGGGGCGAGAGTTAAGCACTTGGACAAAGAAGGATTGGTGTTCGAGTCTGAAGGACAAACAGATTCGATTGCCACGAAGACAGTCATCTGGGCTGGCGGCATCACGGCCTCACCCCTCGGGAAGATCTTGGCAAGCCGGACGAAAGCTCAAATCGACAAGGGCGGAAGGGTGAAGGTAAAACCCGACCTGACCGTTCCCGACTATCCCGACATCTACGTCGTTGGTGATCTGGCCTCCTCCACCGACGCGCATGGCAACCCTTTGCCGGGACTGGCCCAGGTGGCCATGCAGGGTGGAAGGTACGCAGCAAAAACCATCTTGCGGAAAGTGAAAGGCCGGCCGGAGCTTCGCCCTTTTCGCTATTTCGACAAGGGAACGCTTGCCGTGATTGGCCGCGCGGCAGCGGTGGCCGACGTTTTCGGTCTGCAGATTTCGGGCTTACCGGCATGGCTAGTCTGGGCCTTCATCCACCTTACGTATCTCGTCACGTTCCAGAGCCGGATTCTGGTTTTTATCCAGTGGGCGATCCAGGACCTGACATTCAATCGCGGTTCTCGGCTGATCACGGGCATCGCTCCCACGGATTTCAACCTCAACAAGGAGCTACCCGCTTTTCGCAGCTCGCCCCAGCTGCAACCGGAGCCGCTCCGAACACCGCATTGATCCGTGCATCTTCAGCGGACGCGCGGCCAATTATGGGACTCTTTGGTTAGCTGCACGGTCGTTACCGTCATTCGGACGCGAGCCGCTGACTTGAGCTTGTTCAGTAGAAGGAGCAGTTATGGTCACGGCAACAAAACGGCCCACGAAAGAGAACCAAATGCGGGGCTAGGGAAAGCCGCGGACCACGGGTTCTCCGCGGCTTTAGACTCGAAAAAGCGGAGTTCCACCGCGTGCCACTTCGAGGAAGCACTGTCTATGACCCGGTCACGGTACAAGGTATACCCCCTGCTGACAAGGCGTCGCGCTTATATGCGTGACGACCAGATGGTGCCAATTGACGAAAAACTTATGGTCTCAATCGACATCAATCACGTCCATCTTAGTCGATCCTGTGACTCGATATTCGCTCCCTTCCGACAGTCACCCGCAGATGTAGCCTCAGCGGCGTCGGCAGCGTCACAGTCGAATTCAGCAAAAACGAACGGTTTTATCAATACGAGCCCGGGATCTGCGCATAAAGTGCGCCTTCTCAGGTGGACAAAACGACAGTTAAGCTTTCAAAAAACCGATTGGCATTGTGTGGGCCTCCTTCATCCTATCCGAAAGACAATGCGGCGAGCCCGCAACCGGTCCGCAAATTCCGCACTTGCTTGGTGTTCGCTCTCATTTCCGTAGTCCTGCTGTGCTGCTCTCCTTTGAGGGCGCTCGATTCAAACCTTCGGCTCTCCCAGTATGGACACACAGCATGGCGCGTTCGCGAGGGATATTTCTCGGGTCCGCTGTTTGCCATCGCGCAAACGAAGGATGGGCAACTGTGGATTGGTGGTGCAAGTGGTTTGCTTCGATTCGACGGTGTGCATTTCTCCCCTCCCCCGGAGACGATGAATTTGCCCGACTTCCGGATTTACAGCCTTCTAGGTGCGAGTGATGGAAGTCTGTGGATCGGAACTGGCAGAGGTTTGGCGCGCTGGAAGGAGGGCAAGCTCACCATCTACGCGAAAAACGGGCGCTTCGCCGCGTTGATCGAAGATCGTTATGGCACGGTTTGGGCTGGCCATACAAGGGCCCTCAACGAAGTGCCTCCCTTGTGCAGCTTTGCGGCAGGAGCATTCCAATGTTTCCGTGCATCTGAAAAATTTCCTCTGCGCTACATCGGATCGTTGGGTGAAGACTCGGAAGGAAATCTGTGGGTTGGAGGCGAAGGAGCTGTTTGCCGTTGGGAAGCCGAGACGCCTGATTGCTACGACCTTCCTGCGCGACCGCGCGCCGACCGCTTCGGTGTTTACGCCCTGGCGACGGATTCTCATGGAGACATCTGGGTTGACGGGGGACCGACTGGGATTTGGCGGTTGGTATCCGGTCATTGGCTACCTAACAAGAATCTTCCCGGATTGAAAGCAGAGAGCGAAGCGATGCTGAGCGACAGGGAAGGCAGCCTGTGGATCGGCGATATCGCGAACGGACTCATCCGGCGAGTCAATGGGAACATCGATCGCTTCACGCAGAACGACGGGCTGTCCGGCAACGCAATAAACAACATTTTCGAAGATCGGGAAGGCAACATGTGGGTCGCTACGTCTGGTGGTCTCGATCGCTTCCGCGACGTGAAAGTGGTGACGCTCTCCCCGCGTCAGGAACTGCCGTTGGACAGGGCCTGGTCCGTCACCTCCTCCAAAGATGGCGGCCTCTGGATTTCGGGAATGCACACTCTGGTCCACATGAATCAGAACAGAATGCGAACATATGAAACCGGGCGTGAATTGCCCGCCAAAAACATCGCGGACATTTTCGAGGACCACCGCGGACGTCTTTGGGTTGGAATCGGCAGCAGCCTTCTCTGGCGCGACGATGAGGATCGATTCCATGAATTTCGCTTGCCGAAAGATTTCGACCGCACAACGCAGGTTGTCGCGATGGCTGAGGCGACGGACGGCACTCTTTGGGTGAGCACCGCGGGGAAGCGCTGCGGTTTAATTGGCATTCGTCGCGATCAAGTTGTCGAGGTGTTTTCGTGCGCCCAGTTACGCAAGTTAGTAACCGCCATGGCTCCTGATCCGGAGGGCGGTGTTTGGCTCGTTGGGAATGGCCAACTAGCGCACTATCGTGACCGGCGGCTGGAATTGAGCAAAGATCAATTTCCAATCCAGTCCACCAACCTATTTGTGGACGCAAATGGCCTTTGGGATGCTACGAACGAAGGCCTCGTGTTTTACAGCGGAAGTAAACGTGCGATCCTGAACTCGAAGAACGGCCTCCCTTGCGACCCTATCGAAGCGGCCGTCAAAGATGACAGCGGCTCCCTGTGGCTCAAAAGTCCGTGCGCGCTGGTGCAGATTCCGGCCGATGAGTTAGCGAAATGGTTGAAGGATCCCGAGCGGCACCTCCAACTTCGAATGCTGGACGCATTCGATGGCTCTCAAGCCGGGGGCTCGGCTTTCGGTCAGCACGTCGCCAAATCGGCAGATGGCCGGTTGTGGTTTGTCATTGATAGCGCGGGTTTGCAACTAATCGACCCCTCCCACACCGCCGAAAATGCGATTCCTCCACCGGTGCAGGTACTTCGTATTGTCGCAGACCACAAAGGCTACGAGTTGGGCCCGCATCTTGAGCTACCAGCGCTCACGAAAACCCTCGAAATCGGCTACGCGGCATACAGCCTGAGCGTGCCTGAGAAGGTTCGTTTCCGTTACCGACTGGATGGTTATGACAAGGACTGGAATGTTCCTGTCTCGCTTCGCGAAGTAACGTACACTAATCTTCGGCCCGGCAATTACCAATTTCGCGTGATGGCATGCAACAACGATGGCTTATGGAATGAAACCGGCGCCGGCTTTGCATTCACGATACCTCCTTCCTTCGTGCAGAGTTTCCCGTTCAAAGCGTTGTGTGCCCTGGGCGGGAGCGCCTTTTTGTGGCTCGCGTTTCGGATGCGATTAAAACAAGTGGCCCACCGGATCCAAGACCGCTTACACGAGCGAGTAGCGGAACGCATAAGAATCGCTCGTGACCTTCACGACAACTTTTTCCAAGGAATACAAGGGCTCATCCTGAGATTCCATACGGCAACTTCTCAGCTGCCACAGAGTGAGCCCGCACGCAGCATCTTTGAAAACATACTTCGGCAGTCCGATGACGTGATGAAAGAGGGCCGAGAGCTTCTATTAGGTCTGCGATGCACTGTCCCGGACAGGCGAGACTTGCTAGCCATGCTCGCAGAGGCGGGACGCCAATTGCGGGAGATCTATCCTTCCGAATTCAACGTCATTGTGAATGGAAAGGCATTTCCGCTTCATCCCGTCGTTTGCGACGAATTATTCCAAATCGGAAAGGAAGCACTAAGTAACGCGTTTCGGCACTCTCACGCGAGCCAAATTGAAGCCGAAGTGCACTACGAATCGAACCAGTTGCGGCTGCGCATCCGTGATAACGGCACAGGGATCGACCCGGAGATACTTGAGCAGGGACATCGGAGCGGCCATTGGGGCTTGCCTGGGATGAGGGAAAGGGCCAAGAAAATCGGCACGCAGGTCGAAATATGGAGTCAATCGGGGGCAGGAATGGAGTTAGAACTCAGAATTCCGGCACGATTGGCATACGCATCGCAAGAGAATAGCAATTCATGGTTTCGGAAAGTGTGGAAGAGAGGCAAGATGACGATGAATCGCAATTCCGCGCTGAGCTGAATCAGAATGCACGATAACGAGCTACTGCCGCGAATCTGTCGCTGCGCCTGCGGAGCCCTAACGAAAGGAGGGTAGAATACCTTTTGTCATTTTTGTTTTGACTGCGTCGATCAATGGATTCATTCTCGAATCTTGGAATACGCTCTCGACGGGCTATTTGCCTGCTTGCTCTGAGCATTTCCACTGCGTGGCTTCCAGTTTCTCTTGCACCAGCGGATGATCCATCTCCTAAGACCGTCCAATCAAGCAGTCAGAGTCGCTCGGACAAACTGACTCCCGCTGACTATATCCGAACCGACCTCACCGTTGATAACGGCCTTCCGAACAACGTCGTCAACGCCATCGTGGAGACAGAGAACGGGCTGCTTTGGGTGGGCACGGAGTCCGGTCTGGCCAGCTTTGACGGACGCGACTTCAGCCCGGTAGACCTTCAACCTGCCGGTTCACCCGCACAAGGCGCAATTCATTCTTTGCTTGAATCTTCGGAAGGCGATCTCTGGGTCGGCACAGACGCCGGTGTAGTGCGCATTCCAAAAGCGGCTCTCGATCAATTCAGCCTCAGCTTGCTGACTTTTTATCAGCTCGGCGAGGAACCAAGCAACGAAGTGCTGGAGCTCTTCGAAGCTCGCGACGGCACACTTTGGGCGGGAAGTCATCACGGTCTGTATCGAAAAGACTCCGGAAAGTTTGTGGAAGTGGTTTCAGGTCCCATTAGCCGAATCGCTGAAACATCAGAGGGTCACCTGCTTGTCATAGATGGCGCAAAACTCATCGAGTGGGACGGTCGCAATCCCATCCAACGTCCTGATCTGGTAGCCGGCGCTGGAGTGCCAGAAAGCGACATCTTTGACGTATTTCAAGACCCCGAGGGAACAATGTGGTATTCGACCCGAGCGGGCATCTTACGGCGGGGGCCGAAGCCTTTGCCGCCGTTGCGTCCCCTCGTCGCTTCAAAAACCGCTTCCTTCCGAAGACCGTATACCGACTCACAAGACAACAAATGGGTTATAACTGGAACCGGAGTGTACCGCATTATCGGCGACGAGATGGAGGACACCCCCGTTCCCGAAGTTCTTCCGCGTTGTTTTCTGGCCGATCACGACGGGGGATTCTGGGTCGGCACAAACGGCAATGGCCTGATTCACCTCAAGCGCCGAACTGTGCACATGTTCACGAAGATGGACGGCCTCATTAGCAATATCCCCATGGCAGTGTTAGCTAGCCACGACGGGAAGCTCTGGATTGGCTGCAATTGCGGGCTATCCGCTTATGACGGGAAACGATTCACATCTTACGCAGAGAAGGAAGGCCTTTCGAATTCCTGCGTATGGTCCTTGGCGGAGGACCAACATCGAAACTTGTGGATCGGCACTTATGGAGGTGGGTTGTTCCGATTTAAAGATGAGCAGTTTGCCCAATACTCCTTGAAGGAAGGGCTTGTAAGCCAAATCGTGTTGCAAGTCGCCGTCGCCCGCGATGGTTCGCTTTGGCTCGCTACACCAGATGGCATCAGCCATATGCGGAACGGGCAGTTTCGCAACTACACCCGTGCGGATGGACTGTCGAGCAATCACGTTCTTGCCATCCACCAAGACCGTTTGGGCACAATCTGGGTTGCGACGCAAGGGGGGATTGACCGGCTTATCGGAGATCGTTTCGTCTCGTTCCATTCTGGACAGCCGCAAGCCGCCCCATTTTCCGTTCGATTCTCGGAGGACTCCGCCGGTAATCTCTACACCGCTGATTCTCCGAAAGGAATAAGCCTGATCAAGAACAACGAGATCCGCGTGGTCAACGAAGACTTGAAAGTATCGGACATGGTCGAATCACCGCGGCGCGATCTTTGGTTTAGCGGCACAAACGGAATCCTTCGTATTCGGCCGACCGATCTGGCGAGTTCCCGGGACGATCGCGACACTCCTCTTGATTATCAGCTGATTGATCGGGCGGATGGATTGAATTCGATCCAGTGCAGCACTGGCTCTCCGAATATGGCCGTTACTTCCGACAAAAAGCTTTGGGTAGCGACGGTTAAGGGACTGGCCATGCTTGATCTTGCCCGTCTGCCGGAGGCTGTCCACAAACCAAAGGTGTTCATCGGGGCCGTGACCGTTGGAAAGAATAGATTACTTGCAGGCAGCGAGACCGTACTGCCTCCCGGAACTCAACATCTCGAGATTCATCTGCAAGCCGTGGATCTTTCGTCGCCCGAAAAGATACTTCTTCAGTATCGATTGGAGGGCGTTGATGCGGTATGGCTTGACGCGAGCGCATCGCGGACAGCGGTGTACACGAATATTCCCGTCGGATCACATGCCTTTCACGTGCGTGCCAGCAGTAGCGATGGTATGTGGGATCGTAGTGGCGTCGTCTTTAACATAACGCAACGTCCTTACTTTTATCAGACATTATGGTTCCAGTCGCTGGGCATCTTCGCAGTTTTCGCCATTTTGTGGTTTGCCTATCTGATGCGGTTAAAGCAAGTGACCCGGCGGGTGCAAGACCGCATGTACGAACGATTGGCGGAGCGGGAAAGAATCGCTCGCGACCTTCACGATACCTTCTTCCAGGGCATACAAGGGTTGTTCCTTCGCTTCCACACGGCGGCTTCCCAGCTGCCACAGAACGAGCCCGCCCGTGATGTTTTCGAAAACGTGCTTCGGCAATCCGATGACGTGATGAAGGAAGGTCGCGAGCTCCTGTTGGATCTCCGGAGCACCGCCCCGGGCAGACAAGACTTGCCGACTGCACTCGCGAAAGCAGGAAGTCAATTTCAGGAAGTTCATCCATGCAAATTTAACGTCATCGTGAATGGGGAGGCGCGCACGCTTCGTCCCGTCGTGTCCGACGAACTAACCCAAATTGGGAAAGAAGCTCTGAGCAATGCGTTCCGCCATTCCAATGCGAGCCAAATCGAAGTCGAAGTGCTCTACGAACAAGACCAACTGTGTTTGCGCATCCGCGATGACGGGGAGGGGATCGACCAAAAGATCCTTGAAGAAGGGCGGCGGAGCGGCCATTGGGGCTTGCCTGGCATGAGGGAAAGGGCTCAAAAACTCGGCACGCGGGTCGAAATGTGGAGTCGACCAGGAGCGGGAACGGAGGTTGAACTCAGGATTCCGGCGCGATTGGCTTACGCATCGGAAGTAAATGGCTATTCCACCCCGTGGTTTAGGATAGTGTGGAAGCGGAAGGGAAAGGATGTCACGATGCGTCGCAATTCTGAGTCAGGTTGAGCCCGTAGATCAGAATGCGCGAAATCAACAACCGCTCCCATTCTGCACTAACAGCTGGGGCTCTACCTTTGTACGCCCTTATGGGGCAAAGCAACGCCGATGACTGACTTCTCGACGCCACTGCCCAGGAGATGTTCCCACCACTGCTTTGAAAGTTCGACTAAATGCGGCTTGGTCGGAGAACCCCGCTTCCAGCGCAGCTTCTGAAAGAGCGCACATCGAGGCTGAAAGCACCGCTTTCGCCTTCTCAATCCGCTGCAGGATCAAGAATTGGTGTGCGGATCTTCCGAAGGTTTGGCGGAACGACCTTGCAAAATGGCTGACAGAAAGCCCGCATTCTTCCGCCAGAGTCGCGAGCCGCACCGAGCCGTCTAAATGCTCGGTCAGGAGTTCCGTCACCCGGCGCTTTTGCCAAGGCGCGAGACCGCCTCGATACGCCTGTACCGGAGCGGAAGAGCCATACGTTTTCATCACGTGCGTACACAGCAGCAAACAGTAATGGTCGAGGAACAGCTCCGCAAAACGCGCTGAACCATCTAGCGCTGGCAGGATCATTTCCGTCATGCGGTGCAGGACCGGGTCGGCAATGCCGTACGAGCACCGAAGAGTTCGCACATTCGGAATTTCAAGGTCATCCGCAAGTGTCTCCAGCACGGACTGCGGAATATAGTAGTGAACCCAATCGACGGGGCCGCGGTTCTGAAAAGATAAGTTGAGCTCCAAGTCGTAGATGCCAATGCCGCCGATCGGCCATTCCATCACGCGGAAATAGCGGTCCCCTTGCCAGACTTCACATCCCCGCGCACCCTCGCGCGTCAAATGTACAGCCACCACAAATGCCTCCTCACAAGGGATGGGCGCGGTGCGAGAGGGCAGCCCCGTGGCGGACATCAGACGGGTGATGGCAACGTGCAACTTGGCAGAGCCAATGAGGAGATTGGAAACTTTCAGCAGCCCGAAATACTTAGCCATCTGATCGCCATATGCTCTGGGCGTTGGAGATTCACTAGCCGCAAGCAAGTTCATCCCTCGTGGAAGTTCCGTTGTGTCTCGCCGCCCCTTTACCAATTCGGTCGAAATCATGGCCCAAGCTAGCGACCTCCCAGATCGTGCCTCTTTTCGAGACAGTAGAAGCTTTTCTTGAAGCGCGCGACACCAAATGGAGGGAAAATCCACTGGCTCGTTCGAGCCAATTGCGACAGGGAAAAAAGTAGTGCCGAAGAGTAACCACGTGGTGGAATTGCCGAGATGCGGCGCCTATTTCAAATTTGACAGATGGATTCGTCGGCGACCGAACATTCGGCCATCCACCGAGAACGCCCCAGGACCTAGGAGCAGAAGGGCCAACGTAACACCGACCGAGGACACCAGTGCAAAGGGATCTCCGCGAGCAAGCCAGATCAAAAATACGATTTGCGCAAAGACGGAAGCGATGCAGGCGGCCGGCGTAAACACGCCAATCGATAGGGCAACCGCAACAAGGAGCAAACAAACGGTTTCCCACCAGGGAAGCGCAGCCGTCGCAATCCAGACCGCGTTGCGCACGAGCATCGCAGCAGCGCATAGCCGCAGGATCATGAGCCCAAATCCCGCTGCACCAGCGGGAAACATGGAGAAAAGTCTCTGCAAATCCTGAACGTTAGTTACTGGTCCAGCGCTGGACAACCTCAAAAGGGGCACAGGCAAATAGCCCTTTCGAGGTAGTATCGCTTAGCGGCCAGGAGTAATATCCTGTTGTATCTCTTCAGAGCCTTGGGGCGGTTCCCTATGGCGGCTGCATCCGTCATTCGCGTTATGGCCGTGGACGATCACCCGTTGATGATGGCGGGGATTTCCGGCGAAATTAATGCCCAGCCAGATATGCGCGTCGTTGCGGAGGCGAGCGACGGCGATGAAGCCCTAATTCTCTTCCGCAAGCACAGGCCCGACATTACGTTGATGGACATACGGATGCCAAAGGTGAACGGCATCGCAGCGATCTCGGCGATTCGAGGGGAATTCCCTCAAGCGCGAATCATCGTCCTCACGACCGCAGCGGGCGACGTGCAGGCCCTTCAAGCCTTCAAGGCTGGAGCGGTCGGATACCTGCTGAAGAATTTGCTTCGGACCGAGCTGGTGGAAACGATTCGGCTGGTTCATAGCGGCCGAAAACGGATTCCCCGCGAAATTGCCGACATGATCGCCGAGCACGCCGCTGACGACTTGATGACTGCGCGAGAGATCGAAGTCCTTCGCGGAGTTGCGAACGGCAGTTCGAACAAGATAATCGCTTCGAATCTCAACATTTCAGAGCACACCGTCAAGAATCACCTCAAGAACATCCTTTCCAAGCTCGATGCAAACGACCGCGCTCATGCAGTCACAATTGCGTTGAAGCGCGGTTTCCTGGATCTTTAGAACTACTCGACGGTAAGTATCACCCTCACTGAGCCGGTACGATAACTGACCTTCCCGGTGACGGGCTTCTCGGCGCCGCTGCCCGAGGGACGTTCCCACAACTGCTCTGAAGGTGCGACTGAATACGGCTTGGTCGGAAAATTCCGCTCGCAGCGCCGCTTCCGAAAAGCGTACATCGAGGTCAAAAGCAGCGAGTTTGCTTTTTCGATACGCTGCAGGATCAGGTGCTGGTGCGCCGATCTCCCGAAGGTTCACCGGAATGGTGAAGCAACTGCCCAGCGGATCGCCGAGGAAACCGGCCAGCCGTTCGTCTCGGCTCCCAATAAATTCGCGGCACTCTCGGTGCACGACGGCCGGGTGAGCGTGAGTGGCGCTCTGCGCACCCTTGCTGGGGCGTTGATGAAGATAGGAAACGACGTTCGTTGGTACGCCTGTAACCCGCGTGCCGGAATTGGCGAACTCAAAATTCCTGAAAACGACCTGGGCTTTTCCATCATGCCAGGAAAAATCAACCCGCCTCAGTGTGAAACACTGACGATGGTCGCAGTGCAAGTATTCGGCAATGACCACGCCGCGGCGTTTGCAGGTTCGCAAGGCAATTTTCAGCTCAACGTGTACAAGCCCGTCATGCTGCACAACGTTTTCGCGTCGGTCGAACTCCTCACCGACGCGTGCCGTTCTTTCTGCGACCGTTGTGCCGTCGGATCGAGCCGAACGAGAAGCGGATCAAGGAACACCTCGACCACTCGTTGATGCTGGTTACCGCTCTCAATCCTCACATTGGATACGAAAAAGCAGCGAAGATCTCGCTCACGGTGTATCGCGAAGACATCAGCTTACGTGAAGCTGCTCTGAAACTCAGTTTCCTCACGGGAGAACAGTTTGACTCATGGGTGCGTGCCGAGGAGATAACGCACCCACTGGGAACAGAACAGTAGGTGGACCCTGGAAGGTGCTGATCCTAGGCGGATGTTTTGGCAGTCTTTGCGCAGCCCAGCGAGCTTGGCCCTTTTCGTTACTTCGACGAAGGATCGCTTGCCGTGATTGGCCGCGCGGCCGAGGTGGGCGAGGTTTCCGGTGCCAGATTTCGGGCTTACCGGCGTGACTCGTCTGGGCCTTCATCCGCCTTACGTACCTCGTCACGTTCCAGAGGTGGTTCTGGTTTTTGTCCAGCGAGCGATCCAGGACCTCACCTTCAATCGCGGTTCTCGGCTGATCACTGGCGTCGTTCCCACGGGCTTCAACTTCAGCAAAGAGATTCCACTTTTGGCAGCGCGCCATAGCGAAGCCCGGAGTCTTCGAGCCGCATTTCGCTTTGCTTCGAGCCCTTCTCTCGAGACAGCCCCTATTATTCACGATGACGGCGAATCTTGAGTCTCCAAGATTCGCGCGTGCTCCTGGATCGCGGCACAGGAGGCGCATTGTTGTTCACAGGCGGGGTTGCTCACCTCAGCGTGAGTCTGCGGTTCAAATCCGCAAAAACGATTCCTTTCTTCTAGAGCCAATGTGCTTCTTTACGGATCATTGCTCGCATATCGCCGGTGCTCAGCGGAAGCGGGACGAATCATGGAACTCTTTGGTTCGCCGCATGGTTGTTACCATCATTCGGACGGGTCCCGCTCACTTGAGCTTGAGTTAGTAGAAGGAGCAGTTATGGTCACAGGAACACAAACTGGCCGCGAAAGAGAACTAAGTGCACGTCTAAGGAAATCCGCGGGCCAGGGGTTCTCCGCGGCTTTAGATTCGAGAAAGCGGAGTTCCACAGCGTGCCACTTCGAGGAAGCGCTGCGAAAAAAGATCGTGGGGCAGGAAGAGGCGGTGCAAGCACTAGTCGACTTGTATCAGGTGTTCTGTGCGCGTCTGCATTCCGGCTCAGGCAAAACTCGCTTGGTCGAGGCCGCAGCGGAGATTCTGTACGGAGACGGCCGCGCAGTGATCAAGGTGGACTGCGCGGAATTCCAGTACTCCCACGAAATTGCCAATTTGATTGGCTCGCCTCCAGGCTACCTCGGCCACCGCGAAACGCATCCGCTCATAACGCAAGAGGCGTTGGCAGCAACCCATCGCGAAGATTTGAAACTAAGTTTTCTGTTGTTTGACGAGATTAAGAAAGCGAGCGACGCACTGTGGCAGCTGCTTTTGGGGATCCTGGATAAAGCGACGCTGACGTTGGGCGACAACCGGAAGGTGGATTTGTCGGTAACCTCGAACTTGGGAAACAGCCAGATCCCCGATCTGATGCAGGGAGGCATAGGGTTCATCCAACCGAAGGACAAGGCCACAACGGGATTGCACGAGAAGGTGAGAGGACCGCGGTGGAATCGGCGAGGCGGAAGTTCTCGCCGGAGTTCATGAACCGATTGGACAAAGTGGTCGTATTTCATCTGCTGAAACGCGCGGACCTGGATGAAGTGCTTGAGATCGAACTCCGGCAAGTACAGAAGCGCGTGCTGGACTCGACGACGCATCCGTTCTTGTTCCGAATCACGAGCGAAGGGCGAGAGTTCCTCTTGAAAGAAGGAGCCGACCGAAGGTATGGAGCCCGCCAGCTGAAGCGCGCCATCGAGCGTTACATGGTGTACCCAATAGCCAGACTACTGACCACTGCACAAGTGCACCACGGCGACGTGCTGCTCATCGATCAACATCACGGCGATGAAGCGCTCGTGTTCCTCAGAGACACACAAAAGCGGTCTTTCGACCCGGCACCTGACTCTGCGCGGCAGATGAGTGCGGAAGCTAGAGTTTGACGGTTCCATGACTCGTGCTGAGGATGCCTGAGGGTCTTAACGATCAGAAACAGGAGCAGAACATGAGTACAGCATCAAACTCGGTCATGCAGCCTAGTCCATATCCGGAAAGTGCGCCGATGTATGCTGCTCTCTATTGTGGTGATAAACGGTCGGCGCGCAAGCCGGAAGGGGCGCAAGCTTCGTTCGTAGGCACGATCGTAGGGCGTCACGGCAGCCTGCGCTCCATTCTCAGTGAGGTGGAGGCCGTAGCTGGCACAAATACCACGGTATTGATAACCGGAGAGACCGGCACCGGCAAGGAGGTCATCGCGCGAGCGATTCACGAGCTCAGCCCCCGTCGAAAACGAAATTTGGTCAAGGTGAACAGCGCGGCAATGCCAGCCGGCCTTCTCGAAAGTGAGCTCTTCGGACACGAACGTGGAGCCTTTACGGGCGCGATCAATTCTCATGTCGGCCGCTTTGCGCTCGCGGATCAGGGCACTCTGTTCCTCGACGAAATTGGAGACATTCCATTGGAGCTACAACCCAAGCTACTCCGCGTGCTCCAGGAACGTGAGTTTGAGGCTGTGGGCAGCATGCGTACAACGCGAGTCGATGTTCGCGTGGTTGCGGCAACCAACCAGGACCTGAAGCAAATGGTTCGTGACCGCGAATTCCGCGAAGATTTGTATTACCGCCTGAATGTTTTTCCGATTTATCTTCCGCCCCTCCGCGAAAGAAAAGCCGATATCCCCGAACTCGTGGAACACTTCGTTCAACAGTTCGCAGACTCCATGGGCAAAACAATCGAAATCATCCCCGAGGAAACCATGCGGGCCCTGGTTCGCCACTCCTGGCCCGGTAACATTCGAGAGCTGCAAAATTACATCGCGCGTGGCGTCATCCTTTCGAATGCTGGCATCTTTGAACCTGGGCCGCTCGAGGCCTGGCCAGAGATCGTCAATCCGACCCTTGAAGAAAAGATACGTGGCGAAATTATCGCAGCCTGCGAGAGCGCGAAGTGGCGACTCAGTGGTCCGGAAGGAGCAGCCGCCAGACTCGGCTTGAAGCGCACCACGCTTTTTCACAAGATGAAGCGCTTCGGTATTACGCGACCGACCCGTGAGCCGCGGGAGTCACAGATTGTCAATCCGACACTTAAAGAAAAGATACGTGGCGAAATTATCGTAGCCTGCGAGAGCGCGAAGTGGAGGCTCGGTGGTCCGGAAGGAGCAGCCGCCAGACTCGGCTTGAAGCGCACCACGCTTTTTCACAAGATGAAGCGCTTCGGTATTACGCGACCCGCCAAGCGCTGCTGATGCTGGCGGGCTACGCCGTTCGAGCTTCCTAAGCTTTTCATAAGACTTCTAGCAAAATCCCAGACCTCCGATTTCCCAATGACACTGGCAAAATGGTTTTTTGAAAAATCGCTAATTTACCGTCACCACTGAGAATTTCTTAGGGTGCTCGGACAGAACCCCCCTCTCCGCAATTTTCCCAATAAAAACCACAGAAATTGATATTTGACTCTTGTGCCTCTTCGCAGGCGGCAAAGTCTCCTTCTCGAGAATCTCGCATTGCGTCAGCAACTCGTCATGCTGAAGCGTCGACATCCTCGCCCGAGTCTCGGGCTTCTCGACAAGCTCTTCTGGGTAATTGCTCGGCGGGTCTGGTCAGGATGGAAACAATCTTCTCGTCCTGAAACTGTTGTCCGCTGGCACCGAGCAGGTTTTCGTATGTACTGGAAGCTAATTTCCAAAGTCCGGAGGCAGGTTGGAAGGAAACAGACGCCGAAGGAGATTCGGGAATTGATTTTCCAGATGGTTGCCGAGAACCCAACCTGGGGAGCACCGCGGATCCATGGGGAACTCCGCATGCTCGGTTTTGATCTTTCCGAACAGCCTAGTCCGGACTGATTTCCGCCGGTCCTTTATATATATGTGCGCACCACGCACAAGCGGGCTCGCCCTCCAGAGCCTTCTTGCTGTCCCGAGTCGGAGTCAACGCAGGATTCTAATGCGAATCCTAGCAATAGCGGACATTCACGGAGTGGCTGGTTGTATTGGCGGAGGAGCACCAGATCGACCTACTTTTGATAGCTGGAGACCTATTTGCGCGGGATTGGGAGGATTGGCAACGTGAGCAGGCGCGGCAGATCATTCCAGTGTTGAAAGGGGTGGCGGCAACGGGCTTTTACATCATGGGCAACGACGATAACATCGCCCTGGACTACGAGGTCGAACAAATAAGACCGCTTCATGGAAGACGGCTTTCTCTTGGGTCTGCATGCCAAAATACAGGCAATAAAACCGAGCACATAATTATCGCGGTCGAAACTCTTCGGTCTACCCTTCCACGCGGCATAAGCAATTCCTGCGGCAATGGCAGGAACTCCACCGAAGAGGTGGATTTCAACCACTGACCTCCTGGATTCCAACCAGGCGGTCTCAAGGGCTCCGAACCGTTAATCGCGCCACAACGGTGTTCGAAACCGTCGCACGTAGGTTCCAGAGCGCTATCTTAATAGGTAGCGATCTGAAGTTCTAGGCTAACGATGCGCGCGTCCCGTAAAGCCGTTTGGACGTGGCCGCCCGTGGTTGCGGTGGACGCGGGCCTGATGCGAATTCAATTGGGGAAGGGCGAGGATTAAGATGTACCAAAATCGGATGCTTTCACGAAGCGAACTCCCTGCACTTGAAGGCACTCGACGACTGGACGAGGCAGAGACGGCCAGCCTTTAGACTCCTATGTGCTTGCCAACAAGGAAAGTGCATCCACGAGATCTGCGATTAGCGTGCCTCAAGGATGTTGGTTGGTAGGGACGGAATTCTCGATAGGCAGACGGGATAGTTGCATTTGTGCGGCGTCCGAGATAGGCTGCGCGCGTCCAGCTCTCGGAGAGATCCTCTATGCGAAACGTGCTT
>Ga0210406_10001252_pt1 | contig 31857 bp, 25 predicted proteins | sample IncBWC30MmetaG_FD_155454 | JGI IMG/M metagenome (GOLD analysis project Ga0210406, IMG submission 155454) | Forest soil microbial communities from Barre Woods Harvard Forest LTER site, Petersham, Massachusetts, United States - Inc-BW-C-30-M | ecosystem: Environmental > Terrestrial > Soil >... | reverse complement strand
GAAGTTCCATTCGTAAGCGGGAATCTGCCCGTTGGGGTGCAGATAAACCTCCTTCATCATGAGCAGCAGCTGGTCTTTGGCGAAGTAGGGATCGGCAAAATTCAACGCGATGGTGTGGAAGGCGAGATCCCACGCGGCGTACCAGGGGTATTCCCACTTGTCGGGCATGGAGATCACGTCGTCGTTGATCATGTGGAACTAGTGGGCGTTGCGAAGCGGATTGCGGGAGCTGGGACGGCCCGGAACCCAGCCGTGCTCGCGGAGCCATTCATCGAGATCGAAGAAGTAATACTGTTTGGACCAAAGCATGCCGGCAATCGCCTGGCGAATGACGCGGCGCTCGTCTTCACCGGCGGCGGGAGGCATGAGGGCGTTGAAGAAGGTGTCCGTTTCGTTCTGGCGGAGAGAGAAAATATTCTCGTAGGCTTCGCCGAAGGGTTTTGGCCGAATCGCATCGAAACAGACGGCATCGAGCAGGCGAAGGCGAATGACTTGCTTGCTGTGCGCGGGAACGTTGAGGGTGTAATGCGCGGCGACCTTCGTACCTGTTTTCGCAGAGTTGACGGCGGAGCGATTGCCGGCGATCAGATAATTGTGGAAAGCGTCTTTCACGTACGGGCTCGAATTGGGCTTATGGAACAAACGCTCGGAGTTCGTTTCGTTCTCGGTGAAAAGTAATTCAGGCTGGCCTTCGCAAAGAAAGAAGCGCTCGCCAATTTCCGGGTGATGCGCGGCGACGGAGCCGTATTCCGTGTGGGACCCGGAGGCGGCGAGCCTGGGCTTGGCAGTGCCCTGACGCCAGGACCAGGTATTCCGGAACCAAAGCTGCGGAAGAATGTGGAGCGTAGCCGCTTCCGAGCCGCGATTCCATGCGGTGATTCGAATCAGCGTGTCTTCCGGTGAAGACTTGGCGAAGTCCACAAACACGTCGAAATAGCGGTCGTCGTCGAACACTTTCGTGTCGATCAGTTCGTATTCCTTTTCGGTGCGGCTGCGTTCCTTGTTGGTCTTGACGATCAGGTCATAGGGATAGGCGGCTTGCGGATATTTATAGAGATATTTCATGAACGAGTGCGTGGGCGAGCTGTCCAGGTAGTAGTAATACTCTTTGACGTCCTCGCCGTGGTTACCTTCACTGTTCGTAAGGCCGAAAAGACGTTCCTTCAGGATGGGGTCGTTGCCGTTCCAGAGAGCCAAGCAGAAGCAGAGGCGTTGCTTGTCGTCGGAATAACCTGCGATGCCATCTTCACCCCAGCGATAAGCGCGCGAACGGGCTTGGTCATGAGGGAAATAGTCCCAGGCGGCGCCATTGTCGCTGTAGTCTTCGCGCACAGTGCCCCACTGGCGTTCGCTGAGATAGGGACCCCATTTCTTTCACGGGACACTCTCGAGAGCGCAGTCGTCCAGGCGGACGCGTTCGGGATTCGCGGCTGGGGATGGCATGGCGGCCTCAATTCGGGGCGGGAACGGCGCCACTACTTTAGCGCGAAATGCGCAAAAAGCTAGAGGCTTAGCTGAGGCCGCTCAGGCCTTGAGGGATTCAAGTCGGGCTAGCATGAGAGCTAGCGCTACATCTAAGAAATGCGTCCGCCTCGAAAGGGGCGGCTACAAAAGACAAAGCAAAGGCTTCACCCCCTGAAGGGTGAGCTACAGGAACAGTGCGAGTACAGGAATTTTGGGGCGGGTTACGCGCGGACTACGCGCTTGTTGATAAACTCGATGATGTCTTGCGTGGAGGTGCCGGGAAGAAAAATTTCGGCGATGCCGGATTGTTTCATGGCGGGGAAATCGGCTTCCGGGATAATGCCGCCAACGAGCACGGTGACATCGTTCATGCCTTTTTCGTGGAGCAACTTCATGAGCTGCGGACAGATGGTTTTGTGTGCGCCGGAGAGAATGGAGAGGCCGATGACGTCGACGTCTTCCTGGGCCGCAGCTGAGGCGATCATTTCCGGGGTTTGTCGCAGACCGGTGTAGATGACCTCCATGCCGGCATCACGCAGCGCGCGCGCAATCACTTTCGCGCCGCGGTCATGGCCGTCCAGGCCGGGCTTGGCAATTAACACGCGAATCTTCTTTTCGGGCATTCTCTGTGCTCTCGGTGGTGAGTCCGTTTCCTTCTGAATATAGCGCCGAACGGGGTATTTTGGCACGCCGACGCAAAAGCAGGCCGTGAACTGAACAGTCAGAACTGTGAACTGAGAACTCTTATGTGACGGCGACTTCTTCGTAGGCACCGAAGACGGTGCGCATGGCTTCGCAGATCTCGCCTAGAGTGGCGTAGGCTTTCACGGCGTCGTAAATGAAGGGCATGAGATTGTCGCGGCCTTCGGCCGCTTTACGGAGCGCGTTCAGGCGGCGGTCCACTTCGGCTGTGGAGCGCTCGGCGCGGAGTTTTTGCAGGCGCGCGTGCTGGCGGTGCTCCACGGTTTCATCGATCTGCAAAATGTTCAGCGGCTTTTCCGGTGTGACGAAGTCATTGACGCCGACAATGATCTTTTCTTTTTTGTCGACGGCCATCTGATAGCGGTAAGAGGCTTCGGCGATTTCGCGCTGCGGGTAGCTTTTCTCGATGGCAGCCACCATGCCGCCCATGGCGTCAATGCGGCGCATATAGTCCCACGCAGCTTGTTCCATCTCGTTCGTAAGCGTCTCGACAAAGTAGGAACCGCCGAGAGGATCGACCGAGTTGGTGACGCCGGTTTCGTGGGCAATGATCTGTTGCGTGCGCAGAGCGATGGTGGCGGCGAATTCGGTGGGAAGCGCCCAAGCCTCGTCGAGGGAATTGGTGTGCAGTGATTGCGTGCCGCCAAGAACCGCGGCGAGCGCCTGAAGGGCGGTGCGAACGACGTTATTCATGGGCTGCTGCGCGGTGAGGGAGCAGCCTGCAGTTTGCGAGTGGAAGCGCAGCGCCCAGGAACGCGGATTGTTGGCTTTGTAGCGTTCCGTCATGGCCTGGTGCCAGATGCGGCGGGCGGCGCGATATTTTGCAATTTCCTCAAAGAAATCATTGTGGGCGTTGAAAAAGAAAGAGAGCTGAGGGGCGAATTCATCGACCTTGAGACCGCGGCGCATGCCCCATTCGACGTACTCCATGCCATCACGCAACGTGAAGGCGAGTTCCTGAATGGCGGTCGAGCCGGCCTCGCGAATATGGTAACCGCTGATGGAAATCGGATTGAACTTCGGGGTGTGCTTGACGGCGAATTCGAAGGTGTCAATCACCAGGCGCATCGAAGGTTCGGGCGGGTAGATGTATTCCTTCTGCGCGATATATTCCTTTAGGATGTCGTTCTGCAGCGTGCCGGAGAGTTTCTTCCATTCAGCGCCCTGTTTTTCCGCGACGGCCAGGTACATGGCCCAAATCACCGCGGCGGGGGAATTGATGGTCATCGAGGTGGTGACGTCGGCGAGCGGGATCTGGTGGAAGAGGACTTCCATGTCGGCGAGCGAACTAATGGCGACACCGCATTTGCCAACTTCGCCCTCAGATAGAGCGTGGTCGGAATCGTAGCCCATTAACGTGGGCAGATCAAAAGCTGTGGAGAGCCCAGTCTGGCCTTGCGCGAGCAAATAACGGAAGCGTTGGTTGGTATCCTCAGCGGTGCCAAATCCAGCGAACTGGCGCATGGTCCACAGGCGGCCTCGATGCATGGTGGCATGGATGCCGCGGGTGTAGGGCGGCTCGCCGGGGAAGCTGAGTTCGCGCACAGGATCCCACGCTTGCAAATCGGCTTCGGTGTAAAGGCGGCGAATGGGATAGCTGGATACGGTAGTGAACTCTTTTTGCCGCTCTGGGCTCTTCTCCAGCGCGGGCTTGAGTGTGTTTTGTTCCCAGGCTACTAGCGGCGATGGCTTCTTTGGAGGTATGTCGGTCATTGCCTGTTTATGCTAAGGGAAATGGTGGGCGAGGGCAAGAAAGCTCCAATTCTGCTCATCCGCACGAAAAGCCTCGGCCCGACTGAGGGGCCTGAGCTACAGGATAGACCCGGTCGCTTTGTTATTTTTTGGCGGCTACCGCTTTCTTGATTAGGGTGGCGGCGGTGTTTGCGTCGGACTCGTTTTCGAAGCCGATTACGCTGGAATATTTCTTGCCGATGACCAGGGCCATGAGGAAGGCCATGTTGATGCCCGCGTCGGAAATGGCCTTGGCGATCTTGTGTCCCAGGGCGGGCTTGTTGTCGCCCCCGACGAGCAGTACAGGAATGGAAGATGCGGCGAGCCCCGCTTCCTGGGCCTTTGCGGCGAACTTTTTGCCAGTGATGGGATAAACCTCAACCGCGGCTCTTGTGCCGCCCTCGGGATGCCTGTAGCCCATTACCACCTGCAGGTCGACGCCTACGCCCGCGAGTGGTTCCAGTGCTCTCGCAAGAGTGCCGGTTTGATTTTCCAATTCTTTGCGCCAAAGGGTGATTTTCTTTACAGTGACGGCCATAAGAACTCCCTTCCAAACGAATTCGGAGAGCAGTTATGGTACGCCGCCGGCACTGTTCGCGGCAACAACTCGTTGTTCACAATTCCCTGGCATTTTGCGAACAGCAGATCCTTCGCATCGCTCAGAAACGAACTATGCTTTTTCGGCAAGCAGTGAAGCGGTGCCCCCGGTTTACGAGCTGGCATCCAAACAATAGCATCGATGTGCAGTCGGCCGGTGATTTTATCTGGGAGATTGAGCTTGCTGTTTTTTGTGTTCTTCGTCGAGCTTTTTCACAAAGGCTTCGTACTTGGGGAGCTGCTCGGGTGTGAGAAAAGTACGCATTTCCGAACGAGCTTTTTGTTTGACGGCATCCATGTCGGCGTCGGACTTTTCGCGAATCGTTCTCATCTCGTCGTGGGCTTGATGCAGCACGGTATCGACCTTTTGGCTCTGCTCGGGAGTTAGCTGCACCTCCCTGGTGAGATCCGCAACGCGGGCCGCGCGGCGTTCTGGTTCACTCAAGTTAGCCGGAGGTCTACCGGTACTGGCGGCGAAGCTCTTGTGAGCGAAGTTGTATCCAAAGACGACGCCGATGGCCAGTCCTAATGCAAAGACCACAGCCAGCCACAGGCCGGCTTTTTGCCTAGTGTCGGGACTCATCGATGACCCTCAGTGGCGTTGATCAGCACGTCGTCGTTGAGCGGCGCCGACTGGCCGGGCTCCAGCACGGCTTCGTTCGACGCGACTTGCGGGGGGCCAACGATCTCCACGCGGCGAAGCTGGTATGTCCACGTGCTTGCTAGCAGTAGGAGTAACGCACAGACTGCAACGAGGCGCGGCGCGAGCCTTCTGATGCTGACCCACAAGGCATCGCTCAAATCCATCTCGGATTCCCGGCCGGCGATCGCGGCCATTACGCGGGTGGCAAACCACGGTCCGGGTTCCGGGGACAGTTCTCCCAGCGGTTGCAAGGCAGCTCGCGTCAGTGCCAGATCTTCCGCTGCCTCACGGCACTCGGCGCATCCGGAAGCGTGCGCCAGCGACGCCGGCGACAATCCGTCCAGCACCGATTCTGTATTCTTCAATGGCAGAGCCTCCAGTTCCTCCCGGAACTCCTGGCATCCGCGTACTTCTCGATTGGGCCCAGTTGGCATCCGCTTCACCTCTTGGTTTCTAAATTCCTGTCGGCCAATTCTCTCCCGCTACTTCGCTGCATCGCGCCGCTTGACTTTTTCCATGATTCGCCGCCGCGCGCGGAACAACCGCACCTTGACGGTATTACCGTTGATCTCCAGGATTTCGGCAATCTCCTCGACGGAAAATCCTTGAACTTCCTTCAAGATGAGCATCAAGCGGTCGCGCTCGTCCAAATCCACCAGCAACTTTTCGACTCTTTCGCGAGCCTCCAACCGGTCGCTAACATCGGGCACCGTGGCTTTTTCGCTGAACCCGTTATACTCGTGGGCTTGCTCCTCGCTTAAATCCGACTCGTACAACAGGGGGCGTACTTTGCGTTTGCGCAGCACGTCCCAACATTCATTCACGGTGATCTTATAGAGCCAGGTGCTGAACGCGGCGCGCTGGTCAAATCTCTTGAGCGAGAAATAAGCTTTCACGAAGACCTGCTGCGCGACGTCCTCCACATCTTCCTTATTGCGGAGGATGCCACCGGCAACCGCAAACACGCGGCTTTGATGCCTGCGGACGAGAAGCTCAAAGGCCTCCTTATCGTCGGATTTCGCGAGCCGCACCAGTTCGCGATCATCATCACGCCGGAGCGCCTCCGCCGCGGGCGTCATAACAGGAGCTAGAGCCTGGGCCGCCATCTCACCTGTTTTTGGGACGTGAGCCATAGGTAATTGGTTACGCTAATTTGGCCTTCCGGTACAGTATGCAACGGAGCGGGGCGTTTCGCTAAGGGGTTGTGGGGCAAGGCGCGGGGAGGATGAGGCGGGCGTTGGGAATAACGAGTGGTAACGCTGTGAGCGTTTCCAGCGCTGGTTTCGAGGGCGTTCTTTACGCGTCCGCCTTCGTTGGCGGGAACGCCGCGCCGAGCTCACCTCAACGGCTAACGCCTCGTTGAATTTTCGGTCGTTAGGGCACGACTGAGGTCGTGCCTTCCCGATGCTACGAGCGGATGCGCGCTAGAGGGAAATGCCACTTGCGCTGAAAGCCGGTCGATGGGCACGAGGAACAGCCTTACCCCTGGAGGGGTGCTACAGGAGAATCAGCGGTGCATGCGGGAGTCTTGGCTCGTTACTTACTGCGCATCACCAGGAGGTGGAGTGCGAGGGGCAGTTACAATTGTTTCAATACCCCGCTGAAAGTTTAGACTTGCTACCTCTTACTATATGTGGAATACTCGACCCATGATTATCGGTGACCGGCTTCGCGCTCTGCGCGAAGAAAAGAAACTTTCCCAAGGTGATATCGAGAAGCGTACGGGTCTTCTACGTTGCTACATTTCCCGTGTAGAAAATGGCCACACTGTCCCGGCTATTGAAACGCTGGAAAAACTCGCGCGTGCTCTCGAATGCCCACTTTATCAATTATTCTACGACGGCGAAGAGCCGCCACAACTGCCTAACCTACCGAAGCGGAAATCGTCGGATGACATCGCTTGGGGCAGCGCAGGCAAAGAAGCACGATACCTCAACAAGCTTCGCCGCTTGCTGAGTAAGGCCGACGACGAAGACCGCAAACTGCTACTGTATATGGCGCAAAAGATGGCCAATCGGTAGTTTTGCGTCCTTCCCTTCGTCTTCCCCGGGACGAATTCTTAACCAAAAGGCCGCTCTTGTCCAGCCAGAGCGGCCTTTTGCTTTGCAGCGTACAAAGAGTAGTACTGTACTCAGTAGAAATATGGATATCCGTTTCGGTTGTTGCTTGGCACGGCAGCGTTCCCTTCCCCCTACTCCCATTCGATGGTGCTTGGAGGCTTGCTGCTGACGTCGTAAACGACGCGGGTGACGCCTGGGACTTCGTTGACGATCCTAGTGGAGATGCGTTCTAGTACTTCGCCGGGGAGCCTGACCCAGTCCGCCGTCATGGCGTCGTCGGACTGAACGACTCTGACAGCAACGGTGAGACCATAGGTGCGGCCGTCGCCCATGACTCCGACGCTGCGGACAGGGAGAAGGACGGCGAAGGCTTGCCAGACCTTTTCGTACAGACCGGCGCGGCGGATCTCCTCGACGACAATGGCATCGGCTTCGCGCAGTGTTATCAAGTCTTTACTGGTAATTTCGCCGAGAAGCCGAACGGCGAGACCAGGCCCCGGAAACGGATGTTTCACCAATATCTCTTGTGGTAAACCCAGCTCCTTGCCGATGCGCCTGACTTCGTCTTTGAAGAGGTCGCGCAGAGGCTCGATGAGGCCAAAGGGCATATCGGAGGGCAAGCCGCCAACGTTGTGGTGCGTCTTGATGGTAGCGGATGGCCCCTTAACGGACACCGATTCAATGACATCCGGGTAGAGGGTGCCTTGCACGAGGAATTTGATGTCGCCGTGGGCTTCGTCCTTCTGCAGCCTTTGCGCTTCTGCGGCGAAAACGGCGATGAACTCGCCCCCGATGATCTTGCGCTTCGTTTCCGGGTCGCTAACGCCCTTTAGTTTGTTGAGGAAATGATCGGAAGCATCGACGCCGACAACGCGAAGTCCGAGCCTGTCGCGGTACATCTCGAGGGTGTGCTCGAACTCGTTTTTGCGGAGCATGCCGGTGTTCACGAAGATGTTGGTCAACTTGTCGCCCATGGCCCGGTGGACTAGTACTGCCGCGACCGTAGAGTCGACGCCACCGCTGAGGCCGCACACGGCGTGCTGCGTGCCTACCTTCGTGCGAATGGCTTCAACCGTTTCCTGGATGAACGCGGTGCCACTCCACTTGGGCTCGGCTTTGCAGACCGTAAAGAGAAAGTTTCTGAGGATTTCCGTGCCACGGTCGGTGTGGTTGACCTCCGGGTGAAATTGCACGGTGTAGATCTTCCGCTTGGGATCCTCTGCGGCGGCGATGGCGTTCGAGGTTCTCCCCGTTGCGTGGAAGCCGGGTGGGAGTTCGTGGACATTGTCTCCGTGGCTATTCCAAATTTTCATCGTATCGGGGAAATTTCTGAATAGCTGGCTATCGACCTTGTGGACGTTTAGTTGGGCGGGGCCGTACTCGCGCCGCTCCGCCGGTTCCACTCTTCCGCCCAGGTTCTTCGCCACCCACTGCATGCCGTAGCAGATGCCGAGGATTGGAATACCCATGGCCAGGACCGCCGGGTCACATTTGGGGGCGTCCTTATCGTAGACCGAGCTGGGTCCACCGGACAGAATGATTCCCGCGGGCTCCAGCTTGCGTATATCTCCGAGCGGCGTGGTGCACGGCAGAATGGCGCTGAAGACCTGTTGTTCCCTGACGCGACGCGCGATCAGCTGAGTGTACTGGCCGCCAAAATCCAGAACTACGACGCCGCCGTTTTCCATCGCCAACTTTGCCTGTTCCGTGGATGCTTTCACTTCCGCGGTACCTTCCATCGTTTCCCCCTCGCGTGCTGCGGCAAAAGCCGGGCCTTGCCGTCACCCCGCAACGATATTCAGCAATTTGTCCGGGACATAAATCACTTTCACGATTTTCTTTCCATCGAGATGCGCGGTCACGCCCGCTTCAGACTGCGCGAGTTGCAGGACGTCTTGCTGAGCCGCGCCTGCCGGCACTTTCACTTTGCCGCGCATGCGGCCGCTGACTTGGACGACAATTTCGACCTCTTCTTCTTTGGCCAGGTCTGGATTGAACGCGGGCCAGCTGACTGTCCACAGTCCATTTTTGTGTCCGAGCATTTCCCAGAGTTCTTCGGCCAAATGAGGGGTCATCGGGGCGAGCATGAGCGTGACGAGTTCGAGCACTTCTTTCTGGATTTCGGGGCGCACCCCCTCCTGAAAAGGCTCTGCTGCGTAAATTGCGTTGGTCAGCTCCATAATTTGCGCGATGGCTGAATTGAAGTGCCAGCGCGTTTCAAAATCCTGAGTGACTCTGCGCAGAGTCTGGTGGGCCTTCCGGAGAAGCACTTTTTCATTTTCCGTCGTCGGAGCGCTTGTTGTTTGACCGGACGGTGATGGCAGGGCGCTGACGGCTTCGCCGTGCTTCTCGACCAAACGGTACACGCGATTCAGGAATCGCCACGCGCCCTCGATGCTTTCCTCGCTCCACTCCAGATCTTTTTCGGGGGAAGTGGCGAACAGCGTGTAGAGTCTGCCGGTATCCGCGCCGTACTTTTCCGCCATGTCGATCGCGCCGACGACATTGCCCTTGGATTTCGACATGGCCTCGCCACCCTTGAGGACCATGCCCTGGGTGAAGAGGCGCGCGGCCGGCTCGCTATGTTGGACCAAACCAAGGTCGCGCATGAACTTGCACCAGAAGCGGGAATAGAGGAGGTGCAAAATCGCGTGCGTAATTCCGCCGATGTACTGGTCGATTGGGAACCAGTAGCCAACCTTGGCGGAATCGAAAGGGGCTGTGTCATTTTTCGGATCGCAGTAGCGGTAGAAGTACCAGGAGGAATCGACGAACGTGTCCATCGTGTCGGTCTCGCGGCGCGCCGGGCCCCCGCACTTCGGGCATTTTACGTTGACGAATTCGGGATCCGTCGCGAGCGGAGATTCGCCTTCACCGGTGAGTTTCGGATTCGCCGGAAGAACCACAGGCAAATCCTTGTCGGGGACCGGGACCATGCCGTCTTTTGGGCAATAAATCACCGGGATGGGCGTCCCCCAATAACGCTGACGGGAAATGCCCCAGTCGCGAAGGCGGAAGATCGTTTCTTTCTTGCCGAAGCCGCGAGCTTCGGCGTCGGCAGCCATTTTTTCGATGGCGTCGGCACTAGCGAGTCCGGAGTAAGGTCCGGAGTTCACGCTGACGCCATAGTCGGTAAACGGCTCCGAAGGATTCTGCGAACCCACCGCCCTGCCGGCTGTTTTTTCGACCACGACGGGTATGGGCAGTGCGAATTTCTTTGCAAATTCGAAGTCGCGCTCATCGTGCGCCGGGACTGCCATGATGGCACCGGTGCCATATTCGAGAAGCACGAAGTTGCCGACCCAGATGGGAGTCTCCGCACCATTAAATGGGTTGACGGCGTTTCGCCCGGTGAACAAGCCATCCTTCTCCGCGGTGGCGACGTCTTCCGTCTTCACGGAAGACTGCTTCATGAGCGTGAGCTTGGCCTGCAAGGCCGCGTAATTCCCTGCCCCGGCAATCAGTTTTCCCGCCAGGGGATGCGTGGGGGCGAGGATGATTGCGCTGGCGCCGTAAATCGTGTCGATGCGCGTGGTGAAAATTTCGATTTTTTCGCCGAGGTCCGGGACATCGAAGAAGATTTTCGCGCCAATGGATTTGCCTATCCAATTGCGCTGCATGGCGATGACGCGATCGGGCCAGCTACCTTCGAGCAGTTTCAAATCATCGAGCAACTGTTCGGCGTAGGCGGTGGTCTTGAGGAACCACTGCTCGATGTCGCGGGCTTCGACCAAGGTGTCTTCGTGGCGCCAGCAATAACCGCCGTTGACGACCTGCTCATTCGCGAGCACGGTGCAACATTTGGGGCACCAATTCACGCGGCTCTTTTTCTTGTAGGCAATGCCACGCTCCAGCATGCGCAGGAAGAACCACTGGTTCCAGCGATAATATTCCGGCTCGCAGGTGGAAATTTCGCGGCGCCAGTCGTAGCTGAAGCCAAAGCGGCGGAGCACGCGCTGAAACTCGGCGATATTTTTGTTGGTCCACTCGCGAGGATGGGTGCGGTTCTTGATGGCCGCATTTTCGGCGGGCAAGCCGAAGGCATCCCAGCCCATGGGATGAAGCACGTTGAAGCCGCGCATGCGCTTTACGCGGGCCACCACGTCGCCGATGGTGTAGTTGCGCATGTGCCCCATGTGCAACGTGCCGCTGGGGTACGGGAGCATTTCGAGCGCGTAATACTTAGGTTTCTGTGGATTAGCTTCCGATTCGAAGACGTGATTCTCTTCCCAACGTTGCTGCCACTTCGATTCTACCGCCTGCGGGTTGTAGTCCCCCACGAGTGATTATCCCTTCCGCTTCGCGGTTTTATTGCCTTTCTTCCTGGAAACTTTGGCCTTGCCTTTGGCCTTGGGCGCCGGAAGGTGCCTGGAACTGGCGAACTTCTTCCCTTTCTTGGCCATTTCTTTTTTCAGCTTGCGCATTGCCGGCGTGAGCATCGAAAAACCCTTCTCGGGTTCCGGACCTTGCACGCCCGCCAGCTCCCACAATTTTGCGACGTTGCGCCGGTCGTCGCCGGGATCGTCGATGGGCGTCTCCAGCAGGAAGGCTCGTCCGGCTACACCTTCGGGAGGCACAGAGCCGAACCGCGGATGTTGTAGAAAGCGCATGAAGGCTTGTTCGCCAATTTTGCCCTTGCCGATATGTTCGTGGCGGTCGACCTTTCCGCCCAGCGGGATCTTGGAATCGTTCACATGGAACACCGGCACATTATCCAACCCGATGGTGTGGTCGATATGCGCGATGATGTTCGCCAGTCCGGCCTCGCTGCGAATGTCGTAGCCTGCGGCGAACAGGTGCGCGGTATCGAGGCACACGCCCACTTGCAACTCTCGGAGGCCGCGGAGGATTTGGGCTACGTCCTCGAGGCGCGCGCCCACTGAGGTGCCCATACCGGCGGTGTTCTCGATGAGGATGCGCATCCCGGCCATGGGAACGTGGCGCGCGGCCTGCTTGACACTTTCGACTACGGTGGCGATGGCTAATTCCATGGAGGATTCGCCCTTGGCTCCCGGATGCACCACCAGAAAATCCGCACCGAGCATGACCGCGCGAACCAATTCTTCGTGAAATCCCTGAATGGAGCGCGTGCGGAGCATGGGCTGTGCCGCTGCAAGATTAATCAGGTAATTTGCATGGACAACGAGGGGCCCGAGCTGGAGTTCAGCACGGCGCGCGCGAAAGGCCTTGGCATCCGACTCCGGTATGCGGACATTGGCGGTGTGCCACATGCGCGGGCTGGCCGAGAAGATCTGCAGGGCGTTACAGCCGAGCTTCCTGGCAGACTCCAGGGCGTTGAGGTGACTGCCCGCGATGGAGGTGTGAATACCGATGCGGAGGCTGCCGTCCATCCAGGAGGGAGACTGCGGCTCGGGTTCGGGTTCCGGGCGGTACTCGTCCTCGGGGTCAAACTGGGTATTGTCGATGAGGGGAAATTCAGACATGCCGCAACTTTCCTGTGTGTTTAATCTTCAATTGTAACACAGGGGTTGGGTTGGGCTTTTGTGGACAACCGAAACGTCAGCCGGAAGGGCCGTGTAGGGCTTGCTGAATACCTTGAAAGAGGAGAACGAACGTGAGGGCAATCATGAAGATGGCGGTGACCCAGGCAATGATGTTGAAGGCGACGGTGTTGGTGTGTTCCCCCATGAGATCTTTGCGGTTGACGAGAAGAAGAATGAAGATGATGACGATTGGTAGCCAGACGCCATTGCCAACCTGAGAGAAAATGGCGATTTTCCAGAGTGGCGCATTGGGAAGAAGGACGATACCAGCGCCCACAAGAATAAGCATGGTGTAGAGCCAATAGAAGGCCGGGGCTTCGCGGAATTTATGGTCAAGGCCGGCTTCGAAGCCGAGACCTTCACAGATGACGTGAGCGGTGGAAAGCGGAAGGATTGTGGCGGCGAAAAGAGAAGCGTTGAGAAGCCCGAGCGCAAAGGTGAGGCCAGCCCACTTCCCTGCTAATGGGATGAGGGCTTTGGCGGCTTCGCCAGCATCGGTAATGTTTGTCATACCATTGGCGTGAAGAGTGGCGGCGGTGCAAATGATGATGAAGAATACAATCACCATGCAACTGATGCTGCCGAAGAGGACGTCGAGGCGGGCCTGGGGATACTGGCGTGGACCAACTTTCTTTTCGACGAAGCCTGCTTGCAAATAGAAAAATTGCCACGGGGCGATGGTTGTGCCTACGAGAGCGGTTAGGGTAATGAGGTAGCCGGTGTCCCAATGAACGCTGGGGACAACGGTCATGCGGGCGGCCTGGAGCCAGTCTGGATGAGCGAAAATGGCGGAAAAGAGATACGTGAGGTAGAAGACGCAGGCGATCAGGAAAACGATTTCAACCTGGCGATAGGTACCCTTCAAAACCAGAATCCAAACGAGGAAAGCAGCCAACGGAACCGAGACATACTTGGTGATGCCGAAAAGTTCCATGGCGATGGCAACGCCGGCAAATTCAGCAACGACGTTGGCGAGATCGACGAGAAAGCCCGTGGTCATGACAAAGAACGTGGAGCGGAATCCGAATTCCTCGCGAATGAGATCGGAGAGGCCTTTGCCGGTAATGACGCCCATGCGAGCGCACATTTCCATGGTGACGTACAGGGCGACGGTCATGGGGACAAGAGACCAGAGCAGCGCATAGCCGTAAGCGCTGCCGGCCTGGGTGTAGGTGGCGATGCCGCCGGCATCGTTATCGACATTGGAAGTGATGATGCCGGGGCCGATGACGGCGAGAAAAAGGAAGATGCGACGGCGCCAGGCATTGCCGCGGGAGAAGAAATTGAAAGTGCGGGCGCGGAGGCCGTCGATGAAGACGTTGATGGAGGAGAGGTTCATGGTAGATGAGGAGCGATCGTGATTGAAGGAACGATTGGGAAATCGCAGAAATATTGCCGTGAGTTTAGGGATATCAGCGACCAGAGATCAGAGATCAGAAAACGGGAAGGAAGTTGAAAGTTGCAAGTTGAGAGTTGAAACTGCTGGAGAAGAGAAACCCAAGAAAAACCCAAGACCCCAGGTGCAAAGGCGGCACCTGGGGCACCCGGCGTGACGTCGGGGCTAAAGCTCCGACCCGCTAAAAAGAAAAACGATGAGGGGGTCATGCGTTCACCAGGCGGGAGACTACGTCGTCAACCGTTACCGTGCCTACGGGGCGATTTTCGTTGTCGACGACCGTGAGCATGCGGAGATTGTATTTGTCGAAGAGTTCGAAGACATCTTTTTCGCTGCTTTCGGGGGTGATAGAGACCAGTGGCTCGGTTTTGAGCTCGAACATTTTTTGGTCGGGAGCGGCGAGGAGCATACGCGCAACGGGCACAGTGCCAGAGAATTGCGCGGCACGGTCGATGAGGACAATCGTGTCTAACTGCTCGAGGTTCAGTTCCTGCGTGCGCATCCAGTGGAGGACTTCATCACGCGTGGAATCGCCGCTGACGTAGACGAATTCAGAGTTCATCATGCCGCCGGCGGTGGAGGGATCGAACGCGAGAAGTTCGCGGACTTCCTCAGCTTCCTGGTTGGGCATTTCTTCGAGGAGTTCCTCAGAGGTTTCTTTGGGAAGATCTGCGAGGAGGTCGGCGGCGGCGTCGGGAGCCATTTCCTCGATGATGTCGGCGGCCTTTTCGGGGTCGAGCTTTTCGACGATCTGCGTGGTGAGGCGCTCGTCGAGTTCCGCGAGTACAGCGGCGGCGGTCTCTTCATCGAGCGAGGCGATGATGCCCTGGCGCTCAGCGGCAGAGAGCTCTTCCATCATCTCGGCGAGGTCGGCGGGGTGAAGGTCTTCAAGTTTTTCGTGAGTGATACGCAGCTTGACGCGGCGGAGCGGGTCGGGCTCGATGAGGTTGACGAATTCCCAGCGGATGGAGCGCTGGGGAAGCCTAGTCTGGAGTCTGCGAACCATGCTGGAAGGCGCGAGACCTTGGAGAAGGCGGCGGACGGCGCCAGGAAGGCCGACATCGACCTGAGCGATGCGGAGTTCCACGTGGTTGTTGGCGCGGAGTTCGGAGAGGTCGACGTCGTTGACGCGGACGACTTTGCGGCCGGCGGTGTCGATGATTTGCTGATCGAGGAGATCTTTTCGGACGGCGAGCCAACCTTCGTTGGGCTGGTAGGCTTCGAGGGCGCGTTCGTTGACGGTGAGGTCGATGCGTCCGGGGGCGACCTTGGCGACCTGGTCGTAACGGGCGACGAGAGGCTGGAAACGTCCACGAGAGATGAGGAAATGGGAGACGCGATTGGGTTGGTCAGCAGGTTCAATAAAAAATTCGCGGACGCGGCCGACAAAGTTGTTTTGCGAGTCGTAGGCAGCGGAGCCCATTAGTTCGGTGGCGTAGAGCATTGAACACCTCCTTTCGGTGAAAGTGGAAAATAGATAATCGGTAAAACCCGAGCTCTGCATCAGACTCTCTGCTCAAGGTTGCGATCTTGCCGCGATCCCCGCACTACGGGCCGCAAAAGGAGCGCCCTTCGGTCGGGATGACAAACAAGAAACGGCAACCCAAGGGCGGACCGCCTCGGAAGGCGATCCCTCACAAGCAAACCCAAGAGCCCAGCTACAAAACCGGTACCTGGGGCACCCCGGAAAAAACAAGTCAAAACCGGGACACCCACGAAAAAGTCAAAAAACCGCACCCTTAAAAACCAAGGGTGCGGCACCCACAATCCGAGTGGCGGGGTAAAACCGCCTCTGCAGCCAGCGGGGCACAACAAAAAGCCCGCGAACGGAACGGGCCGGCCACGGGCAAAGAAACGTCGGTGAAACAGCCACTAGCCGGTGGGGAATGCTCCAGAAGAGGGGATCAGGCGGCGGCGTCTACGCGGGATGAGAGCATCAAGAACACCCTCAGCCCGGGTGGACCCCGAATGCCGAATGAGCCAAGCGGTCAAGTGGCGGCGCCTACCCAAGGGACAGCTAGGGTGAGGTTCGAGTTCGCTGGACGCGCTCATCATAGAGAATTCACTCCGAAGTTAGAGATAAAGCGTAAGGAAAACAAAGTCAAGGAGAAAGAGGAGAATTTTGGACAAAAAAGAATTCACCACAGACGGCACAGAAAGGAGCGCCGAAGTGGAAGGGAGCTCCCTCGCGTACTGCTTCGGATAGCCGTGGCGGTACGGGACGGGAGGGACTTCTTGGTTGGCGATATTGCCGCGATCCCTCAGCTACGCACCGCAAGAAACGTGGCTCTGGCGTGGGGATGACAAACGCGGAAGGTCGATGGATGCTCGCAGCATTTGCGTGCGTTGCGTTCGCGGACGGCGTCGGAAGGCGGCCGCTACAGAAGCAGGCAAATCCAAGAGAAAACCCGCACCCCCTAAAATCCAAGGGTGCGGCACCGGCAAACCCGAGAGAAGGGCACAGGAAAGGCTGGCACACTGAAGAAAAACGCGGGCGATTCGTTTGGTGGAAAAAGCGGTGGCTAGCCGCCGCACTCCAGGTTACTTCTTTTTGGGGAAGAGCATGTCGCCTGGGGCGACACCGCGGCGGCGGCAGTCGTCCAGGTAGAGGACCAGGTAATTTTTAAGGATGAAGTCCTTGACGGAGTAGCCGAGTTCGCGGGCGGCGCGGTCGATGGCGTCGCCGGGACCTTCGAGTTCGACGAAGGTGCCGACAGGAGTTTCGTCGAACTCGATGAGGAGACTCTTAGCCCAGGTGTGGCGGGCGGGAAGTTTGTAGGTGGTGCGGAATTTTTCGTAACGGAACCAGCCGCGGAGTCCGAGGCCTTCAAAGATTTTCTGGAGAGCCGCAGAGTCCGTGAGAACGAGCTCGATTTCTTCGCGGACTTTGTGGTGGCGTTCAGCGGGAGTGGCGGGCGCACCGATGGCCAGCTGGTCAGGGGGGGATTTGAAGGTGAGCAGGGTGCGCGGAGGAGATTTCTTGCTGGCGGCGACAGCGATCTCGGTCCGGATGCGGAGGAGTTGACCATGCTTGGCGAGGCCACCATCGGGGGTGTCGAAGATGAGATTGAGTTCATGGGTGCGAGGAATGGAAGGCTTCGCGCCAAGCTTGGAGAGACGCCGAAGAAAAGCTTTGTGGTTGTCGATTTTGAGCTTGATTTCGGTTTCGCGAGACATGGAAGAAGATTACAGGAAGGAGCGAGGGAGAGAAAGAGATGTTGCGGTGGTCAGTGGGGCAAGGCGGAGGAGGAACATTCGCTGAAGCACAAATGGAGGAGTCGGAAGAGGTGTGTTAGAACGGAACGAGTGAGGAACAGAGCATGCTGGTGATGGGAATGATGAGCGGGACGTCGGCGGATGGAATAGATGTGGCGCTGGCGGAAGTGAAGGGTGCGCCGCCACGATTGCGCAGCAAACTGCTGCGGCACACGTCGAGGCGCATGCCGGGCGTGCTGCGAACCGAAGTGTTGCGGATCGCGGAAGGGGCGGCGTGCACGGCGGGAGAAATCAGTCAGCTGAATTTCCGGCTGGGGATGGCGTTTGGAGATGCCGCGGTCAGCGCTTGCCGGGAATTTCGCGTAGCGCTTTCGCGGGTGAAATTGATCGGAAGCCACGGACAAACAATTTTTCATCAAGGGAGGCCGGTGCCGTTTTTGGGGAGGGCGACCGCGTCGACACTACAGATTGGGGAGCCGGCGCTGATAGCGGCGCGGACGGGAGTGCCGACGGTGGGAGATTTCCGCGTGGCGGATATGGCGGTGGAAGGGCAAGGCGCGCCGCTAGTGCCGTACGCGGACTATTTGTTGTATGGGGACGAGAAGATTGGGCGGGTGTCGCTCAATCTGGGAGGAATTGGAAACGTGACGGTGCTTCCGGCGGGCGCGAAGCCGGGGCAAGTGGTGGCGTTTGACACAGGGCCGGGGAACATGTTGCTGGATGCGCTGGTGTCGCACTTCACGCGGAAGGAACAAAAATACGATCGAGGGGCGCGGCTGGCGCGGCAAGGGCAAGTGAATGAGCGACTGTTGAAAGAGCTGCTGCGCGATCCATATTTGAAGCTGGGGCCTCCGAAATCGACGGGGCGGGAGTATTACGGGCGCGCATATTTTCAGGAATTGTTGCGATTGGGGAAGAAACATCGCGCCGGGCCAAACGATTTGATCCGGACAACGACGGAATTTACGGTGGCTTCGGTGGTGGATGCGCTGAAGCGGTTCGTACTGCGGAAGACGAAGATACAACAATTGATCGTGTCGGGTGGGGGGGCGCGCAATCCGTTGATTTTGGCGCAATTGACAGCATTGTTGACGCCGATTGAGGTGCTGACATCGTCGAAGCTGGGCGTGCCGGAAGAGGCCAAGGAGGCTTACGCGTTTGCGATTTTGGCCTATGAGACGTGGAATCGGAGGGCGGGAAATTTGCCGAGCGCGACCGGGGCGGAGAGGGAGACGGTGCTGGGGAAGATTAGTTTGGGAAGATAGAAAAGCAAAAAAGAGAGGAAAATCGGACATTGCGGGCGGTGGAGATGAGTGAAGGGAGAGCGGCAATCTTGCCAGGATCCCTACACTCCGTGCCGCAAAAAGCGCGGCGCTCCGGTCGGGATGACATCAAGTGTGGAGGAGCTGGCATGAAAGCCAGCGCTGCATTGAAGAATAAAGAATACGGAGACGGCTGCATGCTCACGGGGGCCGGCGGAAGGCGGCCGCTACCCGACGGGAACAGTCTCACCCCTAAAGGGGCGACCTACGGGAGAAAGGGGTGCGCCAGAATCATGGCCGTCGTGGTGTGTTTGCTGACGGAGCTGATTGCGGCGGGGTGTCGGCAGAGAGTGGAGAGGAAAGCGGGGGAGGTGGTGTTTTTGATTGAGTCGAATCCGGCGAATCTGGATCCTCGGTATGCGGTCGATGGGCAGTCGCAGAGGATCGCGGCGTTGCTGTTCAACGGATTGGTGAAGCGCGATGACAAGATGAATGTGCACGGAGACTTGGCAGAGACATGGGAGACGCCGGACGCTTTGACGTATGTGTTTCATTTGCGGAAGGGCGTGAAATTTCATGATGGGCGGGAAGTAACGTCGAAGGATGTGAAGGCGACGATTGAGTTCATGATGAACGCGGCAAACCGGTCGCCGAAACGGGGCGCGTTTCGGATGATTGGGTCGATTGAAGCTCCGGATGCGTACACAGTGATCTTTCATTTGAAGGAGCCGGCGGCATCGTTTTTGTGGAACTTGGAACGGTCGGCAGTGGGGATTGCTCCGGCGGATGCGGGCAGCGATTTTGCGCGGCACCCGATTGGCAGCGGGCCGTTTCGGTTTGTGAGCCAGACGCAGGATGATGCGGTGGTGCTGGAAAGAGCGAGTTCAGAGTTGAACGGTGAAAGTTCAAAGTTTCATGCAGAGGACAATGGGAACGCAGAAGACGCGGAGACGGCAAGGAGAAGGGCGGACCCGCGCGGTGCGATGGATCGGCCATCTACAAGCAAAGTTGAGCGGGTGACGTTTCGGATTGTGCCGGATGCTATTGTGCGGGCGCTGGAGTTGCGCAAAGGATCGGCGGACGTGGAGATGAGTTCCCTTTCGCCGGACATGATTCCGGTGCTGGCGAAACAGATGGCGCTGGAAGTGTCGGAGCGACCAGGAACGAATTTTGCGTACCTAGGGATGAATATGGAGGACGCGATCCTGAAGCATCGCGAGGTGCGACAGGCGCTGGCGTACGCGACGGATCGGGAAACACTGATCAAATATTTGCTGCGCGATGAGGCGAAGCTGGCGAGCGGATTGTTGCCGCCGAATCACTGGGCGTATGAGCCGGTTGTGCAGAAGTATGGGTACGATCCGGAGAAGGCGGAGAAGTTGCTGGATGCAGCGGGATTTCCCCGGAAGAGCGAGGGCGTGCGATTTCAGGTGACGCTGAAGGTGTCAACGGAAGAGCAGGCGCGGACGCTGGGCGCGGCTCTGCAGGAACAGTGGAGAAAAATAGGCGTGCAGTTGGAGGTGCATCCGGAAGAGATTGCCACGCTGTTTTCGGATTTGGGAAAAGGACAATTTCAGATCAGCTATTTGCGGTGGGTGGGAGCGAACAACGATCCGGATGTCTTTGAGTTGGTGTTCAATTCGAAGAGGATTCCACCAGACGGGCCGAACCGGGGACGATACAGGAATGCGCAGGTGGATGCGTTGACGGACGGGATACGGACGGAGATGAACCGAGAGAAGAGGAAGGAATTGTGCAGCGAGGTGCAGAAAATTGTGGCGGAAGATTTGCCGTATATTCCCCTGTGGTACACGGATGTGGTTAGTGTGCATACGAAGCGATTGGGGGGGATTGGGCTGACGCCGACCGGGGATTATGAGTTTTTGCTGGGAAGGTGAGGAGGAATCACCACCAAGGACACGGAGGACAGAGGAAGACAGCTGAAGTGAGGTGGTTGCCGGGATCCTTCCACTGCGAGCCGCAAAGATGCGGCTCTCCGGTCCGGAGGGCAAGGAATGGCAAGGAATGACCGGAGAAGGGATTCGCTGCCGGATGGCTGCGGAACGGGAGGTAGCGGAAGAAAAGCAGATCCCTCGCTCGCTCGAGGCGATAATGACGGAATAAGGCGGGAGCGGCAGATAGCACCGACGCGAAGGTCGGCCACTACAAAACCTAGCCAAACCTAACCAAAGGCGCCCATCTCAGACGGCGGCCGCTACGAAATCCAGCGGCACAAAGCCGAGCCGCGGATCAGTGGCGCGGGAAATCGTCGGCGGTGGACGACTTGTCGGTACCGAGGACGGGCGAAGTGAAATACTGCGGCCGGGCCTTTTCCCATTGCACCATGCTGAGGCCGGAGGGATCGTAGACGATGTGTCCGGCGCGGACAGTCATGCGAGCGATGATGCGCACGTTTCCATCCATGCGGGCCACGCCACAATCGATGTAGCCAAATTTGCCGTGAAGTTCCTCGAAGACGGCGATATCGGCTTCCTTTCCAACCGACAGAGTGCCAAGTTCGGGGCGGTGGATTTCCTTCGCGGGGTTTACGGTGGAGCGTTTGATGAGATCGTCGAGCGGCACGCCCATGGCGCGAAATTTGGAGATGACCTCGTCGAAACTAAGGATGGTGAAATTTCCCGCGTGCAAATCGGTAGACATGGAATCGGGGATGAAACCCTGCTTGACCGCGGGGACCGCATTGCGGAACCAGAAACTTCCCGCGCCGTGTCCGACATCGAAAATAACACCGCGGTTGCGCGCTTCGGTGAGGATGGGGTTCAGCTTGCCGTCGGCAAGAAGGATGGGAAATTGCTGCGCGAAGACGTGGGTGTGAATGTCGCCGGGGCGGGCTTTCTTGAGAATCAGGTCGGCGTAGGTGCGATCGGGACGCGGCCAGAAATCGTACATCACCGGCCGACCGGTGGCTTGCGCGCAAGCGATGGCGTTATCGACCGCGGCCCACGGAGTGTGCTCGCCATCCCACGGCGCATCCGTCCAGTAGTGCGCCGTTTTCACTCCCACGATGAGGTCGGGATATTTTTTGATGGTGTCAGTGCAGCGCTTGACGTCCATCTCGTAGACGCTCTGCTCCAGGCCGCCGCTCATGCCATTGGCAACGATGTTGAGGAAAGCGAGCACGCGGACCTTGGCATGGTCGATGACGCCTTCCTTTTCCTGAAGAAAAGTTTCGGCGCCGGAAGTACCCGCGTCAACGACGGTAGTGACGCCGGACTGCAAGGCAAGATCGGCGGGAATGCCGAGTGGAGATTCGTGGGAACGCGATTCCGGATCAAACCAGTTCAACGGGGCTCCGCCAACTCCGACGTGGTAGTGGATGTCGATGAGGCCAGGTGTGACGTACAGACCGGAGACGTCGACTACTTTTCCGGCAGAAGTGGCGGGAATGTCTTTGCCGACGGCTGCGATTCTTCCGCCGGAGACGGCAATATCCATCGCAGCATCGATGTGATTGGAGGGATCGATGACATGGCCGCCCTTCAGGACGAGATCATAGCGAGGAGATGGAGTTTGGGCATCGGCGCCAGGGAGGAAGGCCAGAAGAGAAAGTAGAGCGCCGGTGTAAATTCCCTTTCCAGAATAATTCATACGGGGTCCTTTCCAGTTTCACGCATCGTAGAGACAACAGTGCTCGCCGCAACACAAAGGGCTTGCCGCAGAAGACCGCCGCCAGTACATAAGACTGCCACAAAGAAAGCAGTTGTTCGCTGCCCGCTGGTTCTTTTTTCCTGAAGCCATTGATGAGGCACCGTCTCGAGCAACAAATTATTCCGCTATTGAAACGAATCAATGAGAGTCTACGCAGTCCGCGGGAAGTTGTCACCCTCTCGTATGAAAATGGGATTCAGAGTAAGCTGGTGGTTCACGAAAGATGGCGTGACCGTTTTCGAAGAACAAAGGAGGCGGGGAGCCGGCATGGACCGAAGGACATTCGTAAGGCGAACGTGCATCGGAAGCGCAGGGTTGCTGGTGGGCGGATTGCCGGCTCTGGGTAGCAACGAAGTGGTGTTGCCAGTGGCGCCGCCAATCGATGTGCATGAAGCACCGCTGGCCAAGAAGTCGCAATTGGGAATGCCGGGACTGTTTCCGGGGCGCGTGGTGGAAATCGCGGACCGGCGATCGATTGTGGCAAACCGAGTTTCACAGCCAATCGTGCATGACATGCTGGAGCGCGGACTAAAAGAGCTGACCGGCGAGTCATCGGCGCAGGCAGCGATGACAAAATTCATCGAGCCGAAAGATGTAGTCGGAATCAAGATCAACCCGTCGGGCGCGCCAGCGTGCTGCTCTTCGCCGGAATTGGTGAGAGAAATTATCAGCACGGTGCGCTCGGTGGGAGTGCCGGCGCGGAACATCGTGGTGTACGACCGCTTCGGAGATGAAATGGATCAGGGCAGCTATCACGCGGTGCTGCCGCCGGGAATTCGCGTTGTCAACATACAAGACGGATTGCTGGACGCATCCGGTTACGACGCCAACGTGTATTGCCAGGCGAGTTTTTTTGGCGAGTGGGAAACGCGGTCGTACATGGCGAGCGTAGTGGCGAACGGATTGGACAAGATCATTAATGTGCCGACGTTCAAGGATCACTCCGCGTCGGGAGTGACGGGCTGCCTGAAGAATGTGGCGTATGGAACGTTCAATAATGTGGCGAGGTCGCATGTGGCGCCTTACACGTTCACGAATCCATTGATTGGAGTGATGTGCACCGTGGAACCGCTACGCTCCAAAGTGGTGCTGAATATCATGGATGGAATGCGCATGGTGTGGCACGGCGGCCCGCTGACGCAAAATCAGGAATTCATTTATGCCACGGGACTCTTGATGGTAAGCACGGACCCGGTAGCGATGGATACGATTGAACTGGAAGCGATCGACAAGAAACGCCTGGAACAGGGGGCTCCTTCGGTATGGGAGCACAAGGCTTCGAGCATTACGACGGATAACCGCGAATTTTATCAAGACGCGAGCAAGAACCTGTTTTACCGGCAGCCGGGCCATATAGCGGCCGCGGGGAAATTGGGACTGGGCGTGTCTGACATGAAACAGATCGATCACCGGAGACTGCAAATCAGCTAATGGAAATGGCGAACACATCCTCTGTACCGGACGTGCCGGCGGTTTCAGAAAACGATTGGATAACCCTGCTGAAAGATAATTCACGAAGCGGAGGGCAGAGCGCTGCGGCGTTGCCGTCTCCCGGGAAGGCGCGCTGGCAGATGCGCGTGGGCAGCTCGATTCGCACGGCTCCAGTTCTGCGCGAAGGAACGCTATATGTAACCTCTATCGGAGGCCACCTGCACGCGATCCAGACGGACAGCGGACGGCTGAAATGGAAATTCAAGGCCGGCAGAGCGATCTATTCCACTCCATCACTGAACGGGGCAAACGTCCTGTTTGGCTGTGACGACGGGAAAGTGTACGCGGTGAACGGAGAGTCCGGCACGAAGGTTTGGGAGACGGCGACCGAGGGGCAAGTGTGGACCTCGCCGGTGGTGCGGCAAGGAGTGGCATTTTTCGGCAGCGCCGACGGGCACATGTACGCAGTGGAAGCGCAGACGGGAAAGCAACGTTGGGAACAGGAACTGGGCGGGCGAGTGTATTCCACGGCGTATGCGGCGGAGAAGAAGATTTACGTGGGCTGCGGCGACGGACAGGTGCACTGCCTGGACTCGGCGACGGGAAAGATTCTGTGGAGTACGCTGACGGGAAATGGGATTGATTCATCTCCGGCGCTCGTGGGAGATACGTTGTTGATCGGGTCGTTGGATTTCTACGTGTACGCACTGGACGCAAGCAACGGAGCGGTGCGGTGGAAATATGAGACGGGACTAGGCGTTTCTTCCTCGCCGGCGGTGTCCGGAGAAGTTACCGTCATCGGCAGCAAGGATGGATACCTCTACGCGCTGGAAATCGCTACTGGGAAATTGCGCTGGAAGACGCGCGCCAGCCAGGTGATTACGGCTCCGGCAGTGTTCGGCGATTCGGCGATTTACTTGCAATCGGGTGGAGTACATGCGCTGGATGCGGGGACGGGAAACATGTTGTGGCGAGCAGGGCTGGCGTCCGGAGTGCAGAATGTGCCGGTAATCGCGGGACGAACAATGTACCTGACGAGCAACGAGGGCGAAGTGTATGCGCTGGAATAAAGCGCTTGCCTGCGGGTTGCTAACTTCGGTTCCACTGCTGATCGCGGCTGCCCCAGAAGCAAAAACGCCGCTGGTGCATAAAGCCAAGTACATCATGGGAACGGTGTACGAGATCGCCGTGTACGACGATCAGCCGTTACGCGCGTCGCAAGCAATCGACAAAGCCTTCGCCGAGATTGTGCGGCTGGACGCCGTGATGAGCAATTTTAAGCCGGAAAGCGATCTGAGCCGGTTGAACCGCGACGCGCACTATCATGCGGAAAAGGTGCCCGCGGATCTGTATCGCGTGATTGAGGAGTCGGTGCGGTATTCGCAGGTGTCGGGCGGAAAGTTCGATATCACCGTGGGGCCGCTGGTGGATTTGTGGAAGGCGGCGCTGCGGGGTGAACGCGTTCCGACCGAAGAAGACCAGCAGAAACTGCGGGGTTGCGTGGGATACGAAAAAATCGAGCTGATTCCACCGGACCGCGTGGAATTCCGTTCACCGTGTATGAGGATCGATTTGGGATCGATTGGGAAAGGGTACGCGGTGGACCGCGCCGTGGAGATTCTGCGGGCGAACGGGATCGTGAACGCGCTGGTCGATGCTGGACAAAGCACGATTTATGGAATGGGCGCGCCGCCGGGAAAAGGCGCGTGGGAAGTGCACTTGCGGGATCCATCGAACCACATCGATCCGCAAGTGATGTTGAGTGAGAACAGCGTGTCGACATCGGAGCAGACTCCAGCGAGCCTGGTGGGAATTGAGACCGCGGGACACATCATCGATCCGGACAACGGGAAACCGTTGAAAACCGAATACGCGCTGAGCATTGTAGCGAAGACAGGCACCGCGTCAGATGCACTGTCGACGACGCTGCTGCTGGTGGGGCCGGCGAAAGGAAGGGCGATCGTGAAATCGCTTGCGGATGCAGCGGCAATCTGGATTTCCGCACAAGGCGAAACGGAAACGGTAACCACCGGGCCACAAATTCGCCTCGGCGACAAGCCACAACAAGAAGCGGCGAAGGCGCAAGGCGGCGAGTAAACAGTGTGGCGCGTAAGTTCGAGGGAAAACCGATGAGGATTTGGAAAGGGATTGCGTGCACCTTGTTTCTTGGGGCCGTAACGGCCCCGGCGGGCGCAGCCAAGGTGTATGTAAGGTGGACGCAAAGCGACGTGCCATCCGCAACGATATTGGGTGTGAGCGATCTGGTGATTCCCTGGGATGACACGGCGAAGGGCTTGGTGGAGGCGGCGAAAAAAGAAGGGTATCGCGTGTTTTTGGAGGTGAAATTGCAGGAGGGGCCAGCAGCCGCGGAAGCGGCGTCAACGGCGGGCATCGCAGGAATCATTCTGCAGGGTGAAGCTTCCGAAGCGAACCAGGTGGGAGAAAGAGCGAGCAAGCTGCGATCGGCGTACCCGAAGCTACTGATTCTGGTTCTGGACGCGGGCGGAAGACAGCCGGAGCTGCGTGGGTGGCTGGTATTCAAGAAGGATGGAATTTTGCAGGTGTCGAGTCCGACTTCGCAGCCGTGGCTGGACGCAAACCTGGCAATGATCCGTCATGAACGGGCATTTCAACATGGGCAGGCACCGCTATACACATTTTCGTGGGACGTGAGCGATGAAGTGGTGAAGCAGCGGGGGCCCAGCGCGGCGGACTACTCGCTGGCGGTGGCGGAGGCCGGGGCGTTTCACGCCGATTTACTGTTGGAATTGCACCAGCGGCAGCAAAAGGAACTGGCGAGCGGAGATAAGGATGCGCTGGCAAATTGGAACGAAGTGAAACGAACCATCGAATTTTATGAGCGAGGGAATCCGGGAGCGAAGGAGGCAGCGGCAAGGGTTGCCGTGCTCACGAACGATTATGATGCTTCATACGAAGCGATCAATCTGATGGCCCGGCACAATATTCCGTACCGGGTGCTGCATTCGGCGGACGTGAAGGCGCGCGACCTTGAGGGATTCGACGTGGTGATCGCGTTCGCCACGCCGAGTGAGGAATTGACAGCAAATATTCGTGAGTTCGCGGAGCGAGGCGGAGTAGCCGTCCTAGTGAATGTGCCGGGAGCCTACCCATGGGATTCTTCCGCGCCGGCAAACACCGCCGCGCATTCGGTATCGTACACCGTGGGAAAAGGGCGCGTGATTGAGTTGGGAGAGGCAGTCACGGATCCAGAAACGTTTGCGCGAGATGTGCGACGGTTGATGGTGAAGGATCGGATTCCAGTCAGCCTGTGGAATTCGCTGACAACTCTGGTGACCGCTTATCCGGGACAGAAGCCCGGCGAGGTCATCGTCGAGTTGGTGAATTATGGCGAGGAAGTGACGCAGGTCCAGGTGCAAGTGCGGGGAAGTTTCGGCGCGGTGGCGGTTGAGAGCCCCGAGCGAGGATGCTGCCAGGCGTTGAAAGCGGCGCAGGTGGATGGATTCACGGAATTCGTCGTACCTGATGTCTTGATCGGCGCGCGAGTACACCTGCAGGGGCCAACAACTAGCTCGGCGCTGGCAGAGGCGAAGCCGAAACCCTGAAATTACCGTCTGCTCCTCTCAACGAATACTCAAGCGAGAGCGTACAGATTGCCGTCGGTACATGCCATGTAGACGACGCAAGAATCGAGCCAACACTCAGCGACTTGCTCACCGCAATCACCATGTCGTCATAAAGGCTTTCCGACATGATTGCGCCGAAGTTCAAGGTCCCATCGGGATTCTGGATTGCGGGCAGATTCTGCTTGGACGTGTCGTAGTGAAAGACCCAAGCAGGCTTTTGCGTCTTCAGATCCACCGCAGCGAACTTTCCATCAAGGGTGGATGCCCACGTGATTATGGATCTCCGCATCATCGCCGGTCTTGAACTTCCATTTTAGGCAGCCCGACACGGCGTCCAAGGCATACACGTCGCCATCGCCGCTTCCGAAATCCACGGCACCGTCCACACCGCGGGAGAAGAAAGAAAATAATTCCAAGGGTCCGGCATGGTCTCGGCCGCTGGAAATAAGCCGTGAAGATGGCGGCCCGCGTAACGGCGCTCTCCGGCGGTCTCAAATGTCCATTCCAACTGGCCGGTCGCCGCGTGGATTGCGTAGAATTTGCCGTCATAGCTGGCGAAATAAACGATCCCGCCTGCCAGCGCCGGAGAAGATGCCACCGGACCTTCGCTAACAAACTTCCACTTGAGCGCACCGGTTTGTTGGTCGACGGCGTAGAGATTCTTGTCCATGCTACCGACATAGACCAGCCCATTCTCAACGACGGGAGAAGAAATGATCCGCCCACGGCAGCTACTTCGTGGCGCGAACAAACCTCAGGCCTGAAGGTCTGAGCTACAGGAATAAGGTATTCTCTCCTCTCCGGTGAACGATCGTGGTCCTTGTATCCTTTCATGGACGAATCGAAATCGATGGACTCGAAACCCTCTTCCCTTCTTCGCTGGCTGTTTGACCCGGAGCACGGTGCGTCAGACAGCCTGATTCCCCGGTGGATATTCCTGCGCGCACTCGGACTGATCTATTTCTCGGCGTTTTTCTCGTTGCTATTTCAGATTCGCGGGCTGATTGGACCGGCGGGAATTCTTCCGGCAAAAGAATATCTGCAGGCAGTGGCCAATACTGCGGGGCACGTGCGCTACTGGTACGCACCGACGCTGCTGTGGTTCAGCACAAGTTCGCACCTATCGATGGGGCTGTGCTGGGCGGGGCTGATTGCATCAGTACTGTTGACGCTGAACATTTGGCCGCGCGGGATGCTGGCGATCTGCTGGGTGTGCTTCCTTTCGTTTGTGGGCGCAGCAGCGGAATTTTCTGGATATCAGTCCGACGGAATGCTGTTGGAAGCGGGATTTATTTCGTTGTTCTTTGCTCCGTGGGGCTGGCGCCCGGGATTAGGACGATCGCGCCCGCCGATACGCGCGAGCTTGTACCTTTTGCGTTGGGAGTGGTTTCGGATCTATTTCGAATCGGGCGTGGCAAAAATCGTCAGCGGCGACCCGCAGTGGCGGCACTTCACGGCGATGGACGAGTATTACCAGAACGGTCCGCTGCCAACATGGATCGGGTGGTACGTACAACATTTTCCGCACTGGTTTCACGCGGCGTCGGCATTCGGGACGCTGGCGCTGGAATTGGTGTTAGCGTGGATGCTGTTCCTGCCGAGACGGTGGCGGATGGTCTGCTTTTTCATCGTGACGCCGTGGCAGGTGGGGATCATTCTGACGGCGAACTATACGTTTCTAAATTATCTTGTGCTGATGCTGGGATTTTTGCTGCTGGACGACCGCTTCCTGATGCCGTTTCTACCGAGGGGTTGGAAGGAACGGCTGCGAAACGAGCAGAGATCGGAATCTGTGGTGGAGGGCGCTGGACCGTTCGATTCATCGGCGCTTCATCAGCCAGGCAACGCGCCAACCCCCTCTGAATCGTTGGCGAAAACAAACGACAAGCGCGAATGGCGCACGCTGCTGCGGGGCCAGCGCGGAATCCTCAAGACTGCTTTAACCGCGGTCATATTCGCGTGGCTCTGGTACGCCTCGACAGTGCAATTGATCTGGATGATCTGGCGGGGATTTCCTCTGCCAACGACGCCGGTGGTCGCACTGGAACCGTTTCGCATCGCCGACCGTTACGGATTGTTCGCGGTGATGACGCGAGGTCGTTACGAAATCGAGTTTCAAGGCTCGGCGGACGGACAGAACTGGGTTCCGTACCCGTTTCGCTTCAAGCCACAGGATCCGAGCAAGGCACCGGGTATCTACGCTCCCTATCAGCCGCGATTCGATTGGAATTTGTGGTTCGCGTCGCTGGGAGACTGGCGTTCTGATCCGATCGTGGCTCGAACCGAAGAGCGGCTGCTCACGGACGACCAGGATGTTCTGTCGTTGTTTGCCGGCAATCCATTCCCGCACGAACCGCCTCGCCAGGTGCGTGCCGTTCTCTGGCAATATTGGTTCACCACACCGGCGGAAAAGCGCGCACAAGGTACGTGGTGGCGACGCCAGCTGCTAGGGTTGTATGCTCCGACCTTGGAACGCGAAGCGGACGGGAAGATTGCAGTCATCGAGTGGCCCACGGAGTTAGCGCCGCGGCAGTGACCGGCGGGTCGACGAACTCGCAAAGGTGGAAACACTAAATGAACCGGAATGCTTGCGTCATCGGTGCCGGCCCCAATGGTCTTGCAGCCGCTATCGTACTTGCGGAACGTGGAGTCAATGTCCAGGTTTTCGAAGCGGAGCCTGAACCCGGGGGAGCCGCGAGGTCGCTGGAATTGACGCTGCCCGGCTTTCTGCATGACTTTGGATCGGCGGTGTATCCATTTGCTGTGGGGTCGCCATTTTTTTCCTCGCTACCGCTCTCGAAACACGGGCTGGAATGGATTCACTCGCAATCCGCGCTGGCCCATCCGTTCGATGACGGCACGGCGATCACGTTGGAGCGGGATCTGCGCGACACGGAATCGTCGCTTCGCGAGGATGGCAAAGCCTGGCGCCGTCTGATGCGGCCGTTCACGGAACACTGGCAGGAATTCTCGTCTGAAGTGCTTCGACCGATTCACCTGCTTTCGTGGCATCCATGGTTGCTTGCGCGCTTCGGAGTGGTGGCGTTCCCTTCTGCGAAAACGCTGTGGCGCATTTTGTTTCGTAACGACCGCACGAAAGCGCTTTTTGCGGGTTTGGCGGCACATTCATTTTTGAGCATGAATGAGCCGTTGAGTGCCGCGGTCGGCGTGATGTTGGGAGCCGCGGCACACGCGGTGGGATGGCCAATTCCTCTCGGCGGCGCTCAGTCCCTCACCAAATCATTGTGCCTGCATCTGGCCGAGCTTGGGGGCGAGATCAAAACATCGACGCGCGTGGAAAAACTCGACTCCTTGCCCAAGTACGACGCCACATTGTGCGACGTGACGCCGTTTCAACTGGTGCGCTTGGCCACCAGGCGATTGTCCACGAGGTACACGCTGCGCTTGGCGAAGTATCGCTACGGCCCGGCGGCATTCAAAGTTGACTACGCATTACGGTGCCCGATTCCGTGGAAAGCGCCGGAGTGCTTACGGGCGGCCACCGTGCATCTGGGTGGAAGCGCCGAGGAAATTGCCGACTCGGAGGCGACGATGCGAGCTGGACGACATTCGGAGCGGCCGTTCGTGCTTCTGGCGCAGCCGAGTTTGTTCGACCCCACGCGCGCTCCCGCGGATAAGCACACGGCCTGGGCGTATTGTCACGTGCCCAATGGCTCTCAATACGACATGCTGGAAACCCTGGAGGCGCAAATCGAGCGCTTCGCGCCCGGCTTCCGCGAGTGCGTCCTGGCGCGGCGTGTTTTTTCTCCGGCGGGGCTGCAGAAAATGGATGCGAACTTGATTGGGGGAGATATTTTGGGCGGTGCGATGGACATGAAACAGTCTTTGTTTCGACCCACGTGGCGCCAGTATGCTACCTCGGCCCGCGACATTTATCTGTGCTCGTCATCCACTCCACCGGGCGGAGGAGTCCACGGAATGTGCGGGTACCACGCAGCCCGATTGGCACTGTCGCGGATGAGAATGTAGAACAGCGTAAATCGGCAGTTACCGTAGTTTCGGCCCAGCGCGAGGCGATCCCTTCCAAGACATATCATGTGGAGTCAGCGGCGATTCCGCTGACGCTGCTCGTGAAGAACTGACTCGGGCGAGTCAGAAAGTGGTGGAGCTACCGAAGTGAGAAGACGGGGCGTGGCCGGTGGCTTCCGACTGGGGGAGTAGACAAGAGAGAAGTGAATCCCTCGCTGCGCTGGGATGACCTTCTCTGGAGTGGGCACGCCCGGGAGAAATCTAGGCTCGCGTGAAGAAACCGAGAGCCCCGCGATTAAAGACGAGCGCCTACCGTACGGGCAAACTCGGCACAGCAAGAGGTGGAACGGACTCCTCAGGGGCTGAAGCCCGCTGGGTACCGAATGATTAGTGTCGAAGCTGAAGGCTCCGATCCCCTGAAGAAAAGCAAGGAACCCACACGCAAAGACGGCGTATGGGGCACCGAGTCTGACCCCAAGAAAAGACTCAAGACGACGCACCCGGCAAAGCCTCTAACGACCGAGGGGCCACAGACTTCAGGTCTGTGCTATCGGACCCGAGGGCGGCTACTTCGCTGCTTTGCGTAG
>Ga0210406_10001251_pt1 | contig 31874 bp, 64 predicted proteins | sample IncBWC30MmetaG_FD_155454 | JGI IMG/M metagenome (GOLD analysis project Ga0210406, IMG submission 155454) | Forest soil microbial communities from Barre Woods Harvard Forest LTER site, Petersham, Massachusetts, United States - Inc-BW-C-30-M | ecosystem: Environmental > Terrestrial > Soil >... | reverse complement strand
CAAGAACGTTGCTCATTGTGTTTTCCTTAAGTTATACGCCGCCATAACGGGGCCACCGCCGTGGAGACGCTGTTTCGGGAATCACCCTTGGAGTGGTGCTGGGTGGATTGCCAAAAGTCGTTTAAAAGTTGCTCGTCCACGCGGGAACGTTCGAAGCGTTTAGAGCAGTCGGGTTCAAATTGATTCCCGAGAATGTTGCCACGCCGTCGACGATGACTTGGACCGGGTGGTAATAGACGTTGGAGGAGAGGAAAGCTGAGATCACGTACGTGCCTGCTGCGAGAGCGGGGACCGTATAGTTACCGGAACCGTCGCCTGCTGCGAAGCTGACCAGCTTGGTCGCAACGTTCAAGCACTGCACTTGCGCGCCGGAAGCTGCCGCGCCCCCGACGTTCCCGCTTATTGTTGAGCCTGCCATGTTATCTCCAAGTCCAACCGCAACTGCAAATTTTTACTTCGCCACTGTTCTTCTTGAGAAGGCGACGACACTGACCACATAGACGTTCCCACATTCCGCTCCCCCTTTAGAGGACCGTTATGCCCGCGTTAAGAACCGCTTGCGACGCCCAGGTAGTTCAAGTTGTAGTGGATGTTTCCGCCCTCGTTCACGATCTGGAGGATGTCCAACAGAGAGGGGTTTGCGAACGCGCTCGCGAACAGCTGAGCGGTCGTTGCGGTGGAAGAAAGATTGGTCTGAAATTGACCGACGCGCGTCTGGCCGATTCCGCCTGCAGATGTGGTGGGTGCGACAGCCGGGTTATGCACGGTGCCGAGATAGTCAACGTTCAACAGGATGCTGCCGCCGAGGCCGACGATCTGGATGAGGTCGAGGTTCTGCCCGCCGACGCCTTGGCCTGTCGTCTGGGGGAAAGCACCCGCAACGTTTAAACCGGACTGAGAACTGTTCGTCGAATACATTGCTGTGGGTGTTGCTGCTGACATGGTGTCTCCGTAAATCTAAAATCAGTATGATGCGTCGAATGGTGCGTCGATTGTGAATCGGTTGTCAATAAGCTGATTACAAATAGATGTGAAAGACTGCCGCATCCAGTACGACAAGTCGTCGGACAAGTCCACGACCGTAAATGGTATGACGTTGTCCCGCACGGTGAGCGTCAGACCTTCTGGAAGGTTAAGACGGTAACCGGAAAACGTTTGTTCTACTGTTCGTTCTCTCATAAAATTGGAGCATCGACGAGGAGTCGAACCTCGGCGTTCGCATTACAAGTGCGACATCATGACCGCTAGATCATCAATGCTCAAAACCTTACTTCAAAGAAATTTTTGCTGCCTTCAACTTCAGGTAGTTCAGAAGAGTTCGAACTCCCTCGCCGACGGAGACAACTCCGAAGTACACATAGCCCGCGTTGAGGTTATGTGCTGCGATAACGGCACCGACGCCGAGGACGGCAACCGCGCTGAGGAACGCGCTGAGTGATTGACCGATCTTGGCGAACAGGAACTTCATGACCGGGTTGCCTTCCACGAAGCCATGTTCCAAACCGATCATCGTTGTGTAAGCGTCGCCGAGAACCGTGAGGAGGGTGGTGAAACAAAGTACTGCCAAGAAGACCGTTTGTTCCGACGTCCATGTGCCTGCTGGGGGTGTGTACATTTGTTCTCCTAAATTTTATTTGCTCATCACCCAGACAACGTAGATGATTGAGATGATGACTCCGACGAGATTGCATAGAGTGCGCGTTGCGGCCATTTTCTGGTCAAAGCTGAGCGACATTCTTTTCGTCCTTTTTCTTTATGCGGCCTTCATACCACCTGCGTCGCATTCCTAGGTAATCTTTTTGTACTTGCAGAGACTCTTCCGCCGTGACTCTCATAACACGGTCGTCCTTGAATATCTTGATTAGGAAATACAAGGCGACCAGGTCGACCACCAGTGCTGCGAGTGAGGCTGCGTCTGATATCGTCATAGATCACCTATGAAAGTTGGTGGACCGTAGGAGAATCGAACTCCTGACTGATGCGTGCAAGGCAACTGTTATCCCGCTTAACTAACAGCCCACAGAAATTTATTCGCCCTTCGGTGCCTTAAAGAACCAGGCGGCGAGCAGCAGCACGAAGATTGTGCCAGCGATCAGTTCGAATATGGTTGACATCGTAGCTCCGGAAAATTCTGGGCTGGTGGGGAATTCTAACCCCAACCTTCTAACGTTACTGACTAGTCTTCGCGTTAGCTATTCGTTTCACTTCGAACTCACAGCCCACAGAAATTGTTGTAATGTCCCCAAAGGTGTCCACTATCTTGTTTAGCGTCCGCCTTTAGGGACAATCAAAGCTTCCCGGATTTTATCAGCGCGCCCCGGGCGGCGCTTGGCTCATTTGTGATGAGCGAGAGAACTTATCCTAGCGAGGATACAGGCCCACGGGAGCTACCCTGGGATTTTTGTTCTCTCTGTTGTACAACGTCGTACTTCTAAAGTTGTTCTGCACACCGCTGGCCCAGGAGGATTCGAACCTCCAATGTCCTTTCGGACTGTCTGGTTAACGGCCAGATGCTGTACCGGGTTGAGCCACAGGCCAGCGCTGGGCAGAAAGTTTGGGCCTTTCAAAGAGCAACCGTTACCCGCCTTACGGCGACTAGGCCCGTGGGTGCTCTGCCCCGAGTGTCTTATCCGCCAGACAAAGCGGCTCGGTTAGAAAATCGAGGCGCGGCCCTGTGGTCCAGAGGCCTACGCCCGAGATTGAGGACGGCACAGTGCTGCTCCTGCCGCCCTAGAAAACTTTGTGCTCCAACGGCGTCATGTCCAGCGTCGTCTCGGTACCGCAGTCACCGCAAACGTATCGGTGGCCGGGGCGAGGGCGCATCGTGTCTCCGCACTCGGGACACTGCAGGAACCTTGGAGGGATGCCGACACCGTTCTTCGCCGAAATCCACATCTCGGTCTCGTATGTCTTCATCGTGATACCATCCTACCACAGTTTCCCTTAGAAGTCAAGAGGAATCTTAGACCCCAGGGTACTTGTGCGCGAACTTGGGGGTGGCGGGCTGCGTCGTGTGACGGCCAACCTCTTCCATGCTCGTGGGGATTCCCTTGTGGGAACCGCTGGCGCTAACTCCCATAGAGAGAGAGCGTCCGGCCTTAAGTGCCGCCGCGTCGTGGGAAGCGTCCGAGACCTTCTCGGCCTTCGGTGTCGCGCGTCCCGGATACTTGTGCGCGTGGGGCTGGTCGCCGCCGCACGGCTTCTCCGGAGAGTGCGCCATAGACGCTGGTGTGGTGTTTGCTGAAGACATGGTGTGGTTCCTTGGCTACCTGGCCTTTACCGGGTGCCACTGCTAAAATTACAGAAGCTTCTTGAGGCGGACGACAATCGCGCTAGCGATCACGTATGCCTTGACTTCCTCTTCGATCTTGACAATCTCGGCCTTGACGGCTACGAGCTTCAAGTTCGCCGGGTGATGAACCCGCCCGCCTGCGAAACCTAGAGCGGCGGAAACTACGATTGCTACGACGGAAAATGTGAACATTGTTTTATCCTTTTGATACTCAGTTATTCGGGCCGTGATGTTTCGCTTTCTCTTCGTGCTCGTTAATCGGGTACCGGTTCAAGCCGGTCTGCTTCTGGCCTTGTCGAACCGTGGAGCCAGACTGTTCCGTGGCCGTAGTCACAGCCTGGGACGGGGGCGTTGCGCGCCCGGGGTAGCTTTGTCCGCCGACTTCTTTCTGGTTCTCGCCGGAGCCGCCTGCTGCAGCTTCGGTCGGAGTTCTGTGATAGACCGAGTACGACGGGCTGTACTTCTCCAGTTTCTTTTTGCCGTAATACGTGGGCGTGTAATCTTCCGGGTCTCCGTCCGCACCGTGCTCGAACGTGTCGCTGCCGCCTGGGGCTATGCTTTTGCTCATGGTTTTCTCTTGTGCTCAATGAGCTTTCCGCCCATTAATCCTGCTGGGTCCTTACCTCTTTGGATTGCTCTCATAGAGGCGCCCTTGTATTCGTAAACTCTGTGGCCGTCGGGATTCTCAAATGTTACCCGGACGGTGTTGTTGTCAATCTTTTCTTTCGAGAGGATGTTCTTTTTGCTCATGACTGGTCCCGTATCAACGCCGTGAGGGACGGATTCTTGTCGTGTATCCCCGTCTCTAGCTCATCTTCCAAATCCATAGGAGAAGTTGGCAGGCCGTGATTAAACTCTATGTACTCCGCGAAGCACGCGAGACACGGCTTGTCTTCTCCGTGAGTATGCGGCCCTGGGTCGCCAGAATAATGCGCTATGCCGTGCTCGGGACATATGTTCATATCCCGACCTCGAACTCGACCAGCTTGTTGAGTCGTCGAGCGTACTCCGCGCCCGCCTCGCGAGCGGCTTCCATGATATCGTTTCCGAAAGAGTTGTCCACCGCGAAGGTGGAGAAGTTGCAATAGTCGTTGTAACTCTTGGCTGGCTCGGGCGGCGCCTGGTAGTCGCGGCAGAAGTCGCAATCGCCTTCCCAGAAACTTCGTAGGGCGCAATCGCACATCCTGCCCGCTGCCCCGAGGTAAGTACCACACGACGACCCGTCAGACGATATCCAGTAGTGTGTATAAGGGTCGGTTGGGGCGACCGCCACCGGGGTCAAATTCGAAAGTGGAATCTTGACGCCGAGAATCGTGACGGACTTGCGGCTCATCCCTTTACCGTGTAGAAACGGCATCCGGGGCCGAAATAGTGTTCGTTGAATCCCTTATTACTGCAAGCTGTGTCTGTGCAGAAACCTTCTTTACTGACGACTGGAGGAGCAAAAACTGTCGTTGGTTCCTGGATGCCGTAATCGAAGTCTACGCCGACGGTGTGGTTTTCCAACTTGCTCAGTCTGGTCTCCAACTCGGTCACGTACTCGTAAACGCTGGCAAGCTTGTTGTTGACCCACTTGTGGTCAGACGGGAGGGACGGCTCGGGGGCCGGGACTTCGGCGACCGGGGCGTTCTCTAGTTGGTAGACTCGTTCTGCTAATCTTTGGTCGGACTTGTTAAGGGTATCGACGTCTTTCTGGACTTTCTCGAATGCTACCTTGGTCCGGTCGGTGAGCTCCTTGATGGACTGGACGCTCGACTGGTCCCGGGAGGTCTGAGCTTCTTCCCGCTTGTCGTTCTTGAATCGGACTTCGTCGATTCTCTCGGCTGTAGAGGCGATGGCGCTGTTGAGACGTATGAAGTTGTTTTTGGCTTCAAATTCCTTGTCGCGGAGTTCGATAATGCGTGTGTCTAGGACTTCGAGCACCTGGCAGGTCTCGGTGACGCGATTGTCTAGAACTTCGAGCACCCCGCCGATATTGCGAACGGCCTGGTCGGTGCTGTTGAGCCTGGCTTCGATCTTATCGACGACGTTGGCCGTCTCTTCCGCAACGCGGGAGATTCGGTCTTGGAGCTTCGCCAGCAGTTCGGCTGTCTTCAGGTTCGTTTTCATTGGGTAGTCCTTACTTTCCGCGTTTGCGGGATTGGGTCTTACGGGCCTTTCGAATCTTGGTGTTAACTTTCACTGGTTCTAGTGCCGGGATTAAATCTTGGAAAGAGGCTGTTGCTTTCAATATAGCCTGGCGTTGCTTCATCTTCCGGAAGCGTTCGACTATCTTACGCGGTAGGCTGGATTCCGGCGCCTCAATCGGGTCCGGGTGAGGAAAAGTTCCGCCGAGAATCTGGTTGTTCGGTAAGATGCGTCCGTCGCGGAGGCCTCGTTCAAGATATTCTAAGAACAGCTCGTTCGATTCCCTAATACACTTACGATGGTCGTCGGAGCACGTCGGCGCGGGTCCCGGGTCTAAGGGGATAACTTTGCCGTTCTTCATAAGCGTTATGACTTCTGCCGACGCCTTGTAGTTGGACGTTGGGAGGTCGAATATCTCGTTGTACGCTGAAACCAACTCTTTCTCGTCGCTGCGAACTTTAAGGCCACAGTTGTAAAGGCACTTGATCTCGGTGACGCCGGTAGGGAACGTGAAGATGCTTATGTTGTAGTCTTTCCCCGGAGACAGGAGGGAGTACCTGCGCCCGCCGCCCTTCAAGTGGTTGCAGGGGAACCGGAGCCGGGTCTTGAAAAGCTGCAGCGCGCTCGCGAGGGTATACCTGCCGGGAGCGATCTTGTCCAGCTGCTCGACGAGGAACTGCTCGACCGATTGTGGTTTGACTTCCATTGGGTGCTTCCTTATCCCCTACTTTCTAGGGGGATTGTGTTTAAAACTTATCTTCCAGGTAAGGCATAGCCCGCTTGATGCATGCCTTGATTATGTCGTTTGTCGAAAAACCTGTTCTCTCGGAGAGCCTTCGTATCTGCTCTCTCGTTGTGGGTTCCACACGAACCGTGAATCCTTTGGTGCTGTGCCGGTCGCTTGTGGGTTCCACATAGTTAGACTTTGTGGGTTCCACATAGTTAGACTTTGTGGGTTCCACATAACCAGGGTCGCCAGGTAGAATAACATCGAACGGGTTTGTGGGTTCCACATAATTGTTGCTAATCACAGCCTCCTCATATAAGGGGCAGTGGGGTGATATGAGCACCCCACCGCGCGTCCGGAGATCAGGCCGGACGTTCCTAACTTCTGAATACTGAAAACACTATACCACACATCCCGGCCTATGTCAAGAGAAAAGGCGGGGTGGGTCTGGTGACCGCCCCCTGGCAGGGTGGCGGGGGTAACCTATAGATAAGGCGGTACTTATCCTGGGGGTGTGACATCCCCTGGGTACATGAGCACTTGCCACGAATACGTGGGCGGACGGTCGAGGCCGCCTAGGGGCGACTGCGGCATGCCAGTGCCCCCGGCCATGCAATTGCTGGGGGAGCAAGATCGAGGCCATACTCGAAAATATTTCGTAAGTCGTTTGATATCAACAGCGCCAAGGAAGTCGGCGCTCTATGCTCGGGCCAGCTGCCCAGACCTAGATCGTTGCCCGAACCCTTGCAAGGAGGGTTGGCGATTAATGCACTATTAAATGACAAACTGCCAGATCGAGGCTAAATGCCGTCGAATCAGTGGTTTAAGCTTTGGCCCTTGGCTTGCTGGGGGAGCAAGATCGTTGCCGAAGTGGGAAATCGTTGAAAATGCTGGAGTTGCGGCGAGAAAATCGCTCTCTAAGAATTTGCTGACAATCGCGGCTCGCTGCCCATGTGTTGTCACATCTTGTAAGTCTTTAAGATTAAGCAGGTTGCGCGTGGTGCCGAGTGTTTCTGTTGGGTTGAATCGGAGTGATTCGTCACTGGGTAAGGTCACCCGCAAGCTGTCAAAAGTATCGCGGTTGGGGTCACTGCAATGATTTGACCTTGGGCGCCGCTCTGACGTGATCGAGTTGACACTTTGTGTCTATGTTCGAAGAATGGGGAGTTTTTCGGACATTCGGAGGTCGAGCGCGTCACAGGATTGTGTCATTTGACCTGTATGACACCGTGTTTTGGAAAAATCCGCTCGTAACATATCAACGCGGAAGGACTTACCAGCGCGCGATTGGATTGTGTCATACGGAAAAGGCGTCCGGGCCTGACGCGCGAAGTTTCAAACCTATATAGGTCTTGAATATCCTTATGTGAACCATTTTTTGTGTTCAATTAGTTACTATTGACCTGACTTCCACGAGACCTATATAGGTTTCAGCGAGCTCGTGTCCCAGACCGCCACTTTCATGACACCGTGTTTGGCACTGTCCTCTACTTTCCTGCCCCAACAAGGTGTCATAAAATGGGGTATCATATTGGACACAATTCTGCGAGTTTGGCGTTGACAAACCTATATAGGTTTGCTATGCTTCCCGACATGAGAACTGGCAACACCATAATAGACAAAGAGTCGTTACGCATGTTTTGGTCTCCCTGCACTTATGTGGTCAGCAAGGCAGGCAAGCCGACATACGTTGGTTCTTCGTCTATAGGGTATTCCCGAGTGCTTAGAGGCAAACTCAAGAAGGAAGGACTTCGATCTAAGGCCTTTACAGAATGCGACCAGGTTTCGGTCGACTTCTTCGAGACCGTGGAAGAGGCAAGGAACGAAGAGGACAGACTTATTCATGAGCATCATCCTGTATACAACAGACGATGTGCGCTGTGTGGTAGCGACACAAATGGTTCTAAGACAAGATTGCAGCGCAAGGACGAAGAGAGAAAAATGCACATCGCGACTGCTCAAGAGTTGATTCTAGAATTCGGTATCATCCCGCCATACAGGATTCTGAAAGAGCGAGGACTCGACCACTTCTATCGTTACATGCTCCTGAGGCCGGACATATTCCAATGAAGCCATTCCTCCTCCACATGCCGCCTGAACTGCTCGACCGACTCAAGCGCACAGCCGACCGCAACCAGGTCTCGGTCGCGCACCTGGTCAGACTCATCGTGTCCGAGTGGTTCGAGTCCAAAGATGCCAAGCAATCCGAGGGCCAAAGAATTAGCCAGTAGTACTATTGCGTGAAATCCGGATGCGTGAGACGATGCAACCAGTGAGGAACAACGTGAGCAAAATTCTCAGCTTCTCCAATCACCCAACATCAAGCGGATTCGGTACCGTGTATGTTGCGCATCTGTCTTGTGGGCACGAGGAGTACTCTGGAAACTACAACCTGTTCCCCGACACCACTATTATAGGACTAGAGATCGACTGTGCGCGCTGCGCAACGATTGCAACACAGGTTGCGATGATAGAGGCATTGGACCCGAAGGACGTTCACCACATTAGATTCCGGACACGTTTCGGCGGCACCTACACGTTCTACAAGCTTGACCACACATCGCCGTCCAACTTTTTCTCAATCGGCGGCTGCTACGCAACACCCGAGACAGACGCGGCAATCGCGAGAATGAAACTGGTTGCACCTATTTCCCCGACGGAGGCAGCATGACCGACACTTTCACCTTCCCCAACACACCAGCCGGACAAGACCAACGCAACGCGTTCGTTGTCTCAGCTGCAGCGTCAGGCCGCACCTGCCGGGAGTTCGAAGAGACCTGGGCCGACGGCAAACAGGTCACCACCGTACTACGATTGGAAGTGAGCAATAGACCAGACGAGGGCCAGATTGCCAGAGCAATGAAAGAGAGGAAGTCATGAGCGCACGAGGCTTTCAAAAAGTTCGCTACTCTGCAGCGGAGGTCGCAACGTTCGCGCAGTCGTGGCCTTGCAATGGCCTCGATGAGTTTGTGCCCATCACGTTTGAATTCGAAGTCAACGACAACGGCACCCTCGGCGACCTGGTCGACATTCAGCCTATGTGCATCAGCGACAACGAGGAGGGCGACCGGATGTTAGGCGCGATGGCCGATGATGCTAAGATAGGTTGCTGCGGGACCTGGGTCGATTAGTACCGATCAAAAGTACTACACGAGTACCATTGACACAAATCGGGATCGGTGAGAGAATACGAACATGGAAAACAACAACGCAGTTAGTTCAGTCGTTCGCGTCTCATTATTCGCGCAGCTGTTAGCGAAGGACATCCGCACCCTCGCGCACCCCGCTGCTATCCACGAGATGAACCGCCAGCTGGACATAGCCGTCCAGGACCTTAAGGTCAATGTGATGACCCACACCTTCGACGCGATGGTATTTTTCGGCGTAGTCAAGCCTTACGACGGAGGCAACTGACCATGACACTCTGCACCAACTGCAAAGCAAAAATTCCAAGCCTGAGGGCACGTAAACAGGCCGTTAACGCCGACCTGCACAAGCTCGGCCTCACCTACCACGACGGCGTTCCTCTCTACCAGATTAACTCTATCCTCGGCCTGCACGACTTTGACGTTGTCTCTTCCTTAGGCACGTGGGCGGATGAAGGAATTCACGAAGAAATCGGAGAAGGCCTCTGGCTGACCGCATCCTTTTACCGTATGGAGTCTGGCCGGTGGGAAGTGGTGGCTTATGTCAACGGATAAGCGCATCGTGGTTCTCTTCGCAATCAAAATCGTTCTGTTCTATTTGTGGAAAGGAATACGAGGATGAGCAAAAAGCTGATCGACACCGCACGAGCAACAACGGCTAAGGAACTTATCGAGGCACTGGAAGACTTACTCGGATGTCCTTCGATGTATGATGACACCACGTACGTTACCATTAACTCCGACAGCGTCAAGCTGAAACTGGTCGAGGAAACCTTGACCGACGGCAGCAAGGTGTACAATATCGAACTGTCGGCGGTGACCGGATGAACCCAGCATTCATCGTAGAATTATCCCAGGCAGAGATTAACTTGATTCGCGCGGCATTCTCCCGTATGCCTGAGAATGACCAGCTGAAAGGCGAAACACGAATGTCATTCCAAGACAAGCGCACCAGGAGAGCAATAAGAAAGTTAACCGACAGAATACCGCCAACGCGCGTGTTATCAGACTCCGAGATCGTAATTTTAAATGCCGGGCTGGGACTATGAAGCCTATAACTAAGGTCACACACGAGACCGTCCAACGCGTCAAAGGCGCCCTGACCCTCTGCTGCGCACGCTGCACCCGTCCTATCGACGGCCAAGAGGTCTTCCAAGTCTCACGGTACAGTTACGGCGGCTGCTGCATTATGCAGGTCGAGGAGGAACGCAAGTAGTACTAGTGAAAATTGAACCTAAAGTACTATTGCAAGCTTTCCAGGGTTGTGAGAGAATGCATCCAGTGAGGAACACCATGAACATCATTGCAATCTGCAAGGACTGCGGTAACGGAACGCTGAACGGCGAAACGAATCCCCAGTTCATTATGGACGACGAAGTCGTTCGCTGCATGAACTGCTCCTCCAGCCACGTTGATGTGGTCTCAATCACCGAAGAAGAAGACTGCGACTGCACTGACACTAACGAAAACGGAACGATTCACGGTTGCAAGTGGTCCCAGGATACGGAAAGGGTGGCCGAGTAATGTCCGAGACATTCCACATCCTATACCCCGACAACCGCGTCGTATCAGCCGAGAAGATTCTAGGCTGGTTCTCAGACGCATGCGAGAACGGTGAGATAGACGGCGTCGAGAACCCCCAGGGCGCCAACGCACACTTTGCCGCCAAGCTTCTCGACCACGCGGGACTGATTACTCTGGCCCGAGGCCGCTAGCACGCCGGGTGCCAAAGAATTGTCTACTAGTACTATTGCACCAATTTCGGTTCCATGAGACCATGTATCCAGTGGAGGAACACCAAGTGTTCAAGACATCAGCTGGCGCGACGAAGGACAGAATCCCCGGAGAGACGAACGACTGCGGCGTCATCGCGCTGGCTAACGCGACAGGCCTTCCGTACGCCGACATCCATTCCAGACTCAAGGCCAAAGGCCGCAGGACGCGCCGTGGCACCAAACTTCCTATGATCGACGCGGTGCTGGCCGATTTGAAGGCTGAGGGTATCGTCTCAGAGTACAAATCAATCTTTACAAACTCGCATATGCGCCCCACTGTCTCGCACTTCCTATACCGTCTTCCTCGCGCTGGCCGTTTCTTTCTATGCTGCACCACCCACGCCTTCGCCTACACTGATGGAATTTTGTACGACAACATCGAAGGCTCGAAGACACGCGCCAGGATGCGGGTGGCTCTACAGGTCACTATGACATCTAAAGAGGTCCCAGCGGCCTCCCTGATGCCTGCAGTCAACCCCTACATCGCGGTTCAACCGGTGGTCACCGACCGCCCCCGGTTCTCAGCGGAAGAGTACCAGCGCCGCGCCATTGCCGCGAAGCTGGCCCAGCTTTAGTACTAGCAAAGATCGGTACTTCCGTACTATTGCAATAAACTCGGACTCGCGGTACACTTCTGACAGTGGAGGAAGTGATGAGCTACCTGATAGCACTTTCGATAGCAGTCCTGAAAGGCCGCATCACCGCAATCGCCGATTGGCTGGACGGCAACATCGGATTTATAATGCTGGCGGTCGTGGTCGCAAGTATCGTGTGGTACTTCATCGTCACAGGGAGGCCGTAATGAGGATCAAAGCGCCATTTGAAATAGTGAAATTACAAGGAACGTCCGCATGGCGCGGATTACAGGCACTAGCAGCCAGCCGTAAAATCATCATCGGGCACGTTCAAGTTACTCCCGACAAGCGTTGTGTAGCAGTCATCAGTAGGGTAAAATCGTGAGCAAGGGCGAGCGTTACGCAATTCGCGCAAAGATTTCGATGCTCTACCGGGAAGCGAATCTCTTCGAAGACCGACAGAGCGAGGCAGGCCGGATGAAGGCCAGGGACCTGCGGCTGGAAGCGGATTCGATGAACGAAGAATTGAAAGCAACCAGGAGAGCAGCATGAAGATACGCGCGCCGTTCCAAGTAATCGAGGTCGACAACACCGACCCCGCCCAGGCCACCAGCACATCGTGGTACCTGCACGGCCTCGGCCAGCGCCGACTCAGTCTCATAGGCCAGTCCCGCATAGCAACGCTGTGGGGATATTGGCGACAAAGTTATCTCGGATGCATGTTGTTATCTTTACCATCACAGACTTACACCTGGAGGAGACCGTGAGCGACTTATACACAGAAGGATTCTGCACCCGCTGCGGACAAAAGCGCCGGGAGTGCTGGCTAGGCTTCGGAGCAACGGGCGTTCGATGCGTCGAGAGACGGGCACACGCTCGCGGCACCGGGACGTTCAAAAAAGTTCTAGACGTGACGTACACACAGATTAGGAAGACGGAGGCAGAAAATGAGCAGAATAAGAAGGGCGATTGAAATTCTGGAGGCGATCAACGAGCACTTTAAGTGCGACCAAGAACTCTCGCCTTACGCGCAGATTTTAGATGACGAGGTCGGCATCAGTATCAAGGAAGCTATATCAGACTGTCTGGGCGAGGAAGAGAAACCCGTCGAGCTTGTGGTACCGCACAGCCAGCGCCGCCACTTTGGGTATAATCGGTTTACTGGCAAGTGGGTAGGCTTTATTGGCAAGAGAAAAATCGAGGCACGCTTCGATACACACGAGGAGGCTCAAAAGTGGGCAAGCGAAAATTTACCGTACAAGGTAACAGAAACGGAACTCTAAGCGGAGTCTTCGACCAAGCCACCAACGCGCGCCGCGTGGCACGCAACCAGGCACAGAAGCCAGGAGCGACACGCAAGATCGAGGACAAGCGCAGCAAGCCAGAGAAGCACCGCAAGGCGATATTTGCTATATGGGAGTCGAACCAGTACTAAAGTACCATTGACGTATTTCGGGAAGTATGAGACAATTCTTTCATTGGAGGATACACCGATGATGGGAGCAAGCTACAAATCAAAGAAGGACCTTAAGGCCGCAGTCGGACAGTCGCTGCGATACGAGGAAACATCTTTCTTCGGTCCCGAGTATAAGGCAGACGGCACGTTCTGCGTGGTCGGACCCAGCCCCACCCAGCGCAAGTGGTTCGCCAGCGTTACGATGTCCAACGGCCTGATTGCGAAGGTGTCGTAATGAAACTCCTGACCGCAGCGATTATTAAACAGCTGGAGAAGACCCCGCTGTACTCGACCGAAAAATTGGACGTGGCCCCCGTGATCGTTAAGTTCTTCAACCCCTGCGGCTCAGGCAGCTGGTACGTCTTGGAAGCCGAGAAGACGGAAGAAGGCGACTGGAATTTCTTCGGCCTCGCGGACCTGCAAGAAAAAGAACTGGGATACTTTGCCCTTTCAGAACTGCAGTCTGTTCGCCTGCAATTCGGTCTCAAGATCGAGCGCGATATGTACTTTGACGGCATGGTAGTAGATAAGACATCGAACACGGTACGTAAAGCCTAGAAGCGAATCAAGGGGGCAAGCGAGGGCTTGCCTCTCTAGTTCGACTCTAAGTCGAAGGAGGAAGTTTAATATGGCATACGAAATCGGAGACAAGGTTTTTATCCCTGCTTCTGCGAATATCTACTGGACAGGCACTGGGACCGTTGACCAAGTTTTTGAAGCTGACGAGAACTTCGGAGAAGCCGTAAGCGTGAAAATGCTAACAGGCGCTGCGAAAGGCCGTCAAGGCGCTTTTACCCTCGACGAGGTTCAACGCTCCACCGTCACCGACAGCGTGATGGAAATTTTGAAGGTTACCCGTCCCAAGAACGATGACACGAGTTTGAAAGTGTACGGCGAAGTGAAAGGCGAGTCTGGCAAGGTCTACAAGTTCGCGTACTTCCGCCGTCCAAACTTTCGCGGCTGGATTTGCTCCTGCGAAAGCTTCCTGCTGAGCAAGTTCGCGAAGAAGCTTAACTGCAAGCACCTGCACTTCGTCCGTCAACAGGTCGGTCGGTACGGCGCCTCGGTCGCCCGGTAGTACCAAAACAGTACCGAAGTACTATTGCATGAAAACCAGATCGGTGGTAAGCTGGTTTCAGTGGGAGAGCAGCCCCGGACCTGAGAGACCCGGGGCACCAGTCAGTGCTTCTCGCAGTAACGTTATGACGTAGGCGGCAAGGCACCGCCCTCGCAAAGACTAGGCCCGCTTCTAAACGGGACGCCCCTAGACCTCTAACGTTACTGCAAGGCGCATAGATTCTCTCGGAAGAGAGTAAACGGACGATGTCCGACCTGATATGCGCCGCGAATCACAAAGATTGACTCAGGAGGCTACTGGTTACCACCAGTTGGGGCCAGTGAGTCTTTAAAAGACGCCTCCAACAATTTTCGCCGATTGCACGTTCTCGGCACTTTTTCAATAATTGCACAGGAGGATACATGGGCGGTTGGATTATTTTCTGGATACTTTTCTTAATCACCGCAATCACCGTGATTGACATGGGACGCAGCGAAGGGCGCAGCCGATGAGTGAACAACAGTTCGTCGGACCATACGACCGAGACAAGTGCGGATTTTGCGGGAAGAGTGAGAAGACTCACCCGACCCAGGACTCCCGCAACGTCGCTGGATTCGGGCGCATAGAACGGGGACAAGTTTTCGACGCGTGCGAAAAGTGCGCCAAGGAAGTAGTTTTTAAGAAAGAGGAAGACAATGTCGCAGCCGTTTAAAAAGTATCAGGTCGTTCGAGTCACCAGGGAACGCGGTACCGAAGTCGAGGGCTTTATTCTAGGCCTGCTCGGCAACGGAGAAGTGCTGGTCGAGATCGACGGGCAAGCCCAGGTTGTCGCCCAGGAGGACATCCAGTCATGAGTAAGACATGGAAGCAGCCGTACAGCCGGGAAGCGTCAGGGACGCCCCAGAAGGCCATCGACCGCATTATCAAGGCCGAAGCCCAGCGAGAGATTAGAGAGGCCGTACAAGCCCCCCAGGAGGCCACAAGTGGACGGTAGACAACGGCAGGACCTGGACCGATACATTACCGGGAACTATGGCGAAAACAAGTTCCAAGGCGAAGGCGACATCTTCGAGCCGCTGACAGTGCACGAGGAATATTGGGCGCACCAGAATCGCGAGTTTGCTTTTGCGAAGATGTATGACCCGACCGATGACGGCCCCGAGGTCGAAGTTATCACCGTCATTCTGGCACATGACTGGTATTACGAGATCGAGAAGGAACGACTGCCAAATTCTTACCCGGAGGCGGCACTGTGAAGATGACACTTATTGTCGGCCCCGCTCTGACCTTGGTCTGCACCGGATGCGGACACACAGGCCCGGGCGGCACAGAAGAATATACCGTAGCGTCGACAGGCGATTCCCGCGCGCCTGAATGCTGGTACCATGAACTGGTACCGTCTATGAATATTGAGGCGATGATGCTGCAAATCGACACACCGCCATATTGCGCGGAGTGCTCTGCCAAACTTGTAGAGCAAGACCCGACCCGTTCCGTCAACCAGTTTTATTCCGACACCACAGGCGCCGAAATTAAGCCGGAAAACCTTCCGGACTTATAGAAAAGGTCGGTAAGACTTTTCGGACCTTGGAAACCAAAACTGGGGGAGGGAGTATTGGACCTGTTGTGACCCCATCCCCGTAACTTATGTGGAAGACAAAACAAAGTTACGCGCAAGAGCTAAGCGTCTTATGGACGGGTACAAGCTGACGCCCGAGATGTACGATTTCATCTGGCAGTTTCAATGCGGCGTTTGTTACGTCTGCGACCAGCCGGAACCAGTAAAGGGCCGAAGGTTGTCTGTGGACCACGACCACGCCGACGGAAAGATTCGCGGCCTACTTTGCAGCCGGTGTAATCCGTTGCTCGGCAAGATCGAGAACGCGTACAAGAGGTACGGACTCGGCAAGGTCGTGACGCTGAGCGTGGCAACGTTCGTGTGCAGAGTCGGACAGTATTTGAAACTAACGCCTGCGTGGCAGGCACTAGGCAGAGACCACTTCGGATATCCCGGGAGGACCGGGACGAAGGCGCACCGCAAAAGATTGAAGAAGGAAGCGAGGGAAAAGAATGACAGTTCCAACGGAAATTAAATCAGTCGAAGCCGAAGCGGTACTCTTCCTGACAGCCCACCACGTTGTGCTCTACGTGGCGCTGGCGTGCGCTCTAGGCTTTGGAATTTACGAGGTCGAGGGAAAGCTAGCATCTATCCAGGAAGCACGCGCTACAGCCGCTGAGCAGGCGCTAGCGGTAGAGAAAGATCACTCGTCACAACTCGCGGCAGCGTACGCGGCCAACGAAGCGGAACGCCAAAAAGAGAACGCGACCTTCCTCGCGTCTATCGCGCAGATTCAATCCCAGACCAAGGTCCAGATTATCCACGACCAAGCGCTACCGGCGCCGGAACTGGGGCACCGCATCGAGACGCTAACCGGATTCAAACAAAACACAATCACCCTCGACCCGTCCCAGAATCTTATTGTTCCGCTCCCGCTCGGTCAAGAGATCGTAGCAAAGCTGGACCAGGGACTGGCAGACTCTCAGACCGTTGTACAGCAAGCTGGCGTTATCAAGAACCAACTCGGCACGATTACAGATCAAGCCGGAATCATCAAACAGGACGCGGTCGTGCTAGCCGGACAGATCAAGACTGACGGCGAAGTGCTGAAGGCCGCGAAGGACGAATGCCGCAAGGGTAAGCTGAAGTGGTTTGGAGCCGGAGTAGTGGTAGGGTTTATCGGTCGCACGCTTTTGAAGCCTTAAAAACGGAGAACTCATGAGCGCAGTTAAGAAAAGAGATCGCACGCCCCAAGATGTAGTCGCAGCATCCTTCGAGAGAAACGGCGGCAACGTCCGCGCCACATCGAAAGAGTTAGGCATCAGCCGCCACACCGTGCGCCGCATCATAACACCGCTCGGCCTGATGAAGAAGCCTCTCGCGTCCGGCACCATCGACGGCACCAAGGCAGAGAAGCAGAAGCTGCCGGTGAAGGGCGAGGTTCGTCGATACGTCCTGACGTCAGCACAGAACAACACGTACGTTCACGAGTCAGCGTGGAGGAACTTGAACGCTCTCGCGAAGCATTACAACGCGGAGATCATCGTCGGCACTTACACGTACAACCAGAACCGATTCGGCAAGCTGAGCGTTAAGCGCGGCACCGACAAGATGGAAGAGAAAGAACTCTGGTACGACCCAAAAATTACCGATCACATCCAAGACCGCCGCATTCAACTCGCCCCCGGCCTGGTGTGGTGCGGAGAGATGAACATCCTCCCGACCGCAGTGCAGCCGCTGGCGTCCCTGGAATCTTACACAGGTCGCAACAGCGCAATCTTCCCCCACGCCAAGCTAGCGATGCGCTCCATCGCTACGATGCAGGGCGAAGGCGTCAAGATGAACTACACCACGGGCACCATCACCCAACGCAACTACATCCAGAAGCGAGAAGGCATGATCGCGGAGTTTCACCACATCTACGGCGGCCTTCTCGTCGAGGTTAACTCCGACGGCAACTGGTGGGTCCGGCAACTAAACGAAGACGAGAGTGGCACTATACAAGACCTCGACGTCGTCTCGAAGAACGGCAAGGTCACCACAGGCAATCGTATTGAATCAATCACCCTGGGCGACATTCACGCAACTCAAATAGACCCAGACGTTATGTCTATTTCTCGAAATATCATCGCAACACTGAAACCTAAGCACATCTTCCTCCACGACGTAATGGAGGGTGCGTCCGTAAACCACCACGAATCCGACAATCCTCACGCGCGCTTTATGACCTGGATGCGTGGTCTTACCCGACTCGACGCAGAACTGGAAAAGACTGTAGGAGTTCTTAACTGGTTTAACTACGACTTCGCCAAGACCGTGATCGTTTACTCGAATCACGACGACCCGTGGCTGAAGTCCTGGCTGCAAAAATACGACTACAGAAAAGACCCGGCCAACTCCGAATTGTTCTTGAAAGCGCAGGCGTACATGTACTCGGAATTGCGAAAGGGCAAGATGGTCCGAGATGTGAACATGCTCGAATGGTTCTTAAAGAACGCAGGATATAATGCTCGGACAAAGTTTCTACTCTCCGACGAGTCTTACCTGACGTGCGGGAAGAAGATCGAGAACGGGCAACACGGCCATCTAGGTCCTGCGGGACGGTGGGGCAGCCCATTGAACTTGGCAACGATGGCACGCAAGGCCAACACGGCGCACACCCACAGCTGCGGAATTTACGGCGGTCTCTACGTGGCTGGAACGAGCACCAATCTTCGGTGGAATTACAACCAAGGCCCTAGCAACTGGTCTCACACGCACATCTTCACATACCCGAACGGCAAGAGAGCGTTAGCCACAATTTACGCAGAAAAATGGAGAGCGTAAAAATAACTCTTGACAAATAGGCTCGATTGTGATATTGTCTTAAATGCGGAGGTAGTTCAAGGGTAGAGCACGCAGGCTTAAACCCCCTGCGGACGGCGGTTCAACTCCGACCCCTTCGCTCCATTTTTAGAAAGAGGCTCATGTGTTAACAGCATATTACGGCTTGCAAAAGGTCGATATACTTCAATTCACATCATCTCTAGCGCAAATTTATAGTGAAAAAGGCCCATTTTGGATTAAAAGAAATCAACTGTCTATCCGGCCGTCAAAAATTAGGGTAATCGCTGGCTCGATTGTGACCACGCCAATATTCGCTAGTAAATATGCTCCCTACGAGGGTAACGAGAGTACATTTGATGCCCCTGTTGACTTTTCAAAAGACGGTATGGACGAACTGCTTTCTCAAGCATCTTCTAACTGGATTTTGACTGTCAGCGCTTCTCCAGATAGCGTAGAAACCACACAGAGAGAATTGTCCGACGCAGGTCTGGAAAATGCGCCTGATTACGTGAAAACTGTAGCCGAAAGCACCCACGGCGCGAAGTATGACCTCCTTATCCCCGACCCTAACATCCCCGACATAGATTTGAAAACAGGCATATACTTCAATCCAATCCGTCTTTTTTCTGGCTATTACCAGATCGGTAGGAAAGAATTTGCACTGAAAGTCCTACCTCACGTTCGCGTCTTAGAATCAGGGGAGGGGATTTGACATCCAATCCTAATTTTGTTCAAATAGAGAAGAGAGAAGCAGTCGAGTTAGTGATAGAGAAACACTATCTTCACAGAAAATGCCCAATCTCGTATGCGTGGGGTATAAAGATTGGCGAAGAAACAAAGGGTGTTTTAACGATAGGAAAGCCCGCGTCATGGTCTACCTCGTGCGGACTGGTTGGAGAAAATAAACTCCAGATGAAGAATCCAGCGGCTAGGACACACGATGTTTATGAATTAAACAGGCTATGGCTCGATGACAGCCTGCCAAGAAACAGCGAGAGCAGATTCATAGCCTGGTGTTTGAAGGAACTCCGAAAGAAGAATCCCTCTGCAATTCTGGTCAGTTATGCAGACGGTAAGCAGGGACATGTCGGATATGTTTATCAAGCTACAAATTGGATTTATACAGGGTCATCTACGCCGTTCATAGATATCGCCGTCGAGGGTTTTGTCGACTACAGAAGCGTTCCTCAGTATCTACGAGGCGGATTTATTTACAAGTGTGGGGAGCACGGCGGATTTGTTTCACCTTATGTAGAAGACGGGAATATCCCGCTGCTTAGAAACTGTCCCAAGTGCGGGGAGCCTTCTAAGAAAACAAACAAACGCGAGTGGGCTTCGAAGGACGTTTTAACAGATAGCTCTGGAAAAGAGCATAGGGTATTTCGAGTTTCTCGCAGCATAAAACACAGGTACGTTTGGTTTGCAGATAGCCAGGACAAATCTATCCTACATTGGGGCATTCGGTCTTACCCCAAGAAGGCAGCATGAGCGAATTCGCACTAGCAAAACTTGATAGAGCGCGTCTAGCCTTATCAGAATCTAGAACTTTGTCTGAGGTCCTCAAGATCAAGGACGTAGCAGAAGCGGCAAAAGTTTATGCTAAGGCTGCTCATCTAGGTCGAGAGTCTCAGAATTACGCAGCCGAGATAGCTCTCTTAGCCGCTCGGCGGGCAGGAGAACTACTTGGTCAGCTAGAAAAGTCAAAGGGCGGAGAGCCTACCAAGAAAAAATCTACTCCCGCAACGGCTGCGCCTGTAGAAAGTGCTTATTCTAAAGCCCTTAAAGAGACCGATACGTCTGAAAGGACAGCCCAGTATTGGCAAAAGCTGTCACGGGTACCAGAGGATACAGCAGCAAAATACGTCGAAGACGTCACCAAAGCGGGAGGCGAAATTAGTTCATCTGGTCTTCTAAAATCTCAGCCACATACAGAGAAACGGAAGAACAGGAGCGAGCCTGTTGATGATTTTGAGCAGCTAAGAATGTTGGCAGTAGAAATGGTAGATGTGGGATACAAGCAGTTGAAAGAGAACGGCGAGAACGCAAGTCATCTTCATGCAGCTAAAACATGGGCAAAGGGCAGGTTACAGAAATGAGCGAAGAACGCAGACCGAAACGAGACATGAAACCCAAGAACGTGATTTACTTCAACGGCAAGCTGGGCTGTCAACGGTGCGCTGGCTTCTGGATGGTAGTCGACCTGAACCCGGAGCGCAAGGTCGTACCGTGCTCGATTTGCTCGGAGCCGAACGATATCAGAGAAGCAATCAAGAGAGGCGCGTAGAAAAATGCTATCAATGGTTCACCGTTGGATGTTTGGACCCAAGGCCCAGCCCGCGCATATCGACCTGCCTGGGTACGGCGTCATCGAGTGCAAGGACTGTCACCAGTTTCTTCGCACCGGATTCGCGCTCTCTCTGATCGGGCACCTGGCGAAGCAGCACCAGATGAAAGAAAATAAGGCTATCGAAGTCGGTACGCATATGCTAGACTTGTTCTACTCAGCTAGACTTAAGCGTCGGCGTGAACTGGAATCGGGAGACTAAATGAAATTGAAGCTAATGATTTTAGGCCACGCTCGCCACGGCAAAGATACGGTCGCAGAAATATTACGTGACAGTCTGAAGCTTAAGTTTGCGTCTTCATCCTTCGCCGCCGCCGAGAGGGTTATGGTACCGTTCCTCGCATCCAAGGGAATCACGTACGCCAGCCTGGACGAGTGCTACGCCGACCGGGTCAACCACCGCCAAGACTGGTACGCGCAGATCAAGGCCTTCAACACGCCGGACTGCGCGCGACTCGCTAGGGAAATTTACGCTGACAATGACATCTACGTCGGCATGAGAAGCGAGGCCGAACTAAACGCGGTACGCAAAGAGGGACTGTACGATTACAGCATCTGGGTCGACCGCAGCAAGCACGCGGCCCCGGAGCCGCCGACATCGTGCTCTGTGACGAAAGAGATGGCGAACTACGTGATCGACAACAACGGCACGCTGGAGCAGCTGAAGATTAACACCCTGTCTCTGTACTGGGACCTAGTAAGTTTGGAGTACGCGGGAAGATTGGAGACGAAGTGAGCCAAGCAACGATTGTTACATCGACTGGGTTGTCCTTCGATATCTTGGAGCCGACACCGGACATGGTGTGCATCGAGGATATCGCGCACTCGTTGAGCCAGTGCAACCGTTTCACCGGACACTGCCGCTTTCCTTACCCGGTATCGCAGCACAGCCGACTCGGAAGCTATCTTGTGCCGAGGTGGTACGCGATGCGGTTTCTTTTGCACGACGCCAGCGAAACGTACATAGGCGATGTAAACAGGCCTTTGAAACATTTCACGCCCGCAGGCGCCGAATACCGCAAGATCGAGGGGCCTCTTCAAGGGATGATTTACAACAGGTTTGGGTTGGACGAGAAGGACCCAGAGATAATCCACGAGATCGACAATCAGATGCTCTACGCCGAGAAGGCGCAGATCATGCCGACGACCGAGTGGAAGAATTCGTGGAGCAAGGACAAGGTAGCAGCCGATGTAAAGATCGTGGAGACATCGTTCCGGGTGAACAAGGCGTTATTCCTGGACCGGTTCTACGACATCCTTCACTACGGCGGGCCACAACTTTAAAAATAGTTTAGGAGAATAACATGGGAATCACCGACACACAAATCAGAGCAATCTCTTGCGACGGCCCCGGCTGCGCAAAACAGATCATCTACGACCGCAAGACCGAGAAGGAAACGTTCGAGCTAGCGGAGAACGTCTGGCTGCGCGCGACACGCGTAACACAAACCGCTGACGGACGCAACCTTGTTTACTGCTCAGACGTCTGCGAAGTTAAGGCCATCGGCACAGGAGTCCACAACATTCTGGAACAGCCGAAGATCGCTGTGGGCAACCCGGCAGCAATCGCAGCAGCCGCACAAGCCGCCGCGAACGCACGCCAGACCAACGAGGCTATCAAAACCGGACAGCCCGCCAAAGTTCAGCTGAGCTAAATGGACCACGTAATCAGATTCAACGGATACGTATCCTGGGAAGGGCAGTCGAACGGACTGCCTTCCGTAATCTATGCCTATCTGCTTATGAAAGGCTACGACCGAACTTTGTACAACGATGCCATCGAGGCCCAGACGGGCGCGTTCTTAAGAATGCAGGCGATGATATGTCAGAAAGACCAGGGCGCAATTATCGACATGAACAAGATGCCAGCCGACCGGATGGTAGTGCCGATGAAGTGGATTACCAGAATGGATGTCGACGTCCTTCCTATGACCGGAGAGATGACGATGCCGGACAACGACGGAGTGGAGCGTTTGGAAAACGGAACGGAGCCTGTGAAGCACTAATATTGTGACCCCATCTAGGGAACTGGTGAACGTTAAAGGAAACAAATTATGATACTGGTCGGATTTGACATCGAAAGCACCGGACTCGACAAGGTGGAAGATCGCCCAATAGAAGTTGGCGCCGCCGTGTGGACTACGAAATATAACCGTAGCCTCGATACCCGTGCCTTACTTATCAAGTCCGACGGTGTCCCCGTGACTGAAGAAATTACGCAGATCACAGGTATCACTCCCGGGATGCTCGACAGCTTTGGATACGAGCCAGCGGACGCGTTCGACGAGATGCTATACTTCATGGACAAGGGCGAGGCTCTAGTAGCCTTCAACGGCAGACGGTTCGACGTTCCGATGTGCCAGGCTTGGGCCAAGAGGGTTAAGAAAGAATTTCCGAACAAACTTCTGATCGACCCGTTCACCGACCTGCCGATGCGAGGACAAGAGTTAATCACGATGTGTGCCAAGATGGGAATTTACTACGACCCGCACGAGGCAGGCGCGGACGTTGGCGCGATGCTTCGGCTGGTGGCGAAGTTTGACTTCCAAACAGTTTTTGAAAGGGCGCAAAGTCCTATCGTCGTGGTTCAATCTATGCAGCGACGGAACGAGAACAACAAGGCTAAGAAGCATAAGTTTCGCTGGAATCCCGAGCAGAGTATCTGGTGGAAGGCCGTGAAGGAGTGCGACATTGACGCGCTAGCAAAGGCAGTCAACAACGAGTTTGCGTTACAAGTTCTAGACCTCCTACCGGAGGATTTGGAAGATAGCAAGGACTAAAATCAAAGGAGAAACATGGATATTAGCCAAGGCAAAGTATTTTTCTCACCGGAAGCAGGAACGTATCTCGGCACGATTGTTGACGTGGTGGACAAACCCCAGGTCGCGACCGCGTACGGACTCAAGAACAAAGTTCTAATCAAGTGGGTCATCAGCCAGATGAACGGCGCGCCGTATCTGAACCCCGAAGGCCTGCCGCATGAAGTCATCGTCTACGTTACCGCAGCGATGAACGAGAAGTCAACACAGCCGCTGTTCCGCAGCCTTTACAAGGTGATCGTCGGCGTGTTGAACGGACAGCAGCCTCCTCTGCTCACCTCGACCACCCAGCTGGAGCAAATTTTGATGGGTCGCTCCAATATCCTGATGGTCACGAAAGAAGCGAACCCGAACAAGGCTAACGAGTTCTACGTCAACGTCGTCGGCATCCTCCCGATGCAGGCGGGTTTCGTAGCACCTCAGGCGCCCCAGGGCTTCGTCCGCAGCAAGGATAAGCCGAAGACCCAAGCCGGACCCCAAGGCCGTCCTGTGCAGACGTACGCAGTTCCTCCTGCACAGCCACATATCCAACAGCAATTCCAGCAACAGCCTGTACAACAACCGCAGTACTCGCAGGCACCGGCACCGAATAACGTGTCGTTTGCGACCGCACCGCCTCCACCAGAAGCGTTCTAGAGTTTCCCTCGAACGGAGAAAGTCCTCCGGTAAAAAGAAGACTTGACGCCCACGCCAGAGCGCGTGGTATAATATTCGAATCGAGGGCACATGGGATTTAGAGATATATCCGAACCGCTTGCAAAGATGGGTGTACCCGTTACACCCGTGCGCCCCGGAACAAAGCGCGCCTTCCTACCAGACTTTCCCACCACCGCAACAACAGACCTAGATCAAATTGGCGTTTGGTCAGTGCAACACCCGGATTGCAACGTCGCTTGTGTCGCCCGCGCAGAAGAGGGCGGCGTCTGGTTCTTCGAGACAGATTCCACCAGCGTCCTTCCCCGCTTACAAAAAGAAACAGGGCAGACTATGCCTGCAACTTTTATGGTGCGCTCTCGACCAGGACGCGGACACTTTTATTTTCGCCACACGCCCGCGTCTATCGCGATGGGAAATATTAGCCAGACGTATGTCGTAGGCCAGGACTGGTCCGTTAGAACCAACCGAGAATATGTTGTCGGTCCCGGCAGCATTCATCCAGACACCGGAAAGCCGTACGAGGCATTGAACTGGAACGTGCCTATTGCAGAAGCGCCGGACTGGCTGGTCCAGTGGCTGATATCACAGAAGATTCAGAAACAGAGCGCCTCCGCTGCGGTCGTAGACGCTCCGCGAAACGAGCGCGGAAAAGTTGCCCACGGCGGAATTCACGGCTTCATGTTATCTCAAGCCGGACGTCTGCGCAACGCAGGCCTCACGCAAGAAGAGATCAAGATCGCGTTGCTTCGAATCGTCCACGAGCAGTGCGAAGAGCCTATCGACGACTCGAAAGTTATCCAGATGTCCCGCTCAATATGCAACTTCCCGGAAGGCAAAGACACAAGCCTTGTACTAGATCAAGTCCCTACCGCGCAACCGCTCGCGGAACAAGCGGAACCGCTTAACTTCGACCCGATTGAATATCCAGTATTCCCCCGTCACGTTCTTTTTGGGACCAGCATATATGAGGGTTTCGTTAAACCATACTGCGCGGTAAATTCACGCATAGATTACTTTTTATGGATGCCTACAGCCGTGATGATGATGAACTACCTCGGCACCAAGGTCTCGGTTCCTTACGCGTCTTGGAAGCCCAGCTTCTACATGGTTCTGATCGGCAAGAAGGGCCGCGCGAATAAATCGTCCTCGATTAAAGACGGGATGAAGTTCCTCGAATACGCCAGCGTGCTCTCGATGTACTCCAAGAATATTAAGAACGCCGACGGCAAGTCTCTCGTGTGGGAAGCAGGCTCTCCGGAGGGACTCGGCACCGACATGATGCGCACCAACTGCAAGAACCCTGTGCTGTTCTACGACGAACTCTCATCGCTGGTCGGCAAGGCGCGCATCGAGGGCAGCGGGATGAGCAGCGCGCTTTTAAAGCTGTACGACTCGAACAACTTCGCAAACTCGATCAAGAGCAAGAAGGACACGTTCAATATCGACCCGAACACGTACTGCGCGTCCCTTATCACCGCGACCACCGACCGGAAGTTCGCTGAACTGTGGTCTCAACTCGCTGGGGAAGACACCGGATTAAACGACCGGTTCACCTGGGTGTTGGAACCGAAGACACTGCCAGACTTGAAGTTGGAGCACGCGGTAAACTACCAAGAGGCCGCGCTGGCGACCCGCAAGGTGATCGACGCAGCTGTTACCAAGGGAACGTACCAGTTCTTCGATAAGACTCCGCTGCAGCGAATCCTGGAAGTCTACGGCAACCGCACCGCAGCCCGCGCAGAAAAATGGGCACTGTATTTTTCGATTGACCTATCGCTCGATGAAATTGACGAGGACTGCGTAGCGCGCGGCATCGAGATGGTCAAGTACGAGGAGTCCGTGAAGGACTACCTCATGACCTTCGAGGCCAAGAACGACGAGTCCGCGATTCAACAAGGCGTCGTCCGGCTATTGAAAAAGAACGGCGGGACGATGGAGAAGCGGGACGTGGAGCGCGCGTTGAACGCGAACAAGTACGGCCTGTCAATCTGGCGCAAATCTTTTTGGGCGCTGGTGCAAGAGGGGTTCGTATTAGAATCTGGCAAGGGATGCAAGGGCGACCCGAAGATGCTAAGCTTGACCAGAGACATGGCTTTCGGCGGCGACAATGATTGAGTGCCACATCGACTTTGAAAGCCGAAGCACGTTCAGCCCGTCTGATCGTGGCCTCCACAATTACATCTTTTCCAAAGACACCGAGGCTCTCTTCCTATGGTACCGTATCGGCAATGGGGAATATCAGTGCTGGCGTATTTGGGAAAAGCAGCCTATCCCGAACGATTTGATGTACTCGCTAGCAGACCCACAAGTATTTCTTGTGGCCTTTAATTCTTGCTTTGAACGATATATGATGTGCAAGCTGGGATACGATATCCCCGCCAGCCGCTTCATCGACCCCCAGGTCGGCGGTCGTTATCTATCGCTGCCTGCCAGCTTGGAAGTGCAGTGCGAAGTCTTGGGAGTCCCACAGCATCTATCTAAGGACGAGCGCGGAGATGCGCTGATTAAGCTCTTCTGCGACAAGGTCATCGTGAAGGCGACTAAGAAGAACCCGGCGAAAGAATACTACAACGACTGGAATTCGCACCCGAAAGAGTGGGAGCAGTTTCTTGCTTATGGAAAGCAGGACGTTATCGCGGAGGGAGAGCTACTCCGTCGGATGCGAATTTTGAAGGCCCTGCCGTTGCCCGAGTTTGAACAGAAGCTGTGGATACTGGACCAAAAGATCAATGATCGCGGGATGCCCGTCGACGTTGAATTCGTTCGCAAGATGTACAAGCTGGCCGTGCGAGCGAAGGAAGAGGCAAAGCTGAACTTCGAGAAGATGACCGGCGTACTAAACGCCAACTCTCCGGACCAGGTTAAGAAGTGGGCGAAGACACAAGGCTATCCTTATAGCACGTTGCGCAAGGACACTGTTACATCGGTCTTGAAGGACCCAGACATCAAGCTGACCGACGCGTGCAGAACGGCATTGAAGATGCGCGCGGAAGCGGCCAGCACGAGTTATCAGAAGCTGGGCAAGATATTGGAATCGGTCTCGCCGGACGGAATGCTACGCGGGCAATTTATCTTCATGGGTTCTCCCCGCTGCGGTCGCTGGTCGGGGAACGCTGTGCAACTCCAGAACATGGCCCGCCCCGGCGTGGTAGGGAAGACGGATACTTTTCCCGGATACGACTTCGAAGATCAAGCGGTCGTTCAAGACGCACGCGCGATGGTGTACGCGGAAAATTATGAAGGACTCAAGGAGAAATATCTGAGCGTTCTCTTAGTTGTAAAATCACTAATTCGTACGGTCTTTGTCGCGTCATGACAACCCGCTTCAACGTGTGCGACCTTAACGGTGTGGAAACACGCGTGTCCGCGTGGCTATCAGGCTGCACTGACCTAATGAACGTCTTCCAGCCTTACACAGACCAGTTTGGAGTACATTGGCGCAACGGTCGCGACCCATATGTCGCGTTCGCAGCAAAGATGTACGGAATGACTTACGAGCAGCTTTGGGCTGACTACACAGGGAAGAACGGCAAGGAACGTAAGTTGGCTGCTAAGAGAATGCGCCAGATCGCTAAGCCTGGAGTCCTGGCCGCAGTTTACCGACAGTCAGGCGGCGGCTGGGGCAAGAGTCCGAACGCGTATAAGGACCACGGCGATTTGTGCGACGCGGACGACACTTACACCCAGCAGAATGGAAAGATCAAGAAGGTCGGCAAGAAGTACTGCCACTGTGAAGAGGTTCGAGACCGCGTCAAGACAGGCCTTTTTGGATACGCTGACGGAATGGGAATAGAGATGACACAGGAACAGTCGGCGGAAGTCGTGCGTATCTTCCGAGACTCTTATCCAGAAATCTGCGACCCGAAGGTTGGCATCTGGAGGAAATTCGAGGACGCTGTTGCCGACGTGATGCACCCGGACCACCCTGCGACGGTACGGAAGCTGGGGCCGAACGGATGCGTGGTGATTGACAAGGTTAACTTCATCGACTCCCAAGGCAACAAGGAACGGGAGTCTATGATGAGGATGCGCCTGCCCAGCGGGCGATACCTACACTACCTGGACGCGCGCTTAGAACTGACGATGATGCCGTGGAAGACCCAGGACGACGAGGGCAACGAGATCGACGTCTACCGCGACTCGCTAATCTATGCGGGCATGAATCAGAAGACTAAGCAGTGGTGCAACAGCATCTCGACGCACGGCGGGCACACTTTTCAGAATGCCGTACAAGGCATAGCGAGAGATGTGTTCGCGGTCAAGATGGTGGAGATCGAAGAGGCCGAAATGCCCGTTACCGGCCACGCCCACGACGAGGCTATTGCCTTGGTCGAGGACGACCTGCTCAGCCCGACTTATCACGACATGGTTGAAATAATGAGCAAGGAAGTCAGCTGGGCGCCGGGGCTTTTATTAGGGGCAGACGGATTTCAAAGCACGTACTTTCACAAGTGAGGGATTATGGAAGAAATTAAATTTGTTCCAATGGTAACCTGGGTATGCGTCTGCGGTAAGGAATTCAAAGTGGAAATAGGGACGCTGTCTCACAGCATGTTTGGCGTCTATGACTGCCTGCCATGCAACGTCAAAGACGGCGACAGAATTCCTATAGAGGACTGCCGCTGCAAATAAAGCTTGACAACCCGGTAGGTGTATGCTACGCTTTGACCATGAGCAAACTACTGACTCTGGTTTTTCTAATATGCATGTCCGGTTCCTTGTTCCACGACAAGTACGGGACCCCGGACGTTAAGACCGTCTTGGCGCAGCCTTTCACACAAGAACAGATAAAGGAATCCATCCAGCAGGAACGGCTAGAGAAGCAGTACGCAAGGGCGGCAAAGATCGCACGAGACATCTACCGTTACAACGGCTGTGGTGACGACTACTCGTTGCTGACCGGTAAGTTTGCTGTCGAGATGGGAATCTCTCCCAGGATTTTAGCGGCGCTGATTTTCGTGGAATCTTCCTGCAAGCCGAACGCAGAATCCAGCACGAAAGACATCGGGCTGATGCAGGTACACTACCCTCTTTACAAGCGGTATTCTAAGCGGCAGCTTCTAGACCCAGCCGTTAACATGGCGGTCGGATGTGGAATCTTGAAAGGCTACATCAAGCGGTACGGGGTGGAAGAGGGGCTGCACGCTTACAACGGATTCGGAGACCACACGAACACGTACTCGACTAAAGTTCTGACCGCAGCGAGGTACCAATGAGACGAGCAATTTTAATTATCATGGCCGTGTTCGTCTTTCATGGCCTTGTTAATGCAAATCAGCTGCAGCCGGACGGGAAACGCTTGAAGCAGATTCAATCCGCGCTCGTCTCTCACGGATACCAGCCCGGCAAGACTTGGACAGAGACCCAAGACATCTTACGCCAGATCGCCCGAGATCACCGCTGGCAGGTCTTACACGCGCCTGACGCCCGGGTGCTCATCCTCCTCGGCCTCGGCAACAAAGACTCCGACCCGGACGTCTTGAACGCGCCGCCGAACCACTTGGACGGGCCGCAATGATTACTCCTGGAACCTGGTTGAAGCACTACTCCTCCGTCGGCGGACGTATACCCACCTACTTCGAATTCATGGCAGAACTTCCGTACGTCATGGTCTCCGGCGCCACCACCACCCTGCGCCTAGAGTCCGGAACCGTCCTCCAAGTTACGGACTCGTTTGTCCGTCGTCTATCTCCTCGGGAAGAAGGCGACCCGTTGCCTAAGCCAAAAATTACCGCGAAGCCTAAGTGGGTCGACTCAACAAAGCTTGAGGGCGGCGGGGGGAGGCCCATAACAGATAAGGCAATGGCACAGATAGCTTCCGGGTGGCCTCGTCTGATGAGCGTGAATCAGGCGCGGAAGAGAAAAACGTCTTGACATTTTCGATTTTATGTGGTACTATTTCTAAATGAGGGCACATGAGCAAACCTAAGCTAGTCATTCAGCACGACCTTTCCAAGATGAGCGCGGAACAGCTTCACCAGTACCTCCGAGACGTCAGCGAATTTATTGGCCTCGATCCAGACTTGAACGCTTTGGATACAATCTGGATGGACAACGAGCAGGGACCCGGCAAGTCGCTGGTCATTTACGCACGCCGTGGCACCGCCGAAGTGCTCCGCAATAAGCTGGGTATCAACGTCACCTCGCTCACCGACAAGATGGTCAACGGCTCTATCGTCTTCACCGCGACCGGGAAGAACGAGATAGGCAGGCAGGAGATCGCGACAGGCTCTAAGCACCTCGGCACCCTTACTGGCAAGGCGCTGGACGACTCGATCATGACCGCGAGCACCCGCGCGCAACGCCGCCTTACGATGCAGTTCACCTCCCTCGGTATCCTAGACGAGAGCGAGCTCCGCGCGACCGTGGCCGACCTTTCGAATCCGGCCTCCCAAGTGACACTTTCTGGCAGTCCGATGGTCATCCCCCCGGCGCCCGTCTCCGTAAACAACGCACCGGGCCGCGACGTCACCCCAACAGCAGCGCCCCCTGAGACGGTATCTGGCTGGACATCGGCCAATATGAACGGAAAGCCATACATCCGAGACGGAAAGGTACTCACACCAGAAGAGGCTCAGAACGAGTTTGTAGCCAACCAGGCGCGCCTTTCGTCTGAGGCGGCTGCTTTCCTCAAGACCTGGGATGAAGTCGCTGTACAGCCCGCCGTGGAGCAGCCAGAGGCGTTTGAGAGCAGCCCCGAGGAACCCACGCGCCCCCGCCGCGCCAGACGTCAAAAGAACACCGTGAACATGGACGTGGAGCCAGAAACGGTCTCCAAGCCAGCACCCGTTGATGTGCCGAACGATAATTTTGATGGACTGCGCCGCGAGCCGATACAAGCCGCAGCTGCTGCACCGCCGCAAGCACATTCTGTTGCACAAATCCCCCCTACCGAGGGGGTTTCGTCACAAACAATATCGACGCCTGTACCCACAACGGGTACGAGCGTACCCAATCAGGGTACAGACTTCCTCGGCAAGCCGACCGACCTACAAATGTCCGACTATCGCAAGCGGGTCTCGGTCTACACATCCGAACTGCCCAGCAGCGAGGGGATAGGCTCCGTCCAAAAGATGCGCGCGTTCATCACCAAGACATCCGGCACCGCGCCTCAATTCATGTCGACCGCTCAGTGGGACACGATGCTGGTCTGGTTCGAAAGTTTCGTTACGACCAATACATCTAAGGGCCTTGTGAAATACATAAACGACTCGTTGGGGGTGAAGTAATGCAACAACTATATCTGACCCGACGCAATCTTCTTACCCTGCTCTCTAAGCTCGACCGGAGGGCGGAAGGCGAGCACACCAAATGCACACTGGTAAAGTGCGACATGATTCATCCGAAGTATCCAAGCAGCGATGTCATCTACGTTACGGCTGTGGAAGACGCGGACTATTACATAGACCGCAAGGCGGGCGTGGTTTACCCAGCCGACGAGCCGAAGGCTAAGTGACCTTACAACTCAACCCGGAACAACAAATCTGCGTCGACTCTATCAACGGAGATTTCGTT
>Ga0210406_10001250_pt1 | contig 31910 bp, 24 predicted proteins | sample IncBWC30MmetaG_FD_155454 | JGI IMG/M metagenome (GOLD analysis project Ga0210406, IMG submission 155454) | Forest soil microbial communities from Barre Woods Harvard Forest LTER site, Petersham, Massachusetts, United States - Inc-BW-C-30-M | ecosystem: Environmental > Terrestrial > Soil >... | reverse complement strand
GACGGTGGCGGTGGCGGGGCTGCCGAAAGATGCGCTGGTGGAGATCGAAGTGATCGCCCGAGACCCCAAGGGACGGTATGGCACTGCTTGAAACATAATGGGTGGTTTGGCATCTAATCTCCAGAACCCAAATGAAAAAAGGAGGCTGGAACGATGGCCGAGACAAAGGTTGAGAAGACGCCGGTTGCGAAGGTACATAAGACGGAGGCAGAGTGGCGGGAGCTGCTGACTCCGGAGCAGTTTCATGTGATGCGCGAGGGCGGGACGGAGCGTGCGTTTACCGGGGCGCTGGTGAATAACCATGACGATGGGATTTACCACTGCGGAGCTTGCAATGCGCCGCTGTTTACCTCGGACAAGAAGTTCGAGTCGGGGAGCGGATGGCCGAGCTTCTGGAATCCCGTTTCCGCGGACGCGATTGAGGCAGTGGAGGACAGTTCGCACGGGATGAAGCGCGTGGAGGTGAGGTGCGCGACTTGCGGCGCCCACCTGGGGCATGTGTTTCCGGATGGGCCGACGCCTACCGGGTTGCGGTATTGCATCAATAGTGCTTCGCTGGGATTTGAGAAGCAGTAAGTAAACGGAAATGCCAGATCATGAGAAGCTGCCCGCCGAGTTTTCAGACTTGCAGGATCTCGCTGATTTGTTCGCGATCAGTGATGATTTGAGACGATCCAGGCAGTCCGGTGCTGCTTCGACGGCGGACCAACGTAGATTGGTGGATACCATCTGGCCTCGCCTGGGCGCTATCAACAAGTATCTGGATGGCCACGATGACGATTCATCGCATCTTCTAGGGCGCCTAGCTGAAGCAGCTTGCGAGGTGGCCATCGAGATTGGCGAACCAGATCGTTCTCTCTAGCTAAGCAGGAAAAGCCCCAGCCGGCTACTACGCGGCTGGGGCGACCTGTTTCTGGAGTTGGGTGGAGCTTAGCCTTTGACGACTTTGCCGGTCTTGATGCAGCTGGTGCAGACGCGGATGCGCTTGCTTCCGCCGTTGACCTGGGCCTTGACGGGCTGAAGGTTGACGTTCCAGCGGCGGCGAGTGGTGTTGTGGGCGTGCGAGATGTTGTTGCCGAACTGCGGGCCTTTGCCGCAAAGATCACATTTGTGTGCCATGACTTGCTCCAATCCTGAGTCGCAGAAGATTCCCTGGGATCGAGCCTGAGTGAATAAAGCCTCAAACGATGCCTTGGGGAAGAGTCAGGTGCGGGGCGAACCGAAGCTCCCGACCTCTACCGGGTGAAGGGTAGTCTGCCGATGTTCAAATCATACCATGCAGGGGGTTGCGGGCTCAATCGGCAGCGATCGAGCGGGGAATGGAAACGGGAATCGAAAATTGAAGACGGACTGACGATGGGCTGAGATACTGTTGAGGAGCATCTCATCAACATTGCTATTGCTGTCTTTCTGCCGGTCACGCGCCACCTCGTGATTGCGGGAACTTCATGTGATTGAATTTTGACGGTCAAGGCCGGTACATCTGCGTCTTTAAGTACCTGTCCATGCGTCGATAACAGTAATGGACACATTGCGAACCGGGTCCAAAAAAATTCAGATGTGGCCAAGGGAGACGTATTGCCAGCCGATTCAAGTGAACACCCAACCATTGGGCCGGACCATCAACTTCCGGCTCCTCCTCCAACATCGTCCCGAAGCAAGATTTTGCGGGTCATTGTGTGGATTGTCCTTCTGCTGATCTTTGCTGTCGGATTTCTGCTGGTATTGCGGCATCACGACGACACGACGAAGAGTGGTGGTGGTGCCGGTGGTGGTGGACGGCGTGGCGCCGGCGGCGGCGCGGTGACGCTGACAACGGCGACCGCGACCAAGGGCAACATCGGCGTCTACCTGGATGCGATCGGCACTGTAACGCCGGTCTATACGGCTTCGATCACCAGCCAGGTCACCGGGCCGGTGATTGCAGTGCACTTCAAGGAGGGGCAGATCGTGCGCAAGGGCGATCCTCTGGTCGATATCGATCCTCGACCGTTCCAGGCGACGTTGTTGCAGGCGCAGGGAATTCTGGAGCGGGATGAGGCGATTCTGGCGCAGGGGTTGATGGATCGCGACCGCTATCGCGATTCGTGGGCGCGGAATGCAATTCCGAAGCAGTTGCTGGATGACCAGGAGAAGATTGTGCTGCAGCAGGCGGGCACGGTGAAGAACGATCAGGGGACCGTGGCCTTCGACCAGGTACAGCTTGGTTACTGCCACATTACGGCTCCTATCGCCGGCAGAGTGGGGTTGCGGCTGGTCGATCCGGGCAATGTGGTGCAGGCGGCGGGGACGGTGACGCTTGCAGTGATTACGCAGCTTCAGCCGATCACGGTGATCTTCACGATTCCTGAGGACAATCTGGGGCAGGTTCAGCCGCGTCTTCGAGTGGGGGCGAAGCTTGCGGTCGAGGCATACGACCGTGCGGCGCTGAAGAAGATTGCGAGCGGATCGCTGCTGACGCTGGACAACCAGATCGACACGACGACGGGAACGGTGAAGGCGCGGGCGTCGTTCGACAATCGAGACACTGCGCTTTTTCCGAACGAGTTCGTGAATGCGCGGCTGCTGGTGAATACGCTGCAGGGAGCGACGATTGTTCCGTCTTCGGCGATTCAGCATAACGGTGCGGCCTCGTTCGTCTATGTGATTCAGGACGATACGGCACACCAGCGCAGCGTGAGGCCGGGTGTTACGGAGGGAGAGAACACGGAGGTGACGGGAATCAATCCGGGGGACGTGGTGGCCGACAGCAGCTTCGACAAACTGCAGGACAAGGCGAAGGTTGTGGTCTCGAAGCAGCCGCTGGCGCCAAGCAGAAGAATCGGGAGTAACGCTCCTTGAGCCCTTCGCGTCCGTTTATTCTGCGCCCCGTGGCCACGTCGTTGCTGATGGCGGCCATTCTGCTGGTCGGGATTGTGAGTTACACCCAACTGCCGGTCTCGGCGCTGCCTGAGGTTGACTATCCGACGATCCAGGTACTGACCTTCTATCCAGGGGCGAGCCCGCAGGTGATGGCGACGACGGTGACGGCGCCGCTGGAGCGCCAGTTTGGACAGCTGCAGGGGTTGAGCCAGATGACGTCGTCGAGCTCCGGCGGAACGTCCGTGGTTGTGCTGCAGTTTAATCTGAGTCTGAATATCGATGTTGCCGAAGAAGAGGTGCAGTCGGCGATCAATGCTTCGTCGAGTTTTCTGCCGGCCAACCTGCCGGCTCCGCCGATCTACAGCAAGACGAATCCTGCCGACGCTCCGGTGCTGACGCTGGCGATCACGTCGAGTTCGATGCCGCTCTCTCAGGTAGAAGACCTGGTGGACACGCGGCTGGCGCCGAAGATTTCGCAGCTGAGCGGCGTGGGTCTGGTAAGCATAAGCGGCGGCCAGAAGCCTGCGGTCCGCATCCAGGCGAATCCGACGGCGCTTTCGTCGTATGGCATTAATCTCGAAGACCTGCGGACGGCGGTGACGCAGAGCAGCGTGAATGCGGCCAAGGGAAACTTCGACGGGCCTCGGCAGGACTATCAGATCGACGCGAACGATCAGCTGGTGACCAGCAAGGACTACAGAAGCGTGGTTGTCGCCTACCGCAACGGCGGCCCGGTGATGCTGACCGATGTTGCGAAGATCGTCGATGGCGTGGAGAACTCGACGCAGGCGGCGTGGATGGATGAGACGCCTGCGGTCATCCTGAATGTGCAGCGCCAGCCGGGCGGCAATACGATCAGCGTCGTCAAGAGCATCAAGCAGCTGTTGCCACAGCTGGAGGCCAATCTTCCCAAGGGGATCGATGTCACGACGCTGACCGACCTGACGACGCCGATCCAGGCATCGGTCAGCGACGTTGAATTTGAGTTGCTGCTGACGGTCTTCCTGGTGGTGATGGTCATCTTTCTGTTTCTGCGAAATCTCTACGCGACGATTATTCCCAGCGTAGCGGTTCCGCTGTCACTGATTGGCACTTTTGCAGCGATGTACATGCTCGGCTACAGCCTGGACAATCTGTCCCTGATGGCGCTGACGATTTCGACGGGCTTCGTCGTCGATGATGCGATTGTGATGGTGGAGAATATCTCGCGTTACCTGGAAGAGGGCGACTCGCCGATGCAGGCGGCGTTGAAGGGCGCTGAGCAGATCGGCTTCACGATTCTGTCGTTGACGGTATCGCTGATTGCGGTGCTGATTCCGCTGCTGTTTATGGGAGACGTTGTCGGCAGGCTCTTCCGTGAGTTTGCCGTTACCCTGGCGGTGACGATCGTGGTGTCGGCGGTGGTGTCGTTGACGCTGACGCCGATGATGGCGTCGCGGATTCTGAAGCATAATCCGAAGAGTCAGCAGGGACGTTTCTATCAGGCTTCGGAACGCGTCTTCGAAGGGATGATCAACTTCTACGGCCGCACGTTGAAGGTTGTTCTGCGGTATCAGACGATTACGCTTCTCGTGGCGGTCGCGACACTTTTGTTGACGGTTTATCTGTACATCATTATTCCGAAGGGCTTCTTTCCGGTGCAGGACACGGGCGTGATCCAGGGGATTACGCAGGCGACGCAGACGATCGGCTCGAAGGCGATGGCTGAGAAGCAGAAGGAGGTCGCAAAGATCATTCTTCAAGACCCCGCGGTGGAGAGCCTCTCTTCGTTCATCGGTGCGGATGGGACGAATACCACGTTGAACAGTGGAAGAATGTCGATCAACCTGAAGCCTCTGGAAGAGCGCGACCTGAGTGCTTCGGATGTGGTTCGCAGGCTGCAGTCGAAGTTGAAAGACATGCGGGACATTCAGGTTTTCATGCAGCCTGTGCAGAACATCACGGTGGATGACAGGGTGAGCCGGACGCAGTATCAGTACACGCTCGAAGATCCCGATCCCAATGAGCTGAGTGATTGGACCGATCGCTTTGTGGCGCGCCTGAAGGAGCTGCCGGAGCTGGAAGATGTTGCGACAGACCAGCAGATGGGCGGCTTGGCGGTGTCGCTGGTGATCGATCGGGCGACGGCTTCGCGTTTGGGGGTGGCGCCGACGACGATCGACAACACGCTCTACGACGCCTTCGGTCAACGGCAGATCAACACGATGTATACGCAGCTGAATCAGTATCACGTGATTCTGGAGGCGGAGCCGCAGTTTCAGCTTGACCCCGATAAGCTAAACCACCTCTATATAGAGTCGAACTCTTCAGCAGGGTTGAGCGGCGCGCCTGCCTCGTCCTCTTCGGGCAAAGGCTCGACGTCTGCGGGTTCGAATGCGCTTACGGGATCGGCGTTGTTCACGCCGTCGGCGAATACTCTTACTCCCCCGGCGAATGCGCTGACGTCGAGCACTACGACCTCTACGTCGAGCCGAGGGGCGACGTCGGCGGGTGCGACCAGCTCAACGACCAGCAGTGCTGTGCCGCTGAGCGCTTTCTCGCACTTTGAGACGACGACGGAGTCGCTGTCGATCACGCATCAAGGACAGTTTCCAGCGATCACGGTGTCGTTCAATCTTGCTCCGAACGCGGCGCTGGGAGGCGCAATTTCAGAGATTACGAAGGTGCAGCAGGATATGCACATGCCAGCGAGTCTGCAGGCGGACTTTCAAGGAACTGCGGCCTCGTTCCGGAACTCGCTCTCCAATATGCCGCTGTTGATTCTTGCTGCCCTGGTGACGGTGTATATCGTGCTTGGAGTTCTGTATGAGAGCTTCATTCATCCGATTACGATTCTTTCCACTCTGCCTTCGGCAGGTGTGGGCGCGTTCCTTTCGCTGATTCTCTTTCATCAGGATCTGAGCGTGGTCGCAATTATCGGGTTGGTCCTGCTGATCGGTATCGTCAAGAAGAACGGCATTATGATGGTCGATTTCGCGCTCGATGCGGAGCGGCACCAAGGACTGGACGCGACCGAGGCGATCTATCAGGCTTGCCTGCTTCGCTTTCGGCCGATCATGATGACGACGATGGCGGCGCTGCTGGGTGGGTTGCCGCTTGCGTTTGGCACGGGCATCGGATCTGAGTTGCGCAGGCCGCTGGGTATTGCGATGGTTGGCGGATTGTTGCTGAGCCAGGTACTCACGCTCTATACGACGCCGGTAATTTATATCTTCTTCGACAATCTTTCGACCCGGTTTTCGAGGAAGAAGTCGAAGGCAGAGGGTCATGGATCTCCCAAGCATGAAAGCAAGCCTAAGGCGGCGGAGCTGTCATGAATCTCTCTTCGCCATTTATTCATCGGCCGGTGGCGACGACGCTGCTGACGGTCGCGATTGCGATTGCCGGTGCGATTGCATTTACCGTGCTTCCAGTATCGCCTTTGCCGCAGGTGGATTTTCCGACGATCTCAGTGAATGCATCGTTGCCGGGCGGGAGCGCCGAGATCATGGCGGCCACGGTAGCCACTCCGCTGGAGCGGCAGTTCGGGCATATTGCAGGGGTGACGGAGATGACGTCGTCGAGCAATCTGGGCTCGACGTCGATCACGATCCAGTTTGACCTGAGCCGCAATATCGATGGCGCTGCCCGGGATGTTCAGGCAGCGATCAACGCGGCACGGACGTATCTGCCCGCGAATCTGCCGTCGAATCCGACCTATCGCAAGGTGAACCCGGCCGATGCGCCGATCATGATTATTGGCCTTACTTCGGATAAGTATGGTCCGGCCAAGCTTTACGACGAAGCCTCGACGATCATCCAGCAAAGATTGTCGCAGATCCAGGGCGTGGGACAGGTAAATGCCGGTGGCGGCGCGCTGCCGTCGGTGCGGGTTGAAGTGAATCCGACGAAGCTCTCCAGTCTCGGCCTCACGATGGCCGATCTTCAGGCCGTGCTAAGCATTCAGAACTCGAGCTTAGCCAAAGGGCAGATCACGAACGGAGACATCTCTGCGGACATTATCGCCAACGATCAGATTTCGCACGCGGAGGAGTACAAGCCGATCATCGTCGGTTACAACAAGGGAGCGGCGGTGCGGCTGTCCGATGTGGCGGACGTGGTCGACTCGACGCAGAATCTGCGGGCTGCAGGGTATCTGAACGGCAAACGCGCGGTAACCCTGATCGTATTTCGGCAACCGGGTGCGAACATTATCGACACGGTCGACCGGATTTACGCCGCGCTGCCTTCGGTGGAGGCATCGATTCCGAAGGGGATCGACACGACGGTCGTTCTGGACCGCACCACGACGATCCGTGCGTCGGTGAGCACGGTCGAACGGACGCTGGAGTTGTCGATCGTCCTGGTGATCGCCGTCGTTTTCGTGTTTCTTCGCAACGGGCGGGCGACGCTGATTCCGGCGGTGGCGGTTCCGGTGTCTCTGATCGGGACCTTCGCGGTGATGTATCTGTGCGGCTACAGCCTCGACAATTTGTCGCTGATGGCGCTGACCATTTCCACCGGCTTCGTTGTGGATGACGCCATCGTTGTAATGGAGAACATCACGCGGCATATTGAAGATGGCATGGAGCCCTTCGCTGCGGCACTGAAGGGAGCCAAAGAGATTGGCTTTACGGTTTTTACGATAAGCATGTCGCTGATCGCCGTCTTCATCCCGCTTCTACTGATGGGCGGGATTGTGGGCAGGCTGTTCCGGGAGTTCGCGGTCACGCTGTCTACCGCGATTCTGGTGTCGATGGTCATCTCTCTGACGACGACCCCGATGATGTGCGCGTACATTTTGAAGAACCCCCACGCGGAGAAGCATGGACGACTGTACAGGGCGACGGACAAGGCCTTCGATTGGGTGTTGTCGCTCTACCGGCGAAGCCTTCATTGGGTACTGGAAAACCCTGTCCTGGTGCTGACGGTGTTGCTGCTTACGATCGCACTCAACTTTGCCATTGTGATTAAGATCCCGAAGGGCTTCTTTCCGCTGCAGGATACGGGCTCGCTGGGTGGAGCTGTGCGGGGACCTCAGGACGCCTCCTTCTTTGCGATGAACGAGGCGATCCAACGGATTTTGAGGGACGTGAATAACGACCCTGCGGTTGCGAATGCGATCGCGTTTACCGGGGGCGGGGGTGGAGGCGGAGGTGGGGGCGCTACAAATACCGCCAATATGTTTATCTCGCTAAAGCCACTGGAAGAGCGAGGGATCAGCGCTTCGGACGTCATCAACCGCCTCCGTCCCAAGATGAGCAAGGAGGCGGGAGCGTCTTCGTTTCTGCAGGCGCAGCAGGATCTTCGTATCGGCGGACGCGGCAGCAATGCGCTTTATCAATACACCATTCAGGCCGACAGTCTTGCGGATTTAAATACGTGGGGCGCTAAGCTGACCGCCGAGATGATGCACCTGCCTGGCTTTCAGGATGTCAGCTCGGACCAGCAGAATGGCGGTCTGGATGAGCGGTTGAACTATGATCGTGTGACCGCTGCGAAGCTGGGTCAGACTGCGCAATCGCTCGATACAGCACTGGACAACGCCTTCGGCCAGTCGTTGGTCTCGATCATCTACACGCAGTTGAACCAGTACTACGTTGTGCTGGAGGTCGCGCCGGAGTATTGGCAGAGCCCAGAGGGACTGAAGAGCGTTTATTTTCATCCACCGGGGACCAGCAGTCCGACGGCGAGCGGAAATGTGCCGCTGGCCGCGATGGCGTCGAACAGGACGAACACGACACCGCTTGCGCTGAACCATACGGGGCTGTTTCCTTCGGTTACCGTTTCGTTCAATCTTGCTCCGGGTGTTTCACTGAGCGATGCAACGCTTGAGATTGCGCAGATGCAGCAGAAGCTGGGCACGCCTTCGACGGTGCATGGATTCTTCGCCGGCACATTGCTCGCGTATCAGCAGTCGCTTGGCACGGAGCCGCTTCTTGTGGTGACCGCTATTCTCGCCATCTTTATCGTTCTCGGCGTGTTATACGAAAGCCTGGTGCATCCGATTACCATTCTTTCGACGCTGCCTTCGGCGAGCGTAGGCGCGATGATGGCGCTGATGCTTTTCAAGGAAGATTTGAATGTCATCTCGATCATCGGGATTGTGCTGCTGATCGGCATCGTGAAGAAAAACGCGATTATGATGATCGACTTTGCCCTGCAGGCCGAGCGCGAGGGCGGCTTGAGTACCGAGGACGCGATCTTCCAGGCGTGCATGCTTCGTTTCCGCCCGATCCTGATGACGACGATGGCGGCGCTGTTTGGCGCTTTGCCGCTGGCGTTTGGGAGCGGCACGGGAGCGGAGTTGCGACGGCCGCTGGGCATCACGATTGTGGGCGGCCTGATCGTGAGTCAGATGCTGACTCTCTATACCACCCCCGTTGTTTATCTTGCGCTGGACCGTCTGCGGCTGCGGGTCATGGGGAAAGAGCGCGATACGTTTAATCCTGCGGATGGCACAGCTGCCGCTGGTGCGGAGTAAATTGCCATGTCAAAAACCACGTCCAAAACTATGAATGACCTTCGACTCAGATCTGTTGTATGGCCCGCGACGACGATGCTTCTGCTGACGGGATGCATGGTGGGGCCGAAGTATCATCCGCCGGCGCCGTCGGCTTCTGCTACGGCTCCGCCAACCGCGTACAAGGAATCGCCGACGCAGTTTCAGGAGACGGACGGCTGGAAGGTGGCACAGCCACAGGACGCGATGCTGCATGGCAAGTGGTGGGAGATTTACAACGATCCGGAGCTGAATGCGCTGGAAGATAAGTTGAATATCGATAACCAGAACATCAGGCAGTTCTTTGAGAACTTCATGACGGCGCGGACTCTGATTGCGGAGGCCCACTCGCAGCTTCTTCCTACGGTGGGGACGACTCTGTCGTACCAGGCGTCGCAAACGTCGTCCAACCTGACGAACTCGTCTAATGCCAATACTGGCAAGGTGAGCTCGATCGGATCGCTGCCGTTTGACGTGTCGTGGGCGCCCGATCTGTGGGGCAAGGTGCGCAATACCATTCATGAGCAGCAGTTCAACGCGCAGTTGAGCGAGGCTGACCTTGAGAATGAGAAGCTGACGGAACAGGCCAGCCTGGCGGCTTTTTTCTTTGAGATTCGCGGGCAGGATGCGCTGCAGCAGTTGCTGAACGAGACAGTAGAGGCGGACAAGAAGGCGCTGGAGCTGACACGCGCGCAGTACGAAACGGGCATTGGTGACCGGCTCTCGGTAGTGGAGGCCGAGAGCACATTACAGACTGTGCAATCTCAGGCCATTAATCTTGGCGTGGCGCGGGCGCAGTTCGAACATGCGATTGCAGTGCTGGTGGGAGCGAACCCATCGCAGTTTTCGATTCCGGTGAAGCCTCTGCTGACGAACGCGCCGGCGATTCCGTTGGGCATGCCGTCGGGTCTGCTGGAGCGGCGACCGGATGTCGCAGCCGCGGAGCGAAGGATGGCGGCAGCGAATGCGCAGATCGGCATAGCGTACGCGGCCTACTATCCGTCGCTGAATATCAGCGCAAGTTATGGCTACGAGAGCTCGAACTTCAGCCACTTTTTCAACCTTGCGAGCAAGTTCTGGTCGGTTGGGCCGTCGATGAGCGAGACGATTTATGATGGCGGGCTGCGCCGCGCGACGGTGAATCAGTTCATCACAACCTATAACGCTGACGTGGCAACCTACCGGCAGACGGTGCTGACGGCGTTTCAGCAGGTTGAGGATTCGCTGGCCGCGGTGCGCTTGCTGTCGCAGCAGATTCTGAAACAACAACAGGCAGTGACGTCGTCTCAGGAGGCTTTGAAGCTGGAGATTGCGCGGTATGAGACCGGGGTCGACCCCTATCTGAATGTGGTGACGTTGCAGACGACGCTGCTGAGTAATCAGGAGACGCTGGCCAGCCTGCATGTGCTGGAGATGACCAATTCGGTGACGTTGATCGAGGCGCTGGGCGGGGGCTGGGACTTGTCGCAGCTGCCGACGCCGGCGCAGGTTTCGAAGAAGCTGGATAAAGCGGAGACGACGATAGAGAAGTAGTCTGACTGTTGGTCGGGGGAGAGCGATGATTGGCGATGCGGGGCAGTACCAGGAGTTGGTGACGCTCTACGGCAGCTACGGGGACGACGAGTTGGTCGAGTTGGGGCATGGGATGGCCGACCTGACAGAGATGGCGCAGGAGGCTTTGAAGGGCGAGCTGACGCGGCGCGGGTTGAAGATCGCGCCTGCGAGAGAGCCGGTTGAGGCTCGGGTGCTGAGTGAGGATGAACTGGCAGATATGCGGGCTTACGCGGAGTCGGCGCCAACTGAGTGCATCTTTGATTTTAAGGACGAGCGTACCGTAACGGCGGCTTACTATGCGCTCACGGTAGAGGGCATCCGAGCAATTGTAGTTTCTGGAGGCGCAAGGCCTGATAGACCTGGGCCTCGGCTTGTGGTGACTGCGAAGGATGCGGAACGGGCGGCTGTTATTTTGTCCCGGCCTTCGGCGGAGGAGCTTGAGGCAGTGGCGGAACAGGCATATGCGGGGTTCGATTTACCGACGTGTCCTGCGTGCGGTGGAGCGGAGACGCTGTTGGAGTCGGTCGATCCTGTGAATCAGTGGCGGTGCGACCATTGCGGTCATACATGGTTGGAGGAGAGCGTTTCTTCGATGGAGTGAGCGGACTTCGGCGAGTTGAGCATGCAAAGAGACCCGCACGAGGCGGGTCTTTTTGCGTGCTGGTGAGTGGATCATTGCAGAAGACGCCTAATGCTGCGGACGGCCGTTCTCGTGCTGTTGAGGTCTTCCTTCGGGAGCGGATCTCGATTGCTGTTGGGGAGCAGGTCTCGACTGTGGCTGTGGAGCAGGTCTTGGTTGTGGCTGTGGAGCTGGCCGCGACTCGGGTTGGGGACGGTACTGGGGCTGAGGAGCTGGCCGCTCCATCGGCTGCGGACGGGGTTGGGGCATTGGCTGCGGGGCGGGCCGGTATTGGGGTTGAGGCTGGGGTTGAACCGGACGGTTCTGCGGCTGCTCGGGGCGGAACTGCGGCTGCTCCGGCCTGGGCTGCGGTTGGACTGGCCGAGGTTGCTGGGGCTGGACGGGGCGTGTCTCAGGCTGTTGCGGTTGAACGGGACGAGCCTGCGGTGGGGCGGGCCGGTTATCGGGATGCACGGGTCGCGCTTGTGGCTCGCCCGGGCCGGGCCGGTTGTCCGGTTGAACGGGTCTGATTTGGGGCTCGCCAGGTCTGACCTGGGGTTGGCCGGGCCGAACTTCGGGTTGACCCGGTCTTACTTCCGGTTGGCCGGGACGGACGGGCTGTATCTGAGGCTGGTTGTTTGGTTCGCCCGGGCGAAATCCTGACTGGCCGGGGCGGGTCTCGGGTTGTCCTGGACGGATCTCGGGTTGGCCGGGGCGGTTTCCGGGGTTGGGGCGTGTGAAGCCTGGTTGCGCGGCGATGGGACGGGGGGCTGCGACCATGGCTGGGCGGCCTCTGTTTACGTTGTAGAACTGCTCTCGGTTCTGGGCGGCTTCGCGCTGATGCTGGATCTGGGTCGACATGGGCGGGATTCTTGGACCGCGCATGGCTTCGATCTCAGCTGGCCGCGGTCGGTCAGCGATGCCGCCTCTGCCTCCGTTGTAGGCGATGCGGGTGTTGTTGTTGACGATGACGGTGCGGTTGTAGACGTTGGTGATGTTGACGTTGACTCGGTTGACGGCGCGGTTGTAGTAGAAGTTGTTGCCGCGCCAGTAACCGCCGTAGTAGCCGACGCCGGTGTAACCAAAGCCGTAGTTAATGCCGCCGTAGAAGCCGATGTGCGGGCCCCAGAATCCGCGGTGGAAGCCCCAGCGACTGTGATACCAGCCCCAGTAGCCAGGGGTCCAGAGGGCGCCGTAGTAGGGCGGAGCGCACCAGGCGCCGGGGATCCAGTAGTAGCCGGCGGGTCCCCAGTACCAGTAGCCGGGGGTCCAGATGTAGTTGGGCGCGGGGGCTTCAGGCTGCTCATAGACGGGCAGGGGTGGTGGGGGCTGGTCGGCGTATTCGACCGGCGGGGTTTCGCCTTCCTGGTCGAGCTGCTCGGCGGTCTGCGCGTCCTGGTAGGCCTGGTCCTGATCGGGCGGAGGCGGAGCGGTCTCCTGAGGAGGATACTGCTGTGGCGGATATTGCTGGGGGGGATATTGCTCTGCACTCTGCTGCGGCTGGGCCTGGGCGCGGATTCCGAGGACTGCACTCTTAGGCGCAGGGGCGGCAGCTGGTAGAGGCTGGTTGTTCGCGACGGGCGCCATATTGGCGTCTGCAGGATCCGATCCCGAGTTGTTGGGAGCCGAAGCGGCCTCAGCGAAGTTGGGGTCGCGGTGGCAACCTGCCGCTCCGATGAGGATTAAGAATCCGAGTGAAAGACCTAAGAACAACCGGGGGCCTGACCTATCCATACTGCGTGTCCTCCTCGTACCTGCCGAACGTTTTAACCCAAACTTATTGAATGAGATGCGTTTTTCCACTGTCGCGCGATGGGAGGCAAGAAACTACACGGGTTACGTGCATGCCGACCCATCGAATTGTATCCGCGTTGTTATGGCGAAGGCTCAGCGGCAGTCATCTGTCGATTGTTTTTTTGAACGTGGCGACTTTGGTATCGGATATCACGTCTTACAAAGTGGGCGGTTGGGCTTTACCGAAGGGCCGCCGATCGCAGTAAAATAATGTCCATGGCAGGCTGTCTTCCCAACACGAAGCGCTTCCGCCACGGTCGCCCTGACCGCGGTCGCTGCTAGTACCATCCCTCCGTTGAACATTTTGGACTCGGCCGCTGCTGTCTGCGGTTGAAGTCTTGACTACGGCCCCTACCCCTTGCGCCTTGTATGGCGCGCTTCGGAGAAGACACCATGTCGACCCAATCGCATCCCGATTCGTTCAAGAGCCTGTCCACACTGACTTCATCCTCGTTCCCGGGGAAATACATTTTTTTTCGTCTGAAAGCGCTGGAGGAGACCGGTGTCAGTCTGACCCGGCTGCCATTTTCTCTGCGGATTCTGCTGGAGAATCTGCTGCGGCATGAGGATGGCAGGACGGTGACCCAGGACGATATTCAGTTTCTGGCGTGCTGGGATCCGAATGCGGAGCCTTCGCGCGAGATTGCGTACATGCCGGCTCGGGTGTTGATGCAGGACTTCACGGGAGTGCCGGCGATTGTCGATCTGGCTGCGATGAGAGATGCGATGAAGGCTCTCGGAGGCGATCCGGAGAAGATCAATCCGCTGCAGCCGGCGGAGCTGGTGATCGACCACTCGGTGCAGGTGGATGAGTTTGGAACGCAGCGGGCGTATGACCTTAATGCGGCGCTGGAGTTTCAACGGAACCGCGAGCGGTATGCGTTTTTGAAGTGGGGACAGACGGCGTTCAATAATTTTTCCGCGGTGCCGCCGGGGATGGGGATCTGTCATCAGGTGAATCTGGAGTATCTGGCGCGGGTGGTGTTCACGACTTCGCCGGAACGGAGTCTCGACGCTGTCGCCGAGGCGGGACACAAGGCCAGCGTAGAGGAGACGCGTGCGTTTGCATATCCCGATACGCTGGTTGGCACGGACTCGCATACAACTATGGTGAATGGGTTGGGTGTGCTGGGTTGGGGTGTGGGTGGGATTGAGGCCGAGGCTGCGATGCTGGGGCAGCCGGTGAGCATGCTGGTACCGCAGGTGGTTGGGTTCAAGCTGACGGGCAAGTTGAAGGAAGGGACCACCGCGACGGATCTGGTGCTGACTGTGACCGAGATGCTGCGCAAGCTGGGCGTGGTCGGGAAGTTTGTGGAGTTCTATGGGCCGGGGATTGCTGAGTTGCCGCTGGCCGATCGTGCGACGATTGCAAATATGGCTCCGGAGTATGGGGCGACGTGCGGGTTCTTTCCAGTGGATGCGGAGACGCTGCGGTATTTGCGGCTGACGGGCAGGACGGAAGAGCATATTGCACTGGTGGAGGCTTACTACCGCGAACAGGGGCTGTTCCATACGGCGGACGCGGAGGAGGCGGTGTACTCGGCGACGATTGCTCTCGATCTGGCCACGGTTGAACCGAGCGTGGCAGGGCCGAAGCGGCCGCAGGACAGGGTTCCGCTGTCGCAGGCGGGCGCAAGCTTCAAGGAGCAACTGCCGTCGCTGCTGGGGCCGAATGGGAATACGCAGGTGATTCGGCAGATGGTGCGGTGGGAGGGCGAAGGTGGGACGGCTTCGGCCTCGGGTGATTTGAGCAGCAGCATCGGGGCTTCGGCGCCGGTTGTGGAGGCTCCGGTGGTGCCGGTGATTACGATTGAGGATGAGACGATGCCGCAGCTGGAGGCTCCGCATGTGTCGATACGGACCCGGTTTGGCGTGGATCCGGACAAGTATCTGGACCATGGATCGATTGTGATTGCGGCGATTACGTCTTGTACGAATACGTCGAATCCTTATGTGATGATGGCGGCTGGTTTGTTGGCGAAGAAGGCGGTGGAGAAGGGCCTGAGCACGCCGCCGTGGGTGAAGACGTCGCTGGCGCCGGGTTCGCGCGTGGTGACGGATTACTACATCAAGTCCGGACTGATGCCGTATCTGGATAAGCTGCGGTTCCAGGTGGTGGGGTATGGATGTACGACGTGCATCGGGAACTCGGGGCCGTTGCCGTCGGATGTTTCGAAGTCGATTGAAGACAATGGACTGGTCGCGGTGTCGGTGCTCTCCGGAAACAGGAATTTTGAGGGGCGAATCTCGCCGGAGGTGAGGGCGAATTACCTGATGAGTCCGCCGCTGGTGGTGGCGTTTGCGCTGGCGGGGCATATTGGGCATAACTTTGACACCGAGCCGCTAGGACATGGAAAGAATGGCGGTCCGGTGTACTTGCGCGATATCTGGCCGACTCAGGAGGAGGTGGCGTCGGCGGTGACCTCTTCGATCGATTCCGAGATGTTCCGCAGGCAGTACAGCACAGTGACGGACGGGGACAATAACTGGCAGAGTTTGAAGTTTCCTGATGGGGAGACCTACGGGTGGGAGCCGGATTCGACTTATATTCGCAAGGCTCCGTATTTCGACGGGATGACCGCGAAGCCTGCGGCGGTGGAAGACATTCATGGGGCGCGGGTGCTGGCGGTGCTGGGCGACTCGGTGACGACGGATCATATTTCGCCGGCGGGTTCGATCAAGTTGAATGGGCCTGCAGGGAAATATCTGACGGAGCATGGGGTGAAGCCTTCGGACTTCAATAGCTATGGGTCGCGCCGCGGCAACCATGAGGTGATGGTGCGTGGGACGTTCGCGAATGTCCGGTTGCGGAACAAGCTGGCTCCGGGAACGGAAGGCGGAGTGACGCGGCTGTTGCCCGACGATCTGCCGATGTCGATCTACGATGCTTCGGTGGAATATGCGAAGCGAGGGACGCCCCTGGCGATTCTGGCTGGCAAGGAGTATGGGTCGGGTTCTTCGCGTGACTGGGCGGCGAAGGGGCCACGGTTGTTGGGAATTAAGTTTGTGATCGCGGAGAGCTATGAGCGGATTCACCGTTCGAACCTGGTGGGGATGGGGATTCTTCCGCTGCAGTTTATGCCGGGGCAGAATGTCGAGTCGCTGCGTCTTTCGGGAGAGGAGATCTTTGCGATTGGAGAGAAGCCGGGTCAGGTGAAGGCGATGCTGGATAACAAGTTTGCCGACGGCAGGGTTGTCACGGTATTTGCCGAGTCGGATCTGGGCAAGACGACGGAGTTTTCGGCGACGGTGCGGATCGATACGCCTCAGGAGATTCAGTACTACCAGAACGGCGGGATTTTGCAGTATGTGCTGCGGCAGCTGGCGGGAAAGAGTCCTGCGTCGGCTTAAGCAGTGCTCCATCGGCTTGCTTCTTTCTTGACCCGGGGGGCCCCGCCCGTGTCTTTATGTCGCAAAGTCTTCTAAGGAGAGACTTTAGGCATGGACTTAGGTTTTGACTTATGACCCAGGAAAAAACAGAAGCCCCGATCCGTTTATCCCGGACCGGGGCTTTTTTTGACTCTAGTTCTATTTTACCGGATTGACCAAAACTAAAATGCCACGTTGGAGAGAAATATATTTCGTCTGTTATGTGTGGGTTGGCGAGTTTTCACGAGGTTTGGGGCTTGACAAGAATTCGCGAGTCTCCCAGTTGAGCCTTTGCCGAAGGCGACGCCCGCCTCCGGGGTGAGGCGGCTACTCTCAGCTCACTTAAGTGTTAGATCATTCTGCCGTAAATAGGGATAGAACGTAAATGATGGGAAGGGTTGCGAACCCTGGGCAACATTCGTTGCTCTTGAGGGGTTCTGCGCACACAGGGGGTGAGGGACGCCGGATGGAAGCCTATCACTGCAGGGCGTCGTTGCGAAGGCGCGCGGAGGCATTTCTGGTGGCGGCGTGTTGGCTCACGACGGCTGGACTGCTGTCGTATGCCCAGTCCCCGGCGATGCACCGGGACGCGGAGCTTTCTGCGGGAGCTGCTACAACTCGTCCGCTGCTGGACGCGCCTGAAGTGCATGCGACGGATCCTGCTGGAGGGGCGATCTGCGGGACCGTGCTGGACGCGAACGGAGCCGAGGTGGGAGGGGCCACGGTGGAGCTGAAGTCCGCCAGCGGCGGAGACCCGCGTGACATTACAACCGATACCAGTGGCTTCTTCCGGTTCAGTTCAGTCGCGCCTGGATCCTTCAAAGTCAGCGTGACGGCGAAGGGATTTTCGAACTGGTCGTCAGAGGGCCTGATGCTGCGCCCGAAGGAAGATTACGACCTGCCTCCGGTGGAGTTGAGGGTCGCGACGTCTACGACCGAGGTTGCGGTCGTCTTCACGCGGCGGGATATGGCGGAGGAGGAGATGCGTGCGGAGGAGAAGCAACGAGTGCTGGGGGCAATTCCGAATTTTTATGTCTCCTATAGCCGGGACCCGGTACCGCTGAGCAGCGGGGAGAAGTACGGGCTGGCATGGAGGACGTCGGTCGACCCTGTATCGATCGTTATTTCTGCTGGAATTGCCGGCGTGGAGCAATCGGACAACGACTTCAGCGGGTATGGACAGGGAGCGAGTGGTTACGCGAAACGGTTTGGGGCTGTGTATGCGGACGGCCTGGTGAGCACGTTTCTGGCCGATGCGGTTTTTCCTTCGTTGCTGCACCAGGATCCGCGCTATTTCTACAAGGGCACCGGGAGTATCCGGTCCCGGGCGCTTCACGCCATCGCGAGCGTCGTCATCTGCAAGGGAGACAACGGGCGCTGGCAGCCGAACTACTCCAATGTGCTGGGAAACCTGGCGGCGGCGGGATTTTCGAATGTCTACTATCCGGCGAGCGACCGTGAGGGGGCGGAGTTGACGATCCGGAATTCGCTGATCGGTACAGCCGGCGGTGCGGCTGGCGCATTGTTGCAGGAGTTTCTTATCAAGAGAATCTCGCGGGGAGTTCAGCCTTGATTTTCGGCAACGAGATGCAGCCGCAGCCGGCCTGAACTGTGCAGGGTCCACGGGAGGCGCGGATTTAAGCGACAGCCTATAATGTCCTATGGCAACCGCTCATCCGGCCTCTAAGGAGGCTGGCTCGCAGCCAGAGTCGAACAAAAAACCGAAGAGCCAACCGGAGACAAAGGTCGATGCGGGGACGGAGCTGGAAGCAGCTTCTCCTGTCGCGACCCCGCCGATGGTGTCGGATGCGATCTCTCGTGGCAAGCGGAAGGAAACGGTTGATCCGGAGCCGGAGGCTGCCACTGCGGGGGCTTCAGGTGATCCGGAAATGCCGCTGGTGATCGCGGGGGTGGACGAGGCTTCTGAGTCTTTGGAGCCCTCGGAGTCTTCGGCAAGCCATCTTGCGGGTAGCTCGGCCAGGGATATTCGGTCAGTAGATGCGAAGTTTCAGCGGCTGCTGGCTACCGTGCATGAGAATCGGCCTGGGGATGACCTGGAGATTATCCGGAAGGCGTGGGCTTTCTGCCTGCTGCAGCATGAGGGGCAGAAGCGGGCAAGCGGCGAACCTTACATCATCCATCCGCTGGAGGTGGGGCAGGTACTGGCCGAGTTGAAGATGGACTCGACTGCGATCGCGGCGGGGCTGCTGCATGATGCGGTGGAAGACACCGATGTCACGTCGGCTGAGATTGCGAAGCGGTTTGGGGATCAGGTGGCGCACATCGTCGAGGGTGTGACGAAGCTGGAGAAGATCAAGTTTGCCAATCGCGAGGATCATCAGGCGGAGAATATTCGCAAGATGCTGCTGGCGATGGTGACGGATGTGCGCGTGGTGATCATCAAGCTGGCGGACCGGCTGCACAATATGCGGACGCTGGAACATCTGAAGCCGGAGAAGCAGCAGAAGATCGCGCGGGAGACGCTGGATATTTATGCGCCGCTGGCGCACAGGCTGGGCATGGGTAAGCTGCGCGGCGAGTTGGAGGACCTGGCGTTTCGCTATACCGATCCTTATGCGTATGAGCAGGTGTCGAATGAGGTGGACGCTCTGCGGGGCAAGGGCGAGGAGTTTCTGCAGAAGATTGTGACGCAGCTCGAGGCGAAGCTGAAGGAGTTCAAGATTCAGGGGCGGGTCGAGTCGCGAATCAAGCGGCTTTATTCGATTCAGCAGAAGCTGCAGGATCAGAAGATTCCGGTGGACCAGGTGTATGACCTGCTGGCGATTCGGGTGATCTGCAACTCGGTTCAGGATTGCTATGCGCTGCTGGGGCTGCTGCATTCGATCTGGCGGCCGGTGCCGGGGAGGATTAAAGATTTTATTGCTATGCCTCGGCCGAATCTGTATCAGTCGCTGCATACGACTTTGATTGCGGACGGTGGACATCAGTTCGAGGTGCAGATTCGGACGGAGGATATGCATCGCGTCGCAGAGGAAGGGATTGCGGCGCACTGGAAGTACAAGGCCTCGGACAATGTGAGCGCCAAGGATGAGCAGCGGCTGGCGTGGGTGAGGCAGTTGATGGAGTGGCAGCGGGAGATGACCGATCCCAATGAGTTCATGTCCACGCTGAAGATCGATTTGTATCCGGAGGAGGTTTATACCTTCACTCCGAAGGGCAAGGTCGTTGTGCTGCCGAAGGATGCAAGTCCGATTGATTTTGCCTATGCGATTCATACCGAGGTGGGGAATACGACGGTTGGGGCGAAGGTGAATGGGCGGATCGTTCCGCTGCGGACGAAGTTGCGCAATGGCGATATTGTCGAGATTTCGACGCAGGCGGGACATGCTCCGAGCCGCGACTGGTTGAGTTTTACGAAGAGCTCGCGGGCGCGGAACAAGATCAAGCACTGGCTGAACGAGCATCAGCGGGAGCGGGCGATCGAGATTGGCAGGAAGCTGCTGGACCGCGAGGCTAGAAAGTACAAGTTGGGGCTGAGTAAGTTCACCGAGGCGGACTACGACAGGGTCGCGGGAGATTATGGGCTGGGGACGCAGGCGGAGCTGCTGGCCGGTGTGGGGTTTGGGAAGTTTTCGGCGCGGCAGGTGCTGAATAAGCTGGAGCCGGGTTCTACGATGACGGCTGAGCCGGCGGCGCCGGAGAGCGGGATCGGCAATACGCTGGGGCAGATGTCGGAGGCGGTGAAGCGGGTCTTCTTTGGGAAGGGCTCGGAGTCGCTGCAGGTGGAGGGGCAGGACGATCTGCTGGTGTACCGGGCGCGCTGTTGTAACCCGATTCGCGGCGAGGAGATTGTGGGGTATGTGACGCGAGGCAAGGGAGTGGCGGTGCATGCGCGGAGTTGTCCGAATGTGCAGAACTTGTTGTATGAGTCGGACCGGCGGATTCAGGTGGAGTGGTCGCCATCGCTTACGGAACCGGGAACCACGAAGCAGCAGACCTATCCGGTGAAGCTGACGGTGATCTGTGACGATCGTGCAGGCTTGCTGAAGGAATTTACGGCGATCATCGCCGACGATGGGACGAATATTCGAAGTGTGGACACGAAGCCGACACCGGAGGGAACGATGGTTGTGGATTTTGTGGTGGAGACGGTGGATGTGCGCCATTTGAACAAGCTGGTGCAGAATTTGCGAAAAGTCCCGGGTGTGCGGGATGTGCAGCGGGTGCAAAAAATCTGACGCCGTATGTAGCCCGATGGATCGGTCCGGCGTCTAACCCTATATTGGCTGTTCCGGTACGACTGTTGGCTTCGTTGAAAGCCTTGGTTCGACAAAAGTTATTCAATTGGCCTGTGCCAATTTTCGACTGACCCACTAATTTTGGATGGACCGAGCATAAGATGACGGCATGGCTTTTGCGCAATTCGACAGAGATGGGGACTGGGCCATCTTAAACGATCGGAGCGCGAATTCCTTCCGCAAAATTTGGAGTCGTCATCAGGTTTTACTGATGGTGCTCGCCGCCTTGATCGTGCGGCTGATGGTGGTGGTCTACGGGTTTCGCGATCAGGCCGACCCTGCGGATCATCATGCGGCGTTTGGGTGGGAGATGGGTTGGGTGGCGCGGTCCATCTTTCAGGGACATGGCTTCAGCTCGCCTTTCTTTCCTTTGACAGGGCCTACTGCAATGGTTCCTCCGCTGTTTCCGTATCTGGTAGCGGCTATGTTTCACCTGTTCGGTTTGTATACAGCGAAAGCGGCCTTCGCGATTCTATCGATCAATAGCCTGCTCTCTGCGCTGACTTGTATTCCGCTGTATTTCAGCGGACGCTACACTCTGGGTGAGAAGGCAGCGACGATGGCGGGATGGGGCTGGGTGATCTATCCGTATGCCATCTATTTTTCCGGAGCGAGGGTGTGGGATTATGCGCTGACGGGGCTGCTGTTCACGATCTGCTTCTACTTCGCACAGCGTTTGCATCGCCAGGAGAGAGTTCTGGCCTGGCTGGGGTTTGGGCTGATGTACGGAGTCGCCGCACTGGCAAACCCATCGGTGCTGACGATGTTTCCGGTGTTTCTTTTGCTCGCCGTGCTGGAGATGCGACGACGCGATGCGCGATGGGCGCTGCGATGTGTGGTGGCTGCGGTTGGACTCGTCGCCATGTTGACACCATGGGCGATTCACAACTATCGTGCGCTGCACTTTGCCGGGCCGGTGCGAGATAACTTCTGGCTGGAGTGCTGGGCGGGAAATAACGGCGACACCTTCGAGTCCAACGCGGTGTGGGCGCATCCGGCAAGCAATCCCGTGGAGATGCAGCGGTATGAAGCGGAAGGGGAGATCGGGTATATCGCGGAGAAGAAGACGCTGGCGCTGAAATTCATTGAGCAGAATCCAACGTTTTTTGCCGGTCTCTCGCTGCGGCGTGCCTTCAGCTACTGGACCGGCTTCTGGAGCTTCAGTCCGGCTTATCTCAACAAAGAGCCGCTCGAGATTGCGGATGTGTTCTTCTGCAGCAGCATCACCGTGCTGATGCTGCTGGGAGCGCGAAGGTTCTGGCGGCGAGATTCGATCAGCGCGCTGCACTATGTCGCTCTGATAGCTGTGTTCCCGATTACGTATTATGTGACGCACGCAACGCCGGACTACCGTCAGCCTATCGAGCCGGAGGTCGTTGTGCTGGTTGTAATGGGCGTCTTGTCGCTGAAGAGAATGATGGCGCCAGCCGCTCTGCGCGAGGAGACGATGGAAGAAGAAGAGAGCCAGATGGCGATGTCGATGTCCGCCATTGGGCAGTCGCTGAACGAAGAGACAGGGTTTTAGCCGGTCAAAGTTGCGGGGCCAGGTTGCAGTGCAGGGGAGACAGGATGTATCTTGGTAGCAAGATGATTTCTCAGCCCAGCCGAATTTCGTTTCTTCTCCGCTATTGGCGCACAATAGCGGCTTCGGCGGAGTAGCTTCATCTGACAGAAATTCGAAAAGTTCAGTTGATTCGACATCCACACGAGCCGCGACCCTACGAGTCGCGGCTTTTGTTTTGCGAAATGGCATTTTGCGGAGTGCAAAGGAGAGAGCGATGAGTGCGACGACGAGTTTGCCGACGGCGGTGGCGGGGCGGTTTGGGGCGTATGGCGGGAGGTATGTTCCGGAGACGTTGATGGCGGCGCTGGAGGAGTTGGAGTACGCGTATGCGCTTGCCAAGGAGGATCCGGCGTTTCAGGCGGAGTTGGCTGACCTGTTGCATAACTACTGCGGACGACCGACTCCGCTGTATTTTGCGAAGCGGCTGACGGAGCAATGCGGTGGGGCGAAAATTTATCTGAAGCGCGAGGACTTGTTGCATACGGGAGCGCACAAGATCAACAATGCGCTGGGTCAAGGGCTGTTGGCTCGGCGGATGGGCAAGCAGAGGATTATTGCGGAGACCGGCGCGGGGCAGCATGGGGTGGCGACGGCTACGGTTTGCGCGCTGTTCGGGCTGGAATGCGTGATTTATATGGGTGAGGAGGACATGAGGCGGCAGGAACTGAATGTCTACCGGATGCGGTTGCTAGGGGCCGAGGTGCGCGGGGTTTCGGGTGGGTCGGCAACGTTGAAGGACGCGATCAACGAGGCGATGCGGGACTGGGTCACGAATGTCCGGACGACGTATTACATTCTGGGAAGTGCGCTGGGGGCACATCCCTATCCGACGATGGTGCGGGACTTTCATCGTGTGATCAGCCGCGAGGCCAAGGCCCAGATGCTGGAGCGGGAGGGCAGGCTGCCGACGGCGATCATTGCGTGTGTGGGCGGCGGGTCGAATGCGATTGGAGCGTTCTATGAGTTTTTGCCGGATGAAAATGTGCAGCTGATTGGCGTTGAGGCCGGTGGGCGCGGAACGGCGCTGGGCGAGCATGCGGCTCGGTTCCAGAAGGTGGGCGGCGGCGTGCCTGGTGTGCTGCAGGGTACGTACTCGTATGTGTTGCAGGATGACGCTGGACAGGTGAGCGGGACGCATTCGGTTTCGGCAGGCCTGGACTATGCGAGCGTCGGGCCGGAGCACGCGATGCTGCATGATTCGGGACGGGCGACGTATGTTTCGTGCTCGGATGATGCTGCGCTGAAGGCGACGGTGACGTTGTCGCGGACGGAGGGGATTCTGCCGGCGCTGGAGAGCGCGCATGCGGTGGCCGAGGCGATCCGGCTGGCTCCCACGATGACGAAGAGTGCTGTGCTGATGGTGAATCTGTCGGGAAGAGGCGATAAGGATATGGGGATTTTGGCGCGGGAGCTTGATTTGAAGGGTGCAGCGGTAAAGGCCTAGCGACTATGACAAGACCGAACGAATACCGTGCGTACTTCACGTTGGTTGGCGAGTTTGACCCAGCCGATATTTCCACGCGTCTTGGTCTTGAACCGACGTCTTCATGGAAGAAGGGTGATTTGAATCCTAAGACGCAACTAGAGCGAAAACATAGCCGTTGGAATCTGAATTCACGGTTGGGGCAATCTACTTCTCTTGAGGAGCAAGTGAGAGATGTGCTCGAGCAGCTAAAGGTCTGTTCCCCAACAATCACGGATTTGCGTGCAACAGTCGATGGAGGCATGCAACTGATTGGATATTTTTATACCGACTATCCCGGCTTTGGTTTAGATCATGAAACTCTGTCCGAGCTGGGTCAGCTTCGGCCTGGAATTGACTGCGATTTTTACTACCTGTACTCCGAAAAACGAGAGGATTCGTAAGTGCCGATAACTTTCTCAAAGAACCCGGGGCTGGTGATTTATCTGACAGCGGGTGATCCGGATCTGGCGACGACGCGGGAGATTGCTCTGGCGGCGATTGATAATGGGGCCGATGTGATTGAGCTGGGAGTTCCGTTCAGCGATCCGCTGGCGGATGGGCCGGTGATTCAGCGGGCAAGTGAGCGGGCGGTCGCAAAGGGAACGCGGCTGACCGACGTCCTGGAGCTGGCGAAGCAGTTGCGGGCGGCGCGGCCTGCGGCTGGACTGGTTTTGTTTTCGTATCTGAACCCCGTGGTACGGATGGGGATGAAGACATTTTGCGCGCGAGCCGCGGAGGCTGGAGCGGATGGCGTCTTGCTGACGGACATGATTGTGGAGGAGGCGGGGCAGTATCTGGAGGCGATGCGGGATCATGTGCTGGCTCCGGTGTTTCTGGCTGCGCCAACGAGTCCGGATGCGCGGTTGAAGGCGATTGCGGGGGCTTCGAAGGGGTTTGTGTACGCGATCTCGCGAGTAGGGATAACGGGGACTCAGCAGAAGGTCGCGGGGGATGCTGCTGAGTTGGTGAGGCGGCTGCGGGAGTTTACGTCACTGCCTGTTGCGGTGGGATTCGGAATTTCCAATGCAGAGCATGTGAAGGCTGTGGGGGAATTTGCGGATGCTGCGGTCGTCGGCAGCGCGTTGGTGGCACTGATCGAGAAGACGCCGCCGGCTGAGGCTGCGACTGCGGTTGGACGCTTTATAGCGGGGTTGCGGGCATGAGCTTCGACAGAGACAGGGCTGGCAATGTTGGCACGAAGCGGCGTTTATCATTGAGAGAACAACATATTTCGCAGCGAGGCGCGCTCGAGGGTACGCCGCTGCATCATGAGGAAACTGGATGGACATCTCCGACTGGAGAAAGAAGATTGATGAGCTGGATATCGAGATTGTTCGCCTCATCAGCCAGCGTGCGGCGGCTGCACGCGCGATTGGAGAGCTCAAGAAGACGGCCAATCTTCCGGTCTATGAGCCACGCCGGGAGCAGGACGTCTTCGACCGTGTGCGTGCGGCAAATCCCGGGCCGCTGGCGGATGCCGAGCTGATGCATGTGTATGAGCGGATCATGGATGTGATGCGGACCTTGCAGCGGCGCGATATTTAGGCGGTAGATTTTGTGATGGATTCAGTTACGTACCAAGAGAGTGAAGCGAAGACGATGATTGTAGCGATGCAAGGCCAGGCGACGGAAGAAAATATACAACAGGTGATCGAGCGGATGGTGGAGCTCGGCTTCAACGTCCATCGGACGACGGGCGAGGCGCAGACGATTCTGGCGGGCGTGGGGACGCCGGAACACTTTGAGGTTGCGGAGTTCAAAGTACTGGCGGGGGTGCATGACGCATACCGGATCTCGTCACCGTACAAGCTGGCGGGGCGGAGCTTTCGCCCTGAGGGCACTACAGTCAGGTTCCCGAACGGCGTTGTGGTTGGAGAGAAAGAGATAGTTGTTATGGCGGGGCCCTGCTCGGTGGAGTCACGGGAGCAGATTATGAGCAGCGCGAAGCTGGTGGCGGCGGCGGGTGGGCAGTTTCTGCGAGGCGGTGCGTTCAAGCCACGGAGTTCGCCGTACAGCTTTCAGGGCATGGGTCTGGATGGGTTGAAGCTGCTGCGAGAGGTAGGGGACGAGACGGGACTGCTCGTTATTACCGAGGTGATGGAGATCTCGCAGATCGAGCTGATGCTTCCCTTTATCGACTGCTTCCAGGTGGGTGCGCGCAATATGCAGAACTTCAACCTGCTGCGCGAGTTGGGGCACGTTCGGACGCCGGTCCTGATGAAGCGGGGGATTTCGGCGACGATCGAAGAGGTGTTGCTGAGCGCGGAGTACATACTCTCCGGCGGCAACTACAACCTGATGCTGTGCGAACGCGGCGTGCGGACGTTCGAGACGTATACGCGCAACACCATGGATATTTCGGCGATTCCGGTGCTGAAGAAGCTGACGCATCTACCGGTGCTGGGCGATCCGTCGCATGGTGTCGGGATACGCGACCTGGTTCCGGCGATGGCGCTGGCGAGTGTGGCCGCAGGAGCGGATGGGCTGTTGATGGAGATGCATCCGAACCCGGATAAGGCAATGAGCGATGGAGCGCAGAGTTTGTACCCGGAACAGTTACAGAAGCTGATGGCGCAGCTGCGGATGCTGGCTCCAGTGGTCGGCCGGACGATTGCGTAGGGGAGCGGGAATTTAATGGAGCGCGTTTTCATCATCGGGACCGGGCTGATCGGAGCTTCAACCGGTCTCGCCTTGCGCGCGGCGGGGTTTGCGGGGCGTATCGACGGGTGGGATGCGAGTTCACTGGAGATGGCGGCCGCGGTGCAAATGGGCGCGATCGACGGCAGAGCGTCGAATCGTGACGATGCGCTGGAGCTAACCAGGCTGGCAGACGTGATTGTGCTGGCGGTACCGGTCCTCGCGATCAAAGACTGGATGCAGCAGCTGGCGCCGGTGTTGCACGCGGGACAGCTTGTGACCGATGTAGGGAGCACGAAGGTCGAGATTGTGGAGCTTGCGCAGCGGCTGTTTGCCGACGCGCAGACGGCGAGTTTCTTGCCTGGGCATCCGATGGCAGGCAAAGAGTCGGGCGGGGCTTTGCTGGCGGAGGCTGGACTCTTCGACGGGGCGATGTGGCTGTTTACACCGACCTCGATTGAGATGACGGCGATGGAAAAAGAGTGGCGAGGGTGGGTTGGGTGCTTCGGGTCGCGCACGCTGGATATGGATCCAGTGAAGCATGATGAGCTGTGCGCGTGGGTGAGTCATCTGCCGCAGATGCTGTCGACTGCGCTGGCGGCGCTGCTTGAGGATAGGTTTGGCGATGCTCCGGAGATTGCGGCGATTGGTGGACGAGCGTTGAAGGAAACGACCAGGCTCGGAGCGAGCCCGTACAGCATGTGGCGTGATGTCGCATGGACCAACACCGGACCGGTTGCGGATACGCTGCTGGCGCTGGAGCAGCGGTTGCAGCATGTGCGGGAGAATCTGCGGACTCCGGAGTTGCGGGATGAGTTTGCCCTGGCGAACCGGTTTCGCCAGCGGCGGTGAGGGTGGGCTTAAGCTGGAAGGACTTGGCTGGAAGACGCGCCGGGAATTTTTAAAGGAAACCAACAGACCTGTGAGTGATTTGATAAGCCGTCCCAGTATCAGCCTTGCCGATGTGGTTGCTGCGCGAGAGCGGGTGCGTGGATCCATCTATTGTTCGCCCTGTCCGCATTCGCAGATGTTGTCTGCGCTGACGGGGCAGCAGGTTTATCTGAAGCTTGAGAATTTGCAGATGACGGGCTCCTTCAAAGAGCGAGGCGCGCTGAATCGTATTGCGCTGCTGTCGCCGGAGCAGGCGGCTCGCGGGGTGGTGGCGGCGAGTGCAGGCAATCATGCGCAGGGGGTCGCGTATCACGCGACGAAGCGAGGGATTCGGGCGCTGATCGTGATGCCGCTGGCTACTCCGCTGGTGAAGGTGACGGCGACGCGTGGCTTTGGCGCTGAAGTGCTGCTGTATGGCGCGAACTACGACGAGGCCTGTGAGGAGGCGACGCGGCTGTGCGAGGCTCAGGGGATGACGTTTATTCATCCGTTCGACGATGCAGTGGTGATGGCGGGACAGGGCACGATTGGGCTGGAGTTGCTGGAACAGGTTCCGCAATTGGAGGCGGTTGTGGTGCCGATCGGCGGCGGCGGCCTGATTGGAGGGATTGCGTGCGCTATCAAAGAGTCGCGGCCTGAGATTCGGGTGATTGGGGTGCAGACGTCACGGCTGCCGTCGATGGTCGCGGCTGTGAAGTTGCATCGCCCAGTGACGGTAGAGCCGTCGACGACGATTGCTGATGGCATCGCGGTGAGGCGTGCGGGCGATGTGACGCTGCCCGTGGTCGAGCGATATGTCGATGAGATTGTAACGGTGGACGAAGACGAGATCGCGTCGGCGATCCTCGTGTTGCTGGAGCGGGAGAAGACGCTGGCGGAGGGAGCGGGGGCTGCTGCGCTGGCGGCTTTGCTACAGAGAAAGACTTCGCTGAACGGTGCGCATACGGCGGTGATGGTGTGCGGGGGAAATATCGATGTGACGCTGCTGAGCCGGATTATCGAGCGCGGCCTGGTGCAGGATGGACGAATGATCCGGCTGAGGATTCATCTGTTGGATAAGCCCGGGGCCTTGGCGGAGTTGACGCTGCTGATCGCAAAGTACCGCGCGAACATTGTGGATACGCTCTATAACCGGGCGTACTACGGCGTGAACCTCGGCGATACTACGATCGACATTACGATGGAGACCCGTGGGCGGGAGCAGGTGGAGGAGTTGCTGGCCGCGCTGACGGCGGAGGGGTACAAGCATGACCGGGTGTTGTAGGGTGGCCGGCTGGGTCAGGCCTTTTTTTCGTAATGGAAATGGAGTTCCTGTTCGCTGGCTACGGGCTGGCCGTCTCGGGTGGCGGGGTGAAAGGTCCATTGCTGGACAGTGGCGATGATGGTTTCATCGATGCCGTGGCCTAGACCGCTGGTCATCTTGATGTCGGCGATCTTGCCGGTTGTGTCGATGACGATGTCGAGGATGACATCGCCTTTGGTGCCGCGGGGAAGGGTGGAGAGGTCGGGCTTTGGTGTGGGAAAGTAGCTGGCGAGGGCGATGTTGATGTTGCCGGAGCCGAGGGAGTCCGCACCGGTTGTGGAGTCAGGGTTGGGCGAAGCGGGAGAGTTGGTGTTGGGTGAGACCGCGTTGGTCTTCGGCTTCGGCGAAGGTGGGGTTGGAAGCGGGGTGTCGGCTGCGGCTTGTTGCGGGAGGGCTTTTGGGTTGGGGGTTGAGGCCTGAATGGGCGCGCGGCCGGGCATGTAGGTGACCATGAGATTGGTGCCGTGAGGATTGCCGGGGAGGCGAATCGGGGCGATCCAGGAGGCGCGCTGAAGTAGCAGAACACCAAGGAGAAGCAGATGCAGGACGGCGGACGCGGCAGCATACTTCGGGCTGCGCGACGACGCTGCGACCGGTTTGCCTATTGTTTCGATGTCTGGTTCTCCCTATCTGGGCTTTCGAGTGTTTTGTTGAAGCAGGATAGCAGTGGCTTGTTATTGATTCGCAATATTATTTAGACGCGGGTGAAGGTGGTCTGTTGCTTTTCGCGGTGGCGTTCGGCGGCTAGAGTGATGAGGCGATCGATGAGTTGTTTGTAGGGGATGCCGCTGGCTTCCCAGAGCTTGGGGTACATGCTGATGCTGGTGAAGCCGGGCATGGTGTTGATTTCGTTGAGGTAGATACGGGCGGGTGTGGGCTTTTTGTTTTTTCGGGCTTTGACGGCCGGCTCCATGAGGAAGTCGACGCGGGCGAGGCCGGCGCAGTCGCAGGCGCGGAAGGCGGCGATGGCCATTTTGCGGATTTGTTTGGATTCGGATTCGGAGAGAACCGCGGGGATGATGGGGAGGCTGGCGGCGGAGTGGTACTTGGCGTCGTAGTCGTAGAATTCGGCGCCGGGCACGATTTCGCCGACTACAGAGGCTTCGGGGGAGTCGTTGCCGAGGACGGCTACTTCGAGTTCGCGGGGCTTGGCTCCGGGGCCGCCTACTCCCTGTTCGATGATGAGCTTGCGGTCGTAGCTGGCGGCGAGGTCCATGGCCGGGGCTAGCTCGCTGCGGTCGTGGACCTTGCTGATGCCCACGGAAGAGCCTAGATTCGCGGGTTTTACGAAGACCGGGTAGGTGAGATTTTTTTCGATGAGCTTGGTGCAGCGTTTGGCGTCGGCCTTCCACTCGCTGCGGAGGAGGTTGACGTGCGGGGTTTGGGGGAGGCCGGCTGCGGTGAAGAGTTGCTTCATGGCGGACTTGTCCATTCCCGTGGCGGAGCCGAGGACGCCGGAGCCAACGTATGCAATATCAGCTAGTTCGAAGAGGCCCTGGATGGTACCGTCTTCGCCGAACGTGCCGTGGAGGACGGGGAAGATGACGTCGAGGGACTGGGCGAGGGAGCCGTTCTGCTGGGCCAAGGAGGTGTTTTGCAGGGCGACATCGGTGCTGGCGGTTAGATCGACGGATTTGGATTTATGCAGGATTGGCGCGGGTTTTGTGTCGCCGGTGAGGAGGTGCTGGGCTTCGGTTGAGGTAAGCCACTGGCCTTGTTTGGTGATGCCGATGGGGATGACTTCGTATTTGGTGCGGTCGATGGCGTTGAGGATGGAGGCGGCGGAGAGGAGGGAGACCTCGTGCTCGCCGGAGCGGCCGCCGAAGAGGATGCCTACTCGGAGCTTGTTTTTTTGTGGTTTCTTCGCCGTTTCTTTCTTTGTCTTCTTTGTCATGGATAGGTACAAGTTTCTACTAATTTGCGGTTTGGACGGGGAAAAAAGTTGGGAGGGGTATCGAGGTGGTTTTTACAGGGGGTTTTGCTGATTTTGGTGTGTTTTGTGGTGGTAAATCGTGGTGAAGTTGTGGTGGATTGCGTGGTGAATCGTGGTGTTTTGTGTGGTGTTTTTCGGGGTTGAAAAACGTGCCACTTTTTCGAAATTTATTTTTTGATGCTTTGATGCATTGACAGGCCCAATGCGCAGGTCCATACTCCAATCCGGTGCCGACACTGCACCTCTCCTGGGTTTTACATTCAACTGGTTCGACGCGAAGGCAAGAGACTGTCCCACGAACGAAAACGTAGGGCTTTGTCCAGTCTTCCGGGATCGAAATAGCTCGCAAAGAGTTATCAGGATGTCCGCGTCTCGCCTTGCGGACCCGCACGAGGGCCCCCTAAAAATTGAAATTCAAGGAGCTTTTCGATATGACACGCATATCTAATGCTTTGTCAGTGTTGGCGGGCATGCTGCTGACTGTAGCCACCGCCGGCGCGCAGCAGATTCCCCAACTGGATGCCGTGCGGGACATTCCCCAGCTGGATTTGGAGTCATTGGATCTGGGCGGCTTTGTGATCCCTATTCCTCAGATTAACTTCGGGAAGCCAGCACCGGAGTTTGTCGGCAGTCCGGCTACTCCTTTCCCGTTCCCAGCGAAGCCTGTGCCTCAGAGTCCGTTCATGGCGCCGAATGGACTTAGCGGGGTACACCTGGATGCCTATCAGAGCGATACGTACACGTTTGCGGGACCGCTTGGGCACTCATTGGAGGTGACCTCGACGTTCCGGGCCGGTCTCTGCGGAACAGTAACCTTCGACTCCAAGGGTCGAATCATCGTGGTCTGCGTTGGGCGCAGGCCGATTGTTTATCTGATGGATCCGGTGACGTTGCGGGCGATGTCGAGGCTGCTTATGCCAGAGTCAACTAATAGCGACGCGCCTGCAACCTTTGGAGCGGGTGGTTACTTCTTCCTTGACCAGCTGAACCGGGCGGTCATTCCGACGCGCACCAATGATCTGTGGAGGGTCAAGGTCGTTGAGCATCCTTTTCTTGGACCGAGGTTGGAGAAGGACCACACCTGCGAGGACGATCTTCCCGGGGCGATTCCGACGGACCAATCGATCTTGTCGACGTTCCCCGACGCTCACGGACTTCTGTGGTTTACCACAAGCGGGG
>Ga0210406_10001249_pt1 | contig 31912 bp, 24 predicted proteins | sample IncBWC30MmetaG_FD_155454 | JGI IMG/M metagenome (GOLD analysis project Ga0210406, IMG submission 155454) | Forest soil microbial communities from Barre Woods Harvard Forest LTER site, Petersham, Massachusetts, United States - Inc-BW-C-30-M | ecosystem: Environmental > Terrestrial > Soil >... | reverse complement strand
GCGACCCGCGGCGCTTTTAGGCAGCGCATGCTTCGCGGCGAATCCCTACAGCTTACTCATCATTTATATGCGCAGCGACTTCGCGGAGCTTCTGGCCATAGCGATTTTTCCGCTTCTGATGCTGGCAACTGAGCGACTGATTGGATTGTTGCCGGACGAAAACGAGCTGCAATTCCGCAAAATAGTTTTCTTCGCGATTCCGTTTTGCGCGATTTGGCTTTCCAATGCGCCGGCGTCGGTCATCGCGACCTACAGCGTTGCGCTGCTCTTTCTGGTGGCTGCTTTGCAGCGGCGCTCTGTCTCCCTGTTAGCAAATGGAGCGGCGGGAATGGCGTTGGGATTCGGGCTGGCGTCGTTCTATCTGGTTCCCGCGATTTACGAACAACGCTGGGTGCAAATCTCCGCGGCGCTTTATGGCGGACTTACGCCCGCTGACAATTTCCTCTATGCGAAAACGTCCGACGCCGAGCACGATGCATTTAATCGCATCGCGTCGCACATCGCGATAGTTCTGGCTTTGTGGGCGATCTGCGCGGCGTTGACAGCGTGGCGCGGCTTTTCCCGGGCGAACGCAGGCAATGTGAAATCCGATCGTTTCGTTTTGCTGGCGGTACTCTCGTTTTCCGCCATCGTTCTGATGTTTCCGGTTGCGAATGTTCTATGGCGATTCTTGCCGGAGCTGCGCTTCGTGCAGTTTCCTTGGCGATGGATGTCGATGATTGCCCTGTGCGCGCTGAGCTTTACAGCGGCTGCGGCGCGCGGATCGCTGCGCTGGGCCTGGTTTTTCCTCGCGGCATTGACGATCGCTGCTTCGGCGCAATATCTGGTGAAACATGCCTGGTGGGACACCGAGGATATGCCCGGGCTGCAGGCGGCGATCAAAGATGGCATCGGGTTCGAAGGTACCGACGAGTACGATCCGGCCGGAGATGATCACGCGGACCTGCCTCAGAGGCTGCCGCGCGCTCATATCGAGCGCCATGACTCCGCTCCGCTCGCGCAAAACGAACCAGGAGTGATCGTGGAAAAATGGAATGCGGAACGCCGGGCACTTCGTATCGTGAGCACGACTCCAGCGAACGTAACGCTGCGATTACTGAAATATCCGGCGTGGCGCATCACGGTAAATGGCGAGGCGGTGACGGCGTCGCATTCGGAAGGAACAGCGGCGATGATCGTTCCGGTTCCCGCCGGTGAATCGGAACTGCGCATCGACTTTACCCGCACCGCGGACCGCGCGCTCGGCGGGTGGATCTCCACTGCCAGCCTCATCACTTCGCTGTCAATTTTGTCTTACAGGAGACGTTCGCCGCGGATCGCGAAGGTTTAGCGGCGATCCACCGTGGGGTGCCGCACGTCCTGGCCTTGCACCAGGTAAATCACGTCTTCGGCGATGTTGGTGGCGTGATCGCCGATGCGCTCCAAATTTTTTGCCACCAGGATCAATTCGAACGCCGGAAACACCACGCTGGAATCGCCCATCATGTAAGTCAGCAGTTCGCGGAAAATCTGGTCTCGGTAGTGGTCCACCTTGTCATCGCTCATCAGGACTTTTCGCGCCAGATCCACGTCGCGGCGCACCACCGCATTCAATGAATCGCGCATCATTTCTTCCGCCACTTCGCTCATGCGCGGCAAATCGACATACGGCTTCACGCGCGGGTGGCGCAAAATCCGCAAAGCGCCTTGCGCGATATTTACCGCCTGATCGCCGATGCGCTCCAGATCGTTGTTAATGCGCGAAACCGCCAGCACGAATCGCAGGTCCATGGCCATCAGTTGATGCAACGCCAAAAGCTGCACGACGCGGTCGTCTATCTCCAATTGCAATTCATTGATCGCGCCTTCCTCGTCCAGTACGCGCTTGGCCAGCTGCTCGTCGGAATCCAGCACCGCGTGCACCGCCTGATGCACGGCGCGCTCCGCCAGGCTGCCCATCCACAGCAGGCGTTCTTTCAATTCGTTCAGGTCTCGTTCGAAATGGCGTTCCATGGAGTCCTTTCGTACCTTGCGCTTCAACTGGAGAAGTCGAACAGAGATTGCTCGCTGCGCGCGGAATGACGGCTCAGCCGAAGCGTCCGGTGATATACGCCTCCGTGCGCGGATCGCTGGGCGTGGTGAATAGCAGCGGCGTCGGGTTGAATTCCACCAATTGCCCCACCAGCAGAAACGCCGTGTAGTCGCTCACGCGCGCAGCCTGCTGCATGTTATGTGTAACGATGGCAATGGTGCAGGAATCTTTCAATTGCACCAGCAACTCCTCGATTTTCGCGGTGCTGATCGGATCGAGCGCCGAGCACGGTTCGTCCAGCAGCAGCACTTCCGGCTCGACCGCCAATCCGCGCGCGATGCACAGCCGCTGTTGCTGCCCGCCGGAAAGTTCGTAGGCCGACTTATGCAAATGATCCTTCACCTCGTCCCACAGCGCCGCGCGACGCAAGCTTTTTTCCACGATTTCCGCAATAGGCGCGTTGGCTCCGTTGATCTTCGGGCCGTACGCGACATTTTCAAAAATGGACTTGGGAAAAGGATTCGGCCGCTGGAACACCATGCCGACCCGGCGGCGCAACTGCGTCACGTCCTGGGCAAGAATATTTTGCCCGTCCAACAGGATTTCGCCTTCCAGGCGGGCGTTGCGCACCGTTTCGTGCATGCGATTGAACGTTCGCAGCAACGTGGACTTCCCGCAGCCCGACGGACCAATCAACGCTGTGACGTGGTTCTGCGCGATGTTCATGTTGATGTCGAAAAGGGTTTGCTTCTCGCCATAGAAAAAATTCACTTTGGAAACGGTCATGCGCATGGATGGAGCCGCCATGGTCTCGCGCTCCGTGTTCGCTATGCCGGTCGGTTTCAGATTTACGTTCAAAGCGGGCCTCGCAGCTTGCATGTTAGGACCTCGGCACAGCAACCCCGCGGGCCAAAATCACCCGTGCAACGATATTCACCGCCAGGATAAGGCCGAGCAGAACCAGTCCCGCGGCCCATGCCTGACGCTGCCAGTCTTCGTAGGGAGAAAGCGCGTAAATATAAATCATGTGCGGCAGGGATTCGATCGGCTGGTTCCAACCAGGACTCCAATAGCGATTGCCGAGCGCGGTGAATAGCAGCGGAGCGGCTTCACCGGCCACGCGCGCAAACGCGAGCAGGATAGCGGTAAGGATACCGCGGTAGGCCGCAGGAACGATCACCGTGGCGATCGTCTTCCACTTGCTTGCACCCAGGGCCATGGCGGCCTCCCGCAGTGAGTTGGGCACGCCAAGCAGGAACTCCTCGGTGCTACGCAGGGTGATGGGGATCATCATGATGCCCAGAGCGAATCCGCCGGCGATCGTGGAGAAATGGTGGAACGGATGCACCACCAGAGCGAAGGCAAAAAGTCCGATCACGATGGAAGGTACGCCGTTCAGCAAATCGGCGGAGTAGCGAACGACGAACGCCATCTTCGTGCCACTGAACTCAGCCAGGTAAATTGCACCGAAGAAGCCAATCGGCACGCCGATTAACGAAGCCAAAAGCAGCAATTTTGCGCTGCCGACGATGGCGTTGGCCATACCTCCGCCGCTTTCGCCAACGGGAGTGGGCAGCTTCGTAAAGAAGTTCCAATTGATGTCGCGCCCACCGTGGTACACCAGGTAACCAAGAATCAGAAAGAGCACCGAGACCGCAGTAACCGCGCAGACGCCGGTCATTGTCAGCATGAAGGCGCTGACGAACTTTCGCATCTTCAGGCGCGAATTCATGTTCATGCGCGCCCCGTTCCGCTGCCGCGCGATGCTGTAAGCATCATCAGCAGGCGCGCCAGGCCATTCAGGATGAAGGTGAGCAGAAACAGCACCAAGCCCAGTTCAATAAACGCTTGCGTGTACGTTTCCGTCGTAGCTTCGGTAAATTCATTCGCGATCACGGCCGCAATGGAGTATCCCGGCGCAAGCAGCGATGCGCTGATCGACGGCGTATTCCCGATCACCATCGTCACGGCCATGGTTTCACCCAGGGCGCGCGCCAGGGCCAAGAAGATCGAACCCATGATGCCGGTGCGCGCAAAAGGTACCACTACTTTCCAGGTTGATTCCCACCGCGTGGCACCGAGAGCCAAGGCCGCTTCGCGTTGGTCGCGCGGTACGGACAGCAGCACCTCTCGCGACACCGAAATAATGTAGGGAACAATCATGATTGCCAGCACGATCCCGGCGGTCAGGAACCCAACTCCGTACGCCGGCCCTTGAAACAGCGGCAGAAAACCCAGCGTGGCCTTCAGCGCCGGCGCGATCCACACACGCATCAGCGGTATCACAATAAATACGCCCAGCACTCCGTAAATTACGCTGGGCACCGCCGCCAGCAAATCAATAAAAAACTGCAGAGGATCGGAGATTTTTTGCGGCGCCAGCTCCGCTAGGAAGATGGCCGCGCCGATGCCAAGCGGAACGGCCAGAATAAGCGCCACCGCCGAGGTTACTACGGTGCCGTAAATGAAGGGCAGCGCGCCGAACTCTTCGCCGATCGGATCCCACACCTTGCTGATGAAAAAACTCAGGCCAAACTTGTGTCTGGGAAGAGCTGAACCGGCCCACAACTGATAAACCAATAGCACCACGATCAGCACAACCGTGGCGGCAAACAAGAACGTGACCACGCGGGCGATTTCATCGCCGTTTCGCAGCTTGGCCAGAAAAGAGCGCGAGCCCGAAACGGGGCCCGCGTTCGGAACGTTAATGGTTGAAGTTGCCACGCGACTACTTACTGTACCTTTGCCCGGTTCACGGTTACTTTGTGAGGCGTTTTATTGAACTTTGCCGATGGCTTTCAGCTCTTTGTCCACAACTTCTTTCGGCAGCTTCGCATACGACAGGTTTTCCACGTTATTCTGCCCATCGGTAATCGCCCATTTCAAAAAGCCTTTCAAAGCATCACGTTTCGCACTGTCCTTGAATTTTTCCGGGATCAGCAACCACGTGAAGCTCGAAATCGGATAGGCATTCTTGCCCGGCGCATTGGTGATCGATACCCGGAAGTCGTCCGGCATCGTTTTCACCGCGCTTGCTGCCGCTTCCGTGACGCTGGCCAGGTCGGCTTTCACGAATGATCCCGCCGCGTTCTTCACGGTGCCGTAAAGAATTTTGTTCTGAGCCGCGTAAATCAGTTCAACATACCCGATCGAATTAGGCGTCTGTTTGATTAATCCGGTGACGCCTTCGTTGCCTTTGCCGCCGAGACCCACCGGCCAGCTTACCGATGTGCCTTTGCTGACCTTGTCTTTCCAGTCTCCGCTGACCTTCGAAAGATAGTCGGTCCAGATGTAAGTGGTACCACTGCCGTCGGAACGATGAATCACCACGATGTCGTTCCCCGGCAGGCTTACGCCTTTGTTCGCGCCGGTGATCGCCGGGTCATTCCATTTGGAAATGCGTCCCAGGAAAATTCCAGAGAGCGCTTCCGGAGTGAAATTGAGCGTCACGCTTACTCCCGGAATGTTGTAGGTGGGCACAACCGCGCCCAGCACCGTGGGGAAATGCAGAATTCCGCTGCCATTTTTGCTGCGGTACGCTTTGATTTGTTCGTCGTTCATCGGGCCGTCCGAAGCGCCGAAGTCCACGTTTCCTTCGGTCACTTGCTTGATACCGGCTCCGGAACCCACCGACTGGTAATTGATCTGTGCGCCGTTTGTCTTGTGATACTCGTCAAACCATTTCGAATAAATCGGGTAAGGAAATGTAGCGCCCGCTCCGTTAATCAGGAGGGAGCTCTGCGCCAGCGCTAGGCCACCCAGCGCTAGACCAAGCACAACCATTCCTGCGACTCTTCTCATTAGCATTTCTCTCCACACGAGTTGGCCGTTGGCCGGCCAATCCTAATCAGGCTGGTATCGGGGCCCTGTTCCGTCGCTACCATCTTGGCGGTGAATTATTACAGGAGTGTTACAGTCGCTTCAGAGTTGGTTGAATCCAGGAACTCCATCAATTCACAATATTTAGCAGCATCTGTACATATGTTTGAAATTTAATTCGATCAAAAAAAACAAAAGCGGCGCCTTTTGAGCGCCGCCTTGGTCCTCGTCCCCAAGGGTGGGGGCGAGCCGCTTTACACTCGATCTAGGGAATGTAGTAGCGCAAAGAGGTGAAGATCATGTTGTCGTTGGCCTTGGACCCGATCGCGAAACCACCGGCGGGCACACCGCCAGTGCCGGACCAAGCGTTCTTGGTTAGGTAGGAGTATTGCATGCCGAATTGGAAGCGGCCTTTCGGTCCCTGGTAGAACTTGTACCAGAAGCCGGCAGTGCCTTCCTGGATGATGCGAATGTCGCCGGCACAATTGGATCCGCTGGACGGGTTGAAGTCATTTAGAGGCACACCCTCCGTAGCGCAGCCGCTGTTGTTGGCCGCAACGTTTCCGTAACCGCCAATACCGTTCAGCGAGAACGTGGTAGTCGTGGTCGCCGGAATTAGCGGCGTTCCCAATGGGTTTGCCGCTGTTGGCGGCGTTGGCGGAATTGCCGCCGTCTTGGTGACAGTGACCGCATTATAGCCCTTGTATCCTGCGCGCCAGGCATACTCCAGGCCCCAATAAGCATAGATGTCGAGCTTGGGACTGGGGTGTAGTTCAAGCCTTGCCAAGCCATGAGCGGTGCGGATCAGCGAGAGCGTACCGTCGGGGCGAGCCGTGGCATCAGCAAGTTGCGCCGAGCCATAGCGTCCGATGCCGTCGCCTCCAACCGCCTTCACGCCAATGTCCGCCTTCTTGTTGAGGACCGTCCACAGCGCGCTGGCACCGAGGCCGCCGCCGGTGGTGTTCTGGTTCGTAGCTCCAAAGCTGCTTACAACCGTCGGTGTTGCGGACAGGCAAGTTCCGGTCAGGTTAGTTGTCGCGGCCGGAGGAGCGGTATCTTTTGAGTTCGTTCCGACCACACCGCAAGGATAAACGCGATCGCGGAAGAAGCTGACGATTCCGAACAATTCATAATGACCGAAGCCAGGATCAGTGGCAGCCTTGAAAATGAGGTCCGGAGCCTTATTGACCGTGTATCCGTTGGCGTCGAAGGCGTTATAGAGACCACCGCCAGCACCCGGAGCGTTGACGAAAAAGTTTCCCGTCTGGGAGGTCGTAGCACCTGAAGTGACGATTGTAGCGGGCGCTGCGGCACCGTTGATCGTGGTAACCGAGGAGAAGCCCCGGCCACCGATTGTGGCCTGCGGCGCTTCGACGGCGAGACTTAGATCGAATTTGCCTCCCAAATCTTTGGTGACTCGAAAACCGTACTGCCGTGCCCATGTGAAACCCACGTTGTATTGTGGATCGATAACCAACGGCAGGTCTTCCAGCCGGTTAGCGATCCCCTTCTTGTCCTCCGTCGCGAGCGACCACATTTGTCCGCCACTCAACGAAAACCCGTTGTCCCAGGCCGCTTGCACAAACGCCTGGCGTGTCCGCCAGGTGTAGCTGTTGCTCTGGCGGTTGTTGGAAGTGGTGCCGGCGCTCAGGAAGTCGGCCTCGTAGTAGCCGCCGATCTTTGCAGTGCCCAGCTTGCCTTCCACTAACAGGCTCAAACGGCTCTGGCGCGCTGTGAAATTGCTTTCGGTGGTATGGGCCAAGTCGGCCGCGTTAAACGGAATACCAGTGAACGGCGTGTTGATGTCGGCGCTGGTGGCCCGCGTCCGGGTCACGGTTTCCGCCGCCAGAAATCCGCCCGGCGTGATGCTGACTCCTTTGTAGTGAATCGTAGACGGTGATTCGGCGGCGATGATCTTTTTCTGCGCATCGGCCACTGCGCCCTTCACCGCTTCATTGCTCAGTTTCAAGTCGGAAACGTCGGAAGTCAGCGTGCTTGAGGTAGTTTTCACCTCCGCTGTGCTGCTGGCAGCGGCCGTCGCTTTGGCGTCCGCTTCGCTCGCCTTGGCATCCGCGGCGGCGGCGGCGCTCTTCGCGTCGCCAATTTGTGCGTCGCGCTTTGCCAGCTCTTCTTGCAGTTGTTTAATCTGCTGTTGTTGAGCTTCCATTGACTGCCGTAACGCTTCCACCTGTTCGGCGAGGATGGCGGTCGCAGACTTCACTGCTGGTTTTTTTGCAGGTTTCTTGGTTTTTTCGGTTTGTGCCGGTTGCGGGTCACCATCCTTCGGTGTGTCCGCAAATGCTATTCCCGACACCAGGAATAGCGACAAAATCATAGCTGCTGTTTTTCTCATTGCCTCTCTCTTTTACTGCAGTTTATGTAATGAAGACACCGGTGAGTCTGCGAACCTTCCCCGCAGGTAAACCTAGAGTGAGCGTCTTACTGGCACGTCAATCGAATGTGAATATTCTGTAACACGAATTGTTACGGGCAAACTCGCTGACATGCCTGAGTTTACGGCCGATTCTTATTTCTGCTGGCTACAACACTCAAGCGCGGCCGCTTGCAGTAAGAATGCCGGCGGGAGCTGCTCTTTGGCGCGGGCCTGAGAGGGTTCGATAAGTCGTCCGTTTTCTCCGAAGCGTCTCTTAGCGTACCAAGTCGAGGAAGTGCCTACTTCGGCGCGCCAATCGTATAAGCGAGAACCAGCCTGGTCAAGCGATACTGGCAGCGTGTCGCTAGAAAATGAGAATGCCCGGTTTGTGCAAAGGGAAATGTCCGCTTTCAGATCAGCCAGCGGCACATCCGTCGTTTGCTGGTGGAGCTGGGAAGCGTGGGGGGACCGAGCGGTGATCCCATGGATTGCGCGCCGGGTGCGGCAACGCTACGCGGACTTCGGACCCACCCTGGCCGCCGAGCACTTGGCTCAGGAAGTTTCTGTGCTTCTGCAATATTCGGCAAGAAAGCGGCTGCGGTATCGTTCGGTGGTGTGAATTGCTCGAGTTCAGAGGATGCTCTGAAAGTGCTCTTTCAATTTTCCTGACGGACAGGAGGGAGGAGAGGGGATCATCGCCAGGGGAGCGATGATCCCCGTGGTAGGTTCGAACACTGAAGGTCAAACGCGTTGAGTATCCGGATTCCTAGTCACGTCCGAATAAAGGCCGTGTGAATCTTCCGTGACCTCTGCCGGCGACAGTCCGCGGCCGTGCCGCACATCCAGCCCGCGTACCCAATAAATAATGTCCTCGGCAATGTTGGTAGCGTGATCCGCAATTCGCTCCAGATGCCGGGTGGCCAAAATGAATTGCATGCTGGGAACGACTTGCGCGGTTTGCTTGGTCATTTGCTCCAGCAGTTGTTCGAAAATTCTGTCGCGGTATTGGTCCACCAGGTCGTCGCTCTCGAGCACTTGCGCCGCCATCGTCGCGTTGCGAAAAATCAGCGCGCCCAGGCTTTTCGATACCATCGCCCGCACCGCGATGGTCATGGCCTCGAGTTCTTCCGGCGGCTGCGACCCGGGCAAGTCGCGCAAAGTCGTGACGCGTTCGGCCAAATTCACTGCCAGGTCGCCGATACGCTCCAAATCGTTGGTAATTTTCAGCGCCGCCACAATCAGCCGCATCTCATCGTCACTGAACGCCCCGCGCCGCAGCAGCCGGATGGCATGCTCGTCAATCACGATTTCCATTTCGTTGATGCGCGGTTCCAGCAAGAATACTTCGCCCACCAGCGCCGAAACTTTGGGATCGTCCACGCTTACAATTGATTCCAGAGCTCGGTTCATCGCGCTTTCCACGGTGCGCGCCATCGAAATCAGGTAATTCACCAGCGTGTCGTACAGAACGGTTTCCGTCAGTCCCGTGCCAGATCCCATGGGTGCTTCCTTCGGAGCACAAATCTTTCAGTGCTCGTAGCAGAAGCCTCGCAGGTTTACGTTACTGAGCGATGAGCAGTGAGTTAAAAACTGGAGAGAGTCCGGCGACCGTCGAAGAGCCTGGAACAAGGGAGATCCATCGTCATTCCCGAGAAGCCCGTCTTTGGCAGGCGGGTGCGGCGGGAAATCTTTCTTCTCTTGGATCGAGCCAGCAGGGACATTCCTCGCTTTGCCCGAAATGACAAAACATCATTTTTTCCGCACCGCGTCAGGCTGCCAACCGGCCTGCACCGCTACTTGCTTCCGTCTCGTATAGCCAGCCGCCCCACATCGAAAATCGGCACACTAAAATGGAATTGCGAACCTTGTCCGATTTCGCTTTCTACCCAGATGCGTCCGCCGTGGCCTTCTACCAGGTGCTTGGCGATAGACAGTCCCAATCCTGTACCGCCCACTTCCCGCGAACGGGCCACATCTGCCCTGTAAAAGCGCTCAAAAATTCTCGGCTGTTCGGCCTGCGGTATTCCGATTCCGGTGTCGGACACGGTGAACACCACTTCCGAATCCGCTACGCCGGCGCTGACCATGATTTGTCCGCCGGACGGAGTGTACTGGATCGCGTTGTCCAGCAAATTCTGCAGCACTTCCGTAAGCCGGCGCCGGTCTCCGGCAATGTCGGGAATTTTTTCCGCTCGATTTACCGACAACCGCAAATCCTTGTCGCGCGCACGCGGCTCCGCTGTTTCCATGCAACTGTCGATGAACGCCGCCACCGGAATCCGCCGCGTTTCAAATTCCAGCCGGTCCGCATCCATCTTGGAAAGCATCAGCAAGTCTTCTGTCAGCCGCGCCAGCCTGCGCGAATGTTCGACGATGATCTCCAGAAATCTTCCGCGGTTTTGCGGATCGTCAATGGCCCCCGCCAGCAACGTTTCCGCGAATCCCTGAATCGCCGTTAGCGGCGTGCGGAATTCATGAGAAACGTTGGCCACAAAATCTCGCCGCACCCGCTCCAGCTTGCGCAAGTCCGTAATGTCGTGCAGAACCAGCACCGCGCCGTCCGTGCCCGTCGTTCGCACCGATGCCACCGTCGCCGCAAAATAATGCTGGCGCAGCGTTCCGGTCACGATTTCCGACTCCACGCGAGGTTCGCCCGCAAGAACTTTACGCACTGCTTCGATCAATTCCGTTTGCCGCACCCACTCCACCAACCCGCTTCCCGCCTGCGGCGGCACGCCCATGTCAAGAATTTCCGCAAAGCTGTAGTTGGCAAAAACCACGCGCTCCGCGGCGTTCACTACCAGTACGCCTTCCACCATGCTCCCCAGAATCGCGGAGGAAAGATTTCGTTCCTCGGTCAGTGTGCGAATGGTGCGATCCAATCGCGAAGCAGTCTGGTTGAGCGAACTGCTCAGAACATCGAGCGGGTCTCCCGTGTCGTCGGAAGGCTGAGCGCGGAAGTCGCCTTCGGCCACACGCTGCGAAAATGCGGTGAGCCGATCGATGCGGTCGGAGAAATTTCGCGCAACCAGCACCACCACCATGCCCGCGATCAGCAGGATCAAAACCGACGATAGCCACAGGCTGCGCCGGAACGGCGACAATGCGTGGCCCACGGTTTCCACCGGAAGCGCGAAGCGGAGAATGTAGGTCTGCCCGGATAGCGACGTCTGCTGCACCGCGTAGTACACCAAATCGCGATTGATGGTGGCGCTGTGCCGGATGGAGCGGCCACTGCCCTGCGCCAGCGCCTGAATAATTTCCGGGCGGCCGGCGTGGTTTTCCATGGTTCGCGGATCGGATTGCGAATCTGCTAGCACCAGTCCGTCCGCGCTGACCACCGTTATGCGCGCGCCGCTGGCCGCAATATGATGCATCCACGTTTGCAGCGCGGAAATTTCTTCCGGCTTCTCGGGGGGGAGCGCGCTCAGTTGCGGCGGATCGGCTTGCGCGATTCGCGCGATGGCCAGCAGTTGTTCAAAGCCGGTGCCTTCGTAATCGCGCTGCAGCACGCGGTCCGCGAAAAAATCCACCGCTACCAGCACGCATAGCAACAACGCAAGAAAAGTCAGGGCGAGTTTTGTGAATAGGTTACGCCGCACGTGTCTCGAACAGGTAGCCCGCCCCGCGAACGGTCTTCAAATGAAGCGGATTCTCGGGATCCGGTTCGATTTTCTCTCGCAGCCTGCGCACATAAACATCAACGCTGCGCGGCGTGACGAAACGATCCGTGCCCCACACCGCGTCCAGCAACTGATCGCGAGTGAAGACGCGATTCGGCCGCGAAGCTAAATAGTACAGCAGGCGGAACTCCAGGGTACTGAGTGGCACGGTTTTTCCGGAATAGCTGACCCGGTAAGACGCAGGATCGATGGACAACTTGCCGATTTCGATGGTGCGCGGCGTGTCCACGGCAGGTTCCGCCCGCCGCAGCAGCGCTTTTACCCGTGCAATCAGTTCGCGTGGACTGAACGGCTTGGTGACGTAATCGTCCGCGCCCATCTCCAGCCCTACCACGCGGTCCGCTTCGTCGCCGCGCGCGGTCAGCATCAGAATCGGCAGGCGGTTGAGCGATTCGTCCTTGCGCACTTCGCGGCAAATATCCAGGCCGGAAAGTTTGGGCAGCATTAAATCGAGCAAAAGCAGGTCCGGCGGAGACTTCCTCAGAGTGTTCAGTCCGGTGGCGCCGTCGTTCGCGCCACTGACCTGAAAGCCCTCATTGGCGAGGTTGTACCGAACCAGTTCCACGATGTCGCGATCGTCTTCAATAATAAGGATGCGTTTCATTCGGTTGGAGCGTACCGGTCTCCGGCTGGGCGCGAGTCTATCGCAGCCAGATGGAATGTGGTAGGCAGCTTTCTGAGTTAGGGTCCCGTGAACGGGCTTTAACACGCTCATAAGTGTTGCAAGTCAAGCATAACGAGCCGTTTACACCAATGTAAATGAATTGTGAATATACAAAACCGTAGCGGATCGCGATGGGCCGGCTATTTGAGCCCTTCGACCACATACAAGTCCGATATGATTCGCGTGTACCCATAAACATAGCTCTTGAAATCGGCGGAAAAGATAGGAAACCCCAAGTCCTCGGCACGAGCACCGTCCGGAATGGTTAGCGTCCGGAAGAGTTTGCGTTTGCCGGTGCTTACTTCCACTTCGTAGACCACATTCGGTGCGCCTACCTTCGCCACCAGCAAACTCCTGCCGTCCGGCAGCCAAGTCAATGCGCGCTCGCCGGCTGTGGTCCCTGGCACCGCAGTTGGCTCCCCACCGTCGATCGGATAAATCACGATTTTTCCGCCCGGATCAACGGCTGCAACCCGTTTGCCGTCCGGCGTGATAGCGCGATTTATCAGGCTATCGACCCCTTCTGGGCTAATAGGCCGGGGCTTTCCCCCATTGACGTCTTGTACCCACAGCCGTTGCCCATTTGCGCCCGCTGCGTTGCCGAGTTCCAGGATCTTCTGGCCGTCCGGAAAAAAGCGCGCGTACTGCACTTGAACATCGCCTGTCGAAATGGTTCGCGGGTCGCCCGCCCCAGTAGGCAATTCCGTGAGTCGGCGTTTCCCATCCGGACCGGGAACCAACGCCAGGACTCTTTTACCATCACGGCTCAACTGCGGACCTAGTCCGTTGCCTAGGCGCACCGCGGGAGAGCCATCGGTTCCGCGAATGTAGAACGCGCCGGTGTCTTCCCCGGCTTCTCCGGTTTCATCGAAAGCCACAGTCTTTCCATCGTCGCTGAGGTCGCGCGCGCCGGTCCAGTCATGCCAGCTTAGATCGCGTTCCTTGCTGGCACCCGGGGCCAGTCCCAACATCAGGTTGCGCCAGTCGTCGCGCGAAAACAGCACCCGGCCGTCCTTGAAAATGTCGTGCAGCGTCAGCGTCCCCGTTCCCAGATACACCAGCCGCTCTTTCTTACCGGGCGCGACCGCATAGAGCGCGCGGCTCGAGCCAAAGGTCGTCGCGCTGAACCAGATTTCGTTTTGCACCGGGTGCCAGGCAAGCCCTTGAGCGCTCACGAAATTCAGCGTGGTCAGAGTCTTCTTGTTTCCGCTCTTGTCCACGATGGCTACCGACCCGCCGTCGTCTCGCGGGTATTGATGGTCGATGAACGCCACCTGCGTTCCATCCGGCGAAATCCGCATGTGGCTGATCCACCCCGCGGTCTCATAGAGCACTTTGCCCAGCGGATACTCCAGGCGGACTTTCCCGCCGACTAAGCGCACAGCCGCAAACGAACCGTCCGGCGCCCAGTCGGCATATTCGACGCCCTCTGAAATCGGCCGGGGAGCGCCGCCGGTCTGTGGAGCGCGCGCCAGCGTTCCCGCATACGCGAAACTCGCTGTCAGGGTGGGACTGGACTGAACGGCCAGCTCGCCGTTGGGCGCGACTGCGAGGATGCTGGTCGAGGGCATGCCTATCGGCCGCGACTCCACGCTGCCCTGTTGCGCGAAGAAAAGTTCCGGGGCCCTGCTCTCAAGCGATGCGCCGTAAATCAAGTTGCCATCCGGCGTGAACCGCGCGCTCAGAATCGTCAGGCGGCTAAAGGTAATGCGATGCAGTCTCGGATGAAGTTCCGGCGGCGCGGGGCGAACCCACATGCCCAGAGCCAATCCAGCAGCAAGAATCGACACCGCCGCAACTGCGGGTCGAATCCACCGCGCGGAGGCCCTGTCTCCACCGGCGGCCGCTATCGCCGATGTCGCAGAAGTGGCGGAAACCGATTCCAAATCAAATGCAATATCGCGCGCCGACTGGAAACGCTGCTTCGGCTGCTTTTCCATGCAATGTCGCACGATGCGTTCAAGCGCCGGAGCGAGTTGCCCGACCCGCGAGGAAATTTCCTGCGGTTCTTCATGCAAAATCGCGGTCATGGTTTCGGCGTTGGTGTTTTTCTTGAACGCGCGCTGCCCGCTGATCATTTCGTACAAAATGCTTCCGTAACTGAAAATATCGGAAAGCTGATCCGCAGGCTCGCCCCGGACCTGTTCCGGAGACATGTAGCCGACCGTGCCCAGCACCATGCCGGCGTTGGTCTCCGCCGCGGTCATACCGTCCACGGTTTCGGTTTGCGCAAGCGAGCGGCGCAACTTCGCCAATCCGAAATCCAGGATTTTCAAGCGCCCGTCTTTGCTGATGAGTATGTTTTCCGGCTTCAGGTCACGATGCGCGATGCCTTGATCGTGCGCAGCGGCCAGCCCGTTGGCCAGTTGCACCGCCAACTCCACGGCTTTGCGCGTAGGCATGCCCTGCGGAGGAATACGCTGCCGCAGCGTTTCGCCCTCAATCAATTCCGTCACAATGTAGTGAACTTTATCGGCAACGCCGACGTCGAACACGGAAACGATATTGGGATGGTTCAGCGCAGCGACCGCGCGCGCTTCCTGTTCGAAACGGCGTAGCCGATCCGGATCGGCGGTAAAAGACTCCTGCAAGACTTTCAACGCCACGTCGCGCAGCAACCGCGTATCGTGCGCGCGATAAACTTCGCCCATTCCGCCGGCGCCAATCAGCGAAATGATTTTGTACGGGCCAAGTTGCGTGTCTACGGCAAAGGGCATTGGTTGCGAGATTATATCGCCGAACGGGCGGCTTATCGCAACAGGCTATGGCAACAACGCTGATTTTGTTCAGTCGCCAGAGGTGGTTGTGAACGCCAAAGAAAGCAGGGTCTTTTGTTCGAGTTCGTGAGCCTTCGCCGAACCGGTGGCAGGGCTGGCGCTGGAGGAACGCTTCACCGAGCGGAGACTTAGACCGCGCTCCTGAACAATTTGCGCCAGGCGCGGCATGACGTAGAAAAATGGACCCATGTTGCGCGGCTCTTCCTGCACCCAGATCACTTGGCGAGCGTTCGGATGAGCGTCGAGAGCAGCCGCAATTTCGGTGCGCGGCAACGGGTAAAGCTGGTCGAGAAACAGAACCGCCGTGCTGGTGTCCTTGCGCTTGCGGCGCTCGGCTTTCAGTTCATGGCCGACTTTGCCGCTGGCGATCAGAATGTGTTTGGCGTCGGTGACATCACGATCGGGAACAACTTGCAGAAAGTGCGGCGCCGCAAAATCTTCAAGATTCGAGCTGGCGTCGGGATGGCGCAGCATGCTTTTTGGCGTGAAAACAATGAGCGGTTTGCGCCACGGGCGGCGAGCCTGGCGCCGCAGCATGTGGAAATATTGCGCGGCATTCGAGGGCTGGCAAATTTGCATGTTGTCTTCGCCCGCGAGCTGCAAGAATCGTTCGATACGCGCGCTGGAATGTTCGGGCCCCTGGCCTTCAAATCCGTGTGGAAGAAGAAGCACGACGCCCGAAGGAAGATCCCACTTGTCTTCGCCGGCGCTGATGAATTGGTCGATGATGACTTGCGCGCCGTTCACAAAGTCGCCGAACTGCGCTTCCCATAAAACCAGGGCTTCAGGATAGTCGCGGCTGAACCCGTACTCAAAGCCGAGGCAGCCGGCTTCCGACAGCGAAGAATTGTAAATTTCGCAGAAGGGTTGCCCGGGCGAGAGGTTCGCCAGCGGGATGTAGGTGTCTTCGGACTCCGTATCCACCAGAACCGCGTGACGCTGGTTGAAAGTGCCGCGCTGCGTATCTTGTCCGGTAAGACGCAGCGGCGTTCCTTCGCGCAACAGAGAAGCGAAGGCCAGCGATTCCGCGAATCCGAAATCGATTACCCGTTTGCCGTGGCCCATTTCCGCGCGCTGCTCGAGCAGTTTGACGATTTTCGGATGGACATGAAAACCTTTTGGGACACGGACGAGCGCATCGGTCAGTTCGGCAATATTTTCCGGGGACAATCCCGTTTCTACTTCGTATTCCGGGCGGAATTTTCCGCGATGGTACGCGGACCAATAATCCGGCAATTTGCGAAGATGAGGAGTTTTCTTAAGCTGGCCAGCCTTGGTTTGCTCGACTTCGTATTCGGCGCGAACCGCGGCGACTGTTTTTGAGGCGTCCACACCGGTGCGTTCGGCGTAGATTTTCCACAGTGGCGGATGAGTCTTGATGCGTTCGTAGAGGCGCGGCTGGGTGATGGTGGGATCGTCCACTTCGCTGTGTCCATGGCGGCGATAGCCGATAAGGTCAACGACGACGTCGCTGCCAAACGTGGCGCGATAGTCTGCCGCAATCTGGCCGACGCGCACAACGGCGTCAGGATCTTCCGCATTTACGTGAAAAATAGGAACGTTCTGACGCTTGGCAAGGTCTGCTGCGAAGCGCGCGGAGTGTTCTTGCACGGGGCGGGTTGTGAAACCAATCAAATTGTTGACGATGATCTGAATCGTACCGCCGACAGTGTAGGCGGTGAGGTCGGCGAAGTTCAGCGTTTCCGCGAAAATTCCTTGTCCGGCGAAAGCGGCATCGCCATGCATGACAATAGGCACCACTTTGTTGGTGTCAAAGCGGGTCGAACCGCCGGCGTATCGGGTGAGTTTGGCGCGGACACGGCCGACGGCGACGGGATCAACTGCTTCAAGGTGGCTGGGATTGGAGACCAGATGGATGCCAATCTCTTTCCCGTGCGCGGTGACGTAGTGGCCGGTTGCGCCGATGTGATACTTCACGTCGCCGGCGCCAAGAACGCTACGCGGGTCCACGTCTTCAAATCCTGCGACGACTTCGTGCGGCGTTTTGCACGCGGTGTGGACCATGACATTGAGGCGGCCGCGGTGGCTCATGGCCACAACGGATTCAGCGGCGCCGTGTTCTCCGGCTGCGTCGAGAATGGAGTCGAGGAGCGGAATGAGCGATGTGACGCCTTCGAGCGAAAAACGTTTGGTGCCGAGATAGCGCGACTGGAGAACTTGTTCAAACAGATCGGCGCGAACCAGGCGCGTGAGAATTACGTCGCGATCGGTTTCCGGACCGGCGGCCTCCATGCGCTCAGCAATCCAGCGGCGGCGTTCGGGCTGGAGCAGGTGCAGGAAGTCCGCGCCGATGGTGCCGGAGTAGACAGCGCGAGCGGCGTCGGCGTGCGGACCGGAAAAATCAAGGTCAGGCGATTTCAAGGGTTCGAGGAAGCCAAGCGGATCGAGGCTGGCTTCGAGGTAGCCCCAGCGGCGAAAAGCCTCGAAGATGCGTTCGCGATTCCCGGATGGAGTGCTGCCGTTACTCGCGCGTTTGGCGGATTTTGGTTTTACCGGGCGTTCGGCTTCAAGAGTGGTTCTGTTTGCCATGAGCTCAGACCTTTGTCAGGCCGACCGCCAAGCGGTCGACCAACAGATTATTGTGCCATAGAACGGCGAGCGGGGCCGGACGGGTGGTAGGCGGGGTTAGGCGATGTACGAGCTGCGGGGCTAGCTCGTTATTTTTAAAATGTGTGGCAAGGAAAGAAGTTATTGGCACAATTCTAGGACAATTTCGCCGCCTTTTTGTAAGTGCGGCAAATGCGGGGCTCAAGGTGCCTGTGTTTTCAATAAATGAGCGGAATGAAGCGGCGGCAATGAATGGGAAGGTCGCGGGCGTTACCAAAATGGAGCTTTTGCTCTGGAGGGAATGAACGACACTCGGGCGCATGGCTGATGGGGTTTTGAATGTGGAGATCTGGCGCGCGCGGCCTGAAGAAGCGGATGCGGCGTACTGTCTGGTGCGAGAGTATTTTGAAGTGGCCGGCGTAATGGTGCGTGAGGACCAAGAGAAATTTGTCGAGGAATATTTTGGCGATGGGCAAGGGTTGTGGCTGGCACGGGCTGAGGAGCAGGTGGCGGGATGCGTCGGTTTGCGAAGATTGCCGGGGCCGCAAGAACTCGGACCGGAAGACGTGAAATGCGCCGAGATTAAGCGGATGTATGTTCGGGAAAAGTATCGCGGACAGGGAATCGCAGCGCGGTTGCTCAAAGCGGTGGAGAATTTCGCGCGGCAGACAGGGTACGCGTGGATTTATCTGGATACGTCCGACAACATGGTCACAGCGGCACGGTTGTACGAGAGGAAGGGCTTTGTGCGATGCCAGCGGTACAATGAGAATCCGCAGGCGGCGATATTCATGCGCAAGAGTTTGTAGAACTATCTTCCCTGGACCTGAAAGCTGCGCAATGTCTTAGACCTCAAGACCGATGGAACGCATAAGTTTGAGCGCGTTGCTGCTTTGCGCTACGCCGGACGCGAGTCGAAAGTCAAAACGAAGCTGGCCATTTTCGAGCTGGTCTTCAAAATGGAAATTCGCGGCGGGCGATGGCAGCTCCGCGGCCATTTGGGTGAGGGCGAGGTCGTGGGTAGTAACGAGGCCCAGCGCGCCGCGAGCGACCAGGCTCTTTACAAAGGCCAGGGCGCCGGCACGGCGGTCGTCGGAATTGGTGCCGCTGAGCAATTCGTCGAGCAGGAATAAGACCGGCGTGGGTTGTTTGGCGAGTTCGGCGATCAGTTTCAAGCGCAGAATTTCGGCGTAGAAACGGGAAATGCCGCCCTGCAAAGAATCCAGAATACAGATGGATGCAGTTACCTGAAGCGGCGAGAGACGAAGCTGACTAGCGCAGACCGGCGCACCGCAGTGTGCAAGGACGGCGTTGAGACCGACGGCTCTGACAAGCGTGCTTTTTCCCGACATGTTGGGGCCGCTGATGATCATAAGGCGCAAATCGCGGCCAAGATGCAAAGTGTTACGAATGGATTGAGCGCGAGGCAGCAACGGGTGCGCCAAACCTTCGGCTGCGAAGATCGCGCCGTTGTGGATGAATTCTGGAAATGAATCTTGGGGATGTTCGTAGGCATAGTTGGCCAAGGCGTTGAGAGCTTCCATTTCACCGACGGCCGTGAGCCATTGGCGAAAGGAAGGCGCGAATTTCTGCCGTCGCGCTTCAATCGCAAAAGCGACCTGCGTGCTCCAGAGGATGAAAGGATCGCTCACCTTGATGAGAAGATTGCGGCGAGATTCCAGTGATTCGACCAAACGCCGGAGTTTGCCGATCGAAGCAGAGGGAGACATTCCCTGCCGGCGGAGGGTTGATTGCAGAGCGACGAGATTGTCAGCCGAGAATTTTTCGCATTCGATGCGAGCGAGGATGGCGGGAAGGATGGCAAACTCTCGCGCGAAGACCTCCGCCTCGATGATTTTTTGAACGCGTGTTCGGAAACGAGAGTAGAAGTAGCGGTTGACCGCGCCGAAAACAAATGTAAATTCCCACCAACCCCAGATCGCCCACACGAGCAGGGTGAGCAGCCAGGTTGTCGCTAAGGCCAGGGCGACGATGCGAACCGGGGCTGGATTCAATACCGCCGGCGCTTCGGCCCAAGCGAGCAACGCTTCGGCGCGCGCGCGTGAGTCGATGTCTTCGCCGGAGACGGCAATTTCTTCACGAAAATCAAGGCGGGGAGCGAGTTCCAGAACGGCTTGCTGCCGGCCTTGGATTTCTTCGACAGGTGCTGGCGCAAGGAGCCACCGCGCCAGCACGTTTTTGCCCGCAGCGGTTCGGGCAGTGCATAGCAATTCGTAAAGCGAGCCTTTTCCAAATAAATCGAGATCGCGGGCATAGGGGTGACTGGAATCGAGGAAAGCCGCGCCCGATTCGCCGGTTCCCATCCAGCGATTTCCAAGCCGCGCAAGGCCGCGTCGGTAAAATGAAATGATGCGCTTACACTGGCTTGTCGCCGCGTGCACTTGTGCGTGGATTTTTTCGAGGAAAGCCAGAGCGGCGACTGGGAGAACAAGCCACAGGACCGAGGCGATGCTCGACTTCAAAGCCAAGACGAACATTATGACGACGATCGCGGCAAGCGCCAGTTTGAGGAATCCGAGTTGTCTGTGCCGACGTTCGTGGGCCGCCTGCTTGATCTGATGCGAAGCGAGGCGAGCCGAATATTCGGCGACGATTTCGTTTTCTGAGGTGGCGGAAGCCATGGAGAAAACACTATACAGCTTGCACGGTGTGGGACCGAGCAGCAGAGGGGGATTGCAGACTTCGTTCTGCCGGAAGGAGGTTTATAAAGCGCAGCGGAATGAACCCATGGCTACAAAGAGCTGACAATAGATTGAAGTCGGCGGGTGATCTCTTGAGCGGGGGTGTTAGGCGCGAAGGCGACGGGGGCGCCGATGTGGACGGTGATTTCGCCGAGGCGGGCGAGGCGACGGTGTTCTTTCTTCATCCGCCACAAACCATCCAGGCGCATGGGGATGATGGGCAGCGCAAGATTTTCCGCCAGCAATCCGATGCCGGATTGGAATGGGGCCATGCGGCCGTCGGCGGAGTTGTTGACGACACCTTCGGGAAAAATCAGGACGGAGTAGCCGCGGTCGGCCGATTCGCCGGCAAAGCGGAAGCTTTGCCGCACGCCCGAAAATTGCGGAAGCGGGAAAACGTTGAAGAATGCTGTAACTAGGAAATATCCGAGTTGGTAGGCGCATCGCTTTCGAAAAGGCCATTCCTGCGGCGGAGTGCGCATACGCACCAGCGACTCGCCTCCCATAGCGGTAGCGAGGCGATGGCGAAAACGCGCCGGAAGCGCGGCCAGGATCAGGCCGATGTCGGCGCGGCGCGTGATGTGATTCGAAACGATGATGGCCGGACCTTTGAGATTTTGCAGGTGGTGGCAGCCGACTACGCGCGGATGGCCCAGAATTTGTGTGGCCGGCCAGACGAGCGCGTAATAAATGATCAGGCGCGCTAGACGGATGGGTTCGCGTTGCGTCCAGCGGGGGTAGCGATAGGCGTCGGAGTCTTTTCCGGCGGCGCTTTGTTGTGAGGTGGATTGCGCGATTAATTTTTGCAAATCCGCTGCGGATTTTGCTTGGGAAAAGGCAGACTCGTTGATTTCGATGTGGTAGCGATGTTCGAGGGCAGAAAGGAGTTCGACGCGATCAAGAGAAGTGAGGGAAGTTAAGGAGGTAGAGCAGGTGGAGGAACTAGAGGAGAGGAGTTGGGCGAGCCGATCGCTTTCCGACGGGCTAGCCGAGGGCGCCGCTTGCCGCGCCGCTACGGGAAAAAATTCGGCGGCGGAGCGGGCGGCGATGGTTGCTAGGCGTGGTTTGCCGGTGGGAGTGCGGGGGAAGTCAGGGTCGGGCCATAGGAGCCACGTGCGGATTTGCTGATAGTCCGCCAGGGTCACATTGGTGCTTGCGATGATGGCAGCCACCTCCGCGTCCTTTCCTTCCTTCCTCTTATCTAGCTCCTTTAGGTCATTTCGCAGGAGCAGCACGGCGCAGGGTTCGGCGTTACCGTTGCGATCGATGGGAATAACGACGGCGTCGCGGATGGCGGGTTGTCTTTTTAGGGCGAATTCCAGGTCTTCGGGGTGGACGTTGAGGCCTGCTGACGTGACGATGACGTTTTTTTTGCGACCGCGAAATTTCAGATTGCCGTTCGAATCAAGTTCGCCGAGGTCGCCGGTACGTAGCCAGCCGTTGTTTTCTTCCGAGGGTCGCCGAAGCGATCCTTTTTCCCAGTAGCCGGAGGAGACGTTTTCGCCGCGCACCAAAATTTCGCCGTCTTCGGCCAGTTTGAATTCGCGGCCGGGCAGAATTTTGCCGACCGAGCCTTCGGCGGCGCCGAACGGGTGATTCAGGCTGATGAGCGAAGCGGTCTCCGTCAAGCCGTAGCCTTGCACGACGGCGAAGCCCAGGCGTTTGAAGAAAAGTTCAGTGTCTGACCCGAGAGCTGCGCCACCGGAAATGAAAGCCCAGAAGCGAAAACCAAGCAAGCGATGGACGCGGCGGAAACGCCAGGCGCGGTCGAGGAATGGCTGCGTTTCGGCCGAGGCGTAATTTCTGTCAAACCAATTGCGCCAGCCGCGCGAATCGATTTCCCTTTCGATGGCGGAGCGCAGGAGATCGAGCATGCGCGGCACAGCGACAAGGAGAGTGGCGCGTTCACGTTTGATGGTGCGCAGAATTTCGCTGGGATTGGTGGAATTTTCGAAGACGATGGTGGCGCCGAGAAGCGGCGGAACGAATAGCGCCATGAATTGTCCGAACACGTGGCTGAGCGGGACCAGCGAGACGAAGCGAAGCGGATGAAGGAAACGCTCGTACTTGAGGTAGGGTTGCATGCCGCGTTCGATGGGTTCGAGGTTGGCGAGAAAATTTCCGTGCGTGAGCACGACGCCGCACGGTTCGGCCGTGGTACCGGAAGTAAAGAGGATCTCCGCGATGTGCTGGCGGGTGAGCGGCTCGCTCGACAGAGACTCATGGAGAGGCTTAGGTGTTTCACGGGGAACAGTTTGGGCCACCAAAACGCGGCGCTGAGCGGCCATGTCAGATAAATCCTCCAGTGCCAGGACGGGAATGGCTGGATCGAGGATAGGCTTGTTGCGGGTGGCGACGATCAATTTGACTTGCGATTCGCGCACGACCCGCGCGGCGAAATTAGGAAAAACGGAATCGTCCATGGGAACGGCGACGGCTCCGACGAGGAGGCAGCCCCAGAAAGCGGCGACCCATTCGGCGGAGTTAGGCGCCCATAAAAGGATGCGGTCACTGGTTCGAATCCCGCGGGATTTGAGGGCATTTGCGAAGAGCGCCGCAGTCGAAGCGACCTTAGCGTAGCTCCAGGAGTTGTGCCGATAACCGCGCGAATAGACGATGGCGCGATCGCTCTGGAAGCGTTCGAAGTCAGCCAAGAGGGTTAGGAGCAAGTCGCGAGCCATGAGGTTACCGATCAATTCCGAATGCAGCCAGACAGCGGGCAGGGGTAAACGCGCCAGTGCCGCTGCGGAAAATGCACGTCACATGCCACAAGTTTAGGCCGATTTGCATCGAAACAAGAGTGCGAAATGAACCAGGAAAAAGGACCCGGTCTCAGGTAAAATATTAGGAGCTGGGGGACTCCGCCGGAACTGCGCTATCCCCCGGTGTAACTTGATTTTCGGTCGCGGGAGCGAAATGCCAGTACCTATTTCACAGATGTGGACGGTTGCGACTTACCTGCTGAAACAGAAGCTGGCTGGGCGCAAAAAGTATCCGTTCGTGCTGATGCTCGAGCCACTGTTCAAGTGCAACCTGGCGTGCGCGGGCTGCGGAAAGATTCAATACCCGGCGCATATATTGAAGCAGGAGCTTTCACCGGAAGAGTGTTTCAAGGCGGTGGACGAGTGCGGAACGCCGATGGTATCCATTCCGGGCGGCGAACCGCTGATGCATTCGCAGATTGACAAGATTGTGGAAGGCTTGGTCGCGCGGAAAAAATATATTTACCTGTGCACCAATGCGCTGCTGCTGAAGGAAAAACTCGACCTCTTCACGCCAAGTAAATACCTGACGTTTTCCGTCCATGTGGACGGGCAAAAGGAACATCACGATTTTTCCGTGTGCCGCGAAGGCGGCTACGAACAGGCGATCGAAGGAATCCGCGAGGCGGTCAAGCGCGGGTTTCGCGTGACCACGAATACCACGCTGTTCGACGGCGCCGATCCCAAGAGCGTGCGCGGATTTTTCGATGAAATGATGGAACTGGGCGTGGAAGGCATGATGCTTTCGCCCGGTTATTCGTACGAAAAAGCGCCGGACCAGAAGCACTTTTTGGGCCGCGCTCGCACGCGGAGACTGTTCCGGGCAATCCTTTCGAACCGCAAGAAGAGCTGGCAGTTCAATCAATCGAAATTGTTTTTGGAATTTTTGATGGGCAAGCGGAATTATGCGTGCACGCCGTGGGGCATGCCGACTTACAACATTTTCGGTTGGCAGAAGCCGTGCTATCTGCTGCAGGACGGATACTCGGATACGTTTAAGGAACTGATGGAATCGGTGGAATGGAATAATTACGGAACGGAATCGGGCAACGCGAAGTGCGCCAACTGCATGGTACACAGTGGGTACGAAGCTTCGGCTGTGGATCACACCTTCAGCGGGCTCGGAGGACTGTGGGCGACGATAAAGGCCGGTTTGTCCACGACTTATGCTGACACCGACGCGTTAGAGATGCTGAATGAGCCGGTGAAGCCGGTGCACGCATTCAACCCGCTGGTACAGATCGAAGCCAGCAAGTCGCAGATGGAAGAGACCCGGGCGTGAGCGTTCCAACCCATTTTAACCGACAGGATTCTCCGGGAGCCGGCACGTTCCAGACCGAAGCGGACAAACTTGAGGTAGCGCCAGGCCGCGTGCGCGAAGGCATCGAGGGATGGGTGCCGGAGTTGGCGACCGAACAGGAAGTGCGCGAAGCGCTGGAAAAGGCGTTCGATTATCGCGGCGATGTGACCCTGGCACAAAAAGATGGCAGCAAAATTGAAGGTTATGTTTTCGACAGGGTGAGCGGAACGACGCTAAGTGGTTCGTTTGTAAGGATCTTGCCGAAGCATGGCGGCGGCCGGCTGAAAATTGCATATTCTGACATCGCGGCGCTGGCATTCAGCGGACGTGATCCGGCGGCAGGCAAGAGTTGGGAAGCCTGGGTGCGGAAGTATTGGGAAAAGAAGGCGGTCGGGGACCAAGGCGCCAGCCTGCATCCTGACGAATCTGAGTAGAGAACGGCAGCGCAATAATCCGACAAGTCTATTATAATTAACAACTTATGAGCAAGGGACGGCTGGAATTGGCGTGGACAACCATACCCTTTTGTGCTACTCTTACTGTAGCGTTTGTTGCTCTTGTAATACCTTTTGATCGCTCAGAGGGGCTGCAAGCACCGGATTTGCGGTCTTTTTTGTGATCGAAGGGCGTCACGGCGTGGGTCATGGCTGTCAGCAAAACTGCGGCGCAGATCACCGAGTACGGACCGAGAGAAGCAATGCAATTCCAGCGATGATCCCAGCCAGAACGGGTGTCACGCGACACGAGGTAAAGCAGTGAAGGAACAAGGAACAGTAAAGTGGTTTAACGCTTCGAAGGGTTTTGGATTTATCCAACGTCAAACCGGAGAAGATGTATTCGTACACTTCTCGGCCATCACCATGGACGGTTACAAGTCCCTGAATGAAGGACAAGCGGTGGAATTCGAAGTGAAAAAGGGTCCGAAGGGTCTGCAAGCAGAGAACGTAACCAGCATTTAATCGCATTCCTGCGTAACGAGGGCGGAAATCGCTGGGCCGAGAGCCGCCCCTTAAAACGAGTTTCAGCCAGTAAAAACAATCAAGTAAGAGCGAACGGGCAAGGAGGAAGACGTGCAAGCAATGCAAGAGGGCCAGACCATCAAGCATGGCGTTTATGGATTGGGAATTGTGACCTCGTCAGATGGAGAGCGGACAGCGGTGGATTTTGACGATCACGGACCGAAGCTATTCGTGACCAGCATCATGACCGCGGAGCTGATCGGTGAAGCGCCAGCTACCCCGCCAAAGACGAAACGCCGGCGCAAGGCTTCTACCGCGGCGAAAGCGGCAAAAGCCGCCAAGAAAGCGGCTGCAGCGACTACCGCATAAAACCTTCCCGTTTAGAATCCGGGATTTGACGCCTGCGCATAACCGTGCAGGCGTTTTTCATTTGCGGCGACATTCTTTCGCTCCGGGCAAAAGAGAAATGGCCGATCGTTAGGCTTCGACGCTGGCAGGCGCGACGGATGCTTTTCTTTTGGGGGCCCAATCGATTTGCTCGACGCGGCCAACCACAAACACCCAAGCGAGACCACCCACAACGCACAGCAGTGAGGTAATCGCAAATGGCATCAGGAAATTACCGGTCGCTTGCACCACGAATCCTGTGAGGCTAGGCCCGACCACGCCCGCCAGGTTCGAGAAACCATTTTGTGCGCCGTACCATTTTCCGACAGCCTGCGGACCGGCGAGCGTCTGACAGAATGTGAAGATGCCGGGGGAAGTCATGCCGCAGCCGACGCCTGCGGCCATCAGCCAGTACATATATGTTTGTGGGCTAGCGATAGCACAGCCGAGCACTGCGACTGCTGAAATGAAAAACGCCAACGCCATCGCTGATTTGCGCACGACAGTGGGCGTAAATCCCTTGCGAACCCAGAAGTCCTGCAGGAAACCAGTGGCGATGGCTGAACCAGCGTCCACCGAGTAATACAACCCGGCGACGCGCGCCATCGCCGCCATGGACAAATTCCGCTCAATCACCAGGTAGGTGGGAAGCCAGGTAATCATGAAATAGAACAGATAGTTGCAGCAAAACTGGCCGACAGATGTGCCCCAAAAGGATTTTTGCTTGAAGATTTCGGCAAAGCCAGGAGCGGGGGTGACCGAATCCGCGACGCAGACCGGATGGCGTGGCATCCATTTTGCCCAGGCCGGCAGCCACAATAGGCTGAGCAGTCCGATGCCGATAAACACCGGCCGCCAGCCATACTTTGCCATCAGAAACCCAGCGCCGAAAGTACCCACGGCGTTGCCGCAGCGCAAAGCCGACATCACGACACCGCTGGCAAACCCGCGATGATGTTCTGAAAGATGCCGCGCCAGAATTTTCGACGAAGCCGGCACCGCAACCGATTCGCCAACGCCCAAAATCAGGCGCATCGCGAGCAGCAAGACAAACCCGCGCAGCAGGCCAGTGGTCGCCGTGGCCAGAGACCAGATTAGAAATCCAGCCGCCAGAATGCGATTGACGTCGAACCGGTCGATCAGCCAGCCAATCACAAACTGCATTGCGGTGTAGGTTATGAAGAATGCGGCGAACAGAATGCCCAGCTGCGAAGCAGAGAGACCCAGCTCGCGTTTGAGCAGCGGAGCCGCAACCGAGAGGTTGCCGCGATCAATGTAATTGATCATTACGCAAATCGCGAGCAGGACCAGCGCTGGCGCGAATACACCCAGACCGCGAGACCCGTCGGCTACTGGCTTAGGCATGGCAAGAGGTCTGGCGCATTTTGCTCCGGGCCCAGTTCATTTACAAGCGGCCATTTGGAACATGAATTCTGTGCCTGAAAACGCACTTTGCGTTGCTGGTTCATGGTTCGGAGAAGGAAACTTGCATGCCGATTGCTGATGCCCGCGCCGCAAAATCGTGAGAAAGTATTGAAAAAGGGGAGCCTCGACCCGGAAGAATTGGAAGTCCCTGCCTGCAGGAGGCGCTGTGAACTGGAAATTGCGAGCCAAGTGGTCAGCGATTCTTGCGCTGGCAGCGTTGACGATTGCAAACAGTCAGAGCTTGGGCCAAACTGCGCCGGGTGTAACCAACAATCAGATCTTGATTGGATCTTGTTCGGCATTGGAAGGGCCTTCGCACGCGCTGGGCACGGAGCAAATCAAAGGCGCGGAGGCGTACTTCGACCTGATCAACGACGAAGGCGGAATTGCGGGACGGAAGCTGAAGCTGCTGGCCTATGACGACAGCTACGATCCGGCAAGAACCGAGACCTGTTTCAAGCGCTTGGAAAGCCAGAACGTTTTTGCACTAGGATTTTTCGTGGGCACGCCGACAGCGGTGAAATATTTGCCGATGGCGGAAGAGGCGAAAATTCCCATGGTGGGATTGTTCACCGGAGCGCAGACGCTGTACACACCGCTGCGGCATTGGGTGATCAATGTGCGGGCGTCATACGCGATCGAAACGCGAGAACAGATTGAAGGGCTGTGGAAGTCGTTGGGATACAAGAAGATTGCAGTGATTTATCCGGACGACGCGTTTGGCGCGGCGGTGTTGGATGGAGTGAAAAGCGCGTTGAAAACCAAAGGCACGGAGCCGGTAGCGGTGGGATCCTATCCAAGACAGACGGCCGATGCGGAGCAGGCGATTCGAAGCGTAAGAGCCGCAAATCCAGAAGCGGTGGTTTTGGTAGGGCCGGCGAATACGGTTGCGCCGATATTGAAAAAGGCCCGCGCGCAGGGATGGAAACCCCTGTTCTTGACGGTGTCGTTTGTGGGAACGGACGATTTGATTTTGCTTGCTGGAGCGGACGCGGACGGAATGGTAGTCACTCAAGTGGTGCCACCTTACTACCTGACGGAGCTGAAAACGGTAGCGATGTATCGCAAGACGCTGGCCAAATATTTTCCGGGTGCGCAACCGGGCTTTGTGAGCCTGGAAGGATTTGTGGACGCGATGGTGACGGTGGAAGGGCTGAAACGAGCGGGAAAAGATTTGACGCGGGAAGGCTTGATCCGCGGCATCGAATCGATTCACCAGATGGATCTGGGACTGGGGTCCCCATTGAAACTGGATTATTCGAGCCGCGACCATGCCGGGCTGCGCGCCGTGATACCGACTGTGATTCGCGGCGGGCGCGCGGTACCGTTCACCGACTGGACGATGGTGAAATAAGTGAATGCTGCTTACATCGTCTGCGGCATGTGATACTTTGCGGGCATGAAGAAAATCCTTTGGATCGCGGGATTACTGGTTTTTGTCCTGGGAATTGTCGGATTGTTTCATCCGGAGTTCACCTACCACAAAACGGAAGAAGTAGCCCATGTCGGACCAGTGCGTGCGACCGTAAACGAAGAAAAAACGGCGACGGTGCCGACAGCCGTTTCAGTAGTATTGCTCGTCGCGGGGATTGCCCTGGCAGTTCTTGCCGTAAAAAGCCGCAGCTAGTCGAACAAAACCGCTTCTGTTTGACGGTCGAGAAGTTAGCGGATGGCGGATTCGGCTTGATCGAAAGCGTGATAGGAGGAACGAACCAGCGGACCGGCTTCGACGTGCTTGAAGCCCATTTGCTCGCCTAAGAATTTATATTCCGAAAATTCATCCGGATGGACATAACGAACGATCGGGAGATGTTCGCGAGTGGGTTGCAGATATTGCCCGAGGGTGAGAATGTCCGTGCCTTGCGCGGCAAGATCCTGCATGGTGGCGAGGACTTCGTGTTTTTCTTCACCCAAACCGAGCATCAGCCCGGTTTTGGTGGGAACGTCAGGGTGAGTCTGCTTGGCGCGATGAAGAAGTTCGAGTGAGCGCTCGTAGAGAGCGCCCTTGCGCACCTGGCGGTAAAGCCGCGGCACGGTCTCCGTATTGTGATTCAGCACGTCCGGACCGACGGCGAGCACGGTGTTAAGCGCATCCCAGTTGCCGCGAAAATCCGGGATTAACACTTCGACTCTGCAGCCGGGAACGCGGCGGCGAATTTCCTGAATGGTGCGCGCGAAAATTTGCGAGCCGCCATCGGGCTGGTCATCGCGATTGACGCTGGTCACGACGGCGTACCGCAGGCCCATGCGCGCGACAGCTTCGGCGACACGCAGAGGTTCGTCTTCATCGGGAGGGCCGACCGGTTTTCCGGAGGGAACCGCGCAAAAACCACAGGCACGGGTACAGATATCACCCAGAATCATGAAAGTGGCGGTGCCGTGTTCCCAACATTCCCCCATGTTGGGGCAACGAGCGCTCTCGCAGACGGTGTGCAGGTCGAGCGTGCGCATGGTGCGCTTGAGGTCTTGATAGCGTTCGCCGCCCAAAAACTTGACGCGGAGCCAGTCCGGACGCGGGTGGGCGTCTGGCGATGGCACCGGAGGCGGCGCGGCGTTGGAGATGATGTTGAACGGAGAGGCCATGGGCGATTTGCCTATTTATGTTACTTCGTTTCGCTGCGGGTCACAAACGGGAGGCACCGGGCGCAATCGGACTTTGGCAGTTGATTCTGGCCGGCATCCGGTTCGGCCCCTCCCTGCCTGTCCCTGGCAACATGAAACCAAAGAATGCGGAAAATCCGCAAAAGTGAAGAGTCTCAAAACAAAGGGTACTCGGTGCCGGGATAAGAGTAGCAAAACAGGAAAGTTAGCTTGATTTTTCGTACTACTCATTCGCCAGGCGGTCTAATCTAAACGATAAGATACTATGCCTTAAACAGAAGGTGAAGGGAAAAATGCCGTAGTCGTCGAGCCAGGTAGGCAACCGATGACGACCGTGTCGGCCGAAGCTGGGAGCAATTCATCTCTCTTTATCGCAACGGTCCGGCGCCCGGTCGGTTTACCGAAGCCATGGTTGCAGCGCTTTGCTGAACCAGCGGCGCTAAGCTAGGTGCTTGCGGCCATAGCGAAAGCAAAGCAACCGGGGAAGAGGGTCTATGTACAGAGGCACTTTGCGATTGATAGCCGCGATGGGAATCTTTCTGGCAGCCCGAGGTGCGGCCGCGCCGGGTCAGACTGACGTGCGTGATCCGTCATACCATCATGGCTACTACTTGTTTTTGGGCGGGTCCGCCGCAGGGCTGCGAGGATTGCTATGTTCCGCTGCTACTGACCAGAAAAAGGATCGAAGACCTGAAGGAGCATGCAACACCGGAAGATTGTGTCTTGATTACGACGTTTGAGAGGGATTCCATTTGGCATTACGACGGGCTTGCACGGATTGGGCCGAGCGAAATCGACGCGGCGGAGCGAAAAGTGCGGATTTTCGATAAGACCTACAGATATCAGGAAGTTGGCGCTAGCGAGGTTCTTAGGCTCTTGCAGAACCCTCTAGGAACAATTCCAATCTCGCGGCCCTTTCTACCAGCCAAGCTCCCACCAGGACCAGAGCTTAGGCAACTGGTCTCCGACTTCAAAACCACGGAATAGGGCGGCTTAGCAAGAACAAAGAGAGAAAGCCATCTTTCGCTTAAGAACTATAGCGGCTGGCGGGAGGAACGGATGAATTCGCGCAGGACGGTGACATTGGGACCGTAGACACCGATGCGACCGGCGTCCACAGGAAGACCGAGCGCTTCGGCAAGATCGAGATCGACTCCCGCGTCGTCCAATTCAGAGAGACTGTAACCTTGCGCCGGAGCGACACGATTGAGCCCGGATGGATAGACAGGCCGAGGCGGACGATGGCGACGCCAGGGGCGGCGCGCCAATTCGTAGAATTGGCGCCAATCGCGTTTCTGCCAGGTGGTCATCGCTATAAACATTTGCGAACTGTACTCGATGGCTTGGTCCGGCCTCACCGGAAGGTCGCTCTCTTTGTTTTTACGACTCGTTCGCAACATTGGATGCCTGGCTTTCCCAAAAGGTTCCTGACGGCGCATACAGTGAATCTGGTGCCGAAGCAGGAGATTTTATGACAGTCCGCAAGCGTAACCATACTGCAGAAGCCGTAACCTTGGTGATTTTCCTGCGCCGATGTTTCAAACACGTAAATGAGAGCGAAGTTGCAGATTAGAAGTCAAAAGGAGCTGCGAGCGGATCATGGCGCGCGCCGACTTTGGCGATTCGGCATGCGCCATTTGGAGGACAGGAGGAGCTAGTTCTTCGCGTTAAGACCAGTAGGAAATGCCGGTGCGAGAGGAATCAGGCAGAGCTATCGCAAAGTAAGCATTAAGGAGGGTCGAAAGCGGCACCGGCTAGGATTCGCGCCGCGAACTGAATGAACTGGCTTACCAGCGGTTGCCGCGATCTCCACGGTCGCCGCCACCACCTCGATCACCACGATCGCCGCCGCGTCCGCCGCCGCCACCACGACCACCACC
>Ga0210406_10001248_pt1 | contig 31936 bp, 33 predicted proteins | sample IncBWC30MmetaG_FD_155454 | JGI IMG/M metagenome (GOLD analysis project Ga0210406, IMG submission 155454) | Forest soil microbial communities from Barre Woods Harvard Forest LTER site, Petersham, Massachusetts, United States - Inc-BW-C-30-M | ecosystem: Environmental > Terrestrial > Soil >... | reverse complement strand
AAATGATCTCCGGGAATTCATCCGTCTCGAGAACCTCGTCGTGCATTCTGCGTTCGATTTCCTGGCGGTCCTCGGCGCTGATGTCGCCGGTCACCGCCAGCGAGGCCGCCTGGATCACGATCCGCAGAGACGAACCCTCCGGAGTATCGGAGGCGAACTGAATCTCGCCCTGGAGGTCCGGAATTGCGATCGTCGGGCTATGGCCAAATGCCGAAAGCATACCCGTGGCAAACGCCCGGACCGTGAATGTACTCCCCTTGGCTTCAATTAAGTATCGACCCTTGGTCGCCTGCGGCGTCCCTGCTGTAGACAAACTGATGTTCCCCCTGACCTCGTTGCGGCCCAGCACGTCATCTCATGCGATCACATGGCGCGCAATTTCAAATATCGATCCAGATCCGGCAACGCGGCCTGAGCCAGATTTCCGACTCCCAACTGGCCGAGATAGCGCCGCGCGATCGGATTGGAGAGAATCAGACCTGCCCCGAAAACCACCAGAGCCACTCCACTCAGCATGAACAGCGTGTCCTTGTCGTTGAAGCCCCCGTCACCATTTTCCGTTGCCACGGCAGTCTCCTTTTGTGAAGATGTTTACAGCCCCGAACCAAGATTGGAGTCGGGCCGATCCCCGTCGAGAATTTTGTTGACGATCGATTCGATCAGTTTAACCGCGCGATCGACAGCAGCCTCGACCGCCTCACTCAGACCCATCTGCCCCTGTTCGCCTCCGAGGGTTTCCGGCTCGCAGCCGACCAGCAGCACGTTCTTTACTTCGATATTCATCGCCCGCGCCATGCGCAGCACGTTCATGGGATTCATGGCGTGAGCTTCAACCACGGCCTGCGGAGCCTCCGAATCGTCCAAGGCCTTCAGATCAGGTTCGATGACGTAGAGAGTGCCCGGAGCTTCGCCGTGCGGAGTAGAGTCCACCAGGAGGGTGGTTTCGTAACCGTCCTCGAGAGCGTAAGCCAGATCGAAACCGCGAATGCCAAAATCGGCCACGCGCACGCGTTCCGGCAGCTGCAGGTGAGCAAGGCGGCGGACAACTTCCACGCCGAACGCGTCATCGCCGAGAAAGATGTTGCCGATGCCGGCTATCAAGACGGTTGGCTTCTCCGATGAGGGCATGTGCGTGGCTTCTTCTTCCGAGAGTGGTTCAACTTCTTCCGCATCGAAAAAGAAGCGATGACCTGGTTGACGAAGCCAACCCATGTCTCTTCCTGGATCTTCATCGAGAACTACGCAGACATGGCTCTTGCCCTCGTAGTCCTGTTCAATGCATTCAACGGTTGCAATCTGGCCCGCGAGTGCGATATCCATCACATCACCGCCCTTACGGGGACTCAGACGCACGCGACTTCCGGTCCGGACCTCGATCCCTGAAATTTCCAGATGATCGACGGGAGTCTTTTGTTCGAGGAGTTGCCATTCCCACTCGTTCATTGGGTCTCCTCCTTGAGCGGGCGCAGTCCGCGGAGCACTCCATGCAGCTTCATGAACTGTTCGACCGGCATCGTCTCGGTGCGCTCCAGCATCTGGCGGGCGCGCTCATCCGACCGGCTCATCTCGCGCTTCTCGTCGTCGGTCAATGTCATGATGCGCAGCGAAAGAATCTCGTCAATCTCGGTTCCGTCAAACAGATCGCCAGCACTCTCGGGGGCAATCTGGGGATAGTCATAGAGAATGATCGGCGACGAGAGTATGGTGTCATATTGTCCCTCTTCACCGACGAGGACAGGCCAAGTTCCTACGTTCTTGCAACTCGCGGCCTGTTCGCTCATTTGCTCCGGAGCAGCGAGCAGCGAGACGAACCTGCCATCCTGCACGCCGAGAACGGTATGAGCCGAGACCAAGGCCCCGAACAACGCTTCTTCGCGATTGGTCTCGTTCGAGATTGCAAAAGGTGTAGTGTTGCGGATGCACACCCTTACTTTGAAGGCGCCATTGTCCTGCCGGGCGCCGGCAACTTCCACTTCGCCGAAAAGGGCTCTTCGCTCGCGTACAAGAATGCCGACGATCATTCCTCGTGACTCGCCACCCGACTGGCCGTTGGACTCGCGCAAGGACTCAAACTGCTTCTCCGCGGCAAAACTGAAGGCTTGCCTTATCGGACTGCGGCCGAGCGCTTCCAGGTTGCATAATGGCACAATGATTTCCCGCTCCACCGCTTCCTGCCAGGGCTGATAGACGCGGTCATTTACCGCGAGTTTGTCCACCTGACGAAATTCGGGTGTTGCGCCCGGCAACAATTCGCTTAGCGGAGTAGTCAGCTCGCCGACAGAACGTGCTATTAGCTGCAGAAATCGCACTCGAACTTCAAGCCCGGTCAGCAAGCTGCCTTCGATCAGACATTCGGTCTGCATGGTCCAGGCCTCGCTGCCCTTCTGCGCCTCGCTGTAAGACCGCGGACAGAGCACACCGAAATTCCAGCGCTGCTGATTCTTCACCGACGAGGGGCGGTAAGGATAGAGCATGTACCCCTCGTACAGGACTGCCTTTGCGATCTGCTCTACCGCCCTGAGATTCATCCCATTACCTTTTCTTCGGTCTCTTCAACCGGAATGATCCTCTCCAGCGTCTCTTCCCAGGTGGGAATTCCGTGCCGGACTTTGTATTGATACAAGCGGTCAAAGGCGTCCTTGTGCAGGCAGAGCCAGGCGCTGTTGGGATAGTAAGATTCCATCATGTCGCGCCAGATTTTTACCGGGAGCTTGAAGCGAGCTTCCTTGTCCCAGGAAATGGGCGCGACCTGCAATCCGCTTTCCGCACTCGCGTAGAAAATCGTCCCACTGAACTGCAGGCAAATCGGAATTTCTCCGTTGGCCAGGCCGTCGAAGTATTTCGTGGCAGCCACGTTGAAATCAAATGTGCAGGGCACGGGAAGATCAATCAGAGTGGTTTCCTGGAACGAAGGCACGACGAGATGGGCGTGGGTCCACAAAAGATTGCGCAGGGTTTGGCCCCAGCGGCTGGGCTCGCCAAACAGATCGAGCAACCGCTCCTGATCCTGCGGCGTATATTTGCGGCGGGTGACTTCGAGCTGGATCTGGCAGCGCAACGCGACCGTGTGAATCGTCTGTTCCGGATTGGCGTCCGTCAGGCGGAGTTTAAAGGCCAGCAGAGGCGTGGCCGCATTAGCGACAACCTCGGCTCCCTCGACTTGAAAGCTCAGGTCAGGCATGCGATGGCTCTTCCACCCCGGACACCTCTTTGACCTCGACGGGGACGTCGACGCGAACCTCGACTGATCGCGCTTTCAAACTGGTGAAAAACTCGCCCAGTTCCTGCCACACTTCCGTCCCACCCGAGAGACCTTTCCAATGCATGCGAATCAGGCCCACCAGCTTGTAGCACTCGTCGATGGGAAGCAAGTAGTACTCGACCGCGGAATATCCACGGGAATACCCCAGCCGGTTGACCAGCAACCCTTCCACATCTGATTCCATTTCGTTCAGAATCGGGTTGCGCGCCACAATGTCGTTCCACGATTCCAGCCCCAGCAGAGATTCGATCGCACCCGCGGGACTCGGATAAAGCGCGATGACCCGATTCTCAAGGCTGCTCTTGAAAAAGAAGGCCATGTTAATGGGAACCATCAAGCCGTTCCACTCGGCGTCGCTAAGATTAAAGCCTGAAACCGATCGCACCCGCGCTGGCGCGCGCTTGAACTTCACTCCTTGACCACTGAACAGAATTGCGCACGCGTCGCAAGTGCAGAGCAGCTTTCGCTGAGCCACCTCGATCAAGTGCGGATGATCGGGCCGCAGGCCCAGGCTGCACAACTCACAGCGCTCAAGCGGCCGCTCGCGGCGCGCAAACCGGCGCAGCGTCCCAAAACCATCGACTGATTCTGTAAATTGTCCCGAACTCATGATTTCAAACCTGATCATCCGCACCCTGCGGTCCCAGCGCTACCGCCGATCCTGCGCGGCATCCCACCAACTTGTCCAGAGCCACAAATCCGGAGGCGGGCTTCTCTTCAAGACCTTCAATGACCAGGGAGGTCAAATCCGGGGCGGCGTCGTACATAGCCCCCTCCAAACTAGCCTGCACGGTTTTCGCGGTTGAGCCACAGGAGTGCGAACCGGTCTCCACTCGCAAGCGGATGGCACCATCGTTCACGCCGAGCAATTCAACTTCGCAGCCCTGTTTGCGCAACTGCGGCCGCACCCGGTCCACTGCTCTCACCACGCGGCTTTCGAGGCCTTCGGGGTGGAGGCCGTAAAGAATCAGGACACTGCTGACCAGCGAGTCGCGGCCCAGCCGGTCAATGATGCTCATTCCCGGTTCGCCGGCTTCGGCGACGATGTCGAGCGCCTTCTCCAGGGCCGCGCCGTGCAAGTCCAGCAGCGACTGGACCAGGCCCTTGGTGGCCGCGCGAACCGCGGGGTCGGCAATCGATTCCATTTCCTGAACGAGCCCGCCGATCCGCTGCATGTCTTCCTGAAAATCTCTGCCGTCAGCCACAATTCTCCTGTTCAACGTTCGCTTCCAAACAACGCCCGTCAGACGCTAAACAAAATTAGAAGGGAGAGCGCAGTTTTGAGATGCCAAGTGCGTCGCTAACAGACCGTAGCTGGCGATTCCTGACAACGATCACCCTCACTCCTTCGTTACCCGTCGGACAGGTTCAGGGTTGAAGACCAAACATTGGGGAGTGATGCGTCTCCAACACTTTTCCATTTCCCAGGTACATGTGGACACCGCACGGCAAACAAGGATCAAAGCTTCGTACCGCGCGCATGATATCAATTCCCTTGAACTTCTCCGGCCCGTTTTCTTCGAAGATCGGCGTGTTTTGCACCGCGTCCTCATACGGACCTGGAGTGCCGTAAATGTCGCGCGGATTGGCGTTCCAGGGAGTCGGAGGATAGGGATGGTAGTTCGCGATCTTGCCATCTTTGATCACCACATGGTGCGAGAGCACGCCACGAACCGCTTCGTGGAAGCCGCAGCCGATGGCTTCCTCGGGCACCTTGAACTCCGTCCAGGTTTTGGTGTGACCGGCGTGCAACTCCGCCAGCGCCTTCTCCATGAAGTGCAATGCCGCGCAAGCGGCATAAACCTGGAAGTAGGTCCGGGCGCGGTCGCGTTCGATGGCATTGCTCCACTTGGGAATTTTCCATTCGAACTCGACCTCAGGCAGCGAGGTGGTCTTGGGCAGGTACATCTTCACACTGTGGCCGGTGGACTTGATGTATCCAATGTCGACCAGGCCCGCCAGCGCGGTTGCCCAGAGGCGAGCGATAGGACCGCCTCCGGTGTCCATCGCCAGATGATCGCCCGTCCGCTTGTCGAGCCAGCGCGGCGACATCACCCAGGTGTACTTGCCACCAAAGTCGCGCTTCTGGGGCCGGGGAATGGTGGTTTGGTTCCAGGGATGGTTCTTGTCCACCGGATTTCCGAGAGGATCAGTCTTGACGAAAACCTGTGAGTTCTTCCATTCGTCGTAATAAGAGCTGCCGAGCAGAATGCGGATGTTCAGGTTGATGTCCACCAGATCCGTGGTCACCAGCTTCCCGTCGATCACGATACCCGGAGTAACGAACATGGAGCGGCCCCAGTTCGTCATATTCTTATACGTGTAATCGCAATGATCGGGATCGTTGAACGATCCCCAGCAGGCTAGCAGGACGCGCCGGCGGCCAACTTCCTCGTAGCCGGGTAACGCGTCATAGAAGAAGTTGAACAGGTCATCGTGCAGCGGCACGACCTTCTTCATGAACTCGACGTACTTCATCAAGCGGACCAGGTAGTCGGTAAAGAGCTGGATGGTGGGCACAGTTCCGACGCCGCCAGGGTACAGAGTGGAAGGATGAACGTGACGGCCTTCCATCAGGCAGAACATCTCCCGCGTCATGCGACTCATGACCAGTGCTTCGCGATAGAAAGATCCGGTAAACGGGTTGAGCGCGGTCATGATGTCAGCGATGGTGCGGAAGCCATGCAGATTAGAATGCGGCGCCGGCGTCGATTGAGCTTTGGCCCAGACCTTGGGATTGGTCTCCTTGACCATCTGCTCGCAGAAATCCACGCCAACCAGATTGTCCTGGAAGATATTGTGGTCGAACATGTACTCGGCGGCTTCGCCGAGATTGACGATCCATTCAGCAATCGGAGGCGGCTTTACACCGAACGCCATGTTCTGCGCGTAGGTGGCGCAGGTGGCGTGGTTGTCGCCGCAAATGCCGCAGATGCGGCTGGTGATGAAGTGAGCGTCGCGCGGGTCCTTGCCCTTCATGAAGATGCTGTACCCGCGAAAGATGGACGAGGTGCTGTGGCACTCGACCACGTGGCGTTTCTCAAAGTCGATCTTGGTAAAGATGCCCAGGCTGCCCACGATGCGAGTGATCGGGTCCCAGTTCATTTCCACCAGATTTCCCTTTTTGCTGGGAATGTCCTTGGTCGGTGCGGTTACGGTGCTCATTCGATCGCTCCTTTACCTTCTCAATTCGTCTTTCAGTAAGATCGTGGATGGTATCCGGTGGTCAGTTCAGCGCGAGGATGACGCCATTTGGGTTCTTTGTTGACCGTGGACTGAGTCATGGAGCGCAGGGCACGAATCGCTAGGCCGTAGGCACCGACGGCCGCGCTGGAGACCTTGGCCCCCGGTGGCTCATCCATGAACGGCATGAACTTGTCGGGGAAGCCGGGCATGGTGCAGCCGATGCAAATGCCGCCCACGTTGGGGCAGCCGCCGATTCCGGCCATCCATCCGCGTTTGGGCACGTTGCAGTTCACTACCGGCCCCCAACATCCTAACTTCACGATGCACTTGGGGGAGCCGTACACTTCCGCGAAGTCACCCTGCTCGTAGTAACCAGCTCGATCACAGCCTTCATGCACTGTCTTGCCGAACAGCCAGGTGGGACGCAATTGATCGTCGAGCGGAATCATCGGCGCCAGTCCAGCCACTTGGTAGAGCAGATAGAGCACGGTTTCCATGAAGTTGTCAGGTTGTACCGGGCATCCGGGAACATTGACGATAGGCAGACCAGCTTTTGACTTCCAGTTCCAACCCAGGTAGTCAGCCAAACCCATCGCGCCTGTGGGATTGCCTTCCATGGCATGAATGCCGCCGTAGGTAGCACAGGTACCGCAAGCAACCACCGCGAGAGCTTTGGGCGCCAGACGGTCAATCCACTCGTTAGTGGTAATCGGCTGGCCGGTTTTTGGATCGGTTCCGAGTGCCGCCCAGTATCCTTCCTTCTTTATCTTTTCATTGGGGATCGAGCCTTCGACCACAAGCACAAAAGGCTCGAGCTTGCCCTGTTCCGCCATATACCAGAATTTCAGGAAATCGTCCCCGTTCTCATAGGCAAGGACGGGATTGTGCAAGTGCACCTTGGGAAGTCCGGGGATGGCTCCTAACAGAACGTCCTCGATGCTGGGTTGAGTCGCTGCGGTGATTGAAACCGAGTCTCCATCACAGCCCAGACCGGCTGTGATCCAGAGTATGTGTACCTCGGCGACGGGTGATGGTTTCTGCGTGACCCGACCGTATGGGACTGTTTCCGCTGCCATAGCTGCGTTCTCCTCTCCCACTCAACTTCTTAAGAACGGAGGTCGAATTCCCGACAACGAGAATCGCACAATGAGAGCAATCCCTTAGAGCAGTTCTCACCACGCGATCCGGGTTCCCGAATCGGACCTGTGTGCGGCCTAGAATCAAACAATCTCGGGGTAGCGTGCAAGCGGGAGCACCACTTTTTCGGTTCCGTGGTATCACTATTTTTTCTATCGGGGATTCCCTGATGACTGGGGAGTACCTGTCCGAGAAAGGTATGGGCAGGGTCAGGGATCAACGCAGAATTAGAGGCGAATACAATGCGACGCCAAAACATTTCTAGGCGGTTTTTTCATTCAAATTCCACTGAATGGCGTGTTGCATGAGCTCGCGCGCACTGCGCAGAGACAGCTTTTCCTTAATGTGGGCCTGGTAGGATTCGACGGTTTTTATGCTGAGGTGCAGTTCTTCAGCGATCTGCCGGGTTCCGTGACCCTCTCCGATCAGGCGGAACACTTCCAGTTCGCGGTCGCTGAGATCGGCAATGGATGAGTTTCGCAGAGTGCCGGAGCCGGTGATGTAGTGCTTGAGCATCTTGTTGGCGATGTGGTCGCTCACATAAATCTCACCACTCAGAATGCGGCGCACGGCGACGAGCACTTTTTCCGTGGCCTCTTGTTTCATGATGTAGCCGTTGGCGCCGGCACGGAGGGAGCGTTCCGCGTAGATCGACTCTTCATGCATCGAAAGGATCAACACCGGCAGAGTGGGATGAGTGGTACGAATGTTCTTCAACAGATCGAGGCCATCAGGACCATTCAGCGAAATGTCCACGATGAGAACATCGGGCCGAGCCGAGGCCAGCACATACATCGCGCCCATCGCTTCTTCGGCTTCGCCGCAAACCACCAGATCGGGTTCCCGGTTGATCAGCAGCGCCAGACCCTGGCGCACGATGGGATGGTCGTCGACCACGAGGATTCTTTTCTTAGTGGCGGCCTGATTTTGAGAGGCCTGGTTCTGCGACTTGTAAGTCACGCTCATGTTTCATTTCATCCCTTCGTCCCGGCCCGGAGGTAAAATCGGAAACAAACAGGTCACCACAGTTCCACCGGTTGGGACGCGCTGCACTTCGAGAGAACCTCCGACCATCCTGGCTCGGTAGTTCATCAGGTGAAGCCCCATTCCTTTATTTCCGGGAACAATGCTACCGATGCCGTAGCCGTCATCCTGGATTGTAAGTGCTCCCTGTTGCTGGTCGGCGGCCAGCCGAATGAAGATCTGGCGGGCGTGACCGTGCTTGATCGCGTTGTTTACGGCCTCTCGGGCAATATAGTACAGATGCGTGGCCACCGTGTCGTCATGGATTAATACTGGAGTAAAACACTGGAACCGGCAGCTGACCGTGAATAAATCTTCCACTTCGCCCGCCCATTGCTGCAGGGCTGACATCAACCCCTGCGCGTCCGACACCACCGGAAGCAATCCGCGCGCCAATTCGCGTGTCTTGTTGATGGCTTCATTGACCAGGTTCACGATCTTGGCGGCGTCACTGGCCTCGGGCACGCCTCTTTCCATCAGTTTTTGTTCCTGCACCTTGCTCATGAATGCGATGCCAGTCAGATGCTGGCCCAAGCCATCGTGCAGATCTTGTCCAATGCGGCGTTGCTCCCGGGCGCTGATCTCCAGAATTGTTTTCTCCAAATGTTTGCGCTCGGTGATGTCGATCCCGGTGGCGATAATGTAGGTAGGCGTCCCGTCGTTGCCCGGAAGCACCGTGCTTGACCATGCGATCAGGCGGCGAGCGCCGTCCCGCCTCATCAGGTAGGCCTCATAGTCGCTGGGCAACTGGTCCGAACAGAGTTGCTGAAAGACTGACTTGAAACGTTCCACCTCTTCCGGAACCATGAACAAGTCCCAGATCTTTTGGTCGGCAACCTCAGCGAACGAATATCCACTGGTTCGTTCACAAGCCCGGTTGAAGCGGATGATCCTGCCTTCCGAATCCAGCACCACCACCAAAGCGCCCACGGTGTGGAGGATGGCGGAGACCACATTCCGTTCTTCTTGCAACGCTTCTTCGGTCCGCTTCAGATCGGTGATATCAAAGCCCACGCCGTGAATGAAACAGGGCTCGCCGTCCTCTTTGCGGATCATCTTGGCTTCGCAATGAAACCAGATGACGCGTCCATCGCGTGCAACCACACGATATGCCGAACGCAACGGATTGCCTGTCAGAAACATCTCAGCCGCTTCGCTGCTCCACCGCTGCTTATCGTCTGGATGGATGTGGCTGTACCAGCGGACCGGATCTTCCAGCCATTCTTCCTGAGAAAAACCCAGCGCGGCTTCAATCTGAGGGCTGACGTAGGCCTCGCCGATCCCACGATCTAGATAGGCCATGAACACTACCGCCGGGATCTGCTCGACCAGCGCTCGATATCTGGCTTCGAGATTGGGGAGCTGTGCATCGTCGTCTTTGGACCATCCCTGGTCTGGCCGTTCTGGTGGATACACGACACGTCTCGCAACTGCGGGATTGTGGTGCCGGCTGAAGACTCCGGCGAGGCCCTGGAGGATCTCCTCAGCTTGGGCGGGATTCAGATCCGGCTCGACAACCGCAGAAGTATGATCGTCAGAAGGACGACCGTCGGGCGTGCCGTTGGGATTATTCGGCCACGAAAACGAAACCATCCTCACTCCTCAAGCGACTGCGACATCACAACCACATGCAAGCCCGAATCGACCTTATGCCTTTGTACTCTTTTGCGTCGTGCCCAGCGTCGGCTTGCGCCAGCTGGGCTCTTTGTTCAGCGACGACTGCGTGAAGCGGCGCAAGGCGTGAATAGCGCGTCCATAAGTTTGAACCGCAGCCGACGACAAAAGAGAACCCGGCGGCTGATTCATAAACGGCATGAACTTGTCGGGAAAACCCGGCATGGTACACCCGATGCAGATGCCTCCGACATTCGGGCACCCGCCAATCCCGCCCATCCATCCACGCTTTCCGACATTGCACTGAACCACCGGCCCCCAACATCCCAGCTTCACAATGCAGAGCGGAGATCCGTATTCTTCGGCAAACTGCGCCTGCTCGTAGAAGCCGCCGCGGTCACAACCTTCGTGCACCGTGTTGCCAAAAAGCCAGGTTGGCCGTAACGCCTCATCGAGCGGAATCATGGGCGCGCGGCCGGATGCCATGTAGAGCAAATACAAGAGCGTTTCCATGAAATTATCGGGCTGCACCGGGCATCCGGGCACGCACACAATGGGAATCTGCGCTTTCGACCTCCACTTCCAGCCCAGATAGTCAGGAAGTCCCATACATCCCGTGGGATTGCCTTCCATGGCGTGAATGCCGCCGTAGGTGGCACAGGTTCCTGCTGCCAACACCGCCCATGCTTGGGGAGCGAGACGATCGATCCATTCACACGTGGTAATCGGCTGACCGGTCTTCGGGTCGGTGCCCAGGGAAGCCCAATAGCCTTCTTCTTTATTGTGTTCGTTCGGGATGGACCCTTCGACCACCAAAATGAAATTTTCCATCTTCCCATCAGCCGCTTGATGAAAGGCCTTCATGAAGTCGTAGCCGTTGGCCAGGGCAAGGAAGGGATTGTGCAGGGTCACTTTTGGAGTCCAGGGAATTTGCCCGAGAAGGATATCTTCAATACTGGGCTGGGTGGCGGCCGTCATGGCGATGGTGTCCCCGTCACATCCAAGGCCGGCAGTAATCCAGAGAACATCGAGTTCGGGGATGGAACTCTGACTCGCCCGGCGAATCCCGGCCTCCACCATTTCTATTTCTCCTTGGAGCACGCCAGAGACTCCGTTCCGATTCTTTCCTCCCAAATCGAGACGGCAAGAATTCTGGACCGAAGGTTGATAGAGCACCCCACGTTAGAGTCGCCAGAGTCGCCCTGCTAACCTGGCATATTTTAGCGGATTCTCTCTCGTTCTCGCTCTACCGAAGTCGGCAAACAGCGTGGAGGCGATAAGAACACCTGATCCTTGATCGGCCAGAACCAAGGCAGAGCATGCATTTCTTCGGCTTGGTGTTTTTTGGGCTGCTCTTTCTCCGAGAAAGACATCCAAGCGTAAGATTATTGCCAGGAGACCTTGTGAAAACATTGTTAAGAATCACGAGTGGCATTGGGATAGCAACGTTGCTTTTCGCGGGATATGTGTTTCTCAAAACAATTCCAGACCTGGGCCGCTACGTTAGGATCAGCAGGATGTGAGACAGGAGTCGAGTCCTCCGACTGGTCGCCACGAGTCCTCGGAGAGCATCGGAGGCTTGAAAGACACAAGTCATGTTAAGAAACACGTCGCCGGTTACTTATCTGCACCGTCGGCAGATCAGACTCCTGCCCCCAGACACCGCGTCGCGAAGGTCGCTCGAAACTTGTGTAGCCAGAAATTCTTTGGATCAAGCTGCGCGCGTTCGGCCACGGCTTTCGGATTGTCGAGGAAGTTGAGCTTCGGGTTGCATCCTGAGGCGGGGAATAACAGATTACAGTTCGATTCGCTTTCGCCTTCCATGCCTTTAGGCTCTTCACGAGCCTCGGAGGAATCGGGATTTCGCGTTCCTTGTACGCCTTCGGCGTCCTTCCCCTGTCCGGTTTGTGGGTAACGCGAACGATTGATCCGGCGAGATTCAAGCGAGGTGACGAGAGATGGGAGTTCAACCGTGAAGGCGATCCACCCTGCGCGACAACCATCGACGCCTGCCACGAACATCGGATCGCCTCAAACTCTCACGGCGCGAAGCGGATTACTGTCGTTGCCGCGCTCCACCAGAGTCGCTAAACGTGCTTCAGTTGTTCTTCCGTCAGTCCGAAATAGTGGCCCAGTTCGTGGATGACCGTCAGGCGGATTTGTTCGCGGACTTCTGCCTCGCTGGAGCAGACTGCCTCAATATTCTTCTGATAGAGGACGATATGATCGGGTCCGCTCGGCAAGTCGAATACGCTTTTCTTCGTGGTAGGCACGCCATGAAAAATGCCGAGAAGCAGTCGCCTTTGCTTTCCCGGCTGCGATGAGGGCTGGTGCGGGGGCAAATCCTCCACGAGAACAGCAACATTCTGAACCCGACTGAGAAATTCCTCTGGTAGCGTGTCGAGAGTTTCTTCGACTACCTTGATGAAATGTTCTCGCTTCATCGTTCACCGCTGAATAGGGGCGCGCCCTCTCCGAGTAGCCTTCGTCTCCATCGTCGTCATCTTCCTCGTCATCTTCCTCGTCATCTTCGTCGTCATCTTCCTCGTCATCTTCCTCGTCATCTTCTTCTTTGCGGTCGTCTTCCTCTTCTTCGTCTTCGGGCTCTTCCCTCAGTAGAATATCAGCGGGTAGTGAGCGATCAGAGGACTCTGAGTCGGAGCACTCTGGATGTAATCTCCTCATGTCCAAATGGTACGCCTCTACACTCGTGGCAACCACAGAGTGCATTCTGATTGTTTGAAAAGGGAGCACGTTCCCTCGAATTTCAGTAAACCCCGTCGTTCTTCTCGGCATCGTAGTTTCGTTTGGAAGCTGCGCCCCGTCTATCAGGGTGATGTGTTCCGTGACCCCCGCAGCCCCGAAATCCGTATTGATCGTGGATGACAGTGCATATATCCGTCAGGCCCTCTGCGAATTGTTCAAACGAGAGGCGGACTTTGAAGTGTGCGGAGAAGCAGAGAACGGAAAAGACGCAATTAAGAAGGCTCAAGAGTTGCGCCCCGACTTAATCGTGCTGGACCTTTCCATGCCTGTGATGAACGGCTTTGACGCGGCACGTATTCTCAAACGATTGATGCCTGCGGTACCGCTGATCATGTACAGCGGATTCGGTGATACGGTCGCGGAGAGACAAGCACGGTTAATTGGAATTTCGGAAGTGGTCTCAAAAACTGAGCACGCATCTGTGCTGATTCACAAAGCCCGAGGTCTTCTCTACTCCCCTGCCGCTTGATCCGCAGGACTGAGCAACGCAGTTTCTCTAGCTCACGGGGCTTGTCCCGTGGATATCACGAGCACTGCAGAACAGGCAGACCACCTGTATGCGCAAGCACTTAATCAAGCCGTGTTCGGAGGATGCTCCCGGTTCCGACCATAGTTGGCTGGACCTCGATCGTATAGCCGTGGTTGAGGTCACATCGGAAGATAAATCCTCCCTGCAATAGCGCTCAGCCGCCCGCTGAGGATGAAAGTTCTTTTCACATCCCTTCAGCAAACACTTCCGCCTTCGCGGTCGGCGGACTTGGCCCGGACCTGTGGCCTCTTGATTTTGCGAATGGTTTGTAGGACGTTCACATAGGCCCATGGGAGGTAGAAGCTCCCAGAAGCTCATGCCTCGGAGGGGAACCTTTATTCCTCTGCGGGGCGCAGCTGTTGGTTCGCCGACCCTGGATGCGGGAACTCATAATGCACGCCTGCTGCCGGAACCCCACATTCGACAAGTTCTTTGGAGAGGGAAACACGACACGCGTCAAGGACAGTACGCACCGCTTCCACGATCTACAGAACCGGCAGCTAGGACAACTCCGCCTTTTCTGAACCAGAAGCGGTCGACTCTTGTTCGAGAAGAATTTCAATTCGGTTGGTCGTCCATACAGCGACTCCAGTGCCAAAGAAGTCCTGGTCCTCGGTCCAGAGGCCACAACCCAAACCTAGGGCTGTCGCGAGGATGGGCCAATCTGCTTCGTCGCGCCCCCGCAACCGTTGCCGGGCTTGTCGTTCAAAGCTGCGATAGAAGTCCGCTTCGACAGCTTCGACGATCGCGCGCAGCTCGGATAGCGACGCTAGGACGTCGTCGCGAGGGATCCCTTTCTTTTCAAGCAGCATCGGCAGGTATTTGGAAGCCTCCTCAAACGCAGCCTCGGGAGCGAGGAACCGGACACCGCGAACGGCGTAGCGTTCCAGCAGCTCGCGGACGCGCCGACCCAGCACGGCACGAATCAAGATGTTGGCGTCGAGGACTAACATGTTCAGAGGGCAGAGCCCTTCCTTCGTTGTTTGCGAAGCTGTTTGAATTCTTCGACGACCTCCTCTTCTTCGACGCCGGCGCCGGCGAGCAGACCTTCAAGTCTGGAGGCCGCGGTGCGCAAGGCATGAAGATCGGATTCCAGAACTGGTTTACGTTTGGTGGGAATGTAAAAGCCGATGGTCTCGCCATGCCAGGTTACGGCGACGGGATCTTGGCCCTGCAACAGCGTCGTCATGCGCTGACGAAATTCCCTTACTCCTACTTTGGTCGTGGGCATAATATGTGCTCTCGTGTGCTTCATGTGTACACATTATAGCACACCAGCGGGGGGCCGTTTCAGATGTTGGGGTTCTCTCATGGGCCGATACGTGTGTGTGACCAGTTCATCCCTGATCTGCCGAAAGAAACATTCCTCTCCGCTTTCTCCGATGGCCTCGAACGTGACCCCGTCAATGCCCGGTGCCGCTTTGTTGCTTTTCGCCATCCGGTAGGCTTCGTGGAGTGTTTCCATCTTGCAAACATGGATGTACGGCCCCCAGAAACGCCAGGAGGTTCAGCCTTCGCCTTGAGGTATAGACTCCCAATCACGAGCGTTGCATTGTCGCCCGTCCTTCCCTCCACCAGTTGTTCCTAGAGGACGGCCTACCGAAAATAATCCACCGCGGAGAAGCCAAGATGGCAGAGGAGTCTGGATAGTTTACGAAACCAGGCGTCACTCATCGTTCACTTCACCCCTCCGAAAATCTCGTTGACTTTGTCACGCACCTGTTGACTCCGAGAAGGCTTCAGGTAGCGCATTGTGCTCTGCATGTCCGAGTGTCCAAGCCACTGCTGCACGGTACGAAGATCAACGCCCGCCCAGAGGCACCGAGTCGCGAACGTCGCCCTGAACTTGCGGAGCCAAAACTCTTCAGGGTTCTGTTCCGCACGCTGGGCGACGGCCTTCAGATCATCGAGGAAGTTCATCTTTACCTTGCATCCCGAAGTGGGAAACACTAAATTGCACGTCTTCTCTGCCTTCGCCTTCCACGCCTTCAGACTGGTGGCTAACGTTGCCGGGATCGGAATTTCTCGTTCTTTGTACGCCTTTGGCGTCCAGCCTCGCTCTGGTTTGTGACTGACGCGAACGATCGAAGCTTTGAAATTTATGTCAGTCCAGTAGGTGTACATCACCTCCTGTTCGCGTTCGCCAGTCATCAGAAAAAACTCATACCAGAGCCGCTCTTCCGCATCACAAGCGGCGAAAAGTGTGCCCACTGTTCGTCTTCGTAGATCTCCGGCTCCTCTTCCCACGTAGCGCGGCAGTCGTTCTTCTGAGCCATTCCACGGATACCCTGTGTTTTCAGGAAGGACATGACGTTTGAGAACCTGTTCCAGCAGGTGCGCGGCGCCTGTTCCTTCTCATCGCGTAGGAACGCGCAAAACTTTAGCAGGTCCCGTCGCTCGATGTCCTCCAGGTGGAGCTTGTGGCAGGACTCCAGGAAGTAGCTCAAGGCCGTGCGGTATGCGGCCAGCGTCTTCGGCTTCTTGGTGAGCTTGGTTTCGTCAAGAACTCAGCCACGGCTGCGGCTACTGACCGGTGCCCGTTCTGACCATTCTCAGGCACGACAACGACGCCATGGTTCACCGCGTTCAACTCGGCTGCCTTGCGCTGTCGTCGGGCACTGGCGTCGGCTGGGTCTTTACCGACCGAAAGGCGCACGCGCTTCGAGCCCTCGCGCCACTCCAGGTAGTACGCGCCCTCCTTGTGGCATTCCTGTTTGCCGTCCACGACAGCTAGGTCCGCCTTGATGCGGCCATTCGCGGAAAAGACAAGGCGGCAATACCGCCGTCCATACGGTGTTTGGACTCTTTTGGTGAGATTAACTTCACGATTCATCGGTGACTCCTTCACTGATCATGTGTATCAGCATAGGTGTCACCGGCTTGCAAGTACCAGATAACAAAAGAACTGGCGGAGAGAGAGGGATTCGAACCCCCGATACCCGTAAAGGTATACACGCTTTCGAGGCGCGCGCCTTCAGCCACTCGGCCATCTCTCCGCACCGCTAATTTCATTTCATTTTATCAGGGAAGCTGTGGTAGCCACCCTGTAAGCCTAGGGTCGACTTTTCAGCTCTTGCGTCAGTTCGTCCAACCATCGTCCCCGCCGTACGCTGCGATGTTCTCGAATGGATGGCTGTCCACTCCCGCGGGTCCGCCATTGGCTTTGCAGCGTTCGTAGGCAAAGACAAAATGCATGAAGGAAAATGTTTACAGATAATTGCGGCCGCTATATAGTCCGCCCTACTGCCCAACTGGTGAGAACCGGAGAACTTCCCATGCCAAACACTAAGCCTGTCAAAACAGCAGGACTGCTGGCGGTTGCTGGCGCCGTTGCGTTCGCGTCCTGATGACTAGTTCGAGGACTGTCCGAGCCAGCCAAGATGAAACCGGTGATCAGAACGAGGAATCCCTGATTCAACGTGGTTTCGATATAGCCCCCGTACCATTGAACATGGAACATAAGAACCGGGCGCTCGTGGGATTGGGCAGCTACATCGTCAATGCGGTGGGCGACTGCAACGGTTGCCACTCGGCGGGTCCGACTACTGAATTCGCCACAGGTGGTAACCCCTATTTCCGCTCCCCGATTTTTGCTGGGACAAAAGTGACGAACACAGCAACCTATCTTGCCGGAGGGCGGGATTTCGGTCCGGTCGGCTCCGTTCCCCACCTTTATTCGCGGAACTTGACGCCGGACAACACTGGACTGCCTGAAGGCGGCGCAGATACGAGCAGTTCGTCGAGATCATGAGGCACGGCACCGACCTCGACCACATCCATCCGAATTGCACTGCGCCCGATACGCCTGCCAACTGCTTCCTGCCGCCGCTCAACGTCGATCTTCTGCAGGTGATGCGCTGGCCGTCCTTTCAGAACATGACCGATCACCAGTTGCAGGCAATCTACGAGTACTTGAGCGCGATCCCCTGCAACCCGGGTCCGGTGATTGCAGGTGCGCCGTATTTGCAGAACACTTGCGAATAATGAAGTCTTGGCGCGTTCATTACGATTGCGGGGCATGTCAGGCTAGCGAGTACAGCGAACAGTAAACAGTCGAGGGCGAAAACTTCAGAAGCCTTGTGCACCGCTAGGCTCACCGTAGTGAGCAGTTCTCCAGAATCGTCTCTCAATTTCAAGCCCTTCACATTCTTCGTCTCTTAAGCGTACATGCGACTTCCCTGCGGTGTTGAAAAAGGGAACCTCCGTGGAGCCACTGTTCGTCGTCTAACCGGCAGAGTGGCCACGTCTTTATCGCGCGACAAACGCGAGGCGTATTGGGCAACAGCCCGACCTGATGAAACAGCGCGAAATTGCGGAATATTCGTGCGCCCGGGAAATCCAGTACGAAGGTGAAGAGTGCCATAGCCGCCATTCTAGCCCGATGACTGTTGTTACCCTTACAGGTTTTGACCGCTGGCCGATGAGCGCTATATTTTCGCCAATGGAAAGATTTGTTTCAGGCTCGCCGACGATGTGGCCGAGTGCGCCAAGTTTTCACGTTGCTTAATACGCTTTTGCGATTACGGCTCGACGTTCAACCGGCTCGCCCGTAACGATGCACTTGCCTGGGCCGTCATATTCATCCACCAGGGGAATACAGCGGATCGTGGCTTTGAACGCCTTTACACGCTGATCGCAGCGCGGATCATCTTTCACGTGCGCCATCACGAACTTGCCGCCCCCCTTTTCGGCCGTGACGTCGTTGAGGATTGACTCCACTTCGCCGATCGAGTTGGCCAGGACCGTATGCGCCTTCATGCGTTGCTTTGCTGCACGAAACAGACTGTTTTGCATTTCACCCAGAAGCTCGTGCAGCTTTTCGGCAACAGCGGTTACCGGTACCGAGTGCCTGTCGCCGGTAGCTCTTGGCTTCAGGACGACACTGCCTGATGCAAGATCCCGTGGTCCGATTTCAAGTACAAGCGGAACACCACGGCGCTCCCAGTAGAAAAACTTAGCGCCAGGAGTCTGGCCTTCGCGGTCGTCCACCTTCGCCCCAACCTCGTTTGCAATACGATGCGCAGTTTCGAGTACGGGAGCTCTCTCGCTGTCCTTGCGATAGATTGGAATGATCACGGCTTTAATGGGCGCAAGTTTCGGTGGCAGCACCAGACCCTTGTCATCGGAGTGGCTCATGATCAGCCCGCCGATTAGGCGCGTGCTGGCACCCCAACTGGTTTGCCACACATAATCGAGCTGGCCTGCCCGGTTCTGGAACTGGATACCAAACGCTTTGCCAAAATTTTGGCCGAGGTCATGGCTGGTACCGGCCTGCAGCGCGAAACCGTTCTGCATCATGGCTTCGATGGAATAGCTTTGCAGCGCTCCAGCGAACTTCTCCGCTTGGGTTTTCACGCCCTTAATCACGGGCATAGCCATTACGTCCTCGGCCACTTCTGCGTACACGTCCAGCATCCGCCGCACTTCTTCCACGGCCTCGTCGTGATTGGAGTGTGCGGTATGGCCTTCTTGCCATAGAAATTCCGTTGTTCGCAGAAACATGCGCGTGCGCAGCTCCCATCGAATGACATTGGCCCATTGATTCACCATGAACGGTAAATCGCGCCAGCTTTTAATCCATTTGGCAAAGAAGTGGCCGATGATCGTCTCCGACGTTGGCCGAATCACATAGCACTCGTCCAGTTGCTTGCCACCGGCCATGGTCACTACCGCCAATTCCGGCGAAAAACCTTCGACATGTTCCGCCTCCTTGTGGAGAAAGTTCTCAGGAATCAGCAGAGGAAAATACATGTTCTGGTGGCCGGTCGCTTTGAAGCGGTTATCGAGTTCGTGCTGCAACAGCTCCCAGACCGCATAGCCGTTGGCTTTGATGACCATGCAGCCTTTTACGATTTCCGCGGGCTCGGCCATATCGCCTTGCAGAACAACGTCTTGATACCAGGTCGCAAAGTCCTGATTGCGTGCGGTGATGGGAGATTCGGCCATTGATGAAAAATACCTTCTGTATGGCAATGAACAGCAGTTTCGGCAAATATTGAGATTAGCAGACACTGGAAGGGCGAGGAGTCTCTGTGGATGCCGCCGAAGCTACGGTTGGTTGACTGGCAAAGCGGAAGTCGCCGTTGAAACCATAGCCCTCAATGTCGTTGCCGCTGATTGCAGAACGGAGTTGCCGCCCGTCTAGCGATTCACGCGCCAACCCCGTTTTGCAAGCGTTTCAACTTGCTTGATATGATCCGCACACGGTATGGGTTGGGCACACAACCTGTTCAATACCAGAATCAGAAAAGAGGCTTTCAAGTGAAAAATCTCTTATCTCGATACACCGTCGCGAGCGAACTGTTGATTGGCCTGACGCTCGTGGCATCGGCTTTCGCACAGAACGGCACGATCTTTGGCCCCAACGTGTACGTTTTTAGTCCTGGATCGGACGCAGCAACGCAGAATGTACTCAACTCGAGTGCGGTGAGCGGTATTTCGCAGTTCGGCACCGGACACGTTGCGATTTTCTTTATGCCGGGCACATACAATCTCCAAGCCGGGATTGGCTACAACGAGGCCGTTTATGGCCTTGGGATGAATCCCACTTCTGTCGTCATCAACGGTTACATCACGCCAAACTACGGCCCCACAGTTTCCAAGAACATGACCACAACGTTTTGGCGCTCGATGTCGAACCTCACGTTCAATCCCGGCCATAACAAATCGCAGAACAACCCCCCGAATACGCTGCAATGGGGCGTTTCCCAAGGCACATCCCTGCGGCGGCTACAGGTGAACGGCAACCTGCAACTGGACGGTTCAGAACTACGTACCGGTATCTGCGGATGGGCCAGCGGCGGATTCGTTGCCGACATCGTCGTCACTGGCTATATGGATCCCTGCGTTCAGCAACAGTGGTACACGCGCAACAGCAACATTGGCAGTTGGGATGATGTGCTAAACGTGTGGAAACTAGGCCACATCGATAACATGGTGTTTTCCGGCGTCATCGGAGCGCCACCGCAGACTTTTGCCACCAGCGATCCGCGTACGGTCCCGGACAACACGGTGCTGGGCACAACTCCGCAATCTCGCGAAAAGCCATTCATCTATGTCGATAGCAGCAGCAATTACTGGGTCTTCGTACCTACATTGCAAACAAATTCGTCGGGCGCAACCTGGTCCGGAGGCGGCCTTGGCGTCGGCTATTCTCTGCCCATCAGCGACTTCTTCATCGCCACCCCGTCCAGCACCCTGGCACAGATTAATACCGCGCTGGCATCCGGCCAGGACCTCATCCTGACGCCCGGGCAATATGCCTACTCCGGCTCCATCAATGTCACCAATGCCAACACGATCGTGATCGGCCTGGGATATGCTGACCTTCTGCCGCAGACGGGGACACCCGCCATCACCATTGCCGATGTCGACGGAGTCAGCGTTTCAGGACTGCTGATTGATGCCGGCACGGTCAACTCTGTTGTACAACTGCAGGTAGGCGTTCCGGGAGCCACCCGGGTCAGTCACAGTGCCAACCCGACAGTGCTCTCTGACATCTTTATTCGGGTTGGCGGATACGTTGCGGGAACCGCCACCACCAGCCTTGAAGTAGACAGCGACAATGTCATCCTTGACAACATGTGGCTATGGCGCGCGGACCATGGAACCGGCGTCGGCTGGACCAAAAACACGGCTGCCCATGGATTGGTTGTGAATGGAGACTACGTCCTCGCCACCGGCCTGGCCGTCGAGCACTATCAGCAGAACCAGGTGGTGTGGAACGGCAACTACGGCGAAAACATCTTCTTCCAGGATGAACCGCCCTATGACGTTCCGAGCCAGAGCGCGTGGATGAATGGAACCGCCAGAGGCTTTTCGCCTTATTCGGTCTCGCCTTCGGTGACGAATCACCAGGCTTATGGCCTGGGCGTTTACTCCAACTTCTCTGCGACGAATATTATTCTGGATAGCGCGATTACGGTCCCTGTGACGTCCGGAGTCACGGTGACGGATGCACTGACCTATAACCTGGGCACGACGGCAAAATCCGGAATCGAGCATGTGGTCAATGACCAAGGCGCCTCGGTCATTACCGGCGGCAATTCGACCGCCTATCTGCCATTCTATTGAGGCAAGGCGGGCACACAGACTCTGACGCTGATCGAGCAGGTAGTTACGTAGCGGATACGGATTTTTCTGATCTCGCGGAGCGAAAAACCCTCGCCGTGATTGCCGTCGAAGGGCACGTGCAGCGCATCTCGCTCTCCCCCAGCGGAGGAGGTGCTGGTACGACCGGATGGTGGCGCCGCTTACGTCTCGTGCTCCGCCAGCCACCAGATCGCCGCGATCCAGATCAGCGACTGGGGCGTAAAGCTGATCGAAGCTCGGCGCGGAGCAGACGGTCTGGCATGGGCGAAGTCATTTTTTACCGGCGGTCATAAATTGGATCGCCAAAGTTGAATGGCAAAAAGTTGCGAACTGAAGCAAGCCGTCTGAAATCAGCCAAGGACTCAACGCAAGAATAGATCCCCCGGGTTGACTCGCTACTGATTTTCCTTTTGCCCGGCCGCAAACACCGTCCAAGGCCCTGCCTTCATATCCCGCAGTAACGGCTTCTGCCAGGCGAATTCCGGATGATGCTCCAGAAAATCGGCCGCCAGAAAATCCGCGCCGCAGGGATGCCCTGCCCTCGCCACGAAGCTCATCTTCGCGGTCATGGCGCTGTCCGTCGCTTTGCCCTGCACCGCGCCGCCCGGATTGTAGGCCTCCCATCCCCACTCCTTCACGCCCCGGGACGATGCGTCCACATGCCCGCACAGCGCTCGCTCATTGGCCTGCTCTTTTTTCTCGAAGCTGTCGAAGTGGTCGGACAGAAACTGTTCCGCCATCGTAACGTCAATCTTGCCTTTGGCCTGCTTCATCACTTCCTCCCAGCGCGCATGCCGCGCATTGGGCGACGACGAAGCATCGTTGGCATCGAATGTTGTCTCCTTTCGAAGCACTTTCGGATCGCGCGCGAAATTCGAGCTCACGAAGTATCCGTCCTGGGTGCGCCACAGCGGCGTGTTTTTCAGTCCCAGCTCCAGATACGCGATCTCCCCCGTCTTCCGGTCGCCAATGAGCCAGTCGTTTGCGTAGCCGCCGTTGTTGCCTTCTTTGATAATCCGCACATAGTCGTCAATGCTGTTGGCGTACTGCAGCGCCTTGCGCGAACGCATGAATTCCGGCTTGCCATTCGGATCCCACCCCTCAAACTGCGTGATCGTGGTTTCCGTAATCATCATGCCGGAGGAGTTCACGCCAAAATCGTCGTCGCTGGTAATCACTCCCGGAAAACCGTCCATCAGAATCCGATTCCCATGCTCCGGCTGAATGTCGAAGATCACCACCCAGCGCTCGCCCGCCAGATAGCTCGTCCAATTGTTGTGCGCGATCACAATCTGATGATCTTTGGTCATGCGGCCGGTGGCAATGAACGCGCTGCAATTGCCGGGAGCCGCCAGCTTCGGAGCCTTCGCCGACTTTTGCTGCTTGTTAAGCCAGGGCACGTAGTAGTCGGGCACTTCTTCAAACGCATTGAGCGCCACAATGTCGTACACGTCGAGATCGACTCCGTGCGCCTTCACTCCATCCGCAATGCCTTGCAGTTCCTGCTGATATTCGGCGTCGATGCGGGGCCAAAGCATCTGCCGAGCCGTGCTGCGGAAGAATTCCCAATCCCGCTGCGTCTGATGCACGTCAAACATCTTGATCGCTTCAAACGCATCGGAAATTTCTGGGGCGAGCAGATAGCCGTGTTGAAATCCGACATCCGACGGCGAACCTTCGAGGTGAACGTAGGTCCAGCCGCCCTGCTGAAAGCGATAAGCCTTCTGCAGCCTCGAGTCAGACTGGCCAGAAGCGGCGTTCGCCACGCCTGTCAAAGCCAATAGAAAGCCGAGCACGCATTCCTTGCGTACAAGCATTTTGAACATGAGTTCCTTTCAAGATTTCGTCCGTCGGGTCGAAGCAACATTCTAGCCTGTCTCGGCCCTCGCCGAGTTCACACGCTTTACACGGCCCTAGAAGGGCCGCTCTTCCGACGGCAAAGCACGCGTTTGTGAGCTCTTTCCGCAACCTCTCAAGCCGTGTCCCTTGCCAATAACATTTTATGACGCAGCAGCTAGATTTCTGTCCGCTGCTCCGGATGTCGGCTCAGATACCAGCATGGCAGCCATCCCTCGTGCGGAAACACAGCGTGGACGCACGTCTGCGCCTGTGGCGGATCGAAACTGAACTTTGTCTTTCCGTTCTTCTGCAGCACGGCATAGTAGTGATTCACCGTCACCGAGCCGTAAACATTGCCAGTGCTCGCCGCCCGCACCCGGAAAACGGCATAGTCCAGAACATAGGCCAGAACGACTACCCCAACCGCAATACCGATCACGGCGACCAAGATTCGTCGCAAGCGCACTCTAAGGCTTGGGGCAGATATCTGGGTCACGACGCCAGATTATCACCCTGCCTGGCCAAACGGGCCCTGCTCCTCCAGTCTCTCCAGTCTCTGCGCCAGTCTCTGCTCAGCCAGTCTCTGCTCACGCCGCGATACGTCACGTTGACAACTCCCCCATCCGGCAGGCAAACTACCGCATTCGCCGGGAATCGCTTCTGGCGAGGGTCTGCTGCGGTCCAAGGGAGATTCCCCGCGCAGGTCTTATAATCGCTGTGACACTTCGTCCATGGCCATGACCGAGCAACGGGTTTCGTACACGCTCGACTCCTCGTTGGAGACGATCGACAATGCGGAGGAGAAGGCCACAATCATTGCGACAGAGCTCGGTTTTGCCGACGACGAAGTCATGCAGATTTCCATGGCCGTGCGTGAAGGCGCGGTCAATGCCGTGTTACACGGCAATGCCTATGCCCCCGACAAGAAAGTAACCCTCGCGTTTGAGCGCACCGGCAACGATCTGGTCATCACTATTCGCGATCAAGGCCCGGGGATGGATTTGAGCAAGATCCCCAACCCTTTGGCCCCGGAAAACCTGCTCAAAACCTCGGGGCGGGGAATTTTTCTTATGCGCTCGTTTATGGATGTGGTCGAAATTCGTCCCTCCCCAGCGGGCACCGAACTCAAACTAATCAAGCACGTCCACGGGCCATCCGCGGGCGGCAAGGAGGCTTCCCAGTGACCATGAAGGTTAGCAGTCGGCAGGTCGATGGAGTTACGATTGTGGATTGCAGCGGCCGCATCACTCTCGGCGAAGGCAGCGTCATTCTTCGCGATACGGTGCGCGATATCCTGGCCAAAGGTAACAAGAAGATTGTCCTGAACCTGCAGAACGTCAACTACATCGACAGCTCGGGAATCGGGGAACTGGTCAGCGCCTTCACCACCACCAAGAATCAGGGCGGCGAACTCAAGCTGCTGAACCTCACAAAAAAGGTGAACGATCTGCTTCAGATCACCAAGCTCTACACGGTCTTCGACGTGAAAGACGACGAAGCCGCCGCCGTCAAGTCATTCAAGTAGAGTTCACATTCTCTATGAATAGGTGCAGGCTCAGGGTGCCCCACTTCTCGCGCCTTTTGCGAGAAGTGGGCAGTTTGCCCGTCCCCTTCCAGAACAATCTGCGTATTCATTTCCTTCCCTTACGGCCTCTGCAGACAAACGTCCGACTCAGGACATGTTACTTTCCAACTCAAGAACCCAGGTGGGGACAGCCTCCCTGGCTGTCCGGCCGGGCAAAGCCCGGCGGCTCACCTCAAGGTTTTCGATGCGAGTTCAACCGAGAGCCGAGAACTGTGTTTCTTACACCATCCCTTTCCTCAACTCCGTCAGCGAATACTTCGTCCCGCGCCACTCGATCCCATCATTCCACAAAGTGAGAATCATCGACCGCAAAAGCGTGTAGATGAACAGCGCCGTGCTCGCCGGATGCAGCAGGAAGTAATACGCCGGCACTGCCGACCGCCAAGACATACCAACATAAATCGAAAACAGCGACGCCAGCGCGATCGCGTAGGGCACCCGCGCCCAGCCATGTGCCAGAAAGATGCCGAGAAACGGCCCAAAATTCAGGAAGGCCAATCCGAACGCCGAAATCACCGTGCGCCACCACTGAAATGACAGCACCGCAAAAAAATTCTTGGTCAGATTGTTGACCACGCCCATAGCTCCTTTGGCCCAGCGGATCGAAATCAAATCGCCGCCAAATACGTTGCGCTGCGCGAAACCGGCCTTCTTCACAACCTTCCCCAACTTCATGTCGTCGAGCACTTCCATGCGCAGCGCCGCATAGGTCCCGACCGCGTCATAAACCCGCCGCCGCACCAGGTTGAATGCACCCACTCCCATGTGATCGTCGGTGCTGGGATCGGCCACTTTCCACGGCCGGTGCCCAAACGTGAACATCGTCTGAAAAAAAGCGATCATCATGTACTCGCCCGGCCGCTTCATGATCATCCGCGGAAACAACACGACATGATCGGCGGGTACAGACTCCGCATACGCCAACGCGCGCCGGAGCGAATCTGGTTTGAACAGCACATCCGCATCCGTAAAAAGCAGCCAATCTCCAGTCGCCTCTTTCGCCGCCGTCCACATGGCGTGGGTTTTCCCCAGCCAGCCCGAGGGCAATTCGGTGTGATGAATCACGCGGAAGCTGGTGCAATTCGGGTGCCCCCTTTCTCCGGTCTTTTGCGAGAAATGAGTTTTCTCCATCTGTTCCAAAATCTCGCCCGTTAAGTCGGTCGATCGGTCGTTCACCGCGATCACTTCATAGTTGTCATAGTCGAGCGCCAGCAGCATAGTAAGAGCCTGCGCAATGCTCTCTGCTTCATTGCAGGCGGGGACAATGATCGACACGCGAGGATTTCCGGCAGACGAAACCGGATTCAGATCCCACTCGGGCCGCGAAATATCGGCCACGCTGGGCATGCCGAGGGCAGCATCCACAATGCGGGAAAACCATGCCAACGCCAGAATTGTTCCCGCAATCCAATGAAAGTAACCCATCCTGCTTACGTCTTCCCAGCGGCGGCGGACCCGCCATCAATCACAACCGGCGGCGCAAACTTCATCCCATAAAACAGTATGGCAGACGAGATCCCCATCGCGATCACCGGCAGAATAAACGCTGCCTGCAACGATCGCTTGTCCGCCACCCATCCCATCATCGTCGGTGACGGCACGTCGCCCAGAATGTGAATAATGAAAATGTTCACGGCCAGCGCCGTGGCCCGAATGTGCGCCCCGACGGAATTGATCACAGCTGCGTTGAGCGGAGCAGTATTGAAGAGGAGGAAAAACGCAGCCACCCCGATAGCCGGCATCATCATCGGCCCTTTTACAAACAGTGCCACAATCATGACCGGCATTCCGAGTAGCATGCTCGCTGCCGAAACCAGATAATAGGAACCCTTCATCCGCGGCAGCAGATAATCCCCGAGCCATCCGCCCGCCAGCGCCGCCACGATGCCGTCTACAACAATGACGATCCCGAAGGCCAGATTGGCCGATTCCAGCGTGTAGCCGCGCTCGCTGAACAAAAACTTCGGAATCCATACTTGAATCCCGCCCAGAGAAAATGTCATGGCCGCCATGCCCAGCGTCGAGGTCAGGAACGCCGGATTGCGCGCCAACCCCAGAATCGTCCCTCGTTCCGGAGTCTCTTTTACCGAATCAAACTGCCCGCGCTCCGGCTCCTTCAGAAAAAGAACCACCAGCGCCAGCAGAAATCCCGGAGCGGCCGCGATGTAGAACGGAAATCGCCACCCATGATGCGGGGCCAAATACCCGCCCAGCAGATATCCCGCCGCCGAACCCACGGGAATCGCCAGATAAAACACTCCCAGAATTCGTCCGCGCTTTTTCTCCGCGAACAAATCCGCCACAAACGTAGGCGCAATGGTGACGAATGTCGCCTCGCCTACGCCCACCAGCGTGTGCCGGATCAGCAACTCCGTATAAGTGTGCGTGACCGCGGTGAGCAGCGTCAGCCCACTCCAGAACAGTGCGCCCAGCACGATGATGGGCTTACGCGAGTACCGGTCCGCCAGCGGTCCCACGAACGGCGCCGCCAACATGTAGAAACCAAGAAACGCGCTGGTCAGATATCCGATCTGCGCATTTGTTAGATGAAACTCATCCTGCACCAGCGGCTGCACTGCGAACAGCACGTTGCGGTCTGCATAGTTAAGCAGGTTGAGCGCCGTCAGAACAATCAGCGCAGTGCGGGGCTGAAGATCAGTTCGAGCCACAGGTCGAGCGAATATAGCATGCCGTCGAATCAGAATACGCTTGGCAAGGTTCTCCCAGGATTATTAATCTGGATTTGTGAAGAAACTCGTGACGCTGGGAACGCGCCACGCTCGAGAGTTCAGCCCGGCGAAATCCTGCGTGAAGAATTCCTCAAGCCGCTCGGCATATCCGCATAGGAGTTAGCCAAGCATCTTCACGTTCCCGCTCCTCGGGTCAACGACATCGTACTCGAGCGCCGCGGCATCAGCGCCGATACCACCCTGCGCCCCTCGCGCTTCTTCGGAACCACCCAGCAGTTCTGGCTGAACCTTCAAAATGGCTACGAAGTCCGCGGCGTCATGGCGCAGCAAGCCGCTAAAATAGAGCGAATCCAGCCCCGCGAGCCGCATCCGCAATCCGCTCAGCAAACGGTAGTTCACTCAGAACGCTCTCGCCCCTTCGGTCTCGGCCACTTCGCCACAATCGTCGTCGCAATCCCGCCCCGGGGACGAAATTCCCCTCTCACCTCCGCCCACACCGGCTTCGCCCACTTCACCACATCCTCCATCACCTGGTTGACGACATTCTCCTGAAAGATCCCCAGATTCCGGTAGCACTGCAGATACTCCTTCAGCGACTTCAACTCCAGGCAGTGTTTATCCGGCATATATCGAATCGCCAACACACCAAAATCGGGCAGCCCGGTCTTGGGACACACCGAAGTGAACTCCGGATCATCCACCACAATCTCGTATGCGGGAAATTGGTTTGGCCAAGTCTCAATCTCGGGGAACTTCGTGTCCAGACCAGCAGCGGCGTGCTCAGGCGTATAACGCGGCGATTTAGGCATTCCATGATTGTAGCGTCTGAGATTGTCGTGTTGGATCAATCAAACTGCACCCGGCTGCACCCGGTGCCATGCCCTCCGCATCCAATCAGATACCATGTCAGAGCGTCTCCGCTACAGCCCCAGCCTCCGGAATGGTAGATTACTACTTACGGTTATTCCTGCCGCAGCCTGAAAGACGACCATCGGTTGGCATTGACGAACAATTCGAAAACGCCGTCCGGCCGGCGGTGGATTTGGCCCGCGTTCGCACTGCTGGCGATCCTGGCGCTGCTATATTCCTATCTTCACCAGACTCCCCTCAAAGTACGTGCCGCCACCGTCGAGCGCGGTCCGATTCGCAGCCTGGTCTCCACCAACGGCAAGATTGAGCCCATGCAAAACTTCGAAGCGCACTCCCCGATCTCCACCACGGTAAAACGCTTGCTGGTTAAAGAGGGCGACCATGTGCGCAAGGGCCAACTTCTGCTGCAGCTCGACGACGCCGACATCCGCACCCAGGCTGCCCGCGCCCAGGCGCAGGTCAAAACCGCCCAAGCCGATCAATCCGCTCTCACCACCGGAGGCACTCAGGAAGAAGTTCTGACGTTGAATTCACAACTGATCAAGGCTCGAAGTGCGCGGGATGCGGCCCAGCGGAATCTCGACGCATTCCACCGCCTTCAGCAGGAAGGTGCAGCGTCTGCGGGCGAAGTTCGCGGGGCAGAGGACACGCTGCAACGAGCTCAGGCCGACGTCACCCTGGCAGAGCAAAAACAGAAAGACCGCTACTCCGAACCAGAAACCGCGCGCATTCAGGCACAAGCCGCCGAAGCGCAGGCCGCGTATGATGCCGCGGAAGATGCTCTCCGCCAATCCAGCGTACGCGCCCCGTTCGACGGCATGGTCTATTCCCTTCCCGTCAAGCAAGGAGCCTTCGTGCAGAACGGCGGGTTGCTACTGCAGGAGGCTGATCTCTCCCGCGTACTGGTTCGCGCATTTGTCGACGAACCTGACGTGGGCCGCCTGCACATCGGACAAAACGTTGAAATCATTTGGGACGCACTCCCCGGCCGCACCTGGACGGGCACCGTCAACAGCGTGCCTTCGACCGTGAGGCTGCTTGGCTCCAGAAATGTGGGCGAGACCACCTGTGTGGTCGACAATCACGATCTGCGCCTGCTGCCCAACATCAACGTCGGCGTCACCATCGTGGCCGCCGAGCACCGCAATGTCCTCACCTTGCAGCGCGACGCTCTGCGCATCGACGAGAGCACGCCTTACGTTTATAAGATCGTCGACCACCACGTGATGCGCCAGCCGATTGAGTTTTCTTTGCAGAATCTGACTCGCGTCGAAATTACCTCCGGACTCTCCGCAGGCGACGTCGTAGCTTTGCCTGCCGAGGAATCCAAACCCCTCTTCGATGGCGCTGCCGTCAAGGTGGTTCCCTAGGAGATGAGGCGGACAACGGAGTTCGATCGTCATTCTCGATTCGCGCGATTATTCCGTTCCGCCTTGCTCGCCGCCTTCTCGCTGCAGCCCCTGCGGGCAGACACTTCTCCCCGGGATCTTCTCGCCGCCGGTAAAGTGGATGAAGCCATTCCGATTCTGGAACAGCAGGCCAGCCACTCCGCCACCGACGCCGAAGCCTACAACTTGCTGTGCCGCGCCTATTTCATGATTGACCAATGGGACCGGGGCATCAACGCCTGCGAACACGCCACCCGACTCGATCCTCAGAGAGGTCTTTATCATCTCTGGCTGGGTCGCATCTATGGGGAGAAGGCCGACCGCGCCGGATTTTTCTCCGCCGCAGGCCTGGCCAAGAAAGTCCGCATCGAGTTCGAACGCGCCGTCGAACTCGATCCCAGGAATTGGGAGGCCCGCGCCGATCTCGCTGAGTTTTATCTCGACGCTCCGTCCATCGTCGGCGGCGGCAAAGACAAGGCCCGCGCCCAAGCCGACGCGACCGTGTCCCTTAATCCCGCGGAAGCACACGCCATCGCGGGCCGAATTGCGGAGAAAAGCAAGGACGCTACTGCCGCCGAACGCGAGTACCGGGCTGCGATTGAAGCCAGTCGCGGAGCAGCGCAAGCCTGGCTGCACTGGGCCCAATTCCTGGCACACGCCGATCGTTTCGACGAAATGGACGAAGCCTTGCGCACCATGGAGTCCCGCCCCCTCGACCGACCGGAAGCGCTCATGGACGGCGCCAGCCTTCTGTTGCATACCCACCGCGACTTGCCTCTGGCCATTCGTCTGCTTCGTCGTTATCTTGCCTCTCCGGTCGAGGAAGGCCCGGCCTTCAAAGCACACGATCTGCTGGGCCAGTTGCTTGAAAAACAGGGAGACCGCCGGGCCGCCGCCGAACAATATCGCGCTGCTCTCGCCCTCTTTCACGGCTACACTCGTGCTCAGCAAAACTTGAAGCGGGTCGAAGGTTGAAGCAACTTGGATCGCACTCCACCTCTTGAAGCTATCTCATACATGGTTTTGAGAAGGACGCGGCTTCAGCCGTTCCGCTCGGAAACGCCGATGATGCGCGGCTTTAAGCGCCTGAGGACTCACGGTCTATCTTTTCGGTTCATTCTCGAGAGGGCTTCGATGGGCGAGGATTTTCGTCTTCGTGGTGCTTCCGCCGACATTTAAAATCTCGCTGGCATGACTTGTTCGTGAAATCATTTCCAGATCGCCCGGAAAAGCTCGTTCCGAAAGGGTCGCAATGAAAACCTTGTGCCGCGGTACCCACACCGCAAAGTGGACTCTGGCATTTTTTTTAATTCCCGCTTCACTGCTCGCCGAATCCGTCTCTCTCAAGCGCGTGGTCGAGCTAGCTCTGACTCACGCCACCGGTGCCGCCATCACGGCTGCCGACGAGGAGCGCGCCTCTGCCAACTATCGAGAACTGCGCAACCGTTACATCCCTGTGCTGGCAACCGGAGCGGGTCTGGGCTATTCGTACGGCTTTCCCCTCGCCCTCGAGGGATCTGCGCCCTCTCTATTCAGCCTCACGGCACAATCCGCGCTGCTCGACCCCGCGCTGCGCGATTTCGTGCGCGCCGCCAAAGCCGACTCCGCCGTCGCTGCGTTGCAGACTAAAGATCAGCGCAACCAGATCATTCAGGACGCCGCCCTGAGCTATACCGAACTCACCAAATGGGAACTGCGCCTGACCCGGCTCCAGGAAACTGAGGCTGCCGCCAACAAAATGCAAATCTCAGTCACAGAGCGCGTGAAAGAAGGCATCGACAGCGAACTCGACGGCACCCGCGCTCGGCTATCGGTTGCGCGCATTCGCCTGCGTATGGCCGAGGCGCAAGGCGCAGCCGACGTGCTCCGCGAACACCTCTCCAAACTCACCGGTCTTCCCGCCGCCAATATTCAGACCGACCCCGACTCGATCCCCGCTCCGCCCGCCGCCACCGG
>Ga0210406_10001247_pt1 | contig 31946 bp, 29 predicted proteins | sample IncBWC30MmetaG_FD_155454 | JGI IMG/M metagenome (GOLD analysis project Ga0210406, IMG submission 155454) | Forest soil microbial communities from Barre Woods Harvard Forest LTER site, Petersham, Massachusetts, United States - Inc-BW-C-30-M | ecosystem: Environmental > Terrestrial > Soil >... | reverse complement strand
TGGCGAAGTTCTGTACAACGCGCTTTTCTTGCGGAGGCTGCAGAAGGGATAAGAAGCTAGTCGTTAGTCGTTGTTGGAACAAGCAGCCGTTTTGAAACGGCCTTTGTCGATCTTGAGCGACCTAATCTTCGGCTCAAGGGTAGATCGGGGTATACCTAGTTTGGCGGCCGCGCCCAATGGTCCGAACACGCGTCCCCCCGCTGTCTCGCAGGGCAGCTTCTATCATTTCTTTTTCCTGAGCGGCGACTTTTAGGGAGAGATCAAGCGAACTTTTTGTTGGCGGGGCGAAAGACTGTCGCGAGAGCCATCTTTCTTCTACGGAGAAAACATCGTTCACAAACGATGACCGATCTCTCGATTATGTTCTGAAGCTCGCGGATATTACCGGGCCAAGGATAGGAACGAAGCAGGTCCCAGGTTTTTTTGCTTACTCTCCTTATGCTCTTGCGAGCTTTTCTTGCGAACCGATCGATGAAGTACTCGACCAGCAGGGGAATGTCGTCTCTGCGATCACGCAGAGGAGGAATTTCGATTGGGAAGACGTTAGGCCGGTAGAAGAGGTCGCTGCGAAAGATGCCCGTAGCGATGGCTGCCTGCAAATCACGGTTGGCGGCGGTAATGACCCGGACATCCGCCTGGATAGAACGAGTTCCGCCGACCCGTTCGAACTCGTGCTCCTGCAAAACACGCAAGAGCGCAATCTGAGTTTCGGCCGGAAGTTCCCCTACCTCATCGAGGAAAATCGTGCCTCCATCAGCCAATTCAAAGCGGCCCAAACGCCAAATGAAACTTGTCAATCGCGTCCGAGCCGCGATCACCTGCCACATGAGCCGCAAACCTCAACGCCCCGCGAGCGGATCACTTTTCGGTCAGCCAAGGCTTTGACAGGACCGTCAATCCGCTGACGGCAGGCGCACTTGCTCCTCTTACTGCCTGGCCGAGGTCTGCGCCGGAAACGGCTCCAATGAAACAAGATAAAGGTCGCGCTCAGAAAGGAATGGATTGGAACACGGGGTGCACCAGCCTGAAGCAGCCGCGTGGCGCTCGAATCCGGTGTGGCTCGCGTGGGCGGCCGTTCAGATCAGCGAATCAGTGTTTTCCTTTAGTATGTCCGGACAGAGGTGACTGGAAAACGGCGTTCGCAGCTCATCGTGAAACATCGCGGTCAGGAGTCCGGAGGAATTGGCGCGAAAGCGCAGCCTCCGACGGCACGGCAGAACCGAGGAAAATGCACAGGACGACGCACAAGACGGATTGGGGGGTGGTTATCGCTCGGGCCACTGGAATACTTGTTCTCCTGGCCGGAATCCTCTTTGCATCGGGGTTGTGCAATGCAAGTCCGCGAAGCGATAACCCGGTCCCGAACATCTTTGATCCCCGCTCGACACCAGCCGAGTCCATCCGTGATCATTCCTATTTCGTCCTTGCTATCGCCGGTCTGATCTTCCTTGTCGTCGTCACCTTATTGGTCTACGCCGTCGTCAAGTTCCGTGACAGCCCGCTGACATCTGGACGCGAACCTGCCCAGGTGTACGGGAGCACGCAAATTGAGCTGGCTTGGACCATTATTCCCATCTTGATTGTGTTTGCCCTGTTTCTCGCGACGGCACGCGTGATTCATGCGATCGAGGATGCCCGAAAACCCGCGACGGCCGTGGAGGTCACCGCCATTGGCCACCAGTTCTGGTGGGAGTACCGCTATCCGGCTTTGGGCGTCGTCACGGCTAACGAACTGCACGTTCCGGTGAGCGATCCAGCTCACCCAACGCCGACCTTTTTAAAGTTGCTTTCCGCTGACACGGATCACAGCTTTTGGGTTCCGCAACTTGCGGGAAAGACAGACTTGATCCCGAATCGCATAAATCGCACGTGGATCGACCCGCACCAGACTGGCGTCTACGTCGGCCAGTGCGCCCAATACTGCGGAACGCAGCACGCGAAGATGCTGCTCCGAGTATCGGTCGATAGCCCCGAAGAGTTCGCTGCGTGGGTCCAGGCACAAAAACAGCCTGCAAATCACGACGACAAAGCGAGTGCGGGACGGCGTGTTTTTGAAACCACTGCGTGCATAAATTGTCACGCAGTCGGCGGTACGAATGGGACCGGGCGCTTCGGTCCGGATCTGACGCACTTGATGAGCCGGGACACAATCGCGGCTGGTGCGGCCTTGAATACGCACGAAAATTTGCGTTTGTGGATTGAGAACCCGGATGCGATTAAGCCTGGCTCGCTCATGCCTGCCATGAAATTGAGCGACACCGATCTGGACGCACTGGTGCGCTATCTAGAGACGCTCCGCTAGAGAGAAAGGTTTGAGGGACGGGCTATGTCATCGGATGCAATGGCCATTCATCAGGGAGCAGATGTAGGCAGCCGGCCATGGGTCGAGACGCTGCACGGGTGGGTGACTACGGTCGATCACAAGCGCTTGGGCATTCTGTACATCCTTTATGCCCTGCTGTTTCTCGCCGTCGCCGGCTCGGAAGCCATGATCATACGCATCCAGCTGATGTATCCGCACAACAGCTTTGTTTCGCCGCAGGTCTTCAACCGTATATTCACGATGCATGGCACGACCATGGTCTTCTTCGTAGGTATACCCGTGCTGTTCGGGTTGGCAAACTACCTCGTGCCGTTGATGATTGGCGCTCGGGACATGGCCTTTCCACGCCTGAATGCCTTCAGTTTTTGGCTGACGGCGTTAGGGGGATTTCTTCTTTACTTCAGCTTCCTTGGCGGAAGCGGGCTGTATGGCGCCGGAAATGCACCCGATGTGGGCTGGTGGGCCTACGCTCCGTTGACGTCGCGAGCGTTCTCACCGGGGCACAGCTCAGATTACTGGACCATCTCGCTGCTGGTGGCCGGCTTCGGCAGTATCGGCACGGCAGTCAACATCATAGCGACGATTCTCTGCATGCGTTGCCCGGGCATGAAGCTGAGCCGCATGCCCTTGCTTGTATGGCTGAACCTTGTCGTGTCCGGCATGGTCCTCATCGCCATCACACCGCTCTCGGCGGCGCAGATCATGCTCTGCGTGGATCGCTATCTGGGTGGACACTTTTTTGACACCCAAGCCGGAGGGTCCGCGACGCTATGGATGCACTTCTTCTGGATTTTCGGACATCCGGAAGTGTACATCCTGATTCTTCCCGCTTTTGCGGTTTTGTCGGAAGTCATTCCGGTATTTTCGCGGAAACCTATGTTCGGGTATCCGGTCATGGTCGGAGCCACCATAGCGATCGGGTTCATCAGCATGAGTGTTTGGGCGCATCACATGTTTTCTATTGGGATGAGCTCTTACGGCAACGCCTTTTTCGTGCTGACGACGATGACGATCGCAGTTCCGACTGGCATTAAAATCTTCAACTGGCTTGGCACCATGTGGGGGGGGCGGATCATCTTTAAGACGCCAATGCTGTTCTGCATTGGATTCTTGTTTAATTTTTTAATCGCCGGTCTCACCGGCATCATGTTGGGTAGCGCGGCTTTTAACTGGCAGCTTACTGGTTCGTATTTTGTCGTGGCGCACTTTCACTATACCCTCTCGGGATCATTTCTGTTTGGAATCTTCGCGGCGTTCTATTACTGGTACCCAAAAATCACGGGAAGAATGCTGTTCGAGCGCCTCGGCAAACTCCATTTCTGGCTCTTCTTCATCGGGTTTCACCTATGTTTTGATCTCATGCACATTCCAGGTTTGCTCGGCATGGCGCGGCGAATCTACACCTACGAGCCCGGACGCGGTTGGGACACTTTGAATCTGCTCGTCAGCATCGGCGCATTCATTCAAGGCATTGCCACGCTGATCTTTGTAGCCAACCTCATTATTTCTTACTTTAAAGGGGCCAAGGCCGGGAACGATCCCTGGGACGCGTGGACTCTCGAATGGTCGGTGAGTTCGCCGCCACCAGCGTACAACTTTGCCGTGACGCCGACGGTCGCCAGCCGCCGGCCTTTGTGGGATTTGAAGCATCCGGAAGACCCGGATAGCCGGTATGAATGAAGGAATCGAGATGAGCGCAATCACAACTCCGTTTCCCCAAACGCCGGCGACCTGGAAGCTTCCCTACCGAGGCAAAGTCGGCATGGCGTGCCTGATTATTGCCGAGTCGGCGATCTTCACAATCTTCGTCGTCGCGTATCTCTATTACGCAGGGAAGAGCCTCACGGGGCCGACTCCCCGCGAGGCGCTCGAGACCCCGATTTTCTTCACTGTTTGTTTATTATCCAGCAGCCTTACGATGCACCTCGCGTCAACACTGCTCGCGCGAGGCAAGAGCGGCGCGTTCCTGGCTCTGTGGTTTCTCACCATCGTGCTGGGCGCACTTTTTATGTATGGCACAGCGCGGGAATGGCACCGGCTTATTTACCAGCATGGTCTGACTATCTCCACCAATCTTTTTGGCACGACCTACTATTCGCTTGTCGGTCTGCACGCGACGCACGTCACACTAGGTCTGCTGATGCTCACTATCGTGCTTCTCTTCGGTTTGGCGGGGCGAGTAGGCCGGGAGCAGTCCGCTCGCATCGACGTGCTGTCTATGTACTGGCATTTTGTGGATGCGGTGTGGATTGTTGTCTTTACCGTGGTTTACGTTCTGGGTCGCTGAGGAGAACCGATGGCAACGCTGCTACCTACCGAACACATCGAGCAAAGGTCTCGCGCACCAAGAGAGATCGAGGTGCCGGCACCCACGGCGTGGCCTCTCGTTCTCGCTCTGGGATTTACGCTGGTGTTCGCGGGACTGTTGACGAGCGCTTCCGTGAGTATCCTTGGCACGGTGCTGGCGCTCGCTGGTTGTGTGGGTTGGTTCAGGGAAGTTTTTCCCCACGAGCATGAAGAGACTGTGGCGATCGTCCCGGAGGAAATTCATTTCAGGACAGTGCGGCGAGTCGTCGAACGAATTCCGATCGCGCCGGAGCAAGTACGTGCGTGGCTCCCGGTAGAAACGTATCCGATATCGGCCGGAGTGAAAGGCGGGCTGGCGGGAAGCGTGCCAATGGCTGTACTCGCCTGCCTCTACGGCCTGTTGAAGACTGGAAGCGTCTGGTATCCCATCAATCTTCTTGCCGCGGTTGTGTATGCGCCGTCCGAGGTGCCTCCGATATCGCAACTAAATTCTTTTCACCCAGGCCTGTTTTTTATTGCGGTCATCTTACATCTCGTTACCTCAATACTTGTGGGATTGCTTTACGGGGCGATGCTTCCCATGTTTGCGCGCCGGCCGATCCTCCTCGGTGGCCTCATCGCGCCGGTGTTGTGGTCGGGCTTGCTCTACTCCATCCTCGGACTTCTCAATCCTGTGCTCGAGAACCACATCGATTGGTTCTGGTTCATTGCTTCGCAGATTGCTTTCGGGATCTTTGCCGGCCTGGTGGTCATGCGGCAGCACCGCGTCAGAACACGCGAGAACCTGCCCTTCGCCTTGCGCGCAGGAATTGAAGCTCCGGGCACAATCGCTCCCCGAGGAACGGAAAAGGAAAAGGAAAAGCCGTGAACCTGTTTCGCCATCTAGCAGTTTGGTGTGCGGTCAGCGTGGTGTTGTCCGGCTGTGCTACGCCGCACGGCCAGCCCCTGAAGGGTTCCGAAGCACTGGCGCCGAATGAAGTTTTGGATTTTGCAACTTTGTATGGCGAGAATTGCGCGGGTTGTCACGGCATGGAAGGTAAGGGCGGAGCGGCGATTGCACTCGCCAATCCCGTCTATCTCGCCATCACGGACGAAGCAGTCATTCGCAAAGTCGTTGCTAAAGGTATACCTGGAACCGCGATGCCCGCGTTTGCCGAGAGTGCGGGCGGAATGCTTACCGACAAACAGATTAACGTGATCACGGGCGAAATTCGGTCACGTTGGAACCAGCGCGGAATTCTCGACGCAGCCAACCCACCTTCCTACGCCGCGAACTCCACCGGCAACATCTCCCACGGCGAACTCGCATACAGAACTTACTGCGAATCGTGCCATGGCCCGGGCGGCCACGGAGGCGCAAAGGGTAGCGCAGTCACCGGCGATTCGTTTCTCGCGCTGGTCAGCGATCAAGGGCTGCGCACAACGGTCATCGTCGGCCGTCCCGAATTGGGAGCGCCGGACTGGCGCGGAAATATTCCAGGCAAGCCCATGTCGGACCAGGAAGTGACCGACGTAGTGGCATGGCTCGCTTCACAGCGCGTTCAAAATCCGGGACAACCTTATTTAGTTTCGAATAACGCGCAGCACTAGGAGTTTGAAGATGTCGAACGACAATATCATTTCTCGTCGCGGCCTATTCATGAAGATGGGAATTCTGTTCAACGGGTTCGTGGCGACCGCGCTTGCCGTTCCCATCGTAAGGTTTGTCCTCTCCTCAGTCACACGCGGGCGCGCGAACGCCTATCTTTCTTGGGTGCCTGTCGGGCCTGTTAGCGAGTTTCCCGAAGGCGAGACCCGGCTAGCCACTTTCCGCAATCCCTACGTGACGCCGACCGACGGCAAAACCGTGGACACGGCTTGCTGGGTGCGGCGCGTAGCAGGCGAGCAATTTCAGGTTTTTGCGGTCAACTGCGCACACCTCGGCTGCCCGGTGCGTTGGTTTCCGCAGTCCGGTTTGTTCATGTGCCCTTGTCATGGTGGAGCTTACTACCGTGACGGTTCGCGTGCTTCGGGTCCGCCGGAGCGCGGGCTATTCGAATATCAGTACAAAGTGCAGAACGGTCTCGTCACGATTCAGGCCGGTGAATTACCGACGCCGGGATCTCCAACCGCTTCTCTATTGGGAAAGAAGCCGCCATGCGGAGCAAAGAATGATTTGGTTTCCATTGCGGGCGGCAACCTGCGCGCGTCGAACGAAACGAATTCCTTAGTCGGAAAGAAAAAGACATGGGCTTGATCGATCAAATTGGGCAATGGTTCGACCGTCGCTTGCAGCTCGCCGCTCCGATTCGCGAGGCTGCGGAGCACCCCGTCCCGCGCAACACGGCGAGCTGGTGGTACGTGTTCGGAAGCGCCGCGCTGACCGTTTTCGTTTTGCAACTCGTCACCGGAATTTTGCTCGCGATGATTTACGTTCCGTCCGCCGGCGAAGCGTGGAGCAGTCTCCAGGCTCTAAACCATGACGTGGCCCTCGGTTGGTTCGTCCGCGCATTGCACGGATGGGGCTCGAACTTCATGGTGGCGATTGTTCTCATTCACATGGTGCAGGTCTTCCTCTTTGGAGCCTACAAGTTTCCTCGGGAACTTACTTGGATCATCGGCGTTTTCCTCTTGCTCATGACTTTGGGCATGGCGTTCACTGGGCAGGTCCTGCGTTTTGATCAAGACGCGTACTGGGGGCTGGGGATTGGCGCGTCCATCGCCAGCAGGGTGCCTGTGATTGGCGCGAGTATCGTAAAAATGATGTTGGGTGGCCCGATCATCGCTGGCGCAACACTGTCGCGATTCTTTGCGCTGCATGTTTTTGTGATTCCAGGGATGCTGATTGGTTTCGTTGGTCTCCATCTTTTGATGGTGCTGAAGCTGGGAATTAACGAGTGGCCCATGCCGGGACGCCTCGTCAAGCGAGCGACCTACGCCAACGAATACCACGAATTGACAAAGAAGGAAGGCGCTCCGTTCGTCCCTTACGCGGTCTGGAAAGACTTGTTCTTCGCTGCATTCATTCTCTTGGCCGTGGCGGCGTGCGCTGTGTACTTTGGTCCGTTCGGTCCGACAGGTCGGCCCGACCCGACGATCATCCAGACAGTGCCGAAACCGGACTACTTTTTTCTGTGGCTCTACGCCTTGCTTTCGCTTTTGCCTCCTTCCATGGAGACGCCCGCGCTGCTGATCGGCCCGGTAATCGCCATCGCTATCCTGGTTCTGCTTCCATTCTTGTCAGGGGAAGGAGAGAAGAGCTGGCGGCGACGTCCGATCGCGGTTTTGACCGTTCTGCTGATCGCGGTGACGCTGGGAACATTCACGCATCTCGCCGGATTCACTCCCTGGAGCCCGCACATGAACGCTTGGAGTGGCGATCCCGTACCAGCGAAATTTCTGCATGGCACAACCGCGCTGCAGCGGCAAGGTGCGCTCGTTTTCCAGGCCAAGCAATGCCGCAACTGCCATTCCCTCGGGGAGAGTGGCGGACAGAGAGGCCCAGCTCTGGATAGCGTTGCGGTGCGACTGACGCAGGATCAGCTCATCCGCCAGGTGATCCAAGGAGGCGGCAACATGCCCGCATATGGGAAGAATTTGAGTCCTGCGGAGACGACCGCACTCGTCGCATTCCTCGAAACGTTGCATCCAGCAGGGCAAACTCCCGCACGCGACGCAGCGCTCGGGGAAGTCCAACAGAAAAGCGCTTCCGCGCGATAACCTTACCGATGCCACCCTCTGTTCAAATCGCACTAGAATCGTGGTCGTGTCCAGTTGGGCTGACTTTCGCAGTGGTTCTGGCGGGGTTTCTATATCTGCGTGGATGGTTTCATCTTCATTCGGCTTGTGTGAATACCATTCCTCCCTGGCGAGCTGGCAGTTTTTTTCTCGGACTGTTCTTGATCTGGCTGGCAGTGGGCTCACCTCTTGCAGCCTTCGACGAGGAATTGCTGACCGCCCACATGGTTCAGCATTTGCTGCTCATGACCGTCGCTCCTCCTTTGATTTTGCTGAGCGCACCGGTGATGCCGTTGTTGCACGGCTTGCCCGGGAAATTCCTGCGATCCATTCTCGGTCCATTGATTCGGTCGCCTGCGATGCAAGGAATGGGACGGGTACTTTCGCAGCCTGCGTTTTGCTGGCTTGCTGCCGTCGCAGCACTGCTCGGATGGCATGCTCCGGCGGCATTCACGCTGGGATTGCAATCGGAAGCGTGGCATGCGGTTGAGCACGCCTGTTTTCTCGGGTCCGGATTTCTCTTCTGGTGGCCCGTTGTGCAGCCGTGGCCGAGTGTTCCGAGATGGCCACGTTGGTCGATGCTCGTCTACCTTTTTCTCGCTACCCTGCCGTGTGACATTCTCTCCGCATTTCTTGCCTTCTGCGACCGTGTTGTTTACACGGTTTACCTCTCCACACCGAAACACTTTGCGATTTCCGCTCTAGAAGACCAGCAATGCGCGGGCGCACTGATGTGGACTTCTGTCACGATCGTGTACCTGTTAGCCGCAGCGATTCTTACCACGCGGCTGTTGTCGGAGCGGAGTACTGCTGAAAGTGAGTTGATGCGATTGGACTCGCACGCCACGCTCGCTCCGCGCACCGGTTCACAAAGCGTGGAGGTCGTCTGACGATGTCCGGTCGGCCGCTTCTCGTGGCTTGTCGCATGCCCGTCGTCGAGCACGGCGATTCTGTCCGGTCCAACGTCCTGTCCGACTACTGGACCTTAACGAAGCCGGAAATAAACTTCTTGATTGGTCTGGCAACGGCGGCCGCTTTTTGCGTCGGGTGTGGCGAACCGCTGGCGCGGTTTCCGTGGGTGTTGCTTGTACACACGCTCCTCGGGACGGTCCTGGTTGCGAGCGGGGCAGGTACACTGAATCAGCTGATCGAGCGAAAGTTCGATGCGCAAATGAGGCGCACATCTCGCCGACCGATCGCTGCTGGGCGCATCGAACCCATCCATGCTCTGGTTTTCGGAATTCTGTTGTCGCTTGTGGGATGCACTTACCTGGCTCTCGTTGTACGACCGGCTGCGAGCCTCCTTGCTGTGCTGACACTGGTTTGCTACTTGTTTCTGTACACTCCGCTCAAACGTCGAACGCCGATGTGCACGCTGGTAGGCGCATTTCCCGGTGCCATGCCTGTGCTGATCGGATACGTCGCTGTGGCCGGTAAGCTCGATTCACCGGCATGGCTTCTCTACGCGATTCTTTTCCTTTGGCAATTCCCGCATTTCATGGCGGTTGCCTGGATGTACCGCGAAGACTACGAGCGGGCAGGATATATGGTCCTTCGACAAGGAATAGAAAAAGCCACGTTCATGGCATGGCAAAGCTTGCTGCCAAGCGTGGCGTTATTGTCAGTCACAGTTGCGCCTCTTGTCTTGAGGCACGCCGGTCCGGCGGTCACGGGTGGAACGCTGTTGCTTAGTCTAAGTTTCCTTTATTTCGCCGCGAGACTGGCCGTTGTTCGATCGAATGCGGCCGCCCGCCGGCTGCTGTTGGTATCTGTTATCTATCTTCCCTCAGTGTTCGTGCTTCAAGTGCTCACCAGGGTTTGAGGCAGAGTTATGAGGGGTATGCGGCGTCCTGTGGCAAGCCATTGGAGACCGAGACGGCTATTCGGATGCCTTGGGAGGATTGGCAGCAGTGATTCGGGCATGCGGCGATATGCGGGTAGCAGAGCAAAAGATCATCGAGGTTCGTAGAGTTAAAGCTGCGCTTCGGGGCAGAGTCTTGCTTACTTGATCGACGTCGATGAATATCGACTGGCTCTCGACAGTTATCTGGAAGCAGACCAGGTTTGGGTGGGTAGCATGTCCATCTGCACAGCCCATTGTTGTTATGGCCGAAAAGTTAAAACTGAACTGAGTCATTCTAAGCCCATCTATGGATTTGCCTCATCGAACCGTTAGAGGCTAAGTTAGAAAGGTACCGCGCAATCCGATCAGGACAAATATGGTTGGGTGTTGAACGGATTTCCACCATCATGCAGCCTCACCGAAAGGGGCCCTTTTTGATACAGGTGTATTCCTCGTTCTTGGCAGCATCAGGATATCGTACGGGATTTCAAGTAAGATGCTGGAACTCTTGAAAACCTCTGCTGTTGGAAGGGCGCCTCACCATTGTGCGGGATAGCTGGATTTACGCATAAAAATGCGAAGCCGTCACAGGAAAGAGTTCGGAAGATGGTGGCGACTCTCGTCCACCGGGGTCCTGATCAGGAGGGTATTTTCTCCTCGAACCTATTTTCCGTTGGTGCGGCTCGTCTGAAAATCATCGATCTTGAATCTGGAAATCAACCCATTGTTGAGAATTACGGGGAGTGCGGGATCGTCTTTAATGGAGAAATCTATAACCACCTCGAACTAAGGGCGGAACTTGAGAAATTGGGGCACAGCTTTGCTTCGCACTCGGATACGGAAACGGTCCTAAAAGCATTTTTGCAATGGGATACTGAGTGTTTCGCGCGCCTCAGGGGTATGTTTGCCTTCGCGGTATGGAACGTGCCTCAGAAACGCATTGTTCTGGCGCGCGACCGCATGGGGATCAAGCCGCTATATTTTGCCCAGAAGGGCGAGGATTTATATTTTGGGTCTGAACTTAAAGCTATCTTTATACATCCCGAAATCGAGCGAACCCTGAGTCGTGAAGCACTCGATTGCTACCTTTCGCTAAATTACATTCCGTGTCCGTGGACGCTCATCGACGGCATTCGAAAAATTCCGCCGGGCGACTGGATGGAGTGGAGAGACGGCGAAATTACCACCAACAGCTACTGGCAACTACCGCGCGGAGAAATCCGCGACATATCGCTGGAAGATGCCAAGGAGCAACTTGACACGCTTCTGACGGAATCCATTCGAGAACATCTGCTTTCCGATGTGCCGCTAGGGATCTGGCTAAGCGGTGGAATCGATTCCACTTCGATTTTGCATTACGCCGCAGCGGCAAATTCCTCCCGACTGAAATCGTTTTCAATTTCGTTCAAGGGACGCAGCTTCGATGAATCGTCCTACATTCGGAGGGTCGTACAAGAATATGGCACGGACCACGACGAACTGGATTTGAATCCAGGCGTTGATCTGAGAGGAGCCATTGAAGAGTTCGCCTATTATTCCGATGAACCGAGCGCAGACGCCGGTGCGTTGCCAGTCTGGTTTTTAGCGAAACTATGTGGGAGGAAGACGACGGTAGCCCTGAGCGGTGAAGGCGCGGATGAGCTCTTTGGCGGTTATCTGACCTACCGTGCCAACCGAATCGCCCGACATCTTCGGAAGGTTCCTAGCGCTGCCGTATCAATGGGCCTTTCCATAATGCGGCATTGGCCAGTTTCCGACGAAAAGATCGGTTTCGAGTACAAATTGAAGCGCTTGATGGAAGGAGCTCGCATGTCGCCGGAGCGCGCTCACGTCTATTGGAATGGAACATTTGCAGACGAGGATAAGAGCGCGATTCTGTTTGAACCGCTGCCAAGGTGTCTTGACCATATTCTCAGCCAGCTGGCAGATCGACCGAAAGTCGATGATGATCTGGCCCCCTTCCTTTGGCTGGACCAGAAATATTATCTAGCAGACGACATCCTGACGAAAAGCGACCGAATGAGTATGGCTCATTCGGTGGAAGTCCGGCCTCCATTCCTGGATCATCGGATCGTCGAATTCGCCGCAGCCCTGCCTGCCAAGCTCAAGATCCGAGGTTCACAGCAAAAGGTTGTCCTGAGGGAATTGATGAAAGATAAGCTTCCCCCCGCTATCCTCAAGCGAAAAAAGATCGGCTTTGATATCCCGGCACACCAATGGCTTCGAGGGCCCCTTCGCGGATTGCTTGAAGACTCTTTGCAATTTGGGATATCGGAGTACGGACAATTCTTCCGTCGAGATGCCATCGAACTACTTAAGAAACGCCACCTTCAACGGGAAATTAACGTTGGATATCACCTGTGGGGTCTGCTAATACTGTTCTTGTGGATGAAAAGATGGGAGGTCAAGATTTAGCTGCCTGCAGAGAGATGAACGATCCCTTCAATCGCCGTTGGTTTTGGCTTTTTCTCGTTTTCCTATTCGCAACCGCGATCTATCTCGGTTGCGCGCTCTCGCCGCCCTCTCTTATGGATGATGTTGATGCCGTGCAGGCGCAAATCGCTAGAAACATGCTGGCGAGCGGCGATTGGGTGACGGCGCGACTGGATGGGGTCCTGTACCTGGAAAAGGCTCCCTTAATTTATTGGTTGGTTGCAATCTTCTATAAGATTTTTGGCGTGGCGGATTGGGTCGCACGCCTTCCGGTGGCACTCGCCTCGATCGCTCTCGCGCTCCTAACATCCCTTTTCGGCATGTGGGCCTTTGGAAAACGAGTGGGTTTTTATGCGGGATTATGCATGTCCACCTGTGTCGGATTATTTCTCTTCACCCGCATCCAGATCCCCGATGTGATGCTCACATTCACCATCGCCCTTGCGCTGTGGGCGTTCTTGCGCGCCCTGGATGAGGAGGAAATGCGGCCGCGACTCTGGGCGGCCGTTCTTGCCGCAAGTCTGGGCTCGGGCCTTTTGCTCAAGAGTCTGGTTGGCATTGTGTTTCCAATCGCGGCGGCTTTGATCTATCTCTACGTTTCCAAACAATTGTTTTCCCACAGAACCTGGCAGCGGCTCCGGCCCAAGACTGGTTTTCTGATTGTGCTGCTTATCGCCGCCCCTTGGCATGTGTTGGCCACGCTGCGGAATCCCCCCTATTTTGCCTGGACCCTGAAGAGCGGTCCTGGCTTGTACCACGGATTCTTGTGGTTCTATTTTGTAAATGAACAACTCCTGCGCTTTCTTAACCTACGATATCCGCGCGATTACAACACGGTTCCAAGGCTGTACTTTTGGCTGTTTCACCTCCTTTGGCTCTTTCCCTGGAGTGTGTACTTGCCGGCGATCAAACAGCTCTCTTTTAAACCTGTGGATCGCGCGGGACAAACCAGACTTCTTGCGCTCTGCTGGGCTGGGTTCATTCTCGTCTTCTTCACTTTTTCAACGACTCAGGAATATTACTCGATGCCATGCTATCCGGCCTTAGCGCTTCTGCTTGGCTCGGCAATGGACGCGGAAGGCAAGTGGATCCGTCGAGGAACACGCGTTTTGGGGGCAATCACAGCTTGCGCTGCTTTAACCGCTATCGCCATTGCTCTTGCCGTACGCAACTTACCGACCCCAGGAGATATTTCGTCTGCGCTGTCCCACCATCCATCGGCTTATACTCTATCCCTTGGGCACATGCTGGATCTTACGTTCGATTCCTTTGCCTATCTTCGGTTGCCGTTATGCTTGGCAGGGGCCGCGTTTTTGCTAGGCGCCGCGGGTAACGTGCGCTGGTCAGGCATCCGTGCCTTTTTGACCACCGGTGTGATGATGGTCCTGTTTTTTCATTCAGCGCGGCTGGCGCTCGTTGTTTTCGATCCTTACCTTTCCTCTCGTCCGCTGGCTGCCACGCTTCTATCGGCGCCTCCGGGGAAACTAATCGTCGATCACCACTATTACGATTTCTCTTCCGTTATTTTCTATACGAACCAGGACCCTTTGCTCTTGAACGGCAAGTTCAACAATTTGGAATATGGTGCGGACGCACCGGGAGCTCCGGCGGTGTTTCTGAACGATTCGGAATTCAAAGCCTTATGGACAAGCGGGAGTAGATACTATTTGGTAGCATCCCAGAAGGGGGTAGATCGCGTCGAAAATCTTGTTGGCAGGGAGCAGTTTGAGACCGTTTCGACCAGTGGAGGGAAATCCCTGTTGACCAACCTAGCCTCGAAGAGTCCTTCCGGCACCACGCTGACCTCGCCCATCCAACCCGTCGCGTCCTCATTCTCTTTCTCATCAGTAGGAACCGATGTTCCCCGCTGACGCCTCGCAGAAACCGGCCGCAAGTTCTCGCCGCGGCGCCCTGCGGAAGACGGCTTTTCTGATTCTCCGGCTGGCCATCGGTGTAGGAATCCTTGCTTATCTTGCAAAATCGCGCCAGATCCATTTTTCCTCCCTGCTCCGACTTTTTCACGAGTGGCCAATAACCGTGGCAGCGGTGGGCTTCTTGCTCCTGGACATTTTGATGATGTCCATCCGAGCGTCCCTGTTGTTCCGTAATGCGCGGCTCTCTCTCTCTCTGGGGAATTCCATACAGCTAAACCTGATCGGGTTTCTTTTCTCCACGTTTCTCCCCGGAGCGGCTGGAGGAGATATTGCCAAGCTTGTGTATGCGACCCGGGAGAATCACGGGAGGCGTGCAGAGGTCGCAACAGTCCTGATCTTGGACCGCCTGGTCGGACTATTTTCACTCGTTCTGCTCCCTCTTTTGTTTGCCCCTTTCTTTCCCGATTTACTGCGTTCCGTTTCCGTGCTCAAACGCCTTCTGTATCTCGACGCCCTGTTGGCAGGGTTGATGCTTGTCGGCACAGCACTGGTCATGTTTTTTGCGCCCACACGTTCCTTGGTGGTCTGGCTGCTGGGCCGATGGCCGGGAGTCAAGGGCCTTGCTCTTCGCGTGATGGACGCAATGGCAGTGCACGGCAAGGCTCAAGGCGCGTTGTTTTTCGCACTCCTTCTTTCTCTTCTGGCAAATCTGGCGCTCATCCTGGTAACGGCCTTGGGTCTGTATGCCGTCAATCCCGGTAGCTTCTCGACGCGACTCGTGCTGGTTGCGCCGATGGGCCATTTGGTGAATAGCCTGCCTTTAACCCCGGGGGGAATCGGTATTGGAGAAACGTCGTTTAATACTCTATTTAAATTGACCGGAATGAGCGGCGGAGCGGAAGCCTTACTCTGCCTCCGTTTATGGAATCTTTTCGTAGGCTCAATGGGCATGGTTTTCTACCTGCTTGGGATGCGTCGGGTCGTGTATCCCTATGAAGACGTTTCTGAAGCGGGAGCCAGGTATGTTGGGGCAGAATCGGCAAATTGAATTGAAACGAAAAAGCTTGCCACTCCTTCAAATGAAATGAGTCAGGATAATGGATTCTGGAGCACCGGAACTTAATTTGCTCTCGGTGGGAATTAAGTTCGGAATCAAATCGATCCGGACTGAAATGGTAGATAGTGCTTATTGGGAAGGGAAGCCATGAAAATAACTGTTCTCGGCGGGGATGGATACTGCGGTTGGGCGACTGCGCTTTATCTTTCAGCGAGAGGGCACTCTGTCGCGATTGTGGATAACTTTGTTCGCCGTCAGTGGGATCACGAACTGGGCGCGCAAACTCTAACGCCCATCCTCCCTTTGAGTGACCGTCTAAGGGCTTGGACTCGCCTGACAGGAAAATCCATCGAACTTTTTGTGGGAGATGTAACCGACTACGACTTCTTGCTCTCCACGGCCAAACAGTTTGAGCCGGAGGCTATCATCCATTTTGCGGAACAGCGATCGGCTCCGTATTCAATGATCGACCGAAGGCATGCTGTTTTCACGCAGGTGAACAATGTTGTCGGGACATTGAATGTGCTGTTCGCAATTACGGAGGTGCAACCGGATTGCCACTTAATCAAGCTGGGCACGATGGGGGAATACGGGACGCCGAACATTGATATCGAGGAAGGATACATCAATATCGAACACAACGGGCGGAGCGATCTCCTACCGTTTCCCAAACAACCCGGTTCTTTCTATCACCTTTCCAAAGTGCACGACAGCCACAATATGATGTTCGCTTGCAAAATCTGGGGAGTTCGCGCCACAGATCTGAATCAAGGCGTGGTCTATGGCACCATGACGGACGAAATAGGTTTGGACGAAGCCTTGATCAATCGCCTGGACTACGACGAAGTGTTTGGCACGGTTCTGAACCGCTTTTGCGTGCAGGCGGCCATCGGCCAGCCATTAACCGTCTACGGGAAAGGCGGCCAGACCAGAGGATTTCTGGATATCCGAGACACCGTTCGGTGCATTGAACTGGCCTGTCTTAATCCTGCGGCCAGAGGCGAATGTCGAGTGTATAACCAATTCACAGAACAATTCTCCGTTCTCGATCTCGCAAAGAATGTGCAAGAAGCGGGAAAGGGTCTTGGGATGAAGGTGGAAATCGACCACATTCCGGATCCGCGTGTCGAGGCCGAACATCATTACTACAACGCGAAACATTCCAAGCTACTTGATCTGGGTTTGCAACCCCACTATCTCTCGGAATCTCTTCTTGATTCACTTATGAATACTGCCCTGAAGTATCGCGATCGTGTAGATCCCACGATCATGCTGCCACAGGTGAATTGGCGCGAACCGCGCAATGATCGCCGACTGCAGACAAACATCGCCACTGGAATTTCTGTGAGCGCAGCCCAGGCGGGTGAGCACCGCGTGGCGAACAGTCCTGAAAAGAAGCGCTGAAACCCATGCTGGACGGGATCACCGCAAGGGCGACTGTGGCCAACATGCTACCTGCCGCTCCACCAGACGATGGTGACACCGAGACAGACGACGGAGATTCCGATCCACCGATCTCGGCTGACCCGTTCACCCATGAAGGCTTTCGCTCCAAGGGCTCCCACAGGATAGCTCAGGGCACTGACCGGCACCACAAAACTCACTTCCTGAAATGAGAGAATAGCGAGCAGGGAGAAGAATCCCAAGCTCATCAGTGCGATGCCTAGCCACATCCACGGCAATCGCAACGATTGCAGAACAAAACTCAGAATAGATTTGGGACTAAAGTCGTGGACTTCTCCGATCCCCTTCATAGCACGACTCACGCACAGCTCTCCTACCGTTCCTACTACAACAATGAAAAAGAAGAGGACCGCTTCATGCACGTTTAGGTGCTCCTGTTGTGCTGGGTGAGGTCCGACCTACGACGAAAACACCCAAACAGATCAGAGCGACACCAAGCCAGCGCAACGGGGAGATCGTTTCTCCAAGAATAAAGTAACTCAGCATGGTGATGGAAACGTAGGACAGGGACGTAGCAGGTTGCACATAACTGTAGTCTGCCCAGGTCAGCAGCAGCATGTGAACGATAAAAAAAACCAGTAAGCAGGCAATGCCTAACCAGACATAACCGGTCATCAGCACGCGAGAGGCGATTAAAGCAAGATCGAGAACTGTCCCCGAAGCAATGGGTCCGACGCCCTTCATGGCCTTGCCGAGAAATACGTTTCCAAGAGGTCCCAAAACGATGCTGATCAGAATCGGGGGAATCGTTTTCAGGTGGAGTCTGCGCGTTTGCGTCACGTATTCATTTCACCGATGGTTCAGAATAGCAAAAAACCAGCAGAAAAAAACGCCCGATCAATTGCGGAAATCCTCCAGAGAAATCGTGTGAAATCAAATCCGGCGAAGAATTTCCTCGATCGGGATAGAATCGCAGGGCGAGCAGCGCGCCTGCCGTTTGGCGGAATTCAGACTCAACTTCTGCTAGCCGCACTAGAATCAGGAATGAGGTATCGTGCCCCCAAAGATCTTAGAGTACGTTGTCCTTTTCACGGCAGCGATTCCGTTTATTTTCTATTTTCTGGCAATCTACAGTTCCAGTCGCTATTTCTGGCAGTCCAGAAATCAATCTGGAAAAAATCTCGACTTCACTCCTCCGGTAAGCAATCTCAAACCGGTTCGAGGCTTAGATCATGACGCGTATGAAAACTTTGCCAGTTTCTGCCGCCAGGATTATCCCGAGTACGAGCTCATTTTCTGCGTGACAGACCAGACCGATCCTTCCGTGCCAGTAATCCGGAAATTGATGCAGGACTTCCCGGAGCGAAATATCCGGCTGCTCTACAGCGCCGGCCACACCGCCATCAACGACAAGGTCGCCAAATTGCGATTGATGGAACGCGAAGCCCAATACGACTACCTTGTCGTCAACGACTCCGACGTGCGCGTAGATAGCGGATATCTGCGAAGAGTGGTTGAGCCGTTCCGCGATCCCCATATCGGAGGGGTGACTTGTTTTTACGTTTCACCGCGAGAAAGATCATTCGCCGAGAAACTTCAGACGATCGGGATGATTTCGGACTTTTATGCGGGCGTTCTGGTTGCATGGCAGCTTGACGGAGTACATTTCGCGCTTGGGCCAACAATGGTGTCGACGAAGCAGCGTGTCCGGGGCTTTGGGGGTTTTCAGGTGTTGGAAAACCGTCCAGCAGACGATCTGCTCTTTGGGCGCCTGATCGCCGAACAAGGAGTTGAAGTAAGGCTGTTGCCGTATGCAGTGGAAACGGTTCCTGACTTCAAGGGCGTGCGTGAGCTTCTGGCGAAGCGCGTGCGATGGATGACCGTGATGAGAACCATGCGGCCGTGGGGGCACTTTGGCCTGCTTTTTACCTGGGGGTTGCCATGGACAACCCTCGCTGTTTTGGTTCACCCTACGTTAGGCGTTGCGGCGGCTTATTGGGGTTTGTATCTAGCTTTTCGCGTGGCCATAACGTGGCTCATCGGAATCCAGGGATTAAGACAGACTGGACTTTGGAAAAAGATGCCGTTAATTCCGCTTTGGGATGCCATGGCTTTTCTAATCTGGCTGGTGAGTTTCACACGAACGTCAATCCGCTGGCGTAACGTCGATTACCAACTCCGAAACGGCCAATTTGCTTCGAGCACGGATACTTTCGCCCCGGATTCCTCCAGCAAAAGCGACTCCTAGAGGATTTCGCCGCGGGTTCCAGCCAGTCAACGTCGGGCTTCAGTTCTACGGCAACGCGGTACATCCGCCGCCCAAGGATCTCCCTGGAGTCTACGGCTGCAAATCGCATTCCTGTTCCGAAGACCCGAAGATGCCGAAGAGCTGACACCTAGTGGTCTGCTCCCGCAGTTCGCAGGGAAGTGTATATGATTCTGGCGAACTGAGCGGCCCCCGGTTCTTAACACGTTTTGAGAGTTAGTTTCCGGCAGAATCTGACCTGATGGGAAGGGAGATTTGCCGTGAGGAGAAAGCGTTTTTCGCTGGAGCAGATGGTGGCGGTTTTGAAGCAGGCCGAGGTAGGCGTGCCGACAGGCGGGCTGTCAGATTCCGAAGAATCTCGGCGGACCGAAGTTGTTTGGCTCTGTTGCCGTGTAAGAGAGAACAGAGGAATTAAAAATAGAATCAAGACCAATACGATAAACAGGGCGAATACGACTATTAATAGAACGTGTTCTGCCGGCAGAGGCCGATAGAATCGAATTTTTCTTTCCTCTCTCATTTGAGCCTCAAATTCTTCAGTTCGGCTGGCGCATTTATGCAAGTGTTCAGAGCGAGCGCCGCATCGACACTCGGCGAGGCCGCTTTCTCGTTTTACGATTTGGAAGTGGAGCCGCTCGGTCTCGAGCTAGCTTTTACCTGGTCAAGAACATGCTTGGTGTAGGTCCCGTCAGCGATGAATTACACGCGAGATCCGGCCAGCATGCGCAAGAGCCGCTCCCCGCTCTTGTCGATAACCGTGACTTCGTTCTTCCAGCACCCGTTTGTGTGATGACGGACGACAATAGCGAACGGAATCGCAGGTACAACTGTTGTCTTTAAACCCATCTCAAGTCTTTTTGGGGTTCACGTCGCTGCTTCGTGGTGCTTTTCCTGGAGCTCGCGGAACGCCTGCAGCCAGTCGTCGAGGTCGCAACCGTGAATTCCGCCACGCTCGATGTGAATCTCAAACGCTCGCTTACGGATTTCTTCTTGAGCCGGTACCTTCTTAGTTGACCGTTCCTTTGTGACTGAATGTTGCATGTCAATTTCTCCTGTTAAATCTGGACTTCAAGGTTCAGCGACGATTCTTTGTGCCCTCGATGACATCTGGACCGGTGAAGCAGAGAACCACCAGAATGGCTAATGCGAGGATCAATAGAAGCGTGACCATAGAGCTACCCTGCGTCAGCCTCTTGCTTGCAGTTCAGGCGATCTCTCGGAATGCTTTGAGGATCGGCAGCTGAATTGTCATTTCTGGGTGTTCGTGGGGATTTCACATAGTTCGTCAACGCCAGGCGTAACTCTCTTCTCGCGTGGAACAGTCGTGCTTTAACGGCCGCGACCGAAACGCCCATGCGCCGAGCCGTCTCGCTCGTAGATAACTCGCCAAGGTCGCGCAACTCGACTGTTCTTCGCAGTCCAGGTCTCAGATTTCCTAATGCCGCGGTCAGGATTCGGACTTGCTCCCGTCGTGCGTAGCTGGCTTCGGGGTCCGGTCTTGAATCGGGCATCTCTAAGTGCCATGACGTTCCTTCTCCGTCGCTCGATTCATCGACTGACACCTCGCGCAGCGCACGGCGCCGGCGCAGCAACATCAGGGCTTCGTTGATGGCGATACGCGTTAGCCAGGTGGAGAAGCTAGATTTCCATTCGAAGCTGTCTAAGTGGACGAAAGCACTTTTGAAAGTTTGCTGGACAACATCTTTGGCGTCTTCCTGAGCCCGTGTGTAGTGCCGGGCAACCGCGAAGATTTTTTGCTCGTGACGCTTTAGGAGGATTTCAAATGCTCGTTCATTTCCGTTTTTTGCGGCGGCGACGAGCGTCTCTTCCCTTGCCGGGTCACGGAAGGAAGCAATGGTCGCTTGTGGTGCTTCGATCTGGTCCACAACGATGGATGGCATCCTGCTCTCCTTACGCGTTTCGAATGGTGATGGCGATCTTCAAGCTGCTAGCCGGTGTTGCTGTCACTCCGTTTGCTTGCATGGGTTCTGAGCGTTGCTTTTTGGCGAACCGTTAGCTGATTCGTTGGGTCTGTACAGCTCTGCTCTTGGGCCGTTTGCCTGCCATTTCCACATGTGAACCTCGGCACCCCGCTGTCCGAACGAAACCTCGTCCATGGCCAACTTTATGAGATGGATGCCGCGTCCGTGCTCCGCCAAGAGATTCTCGACAGCCACGGGATCGGGAACGCTGCCTGCATCAAACCCTTGGCCTTGGTCTGAGACGGTGATGGAGATTCCTTTGCCAAATCTGCAGCGGCAGCGGACGTGAACTAATTTGCGAGCATCCAGCCGGTTACCGTGAACGACGGCGTTGTTCAGAGCTTCCCGGAGCGCCAGTTCGACAGCGCTTTCCTCGCCCGTAATACAATGCGACCCTTCGATGAGCCGCATCAGTCGTTCCACCAGCGGCGTGATAGCTTTGATTTCGCTCGGTATCCAAGTGTCGATTTCGAGGAAGGAACCTGCGCGTCGGCTGGCAAACTCCGTGCCCAGTCCCGAATTGACGTTGCGTGCGATGCTCATGACAGGGCAGCCTCCGTTCAGCTTCGCGCCAGCCAGAGGCCATAGCGCATAGAGGCAAAAAATCCGAATCCGTTGCGGTGATGCAGCACCTGGTACGACGCCTTCCATTTACAAATCAACTTAAGCATGGCTGCCATAACGCACCTCTGTAGCGGACATGTTCAAGTCCGCTCTCTTTGCTTTCGCCCGTGATAAAGGCAACGCGTGTGCCAAACAATTGAAGGCGTAAGTAGCTGAGTTTTCAGCGTCAGTTGAAAGCGGTGGTGTGCGGAGTCAAGAATGTCGAACGTGAGTTCGACAGCTTCCACATGGCATCTGTGACGCACGGCCCAGATGAATCATCTATTTTGTTTGAGGGGTATACTGTGCCTGAGTATGCGGGGGTTGTTCAGAGAGCGACATGAGCACAGCCGCGGCTACCTTGGCGGAAATCAACAAGCAGCGCTACGATGCCGTGCTTCGCATTAGCGAGGCTCTATCCGCGTGTACGCGGCCAGAGGAATTGGCAAAAATCCTCGCCGAGCAGTTGGGACAGGTTCTCCCCTTCGAACATCTCGGCGTTATCGTGCTCAAAGAGAATTCCAACGAAATTGAATTCCACGGTTGGGGCAAGGCCGCATGGCCTGTCCAGGATCTGCCCGTCGAAAAGCTATTGACCTGGCACGTTTACAATAGCCAGGAACCACTGCACATCACTGACTGGAGCACCGACGAAAGGGTACCGGAGCAGTTGAAGGATGCGGCCAGAACGATTGGCACAAGTGTCGGCTCGGTTCTTCTCGTTCCCCTGACGACCCCACACAGGCGACTGGGTACGTTAGGCATCGCCAGCCCGGCGGACACCAGATTTACCGATGACGATATCGCTTTCCTGCGTCTTATCGCGCGCGCTCTTGCATTTGCGGTTGATGACGGTCTTAATCTGCGACGCGCGCAGGCCGCGCAAACGTCGTTACAACAGCAAAACGACCGCCTACAGTTGCTCCTCAATCTGACGACCAAAATCACGTCGAGCCTTGACCTGCGGGAGGTCCTGCGCGCGATTGCAGCGAACATACGCGAGGTCATACACGCAGATGGTGTCGTCGTTTCGCTGCTCGACTCGGCATCGGGGAAATTCAGAACATTTGCTGTGGATTTTCCGCACGGCAAAGGGGTCATCAAGGAAGAGTTGCTCATCATGCCAAGCGCGGCCGCTAAAAGAGCGATCGATACCTTGAAACCGGTAGTCTTTGAAACGCGGGAACGTGAGGAACTTGCGCCTGAAGTATATGACGTAGCGGCTGCGGAGGGCGTAGAAGCCGCTTGCAATATTCCACTTGTGAATCGTGAGCGTGTCGTCGGCATCCTCTCGATTTTGCGTACAACAACGGCTCCGTTTTCGTCCGAAGATGTCGATTTCCTCAGCCGAGCATCAGGACAGATAGCAATCGCAGTTGAAAACGCGCTGGCGTACCGAGAGATCTCAGAGCTGAAGGACAAGCTGGCACAGGAAAAGCTGTATCTCGAAGAAGAAATCCGCAGCGAAATGAATTTCGAGCGGATTGTTGGGGGCAGCTCCGCGCTCAAGCATGTTTTGCAATTGGTCGAAACCGTCGCTCCTAGTGATTCTACCGTCTTGCTCCTCGGCGAAACCGGAACCGGAAAGGAGTTGATTGCGCGCGCGATCCACGATCGGAGCCGGCGCAAAGAGCGGACATTTGTAAAGCTTAATTGCGCTGCCATTCCTACGGGTTTGCTCGAAAGCGAATTGTTTGGTCATGAAAAAGGCGCGTTCACCGGTGCGATCAGTCAAAAAATCGGGCGCATGGAACTGGCGGATCAGGGCACGCTGTTCTTGGACGAAGTGGGCGATATCCCAACCGAAATCCAGCCTAAGCTGCTGCGCGCGTTGCAGGAGCAGGAATTCGAACGTCTCGGCAGCACGCAAACGCGGAGGGTAAACGCCCGGTTGATCGCAGCAACCAACCGCGATCTGGAAGGAATGATCGCCAACCGCGAATTCCGCAGCGACTTGTTCTATCGCTTGAACGTGTTCCCGATCCGCATCCCGCCATTGCGGGACCGCAGAGAAGACATTCCGCTCTTGGTCAGTTATTTCGTGCAAAAGTTTACCAAGCGAATGCAAAAGAAGATCGAAACGATTCCGGCAGCTACGATGAAGGGCCTGACCGCGTGGGGCTGGCCGGGGAACATCCGCGAACTGGAGAATTTCATCGAGCGAGCCGTGATCCTGACGCGGGGTAAGTCGCTCGAAGCACCGCTCTACGAGCTGCGCAAACCGGGCATCCAAACGGATCCCATTCCTGCGTCGCAGCCTGCCAACGACATCGAACGGATTGTGAAGGAAACCCTCAACGCTGCCCTGAATGAGAAAAAGAAAGCCTCTGACGAGTATTCCCAAAAGCGGCGCGCAGAAATCGTGCGGGCGCTCACCGAGGCTAAGGGCCGAGTTGGCGGCACCGACGGAGCTGCGGCCCGCATGGGTATCAACCGTACGACTCTCATCTCTCGCATGAAGAAACTGGGCGTCGATCCCAGGCAGTACGTCTGAATCGTCAGCGTTTTCCCGCCTCATCAACTGTTGGAGTTGACTTCGACAGTTTCAACTCTCGACCCGATTCGACTTAATCCCGCCGCGTGAATTCAGGCACTTACAGCCATCAGGTTCTGGCCTGCGCCTTGCCTTTCACTCGTGCGTAGGGAGGACGCATGTTGAGGATTTCCATTGTCGAGCGACGTAACCAGCGCCGGTTGGTACTTGAAGGAAAGCTCGTCGCGCCCTGGGCCCATGAGCTGAAGCCCGCGTACGAAGAGGCGAGCGCAGATCTGAATGGTCGTGGACTGGTGATTGATGTGAAAGGCCTTACTGCCATCAGCGAGGACGGAGAAAACGTTCTTCTCGAGCTGACGAAAGAAGGAGCTAGTTTCCGCGGTCCCGGCGTGTTCACAAAGCACATCCTGAAACGGCTCGCTCTCAAGATTCGCAGAAATGTTCAGAGGAGAAGAGATGACCGGCAATATTAGGTATCGTCTGACTCGAAGACACTCGGGCCCTGCAATTTTGGCAATCGCTGTCACCTTCTACTGCGTAATACCGGCAGCGGGTCAATACCCCGCTGCGGTTGTCGGGGCAGGCCAGTCGAGCGCGCTCACGGGAAGTGTTCCGAGTGGTCCAGCAAGCGACGAGATCCTGCGTTTGACGCTGCGCGACGCCATCACTCGGGGCCTCCGTTACAACCTGGCGACGATTGAAAATGGACAAAACGCGCAGATTGCACGCGGTCAACGGCTACTCGCGCTTAGCAATCTGCTGCCACAAGTCAGCGCCGGCGCTTCGGAGAACGTCCAGCAGGTGAACCTCGCGACCTTCGGGCTGAACGGATTAAAAACCCAAGGAATTCCTCCTGTTGTTGGACCGTTCAGCTACAGCTCAGTGGATGCAATCGTCAGCCAAACACTGTTCAGCTATGAATCCATCCAGCGGTTTCGCGCAGCTCGCACTGCTGAACAGGCCGCCCAACTCAGCTATCAGGACATCCTCGATGTGGTCACACTCACGGTCGGCAACGCCTATTTGCGGATCATCGAGGCAGACTCTCGAATTAAGGCGCAAGAAGCCCAGGTGCAGAATGCGAGGGCTCTTTACGATCGCGCGGTCGATCAAGTGCAGGCGGGTACCGCTCCACGAATCGACGCAACACGCACCGAAGTTCAGTTGCACACGGAGGAGTACAGCCTAAGCATAGCCCGCAACAACTTCGCCGTCGCAAAACTAGCGCTTGGACGCGCGATCGGACTGCCGCTAGGGCAGGAGTTTGAGCTGGCCGACACACTTCCCTATTCCGACATCGCTCCGCCGAGCGTCGACGATGCCCTGCAAATTGCGTTCAAATCGCGCAGCGATTTCCGTTCCGCTCTCGATTCCCAAAAAGCTGCTGCGCAAGCCTTTTCTGCTGCTAAAGGCGAACGGTATCCGACCGTGGCGGTTAACGGTAGCTACGGCGATATTGGACCGACGTTCGGCAACTCGCACGGAGATTTCACGTTTCAGGCGGGGATCAGGATTCCTCTCTTCACTGGCGGACGGATTAAGGGCGATATCACGCAATCCGAAGCAGAATTGCGTCAAAGAAAGGCCGAGGCGGAAAACATACGCGGGCAGATTGACCAGGACATTCGCACCGCTCTTCTCAATCTAAATGCCGCGAAAGAACAGGTTGAAGTAGCCAAGCAAAATGTCGAGCTTGCCAATGAGAGTCTTGCTCGGTCGAAGGACCGCTTCACGTCCGGTGTCACTGACAGTGTTGAAGTCGTCCAGGCCGAGCAGGCTCTCGCCAGCGCCAACGATCAATACATAACGAGTCTGTACGACCACAATTTCGCGAAGCTTTCGCTGGCTCGCGCTCTCGGCGTAGCGCGCACTAGTTACAGCCAATACCTCGGAGGGAAGTAATGTCGAACAACGAGCACGACCGCGCGTCTTCGGTGACCGTGGAAGAGGAAATACCCATTTCTGTGGAACCGCAAATCGCCCGAGATCCTGGCGAGAAGGCTGAGAGGTTTGGTCGGCTTCGTCATAGCTTGCGAGAGCATCCAGGAAAGAGCCTGGCCGCGGTCCTCGCGCTACTCGCCGTCTTGATCGTGACCGCATATTTCCTTCGCAACTTGTTCTTGTACGAAGACACGGATGATGCCCAGGTGGACGGACACGTCATGCCGCTGAGTGCCCGGATCAGTGGGCAGATCAAAGAGGTACATGTAATCGAGGGTCAGCTTGTGCATGCCAACGACGTGCTGGTGACCATCGATGCGGCGGATTACAAGATCGCGGAGGCACAGGCACAAGCGAATCTGGCCAATGCGATGGCCACAGCTGCAAGCTCCCATTGGAGCGTGCCGATTACTTCCATAACGGTTCAAAGCAATCTGGATTCGGCAAAAACCGCAGTGACCAACGCCGAGGCTGCGCTTAAGGCCGCTGAACACAATTCCGAATCGGCAAAAGCGTCACTTATGCAGGCCGAAGCCAACGCCGCAAAGAGCGATGCAGACCTCGAACGCGCCAAGCAGCTCGTGGCAAAGGAAGATATCTCTCGCCAGCAATACGATCAAGAAGTTGCTGCAGCAACAGCAAACCGAGCCGCAGTCGTCTCGGCACAGGCGGCGGTGCACGCTGCTGAACAATCAGTGCAGCAAGCGCAAGGGAAAGTGCTGCAGGCAAAAAACGATTTGCAGACTGCGGAGACTGCACCCGAGCAGGTTTCCCTGATTCGTGCTAACGCACTGGCAGCCGACGCTCAGGTGTCGCAACGAAAGGCGCAAGCTGCGCAAGCACAATTGAACGTGGACTACACCACTATTCGTTCGCCTGTAACAGGGATCATCGGAAGGAAGAGCGTTGAAATTGGCCAGAACGTCAGCATCGGGCAGGAAATGCTGGAAGTGGTACCGCTCGACGACGTTTGGGTCACCGCCAATTTCAAAGAGACGCAGCTTGCGCACATGCGGCCCGGACAATCCGTGGAAATCAACGTCGACGCTTATGGTCGCAAATGGAAAGGGCGCGTCACGAACATCGGTGGAGGAACGGGGTCGGTATTCAGCCTATTGCCGCCGGAAAATGCGACCGGGAATTACGTAAAGGTCGTACAGAGAGTGCCGGTGCGGATCGATTTCGATCGCATTACAGGACAGGATTTCAATGCACGGGGCCTGTTGAAGCCGGGATTGTCAGTCTTGCCAGACGTGAGGGTGCGATGAGCACGTCCGGGTCTGTTGCCGGCGGTCAGGACGTAGGACATCCCAAGGTCAACCCGTGGATCATCGGCGTTGTGGTTTCGATGGCTGCGTTCATGGAGGTACTCGATACTAGCATTGCCAACGTAGCCCTTCCGCACATTGCAGGCAACCTGGGCGCGAGCAATGACGAGAGCACTTGGGTGTTGACTACCTATTTGGTGTCAAATGCTGTCGTACTTCCGATAAGCGGCTTCTTGGTTGATTGGCTCGGACGCAAGCGCTTCTTTTTGACCTGCATCATCTTTTTTACACTCAGCTCCTTTTTGTGCGGCATCGCGCCGAGCCTAGGAATACTGCTTCTTTTCCGGGTGCTGCAAGGCGCCTTCGGTGGCGGACTCCAGCCGATGACCCAGGCAATCCTGGCGGATACTTTCCCGCCAGCGCAACGCGGATTGGCTTTCGCGTTGTATGGAATCACGATCGTCTGCGCCCCCGCCATCGGTCCCACACTGGGCGGCTGGATTACGGACAACTATTCCTGGCGCTGGATTTTTTATATCAACGTCCCAGTGGGAATTCTGGCCGTGCTGCTGGTTTCGCAGCTTATCCAAGATCCTCCTAACTTGTCCCGTCTGAAAGCTGCTACGGCGAGGTTCGACTACATTGGGTTTGGCCTGCTCGTCGTCGGGGTAGGCGCTCTTCAGGTTGCGCTCGACAAGGGCCAAGAAGACGATTGGTTTGCGTCGGGGTTCATCACCACACTGATCCTTGTTGCGGCCGCGGGTTTGATCTCCCTCATTATCTGGGAATGGCGTCACAAGGAACCCATTGTGGACATCCGTCTCTTCAAACTGTTCAATTTTGCGAGCTGCAACGTGATGATGTTCGTGCTTGGCGCGGTTTTGTTTAGTTCCACAGTGCTTCTTCCTCAGTTCCTGCAAACGCTTATGGGCTACACTGCGCAAGCGGCCGGCATGGTCATTTCTATGGCGGCAATTCTGCTGGTCTTTCTTCTGCCGTTCGTGGGGCGCCTCGCTGGGCGCTTTCAAGCCCGTCACATTCTCGCTTTCGGCTGGATCACGCTAGCCGTGGCCATGTATTTCTCATGCAAACACATCGATCTGCTCATCAGCTTTCGCGCAGCCGCGTGGATGCGCATTTGGCAGTATCTGCCTGTTGGATTCTTATTCGTCCCGCTCACCATGGCTGCCTATGTCGGCCTGCCAACGGAAAAAAGCAACGCTGCTGCTGGTTTGGTCAATTTCATGCGCAACATCGGGCAGAGCGTAGGAACTTCGGCGGTGACTACGTTGCTTGCACGCCGAGGTCAATACCATCAGTCCGTTCTCGCCGAGTACACACGCTCTCATCGCTTCGACGCCGCCGTCGCAGGCTTGACGAGCCGTCTGACACATGTCGGTTTGAGCGTGCACACCGCTCGGCAACAGGCGCTTGCCAGAATGTACAACTTGGTGATGGCGCAGGCTCAAGCGCTCTCTTACGTCGATATCTACTGGCTGCTCGCGGTGATTTCCGCTTTGATGTTCTTATTGTGCTTCCTGCTAGCCAAGAACCAACCCGGCAAGGGCGGCAACGTTGCCGTTCACTGAAGATGTTCTCCGATGACGTTGTTGCATGAAATCGGCATCGCGGTCTTTCTGCTCATACTTACGCTCTGTCTACAGTGTGCTGGGCTCGCGGCGCTGATAGGTTGGGTCAGGGGCGCTGTAGCTAGGTGATCTGCACAGACTCGGGCCATCCCGCTCCGCCTCACTCGTCGTGCGAATCACTGCCGCTGTAATCGTTCTCCATGCGGTGTTAATTCTATTGTGGGCCGTCTGCTATCGCTGGTCTGCTTACCGTCCCGGGAATCCGCTTTTCATTTTCCGGCCAGCAGCTATGCCACTGTGGGGCATGACGATGCAGTTTTACCTCCTAACTGGCGCATGCTGGGGCCGCTCGAGAGCATCATCGGCGTGTTGATGTGCGGAGTATCTGTCAGCTTACTGTTTGCGACAGTCTGCTCGCCAGAGCTTTGATCGTGTTCGTCGCGCAACCCGACAAACTCACTGTCTGAACAGCCGGCGAGATCAAGTACGTTAATTTGATAGCGTTTTGGTAACCGAAATGACTGACGGTCTCCTTCAGGGCAACAACGCAAAAAATGTATCGACAGTCTTGAGTAAGCTTGTCAGCGTGCCAGAGGCATCTGAAGAAGGTTCGCTCGACCGAGCTCTTGTTCGTCTGGCGCAACAGGCACACCATCACGAAACGCGACGACGTTTCCAGAGTTCGCTGGAACGCGTTCGCCAGGAACGATAATACCAACGAGATTTAGCGGGTCCGCAGCGGAAACAACCGTAACTTCGCGGGTAGGATTCTGCTTACGCTTGGCTCGCAACGATTCCACGGCCAGGGGCAAAGCGAATTGCTCGCCCAAAAACCCACTGACGAACCGGCCGCCACGAATTTCCCCGCGATCTTCAAGGCGTCGCAGAGTGATCAGTACTTCACGCCATTTCGGAAGTATGGTCTCGCGCGCTAGGAGCTCACGGAAAACGATTCCGTAGCGATGCAACAGCATCCGGCATGTCGTTTCGAGCGCTCGCGTATGGTCCTGCGCATCACCGGAGTAAAGCAACGACCATCGGCCGGCACTGTGCCTCGGACGCCCAGTTCGTCCGCGGCCCTGGCCGGAGCGGCGCTTGGGATCGATCAGCGCACGCAGATTGTCGAAGCCGTCTGCTGTGAGCAATCCAGCGGCGACGAGCTCCCAAAGACCGGTTTCTACTTGAGTCTTCAGCTTGCCCGTGCCTCGCACGATATCCGCGAAAAAAGAAGCGCCGCGCTGCCGCAAGAACTGTAAAACCGCTGTCGCGTCCATACTCAGACCTGCCGGCTGCATTTCGTTCGCGTCGCGCCGTGGAATCATCCAGTCGCTATCTTCGCGCACAAAAAAGGTGATTGGCGCGACGCTGGTAGGAACGACGCGCCGCTTTCCGTCCGAGAACGCCTCAAGCGTAGCGGGATGTGGCGATAGCCGGCCCCAGCCGACCGCGCCCGTAAGGCAAAGGTCGTCGAGCACCTTGGGATCGAAATCGTCGATGCGGCGCTGCAGAATCTGGCGTTCCCAGGAATTTGCAGGCGCTTCAAACCCTTGCATTTGACGAATCACTTCGAGGGTGCCACGTTCGCCGAACACCTGCGTACGCGGCGCTACGTGCTGCCAGGAAAGCAGCCAATCCATAAATTGCGAGGGAGTGACAGACTGGATTTCTTTCCGTAACCGTCCCAACGTGAGGCGATGGATGCGGGCAAGTAGTCGGCGTTCGCACCATTCTGTCGAACCCGAAACGATATCGTCCGAAACGGTGCTAGTGAATTTACCGCGCAGTACGACTCCTCTGGACTCCAGGCGCAACAGCGATTTTTCTATATCCGGGACCGACAGTGCGAGCGCGGTGCTTAGTTGAGTTGCTGTGATTGGGCCGCTGTGAGCGATCCATCCTGTGACGCAGGCCAACAAAGCCTCTTCGCGCGAAAGTTCTTGCCACTCGACATGCGGCACGGGCGTATCGAAGCGTGCTGAAGGAAATATTTGCATGAATGCGGACACGTGTTCTGAAGCTACCCAATACGCTGCGTCACGCACGCGAGCGAGACCAGCGCGGCGTCCTGCAGCGAGGTGATCGAAAAGAGGAGTCCATGCAGGCACCGAATCCCGCAATTTCGTGCTCAAACCATTGTTTCCGCGCAAGATTTCGGTGCCAACGGGTAATGCAATTAGCGTGAGCAGGGCGTCGTGTAACTCCTCCAGGTCGCGCACATCAGGCCACGCTTCATCGCACACCTCGGCAATTGCAGCAGGATCAAGCCGGCCGATTTCTTCAAGCACCGAGTCCGGCAAAACGCGACGCATTTCGACGGCGCGAGCACGGCGTTCTTCGAGCGGTGCGTCATCGAGATATGCGTAAGGATTGGCGTTTAAAATTTCGTGCGAGAATTGCGACGCTATTGGCGTATCTACCGCCAGGCACTTGATCTCTCCGGCAGCGATGCCGCCCAGGACGCGCTCGAGGCCTTCGATGTCCATGGCTTCGGTAAGGATATCCTTCATCACTTCACGGATGAGCGGGTGATTGGGAATGTTGATGTCGCCGGCGGCGAGATTTTCGGGGCATGCCTGCTGCTCTGGGAATACGGCAGCCAACAAGTCATCTGCTCGCATACGTTGAATATTCGGCGGCACTTTCTTTCCACCGCGGAAGCGGAGTAAGGCCAGCGCCCGACCCGCATCCCAGCGCCATCGCGTAGTGAAAAGAGGAGAGGCCAACACGGCCTGTTCGAGAACAGAACGAACGGAATTCGGATGCAGGAAGTGAAAAACATCGGCCAACGGAAAACTATGCTGCTCGCTCAGCGAAATATTCAGTCCATTGTCGGTCGCGGCAGCTT
>Ga0210406_10001246_pt1 | contig 31993 bp, 27 predicted proteins | sample IncBWC30MmetaG_FD_155454 | JGI IMG/M metagenome (GOLD analysis project Ga0210406, IMG submission 155454) | Forest soil microbial communities from Barre Woods Harvard Forest LTER site, Petersham, Massachusetts, United States - Inc-BW-C-30-M | ecosystem: Environmental > Terrestrial > Soil >... | reverse complement strand
GAGTAGATGGCCGGCAGTGGTCAGAATGCCGGAGATGCTTTCGCCGTTACCAAGTTCGTGATTCCAGACAACTTTGCCGGTGCGGTAGTCGAGGGCGCGCAGAGTGGAATTGGCCCAGAGGTTAATGTCGCGGCCGGCCCAGCCTTCGGCCTTGCCGGTCGTGGTGAGGTAAAAAATGCTGAAGATGCGGCGGGCGGTGACGTAGAAAAGGCCGGTTTGGGGATCGAAGCTGGGCGCCATCCAATTGCTGGCACCGTCGGAACCGGGCTCGACGAGCGCGCCGTCCGGGCTGGGTGCGGATTCGGGCTTGGCGATGGGACGGCCGCGGGAGTCAACGCCCTTGGCCCACGTTTGGTCGATGAAGGGAGCGGTGACCAGGTGCTGGCCATTGGTGCGATCGAGGAGAAAGTAAAATCCGTTGCGGCTGGCTTGCGCGAGGAGCTTGCGCGGTTTGCCATTGAATTCGGCGTCGAACAGAACGGGAGTCTCGACGGCGTCCCAGTCATGGACGTCATGTGGCGAGGGCTGGAAATACCAGGCGAGTTTTCCGGTGTCTGGATTCAGCGCGACGATGGAGCAGGTGTAGAGATTATCGCCGGGTCGGGCGTCGCCTGCGAGGACAGGATTGGGATTGCCGGTGCCCCAGTAGAGAAGATTTAGATCCGGGTCGTAGGTGCCGGTCATCCAGGTCATGCCGCCGCCGTGGAGGAGGGCGTCGGGGTCCTTGGGCCACGTTTCGGAGCCGGGCTGGCCAGGGTCTGGTTCTGTGTACCAGCGCCATTGGATTGCTCCGGTTTCCGGATCGAGAGATTCGAGGAAACCGCGAATGTCGGTGACATCGCCGGAGACTCCAACTATTACGTGATCGCGGACGATGAGCGGCGCCATGGTGGCAAAGTAGCCGAGTTTCGGGTCGGCAAGCTCGACGATCCAGCGAACAGTGCCATCCTTGGCGTCGAGACAGACGATGTGCGAGTCGGGCGTGGTGAAGTAGAGCCAATTTTTGTACATGGCCAGGCCGCGATTGCCGATGTGGTCGCCTTCGGAGGCGCGATGGTAATGCCAAATTTCGCGGCCATAGCGGGCATCGACGGCCCAAACATTGTCCGGGACTGTGAAATAGAGAACGCCGTTCACTTCAAGGGGAGTCGATTTAATCGTGGAGGCGTGAGGATGGAAGACCCAGGCGAGAGTCAGCGAGCCAACGTTTGAGGCGTTGATCTGGTCGAGGGGGCTAAAGCGCTTTCCGGAGTAGTCGCCATTGTAAGTGGGCCAGGTGTCGGTGGCGGGCTTGGAGAGAGCCGCAGGGTCTAGCTCTTGCGCGGCGATTTGTGGAGCCTGCAGGCCGATGGCGAGGAGCAGAAGGATGACGAGAGGGAGCGGATGGAGAGTTGAAAAACCAGCACCCTCCCGGAGGTGATTTTCGCGACAGCGCCTGCCTTTGATTTTTCCACGCAGCTTGAAGAGCATTGCAGTTCCCACCTTCTGAGTTTTCGGCGATTCAGTTTTTTTCTATTTCAGAGTTTGAAGATAGGCAAAGAGGTTGTGAACGTCGGCCTGCGTGAGCTTGTCGAGCAGCTCGCGATGGGCCGCCAAGGCATCCTGCAATTCGACTTTCACTTGATCGCGCGGGAAGGAACGATACCAACCAGAGGCATCGCGCAGGGCAATCACAAAATCGTCGGCGTGCGCCAGCGGCCCCTTGAATTGCTGGCCAGAGGGCAACGTCACTAGCGCGATGGTGTGTTTGCCTCCGGGATAGAGCATGCGGGATTGGAGTTCAACGGGAGAGTACTTCGTTCCGATTGCGGCGAGATCGCCCACGGGCAAATGACAACTCTTGCAGCCACCCGCGCCGTTGAAATAGGCCTTTCCGGCGTCCGCATTGCCGGTGAGCAGCTTCTCAAGAGGATATTTGCTCGGGACGCCGCTGGAGCTCAGTGCTTCTGCGGCGCGCGCGTGAAGATAAGCAGCGATATCGAGGATCTGCTGATCGGTCAGCACCATTGGCGGCATGCCTTTATCCGGACGGCCGAGGCGAATGACTTCGCCGATCTTGTCGCCCTTCACGTCATGGGCCACCAGCGGCGAGCGGACCAGGTCGGGCGCACGTGCGCCGGTGGCGTCGGGGCCATGGCAAAATCCGCAGGATTGCTGGAAGGTTTTGTGTCCACGCTCGACGGCGGGGTCTGGAGCCTCAGACTGGGGCCAGGCATGAGAATTTCCCACACCAAGCAGGAACAAGACAGTGAGACAGAAAAGACTAGTCTTGGCGATTTGGCGTTGCGCTACGAGCCGGTTCGGGCGAGTCTTCACTCCGCATGCCTCCGTGAATTTCGAGCGCCGTGCGTTGCCTGATGTCGCGACAACGGCCCCAGAGGAAAAGGCGTTTGAGCCCGTGAGATTCTAGCATCCCGAGCCGGGCAGGGCCATTCCTCAACTTCCATTGAGGAATCGAGTCTACTGCACAAGCATTTGACATGGGTTGTTAAGTTGCAAAAGGGTAAGAGAGTTCGAGGCTGCAGGGAGAGCCGATTTCGAATAGAATCTCGACCAGAAGAGAATCGCCCTTCGGCCGGGGACGGTTGGAGAACGCGACCAGAAAACGAATCATGCTCATCCGATAGATTCGGAGACAGCACCGACAAAGCCGACTGACAGAAACCAGGATCCGAAGATCGGATTGCACGCATGCTTGCCCAGCATCGATCAAGTTGCAAGAAGAGAATCCGCGCCGCGGGCGCAATCGCGCTGTTTTTTTGTGCCGCTGGAATGACCGGGTTCACCGGCTGCCACTCCAAACCGGGCGATGCCGCCACTCAACCGGTGACGATCACTTTTATCGGCCGGGGGCCCGCCACGCTATCGGAATTGGAGGCGGACCGATCCGTGCTTTCGCAATTCACGCAGAAAACGGGAATCCAGGTGAAGCTTATTGTGGGACCGGAGTCCATGACGGACCGGCTCCAATTGTATCTGGATGCCTTGGAAAGGAAATCCAGCACCCCTGACGTGCTTTACACAGACGTGATTTGGCCGGGCGTGCTGGCGGAGTACACCGTCGATCTGAAACCCTATATGACCGATGGGGTGAAGCTCGTCATGTCCACGGCGCTGCAGAACGACACCGTGGATGGACGGCTGGTAGCCATGCCGTTCAGCATCGAGGTGGGCCTGCTCTACTACCGCACTGATCTGCTAGCGAAATATGGATTCAAGAATCCACCAGAAACCTGGGACGAATTGGCGCAGATGGCTCGGCGCATTCAAACTGGGGAGCGCGCCGAAGGCCGGAAGCATTTTTGGGGATACGTGTGGCAGGGCGCGCAGTACGAAGGACTGACCTGCAATGGGCTGGAATGGCAGGCTTCATCAGGAGGGGGCAAGATCATCGAAGACGACGGGACGATAACGGTTAACAATTCTCGGGCGGTGAAGGCCCTGAAAAGGGCGAAGAGCTGGGTGGGTTCGATATCGCCTCCCAGCGTGCTGGCTTTCAAGGAGGCTGACGCCGAGAACATTTGGGACTCCGGAAATGCAGCGTTCCAAAGAGGCTGGGTGTGGAGAGGAAATCCAACAGGAAAACTGGCGGATGCAGCCAATGGCGGGAACTTCGGCGTTACCCTACCGCCGAGTGGAGGAACGGGGCACGTGTCCGTGCTGGGCGGCCAATCCGTGGCGGTGTCCAAGTTTTCGACGCACCCGCGCGAAGCCACCGAGCTGGTGCGGTATCTGACGAGCCGCGATGTCCAGATGTGGCATTGGAAGAGGGGCTCGATGCTGCCGGCGTTGACCGAGTTTTACGAAGATCCACGATATGTCGCCTCGCGGCCCGGATTGGAGCGGATGAAAGATATCATTACGGGTGGCGCCACTACCCGGCCGTCCACAATCACTGGCCGGCACTACGCGGAGGTTTCGAGGGCTTACTATTCCGCGGTGCACTCGGTATTAACGGGAGAAGTGAGCGCTGAAAAAGCGATGGCCGATTTGGAAGTGGAATTGGTGAAGATCACCGGGTTCAAGACGGGAAAGCCCGCGCAGAAGTCAAAGCCTCCTGACCGAACGAATTGAAGAAAGGCGGGCATCAGCTGTCGCCCGGCGAAAAAGGAATTGATGGCGGACGCACCGACAAGACGGTCCAGTATCAGCACGTTGCTCGTAGGGAGCTTCGTGTCGGTCGGCTTGCTGATGATTCTGGGCTGGGTGATTGCGCTGCTGCAATTGAACTTCATGCGCGCACGCGCGGAATACCTGTTCAAGGCGGATCACCCCGCGCGAGCGGTGCTGCGCGTCCGCAGCGATTTCTTGAGCTTTCAGCGCGAGTTGCGGGAGTTAGCCAGCAAGCGGGACGCCGCGCAGTTCGCTTCGGAGAGCAACAGCCTGCTGTTCGCCTTCGATTCGGATGTGGGGCATGCCAATCAGTCGCTGGCGACTTTGCCGCGCAGCTCGCAGCGGGACTCGGAACTCAGCAGCCTGGAAACAGTGCGAGCGTTGTTCGCCGAGCAAATAGAGAGTCTAACGGCGCTAGCCGAGTCGGGTGACTGGCTGGGACTCAATCTGCGCATTGAAAACCGCATGCCGGTGATCAATGACCTTTCCGAAAGCGTGGTTCGCGATATCGATGCACTTGTAGACATCGAGAAGAAGAGCGGATTGGAAGACATTCGCCGTGCTCAACGGCGAGCGGCCTGGACGCTGGTGGTGACCGGCTTGTTAGCGGTGATCACGGCTGGGGTTCTGGGAGTGAAGGTAACCCGAAGTATTGCCGGGCGGCTGGAGAAGGTGGACGCCGCAGCGCGTTCGCTGGCACGCGGGCAATTCCAGCAGCAACTGGAAGTGGGTGGAAACGACGAGATTGCGCGGCTCAGCCAGGTATTCAACGAGATGTCGGCCCGGCTACGCGGCTTATACGAAACCTTGCAACAGAGCGAAGCGCATTTTCGCTCGATCATCGAACATGCCTCCGATTTTATTTTGATCCTCGACGCGGAGGGCCTGGTGCGCTATGCCAGTCCGTCCAGCGATCGAGCTCTTGGGCAAAACAAGTCGCTTGTGGGCCGAAGTATTTTCGAGCTGGTGGCCTCGGCCGACGAATCGGCCATGAGGAGCTTTCTGGAACGCGCGAAGGAGAAGGCTGAATCGCAATCTTCGATAGAATTGCGGACTTCCATTGGCGAAGGCCCCTCGCGAGTGCTTCAAGTTTCCGCCACGAACCTGCTTCAGGATCCCTCGGTGGCGGGAATTGTGATGAATGCGCGCGAGATCACCGAAGTAAAGAGACTGGAAGAGCAATTGCGGCAGGCGCAGAGGATGGAGGCGATCGGCACGCTTTCCGGAGGAGTCGCGCACGATTTCAATAACTTGCTGACGGTTATTCGCGGCTACACCAATCAACTGCTGGAATCTTCACACAATCCGCCCGAATCACGGGTGCAGATCAAGCGCATTGATGAAGCAGCGGAGCGAGCCAGTGCGCTAACGCGGCAATTGCTGGCGTTCAGCCGCCGGCAGGTGCTGCAGCCAAAGGTGTTCGACGTCAACGCGCTGGTGGCCAATCTAGACCAAATGCTGCGCCGCTTGATTGGTGAACACATCGAGATGAGGACCGTCGCTGCACTACAGCCTTGCCTGGTGAAAGCGGATGCCGGGCAGATCGAACAAGTGATCATGAATATTACGATTAACGCCCGCGATGCCATGCCGAAAGGCGGGAGACTGACGCTCGAAACCGGGCATGTGGAGTTAGATCAGGCCTTTTCGGCGGAAGTGGCGGGCGCTTCGCCGGGGCCGTACGTGATGCTGGCGGTCAGCGATACCGGCGAAGGAATGGATGCCGACACCAAGGCGCACATCTTCGAGCCATTCTTCACGACGAAAGGTTTGGGGAAGGGGACGGGACTCGGACTCTCGACGGTTTACGGCATCGTCAAGCAAAGCGGGGGCTACATCTCGGTTTACAGCGAACCCGGCCGCGGCAGCACGTTCAAAGTGTATTTGCCGCGTGTGAAAGATGCCGTCAAAGCGCAAAGGAAAGCGGAAGCGAGAGAAATGGATGCGCGGGGCCGCGAAACGATTCTTGTGGTCGAAGATGAGCCAATGATCCGAGAGCTGGTTGAGACGATGCTCGAAAGCAGAGGGTATTCGGTGTTGATGGTGGACGACCCGTTGCGAGCGGTGGCGTTCTCGGCGCAATACTCCGGTCCCATACACCTGCTGCTCACCGATGTGATCATGCCGGGAATCAGCGGCCGGGAAATCGCCAACCAAATTTCGGCGCAGCGTCCGGAGATGAAAGTTATTTTCGTCTCCGGCTATACGCCGAATGCCATCGTGCATCACGGAATACTGGATGAGGATCTGAATTTTCTGCAAAAACCGTTTACCGCGGGCACTCTTACGAATAAGGTGCGCGAAGTGCTGGATGATGGACAGGTCTGACTCGCTGGCGTTATTTTCGCATTCCCATTATTTCCGCCTCGTCCTCTCCGGTGATCAGCCGCGCTAGCGACAAGTTCAGTTATGAAGGTCACCTTCTGGCACTTTGTCAGAGAATTAGAGCCTTGTGTTTTCAGCGACATGCCGCATATTTCGCTGGCGCTGAGCTGCAAGACCATCATCCGGCGAGCATAACTCCAAGAAAATAAAGACAATGGCTCAGGCCGCAAAACTCTTTATGAAGACGCAGATCGTCGCGGCGAAGAGCCGTGACCATAACCCTCAAAGAATGACGTAGATAGCGATTCATTAAATTATCTACTTGACAAATCTGCGTTTTGGAGTATAATGTTCTGTGTAGGAAACTGCGCCCCGACTTTCCCGTCGGGGCGTTTTTTTGTAGGGCGCGCTTTGGCGCGTCCCCATTTTGTAGCGCCGGCGTCCTGCCGGCGTTTTCATTTGTCTGCACCCTCTGCGCCCGAATTCTCTTCCGGTGCCTGCCCCGATCGAAGATCGCGACCCTGTCGGGGCCCGGTCGGGTATCGTATCTTCTCTTTTCTCCTAGCTGTTAGCTGTCAACTGTCAGCTTCGTTTCTCCGTGCCCTCTGCGTTCTCTGTGTTCTCTGTGTTCAGTCTTTGTTTTTTCTTTCGACTTTCAACTCTCGACTCTCAATTGTTCCTTGGACCTCAAAAATGAAACCCAAAAAACCGAATGCCGAACAAATCTGGAAACAATTGGATGACGTGCTCGTGCCCCGCCTGCGGCTCGCGCCAATCGACCGCGCCGCCTATTGTCATCTTCTGCGGCATACCCGCCTGGAGGGAAAGCTCCAACTCCGCTTTTCCATGCCCTGGTTGGCACGGGGTATCTGCCTGGGACCCGACGCGGCCAGCCGGGCCGTGCGCCGGCTTACCGATCACGGCGCGCTGCGCCTGCTCGAATGCAGCAACGGCGGTCACGTCGCAGAAGTGCGCCTGCCCGAAGAGATTCTCGCGGACCTTCCCCCCATAGTCGTTCCGGCTGGCCAGCCCGAAGGCATCAAGCGCCCGCGCATCCCGCTAGGTCCCGGCATCAACCTCGAAGACGAGGACTTCCTCCGCATCAACGCCCTCCGTCACGCCATCCATGCGCGCGAAGCCGGGCGTTGTTTCTACTGTTTGCGCTTTCTCACCCCACAGATGAAGTGTCTCGACCACGTCGTCCCCCGCGCGCATTCGGGCAACAACTCTTACCGCAACCTCGTCTCCTGCTGCCGGGAGTGCAACTCCCAGAAAGGCCCATGCCGCGCCGAAGATTTTCTCCGCTCACTCTTCCGCGAACGCCAGTTGACCGCTCGCGAACTCGCCGCCCGCCTCAGCGCCCTCGACGCCCTCGCCTCCGGCAAGCTCCTCCCTCCCCTGCCATCCGGCGCGCCAAGGCGCTCCTGACACGCAGCAGAACGCCATGAACGTGTCATCCTGAGCGCAGGGAAGGAAAATGACAAAGGCAGTTCGGTTAAAGCCAGAAACCGTCGCTCAGTTCGAATTCCTAGAATGGACCGAGGCGCATAGGCTACGCCATTCAAAGTTTGACGGCCTGCGCGGGGAGAAGAAGCCACCAAGCGTGGTCAAGCAGCGAGCCGGCAACTATTGAATAACTTCCGGGTTGCCCGTCACTCGGGAGCAATCGTCCAAATGGATTCGGGCCTTCCCGACAGGCCACTTTCATAAATGCGCGTTTTTAGGGCGCAATGCTGATTAAAGGCTGAGGAGGCTGTTTCCGACATGAAACAATCCGCCAGTACGGAGAAAGAGTCTTCATCTTGTCGTGTGCGCCTTATGAACCTTACGTCTTACCATCTCGCCGACGAGCGTCCGGGGGACGGAGGCGCCCTCGTTGCTTCTGAAAAAGGGGCCTGAGGTGGACAAAGTAATACTCCGGGCCCCACTAACAACGAATTTGGAAAACCGCTCTAGTTCGCGCCAACGGCGTAGCCCGCGAACCAGCCGCTAGGCGCCAATCCAGGGGCGTTCGCCTGACCGGAATACGTGGTCCGAAATGATCTTCCCTCACGCCCAAGTTGATAAAGCTGGCCGTTCAGTGTGAACGGCTCGGTTTCAGTAATCGTATTCATGTGTACCGTCACGAATGCGTTGGTCGACGTGTTCACAATCACCTGCTGCCGATAGGTCGACACCTGAATGGGTGTGCCTTGGCTGAACGAGGCAGGGTTGCCGAAATCCGAGGACGCACTGTTTAGATAGATCGTGGTTGTCCCCGTGCGGTTGACGATTCTCAGGGAACCATTGGAGATGACTCGATCGGTCGTCGCGTTAGTCACGAACGTAAACAATGCCGTCGTTTCATTTTGGGGCGTGCTGCTCGAGAAGACGGGACTAAGCCCCTCGATGTTCGATAGGTATCCGAACTGCTGTGATGTAGTCGGTGTGTTGTTAACCTGGCCCACAAACTCAAGTGCAACGTGGTCCTCCCGAATGTGGATGACCGTAACGTCTGGCGAATTCGCCAGGCCACAATTCGGAAGCAGGAGGGCCGCTAGCATCAGAAAGCTGGTAAGTCTTTTCATGTGTTTGTTCCTTTTCCGGGAAGCGGAGATTCCCCAACCTAGAATTCCATGCCTGTTTAACGGGCTGACCAGGCAAAGGCAATGGAGAGCGCCTTGACGTTTCATCAACTTGGGATAAAGCCCCAACTTGCTGAAATGGTTGAAAATAAGCACTCCGTAAGCCGAAGTGGAGTAGAATGGCGCAATTTTTGAGGTAGCCGGATTGACCGAGAAACTAACTAGATTCGACCAATTGGATCTCGACCTCAAGCGCTATGAGCTTCGCCGTGGGGACGCCGTGTTGAGGCTTGAGAAGATTCCCATGGAGCTGCTGATCTTTCTTGTAGAACACAAAGGTCAGCTCGTCAGTCGGGAAGAGATCATTGTTAGAATCTGGGGCAAAGACGTCTTCCTGGATACGGAGCAAGGGATCAATACGGCGGTTCGCAAGATCCGGCTGGCTATCAGGGACGACCCGGAGCGGCCTCGCTACCTGCAGACGGTAGTGGGCAAAGGCTACCGCTTCGTCGGTCCAATTACCGTTATCGCCCCCAATGGAAGCAGTGAGATGGAGGTGCCGAAGGAACCCGGCCAACCACTTCTGGAACCTGTCAGCGCACTTTCTACTTCCTCTTCGGGGCGATTCGGAAACCGAATGGCCCTCGTCGCTGGCGCCGTGCTTTCGATCTTGGCTTTCTTGACCTTGGGCACAAATATCTTTGGCCTACGTAATCGGCTCTTGAATCGAAATCTCCCAATTCACTCCATAGCTGTGCTGCCGCTCGAAAACCTCTCCGGCGATGCCGCTCAGGAGTATCTAGCCGACGGCCTGACCGACGAACTCATTACGCACCTAGCCAAGCTGGGCTCGCTGAAAGTGATCTCACGCACCTCTGTGATGCAGTACAAGTCCGCACATAAGTCGCTGCGGGAGATTGCTCGCACGCTTGACGTGGACGGCATCGTCGAGGGCTCGGTCGTCCGTTCCGGCAATAAGGTGCGCGTGACGGTGCAACTTATACGTGCCGCTAACGACCAGCACTTGTGGGCCGAGGACTACCAGCGCGAGCTAGGGGATCTCATCGATCTCCAGCGGGAGATTGCTCGCACCATCGCGCAACAGGTCGCCCTAAGTCTAAACCCTGAGCAGCAAGCCTACTTCGCCCAGCGGACCCTGGACGACCCCCAACTCAACGAGTCGTACCTCCGCGGACTCTTCTTTTGGGACAAGCGCACGGAACCTGACCTCCGTCGCGCCATCGAGAACTTCAATCTGGCTATTTCCCGCGATCCCGGTTTCGCTCCTGCGTATGCCGGCGTCGCCAACAGTTACAACCTCGTGTGGTATCTCGGTTTCATGAAGGCCGACGAAGCTGTGCCCCAAGCTCGGTCCGCAGTGGAGAAGGCTCTGGTGCTTGATCCTTCATCGGCCGAGGCGCACCTCGCCCTCGCCTACCTCAAGCTCCACTACGACTGGGATTGGACAGGCGCGGACATAGAACACCGCCGAGCAATCGAACTCAGCCCGGGATACTCACTGGCCCATCAGTGGTATGCCTATTATTTACGATCCGTCGGGCGATTTGACGAGGCTCTCGCCGAAAATGAGCGTGCCCGCGAGTTGGACCCCCTGTCCGTGGTGAAAACCCTTCTGGTCGCTGCTGCTTACGCTCGAAAGCACGATGATGCAATCTCCAGGTCACTGATTCGTCGAGCCATGGAACTGAACCCTTCCGACAGCGCTCCCCATTATTCCCTGGCTGAATTGATGGAGAGAGAAGGGCATGCCTCGGAAGCTACTCTGGAATGGCGTACTGCTCTCCAGCTTGATGGAGATCGGCAACTGGTCGAACTGTTCGATAAATCCTTGAGCAAATCCGGTTTTCCTGCAGCCAAGCGCGCAGTCACTGAGGCCATACTCGAGCAACTGACCATCAGGGCCAAAACGAACTACGTGTCTCCCCGCAATTTTGCTGAGCTTTACGTGCGGATCGACGACAAAGAGAATGCACTGCGCTGGCTCGACAGGGCCTTCGCGGAGCATTCCAGCTTCCTTGTCCAGATCACGCATGATCCGTCGTACGAAAGCCTTGGTACCGATCCTCGTTTCCGCGCCATGCTCCACCGCTTGAGGGCTCCGGGCGCAAGCTGATGCGGAGCTCGCAGTTCCGAATGGCTCCCCTCTAAAATAGCAGGGATCGCAACTGAATACCGTACCGGTTTTGGCTCATGGCAGACGGCTCAGAACTTGTTGACTAACAGGCTTTGGTTGTTGCATGCGCTGGCAACCGTATAACGCGCTGCAAGCAGGAGTCCCGGTCGCGCCCGGCGCATTCTGGGTGTGTTGTCGGCAATCCGGAAGTTACCATCGGACCGAGCGGTATTCGACGGGGGTTCGCTATACTCTGTCCCGTGAACCGGCTGCCAATTCTCCGGGACTTAGCGTCCATCTCCGGTGTTGCCCATCGCCGCCGGTTTTTCGACCGAATCCGTGGCGTTTTCTCCGGTAATCAGGCGGGCGCCTCGGCTAAAAGTCAGAAATTCGAATCCCCACTGAACGAAGACGAGGACGCGGCTTTGAAACTCCACAATGTAAATCAGGTGGATGAAGAGCCACATCAGCCAGGCGAGCAGACCGGAAACGTGCAGGCCAAAAATATTGGCCACCGCGGCAGCGCGGCCAATCACGGCCATCTCGCCCTTGTTTAGATAATGGAAAGGCGGCGGAGCCTTCTTCCCTTCCACGCGGGCGCGAATGACTTTTGCGGCGTAGGCGCCGCCCTGGATGGCGACTTGTGCCACGCCCGGGAGCGGCTTGCCTTGTTCATCGGGTGCGTGCGCCAAATCGCCAAGGATGAAAATGTCCGGATGGTTCGGAACCGTGAGGTCGCCATTCACCTTGATGCGGCCGCTACGGTCTGTTTCAGCACCAGTGCGTTCGGCCAATTTCGCGCCGAGAGGCGTGGAGGCGACGCCGCCGGCCCACAAAACGGTTTTTGCGGCGAGGCGATCGGTTTTATCTTCATGCCTATAAGTGACGCCGTCCGCATCGATGCATGTCACCATCACATTTTTCGTGACTTTGACGCCAAGGCGCGTGACTAATTCCTCGGCTTTGGCCGAAAGTTTTTCCGGGAACGCGCTGAGCACCCGCGGGCCGCCTTCCATTAAAATAATGTGCGCGTCCTGCGGATTGATTGTCCGAAAATCGTGGCGCAGGGTTTCGCTGGCGATCTCCGCGAGCGCGCCGGCGAGTTCCATGCCGGTAGCGCCGGCTCCGACAATCACGAAGGTAAGCCAAGCGCGTGCTTCTTCCGGCGTGGTGGCCCGTTCTGCGCGTTCGAACGCAACGAGGATTTTGTGGCGGATGGTCGTGGCTTCTTCCACGGATTTCAGGCTGGGCGCCCACTCGCGCCAGGAATCGTTTCCGTAGTAAGAGGTTTGGGAGCCGGTGGCGACGATCAAGGAATCGTATTCGAAGGTGGCGCCGTCGCGCAGCGTCACGCGCTTGCCTGCTGGATCGACGTCCGCGGCTTCGCCAAGCAGAACCTGAACGTTTTTTTGTTTGCTCAGAACGCCGCGCAAGGGCGCCGCGATTTCTCCCGGCGATAGGGACCCGGTTGCTACCTGATAGAGGAGTGGCTGGAAAAGGTGAAAATTCCGGCGATCAATTAAGGTGATTTGGACGTCCGCGCGTTTCAGCTTCTGCGCCGCGACCAATCCACCAAAACCTCCGCCGAGTATGACCACCCGGTGCTTTCCGCTCATAGGCGCTGCCCTCCCAGACGCAACTCTGCCGGAACAAGTATCATCTCATTGGATGTGGCTTTTTCATTTTTGATGCAGAGTTGAGGGCCGCCTTATGCATGTTCATGATGCCGACACCCGATTCCAGCTGCAGAAAAACACGCTGCGCTTTCTTTGTTCCGTGCTGATCAAAAGCGGGACGCGCTCGGAAATCTGCAAACTGCTTGACCCTGGTGTATTCGATGATCCCCTGCACCGGGTGGTTTTCGAGGAAATTCGTGAGATGGGCTCGATGGACTCCCGCCGTTTGCGTGAACTTCTGCCGGCCCGCGTAACCAACCGAGGCTTTCCGGACTTCGACCTGAAGCAACTGCTCGCCCCTTACGAAGTGAGTGAGAAAGAGATCGATCATCTCTTTGAAAGCGCCCTGCAACTGCTGGACCTCAGCAACCCGGACGAAGAGCGTCGAGTATACTAACCTCCGCATGAAGCCTTCCGCCGCGCGATTCATGAACCTTGTCGAGCCGCTCGTGTTCGGCGTTTATGTGGCCTGGTACATCTGGCAACTGCAGGCTACTTTCTTTTTTTCGTGGCTGGTCTTCCCCGCTTGGATGCTGGCCAGTTTTGTGGCCCACGGGGACTCCCCGAAAACAATGGGATGGCGAGCCGACAATTTGTTGTCAGCCACGAGACGGGCCGCCATCGCATTTTCTGTTTGCATCGCGGGACTCGTCTCCGCGGGGATCCTGCTGGGCGCATTGCATCGCTCCGCTCCCCAACTCCTCGTCCCAAAGCACTTTTTTTCGTACATGGCGTTTTGCCTGCTGCAGCAGGTGGCGCTGAATTCATATCTGACGAACCGGCTCCTTGGAGCGATGAGCGGGCCGGCGACTGCCGCTCTGCTGAGCGGAGCACTCTTTGCGGCGCTGCACTGGCCAAATCCCGTATTGGTTCCGCTCACCTTCATTGGCGGAGTCGTGATGGCTTGGCTCTTTGCGCGCGAGCGGAACATCATTCCGCTGGCGATTGGGCAAGCAATCCTAGGGACGCTAGTTTGGTGGGCGTTTCCAGTGGCGTGGCATCACGGCTTGCGCGTCGGGCCGGGCTTTTACACGTTTCATCCGCACTAGAATGCCCGATCTATAAATTCAAATGTCCGTATTTTGGCTTGGAGGCAGTCGCGCGGCCGGGAACGCGATTCGCTTTCGAGTCATTGCTCCAGACGCCGGCAATCTGGAAACCGCACTCGGGGCAAACCCCTGCTTTGAGGCGATTCTCAAGAATGTCGTGCCAGGAACGGCGAACGAGCAGTTCCGAGCACTTCGGGCAATGGGTGTTCGCGCCATCGCTGTAGATATTCCCTTCGTAGACGTAGCGCAGCCCGACGTCGAGCGCGATCTGGCGCGCGTGATCGAGCGTTTTGGCCGGCGTGCGCGGTTTGTCCTGCAGCTTGAAGTCCGGATGAAACGCGGTGAAATGAAGCGGTACGTCCGGCCCGAGATGCGTCAGAATCCATTCGGCGAGCTTGCGCGTTTCTACCGGATCGTCGTTCAAAGTCGGAATCATGAGGTTGGTAATCTCAAACCAAACCGGCGTTTCCTTTTTCAGCCACTGCAACATCTCGAGCACCGGCTGAAGATGCGTCAGCGTGATCTTGCCGTAGAAATTCTCGGTGAAGGCTTTGAGGTCCACGTTGGCTGCGTCGATGTGATCGTAGATATCGTGGAAAGCGTCGTACGTGATGTAGCCGTTGGTAACCATCACGGTTTTCAGGCCGTGTTTCCGCGCCTCTTTGCAGATGTCGATGACGTATTCGCCCCAGATGGTCGGTTCGTTGTAAGTGAACGCGATGGACTCGCAACCATATTTCAGAGCCAGGAGCGGAACGTCCTCAGGGGAAACGGGCTGAGAACGCACCTGGTCGGAGCGTGATTTCGAGATGTCCCAGTTTTGGCAGAAAAAGCAACCCATGTTGCAGCCCGCCGTGCCCATGCTGAAGACGCGCGTGCCGGGCAGGAAATGATTCAGCGGTTTCTTCTCGATGGGATCGACTTGCAAAGCGGCTGGTGAACCGTAGCCAAGGCTATGGAGTTTGCCGTCCTGATTGATGCGAATGAAACAGAACCCCGCCTGGCCGGGATGGATGTGGCAGTGACGAGGGCAAAGATAGCAGTGAACGCGGCCTTCGGGTTCGGCTTCCCACCAAAGGGCTTCGTGAAGCTGCTCCGTCTTCTGGAGGATCTTCAGTTCTTCCATGGATCCTCCTCTCAGACAGTATTGTACCTCCGGAAGGATAGAGCCGCGCAGGTCATCTGATCAGCGCGATTATCGAGACTCAACCCCACAAAAAACCTTGCAGGGAGTGGAATGGAAGATGGGTGTGACCGTCTCAGCGCGTTCGAGTAACTGTCTCGCAATAAGAAGCAAGAATATGGAGCCGAGGATAGCGCATAGGGCGATGATAAGAATACAGCCCGAAAGGCAGGGAAAGTATGGAGGAGACGAAACCGAAGGAATCCGTGTATTCGGGGGAACAGACCAAGGTAACGGGACCGGATTCGTTGCGAAGCACGCCAGCGGCTACGGTGCCTTCGGGGACGGAAAAGGCCGCCTCGGAGCAAACGCAACAGGCGCCACAGGTGGTGACGCCGAAAATCAGCCAGACCGGCGGGGCTGGCACGCTGGTGCGGTTTGCGGAGTTCCCGAAACGCACGAAGCGCGCGTGGTTGATTGCTGCGGGAACGATTTTCGGAGTGATGGCGGTGCTGATGGTGACGACGCGCGTGTCTGAGCGGGCCAAGAGCGCAGGGGAGAAACGGCAGGAACAAGCGGTACTCGAAGTGATGCCGGAGAACTTGATCGCGCGGTGCGGCCCAGCGGCGGAAGACGTGACCAAAGAAATGTATCCCGTGGTTCTACGGACAATGAGCTACCAACGCGGAGAGAACGAAAAAATCGTGTTCGAGTTCAGCCGGACTGCGGAGGCAAAGAGCGATTGGGTGTTTCTGTCTATGAAAGACCAGAGCGGAGCCAGGCGCTTCGAAACGCCGGAAGCGAAGATCGCCACGCTGCCTTGTCTGGATTCGAAGAAGTGAACACGCTGACGCCAAAGAATTCCAAAGTAAAAACACTTTAAGCAAAAGAGAAGTGTTCGAGAATTATGCGTGGCGGCGTCGCTGGAACCGCTGTCTCTCGGCGGCCCAGTCGACGAAGCGTTCCATGTGATCGCGGTACTTCCAGGCGAGCTGGAAAAACTTGGCAGCCGTCAGGTTGGCCGCTTCTTTTCCTAGGAAGGTCTCGAAACGCCAGCGGATATAGGGACTCTTCCACGGGTTGAATCGATAGCCGCGAGCCGCGTTCCAGTAATACTGCATTGTCTTGAGCATTTTCTTGCGCAATGGGCAATTCGCCCAGCCCTCTTCGCCAAGACTCTAATTTTCGGCCGCCGGTGCCGAGAGATGGTCGTGAACGAGCACCCAGTTGGGGCCGCGCTTTTCCCAAATCCCGGTATAGCGGAGATCCATTTCAGTAGTCTTACCGTTCTTTGATTTTTCCAACAAATGCATCGGGACAATCGTCCAGGCGATCATGCCGCGGCGGGTTACTTTCAGATCCTTCCCTGCCGTCAGCTTGATCTCCGAGGCGTTGTCCAGAAATTCTTTCTGCACGCCGGACTGGTATTCCTTCCAACCATGATAAGAGAAGGGCGACACATCGTAAAAAACCAGGCCGCTGTCCTTGGCGTAGAACTTCGCCGGGGCGTCTACAGTCCCAGTGCTCCAGGCGGCGCAGAGATTGTCGACCAGCTTCCGGAAAGTGGCGTCATCCGTGGCTTTCTGCTGGGCCCGAGCCCCCACAAAAGTGATCATGGCGCCAAAGATCGCCAGCGCGACGTACATTAACCAGCGACACCGCTCAGCACTTTTGCTGACAGCTCTACTCATGGATGAAGTTTCTCCGTGTCTCCTGGATCCCCGGGGGAACGAGAGTTTGCAGGAGGATGTCCCAGCGCGTGCCGCATAACGTAGTCCGTTCGAAACAATTTTGCAAGCCTTCTTATTCGGGGAACATGGCGCCGGGAAAGCCGCCGGCTTCTAGATCTTATCTCATAAATAGTATTCAGGCGGCCCAAACCCTTGAAAAGACAGCAATTCGCAGACGGCCAAACCATTTATGAGATGCCTTCTACTTGCGCGGATTCCGTTCGTGCCTTCGACACGCCATTCCCCGCTCTGTAACCGCCATTCGCCGGTAGAACCTCCCTTTTGGCCGAATCCTTGATGCACTCCTCGGAGGGGACCCCTATTCTCGCGTTGGGGCAGGAAATAGCCCTTCGGGAGGACACCATGGCAGCCAGTCGCACGACCACCAGGAGCATGAAATCCGTATCCGGAGCGACTGCCCTGGCGATTGGGTCCTTTCTTCTGTTCGTCAATTTGGATGGAATTGCAGCCCAAATCAACGATGCCGTCGGTGCCCCAGCGGAATCCGTGGGAATCTTCCCAGCTCTCGGCCTGGCGGGATTGCACGCCTTGCAGGCTTTCGCTTTTGACCACACCGGGTTTTTGTCGAGTCTCCTGCAGATCTTGGTATCATTCTGGCCGCTAATCCTGGTCTTGCTCGGAACAGCTCTATTGCGGAGCGCGTTTGGCGAGAGTGCCGCGAAGTCCGCAGTTGTCGCGACTCCGACGAGTGGGAGGGTTCGCAGATGAGCTTCACTAAAAAGGATTGGTGGCACGGGAACGATTGGAGAAGCCGGTGAGCGACGAGAACAGTTTCGATCCGAAAAAGTTCAAGGATGACCTCCGCGATAGGATTCATCGCAGCGTTCATGCCGGCCTGCATGGTGATGATGGAAAGCAGGAACCGCGGCATAATCCAATGGTCGTGGGCATAGCGCTCCGCGGGCGCGGCCGCGGCGGCGTGGTCACAGGTGGAATCTTCATCTTGATCGGTATGGCCTTTCTGCTCGATCACCTGGGAATCATTTCCATCGACAAACTCTGGCGGTTCTGGCCCCTGCTCCTGGTCCTAACGGGCGTCATAAACTTCGTGTCCCAACGCCGGACCTGGGGAGCACTCCTGATGTTTGCGGGGTTCGTTCTGCAGCTCAATGAACTAGGCATCACCCACTTCGGCTGGGCGGCACTTTGGCCCATGACGCTGATCGCTTTCGGTCTCTTTGTCATGTGGGGCTCAATGCAGTGGAGTTCTAAACCCTCTGCTACTAAGTCGGCAGGAGGCGATCCGCGCACGACGCTGAACGAAGCTGTAGTCTTCGGAGGTCTAGAGCGCCGGATGACCAGTCCGGATTTTCAAGGCGGGGATATCACCGCGATTTTTGGAGGCGTCGAACTGGATCTCACCGAGGCTCAGATGCAGGCAGACGAAGCCACCCTAGCGATCACCGCCATCTTCGGCGGGGTGGAAATTCGCGTCCCTCCCACATGGCAAGTGGCCTTTCGCGGGGCGCCGATTTTCGGCGGAGTCGAAGATAAAACGCGAACGTCCCGGGTGGTAGATCCTGCGAGTCCTAACCTCAAAACGCTGATTATAACCGGTGCCGTCATCTTCGGTGGTTTGGAAATCAAGAACTGAGTCCGTGCGATGCACCCCCTCTTAGCCCGCAACCGCCTGGGACTCTACCTCCTAGGGTGGCTTCCACTGGCGGCGATTCTTGTCCTGCTGATGAGCACTGGCGGCGCTCTCAGCTGGCTGGAATCCTCAGTCATTGCAATTCCCCTTTGTGTTGTGTACGCGTTTATCTGCCTTTCCGCTTGGTACACCGCCAAGAGTGCCCCGATCAGGCGCGAAACCGCTCTCCGCCTAATCGGTGTGCACTCTCTGGCTGCGGCCCTCGTCAGCTATTTCTGGATGGGGATAGGCTGGGTCTTGGTGGCTTCGCTCTCGAAAACTTCGGCTTTTCAGGGACTAGACCGGCGTTTTTCGCCGCAAGCCCCCATTCTGTTCGGCGCTGGATACCTGCTCTATTCGCTCTCTGTTGCATCCCAGTACGTGATTCTCTCGTTGGAAGCCTCGCGGGAGGCGGAAGCTCGCGCATTGGAGACCAGTATCCAGGCCCGCGATGCGGAGCTGAAAGCGCTGAAAGCGCAGATCAATCCGCATTTCCTGTTCAACAGCCTGAATTCCATCAGCGCATTGACGAGCATCGATCCGTCTCGAGCGCGGGATATGTGCGTGTTGCTCGGCGACTTCTTGCGGTTGACTTTGGGCTTGGGCGAAAAAGCCTCCGTGCGTTTTTCCGAGGAACTGGAATTGCTCCAGAAATACATGGCCATCGAAAAGGTGCGTTTTGGCGACCGGTTGAAGATGCAGCAAACGATCCAGGAAGATTCCAAAACTTGCCTTCTGCCGCCCCTATTGCTGCAACCGCTCGTCGAGAACGCTGTGAAGCACGGCATCGCCGGTCTTCCCGAAGGCGGCGAGATCCGGCTCGCCGCAGAACGACAAAACGGCCGGCTGGCGATTGTGGTCGAGAATTCCTGGGACCCCGAGGCTCCGCCTCGCCGCTCGGGCGGCATGGGGCTGAAAAACGTGCAGCGGCGTCTGGAAGCGCGCTACGGGAAGGACGCCAGCCTTATGGTCAATGCCGAAGGCGAACTCTTTCAAGTCAGCCTGTCCCTCCCGGCCGAAAGCGAGGAAAAAACGTGAGCCACTCGCCGGAAAATCGATGGAGGGCGCTGATCGTTGACGACGAGGAGCTCGCGCGGCATGTGATTCGCGAATTCCTGCAATCCCACTCGGAAATTGAAGTAGCCGCGGAATGCGCCAACGGCATGGAGGCCGTGAAGGCCGTCGCGGAACACAAGCCGAATTTGATTTTTCTCGACGTGCAGATGCCCAAGCTGACCGGCTTCGATGTCCTGGAACTGATTGGCACGGATGTGCCGGTGATCTTTGTGACCGCCTACGATCAATACGCGATGCGCGCTTTCGATGTTCACGCCGTTGACTATTTGTTGAAGCCCATCGGCCGCGAGCGCTTCGACGCGGCAGTGGAAAGGGCGAAAGGCCGGCTGGGTGAAAAAATGCCGTCCGCCCACGAACTGTCGGCCGCGGCTCGCCCGCCGCAGCAATTCGTCGAGCGTCTGGTGGTGAAAGATGGCACCAAGGTCACGTTGATTCCAGTAGTCAAACTCGACTATGCAGAGGCACAGGACGACTACGTGGCTCTGGCCAGTCTGGGAAAGAAGCATCTGAAGCAGCAAACCATCGCCGGCTTGGAAGCAGGCCTCAACCCAGACAGTTTCGTGCGCATCCACCGTTCTTACATCGTGAACCTGGAACGCGTCGCGCGTATCGAGCCTTACGGCAAAGACACCCGTCTCGCCATTCTAACCGACGGTACGCGCTTGCCGGTCAGTCGCGCGGGGTATGCGCGCCTGAAGGCCCTGCTCGACGAGAGAAAGTAATCTCTCGGCGTATGCACCTCGCCTATCCGGCAACGCCCTGCTGGTAACTCATGAAACCAAACAATTTTGGGGTATCCAAAACCCCCTCGAATGGCATCATAATAGTTTCGATGGTGGGGACTATGCGCAGATACACGCCCTGGGTGGCATGGCTAAGCCTAAGTGTCCTGTTTTGCGGCCTTTCCACTCCGGCGCAGTCTCAACAGCCCCCGGTCGACCAAGGAACGGCGAGTAGCCGGCCTGACGCAGGGCGTTCAGGGGTTGCAGCCACCCAGCAACCCCCCGATCAGCAACCGCCGGGATCCATCAGCGGAACCGTTGTGGATCAAACCGGCGCTCCGGTCCCCGGAGCACGCGTGAAGCTTTCGCGGGAGGATCAATCCGCAAACCAGGAATTGCTTTCAGACGGGGACGGGCGATTCACCTTTGCCCAGGTCGCTCCCGGGCCATTCGAGATCGCTATTGACTCGCAGGGCTTCGCGGCGCAAACGTCCACTGGAACCCTGCGTTCGGGAGAAAACTACACGATTCCGCAGATTACCTTGGCGGTTGCCACCGCGGTTACAGAAGTTCATGTCGTGCCCTCGCGGATCGATGTGGCGGAAGACCAGATCAAGGTTCAAGAGAAGCAGCGTGTCCTGGGAGTGGTTCCAAATTTTTATGTCAGCTATGTTCACAATCCAGCTCCCCTAGCGCCGAAGCAGAAATTCGAGCTGGCCTGGAAGACGGCGGTGGATCCAGTATCCTTTGGAGTGAATGGGGCTGTTGCGGGCATTCAGCAGGCGCAAAACGAATTCGAGGGATATGGTCAAGGCGGGCAAGGATACGCCAAGCGCTATGGCGCCTCCTATGCCAACTTTCTTACCAGCACGTTCATCGGAGGCGCTATACTGCCTTCGCTGCTGAAACAGGACCCGCGCTATTTTTACAAGGGGAGTGGCAGCAAGCGATCAAGGATTCTCTACGCGCTCGCGAATTCCGTGATTTGCAAAAGTGACGATGGGCACTGGCAGGCAAACTATTCGAGTATTGTAGGAAGCCTCGCGGCTGGCGGAATCTCCAATCTCTACTATCCGGCCAAGAACCGCGAGGGAGTGGAATTAACTTTTGAAAACGCCCTAATCGGGATCGGCGAGTCTGCTGCCATGAATCTCTTCCAGGAGTTTGTCGTCCGGAAGTTGACGCCGAATGCGCATGGCCACGCACCGGCCAGCCCCTGAAGCGCAGCCGGCAAGCCCCTTTAGAATCAACACTTGCAGAGGCTCCCGCAGGTGTTGATTCTAAACCACTTACATACGCTCTAAGTCGTTTGGATGCAACACTTACAAAAAACGGAGGAGGGGTGCCTAGAAGCGCTGAGGCTGGACAGGAAGTTTCTTCCGCTAACAACTTGCTTCGTGCTCAGGCGCTGAGACGCCGGACCCAAATGCGGCTGGTGGCCGGCTTTCCAAGGTGCATGGTCTTTCCGTTGGAGCGCAGCGTCATGGTTTCGTCGTACTCGCGTTTCAGCACTTCTACGGTCGTCGAAGGCCGCAAGTGCAGCCCTTCGAGAAACTCTAGGAATTGCGCGTCCTTCTCGTAAACGCAGACAATTTCGCCCGATTCCTTGGCGCGCAAATCGGCGAGCAGCACGGCGCCTTGTTTGCGAAGTTGAGCTATTCCGCCGCGCATGGGCACGCCGTGCGGGCAGCTTTTCTTGTCTCCAAATCGCTTTAGCAGCAGCGCTTCCACTTCCGGAGAGATGGCGTGCTCCATGCGCTCCGCTTCGTCGTGCGCCTTCGCCCAGGATAATCCGATCACTTCGGTCAGCAGCATCTCCGCAAGCTGATGCCGCAAGGCGAGATGTTCGGCGCGCTTGCGGCCTTCCTTGGTCAGATCGATCCGCCCGCTGCGTTCCACGCGCACGTGGCCGTCGCGCGTCATGCGCTTCAATGCGGCTGTCACCGCGGGAGGCGTCACTTTCAACTCTTCGGCGAGCCGCGCGCTGATGGGCGTGTGGTCCTCTTCCAGCATTTCCCAGATGGCCTTCAGATAATCTTCCTGCGATACGCTTGTTTTTTCTCGCCGCAACGCTGCTCCTATGCTTTTCTTGTCTGATGCTCTCGCTTATCTCTTAAACTCAGCGCCAGTTGATTGATGCGCCGCTTGAGGCCCTCGAACACTCGTTGATACGTTTCCGGCGCGGCGCCATAGGGATCCTGCACCATCCAATCTTCCACTTTCTCCGGTTCCCAAAAGCTTTCTTCTCGCGGCTTGCCGGTCATATTAATGATGATGTCCGCAGCATCGGCAGCCGCCCGGGTGAGCGCATCGGAGGTCAGTCCGTTTGCGGAGTAGCCGTTCTGAATCAGCGTCTGCTTGGTTTGCTCGGCGACGGTGCCCATCGGACTCAATCCCGCGCTGGAGGCTTCGATCACGTCCGCGGCATCATAGCGGGCAATGGCTTCCGCCATGGGGCTCCGGCACGCATTCCCCACGCAAACGAAGAGAACCCTTGTGCGGCTCGAGCGCCGGGGACCGGCGTCTGCCTTCTTTTCTTTTTCCACGATTAAGACTTTGCGCTGCTCGCAGCGTGCTCCGTGCCCGATGCGACGAGACTGAGGAAATGTTGATGCACAGTGGTGTCGTCTGTCAATTCCGGATGAAAGGTTGCGGCCATGATGTGGTCCCGCTGGACCAGCGCGGGCTTTCCGGCGTATTCCGCGAGAACTTTCAAGCCCGGTCCGGCCCGCTGGATGATTGGCCCGCGAATGAAGACCATTTCCAGCGGCTCGCTCTTCAGTTTGGTGGGACCGCTGACCACGTCGCTGGCGATTTGGCGACCATACCCGTTTCGCAGCACGGTCATATCCAGCAATTTCAACGAATCCTGCCTGGGATTTTCGACTTCCGTTGCGAGCAGGATGGCTCCCGCGCAGGTCCCAAAAATGGCGCCGCCGTCCTTCGCGAATTTCCCGATCGCATCCGCCAGGCCCTCTTCCTGAAGGAACTGTAGCTGTGTGGTGCTTTCGCCGCCCGGCAAAATCAACCCGTCGCACCCAGTGAGATCGGCTGGCGTACGCACCTCCACCGATTCCGCGTCGAGCCGCGCCAACATTGCCGCGTGCGCCTCAAAGTCTCCCTGCACCGCCAGAATTCCAATCTTCACTTCAGTGGCTCCGTTACTCATTTCCTGAATCACACGTACCTTCAAAAACGAAACCGAACTCTAGCAACTCTCTCTTGCATCATCTTCTTGGTCGACTGAAGACTGATCACTGACAACTGAGAACTGTTTCACCAACCCCGCGTCGAAAGCATGTCTTTCGCTTCCATCTGCCGGACATCAAGTCCCGGCATGGCCTCACCAAGCTCTTCGTGCGCTTCGAGAACGGCCTTTGGATCTTCGAAGTGCGTCGCGGCTTTCACCACGGCCTTGGCTCGCACTTCTGGATCGCTGGATTTGAAGATGCCCGATCCAACGAAGACAGCTTCCGCGCCAAGGCGCCGCACAAGCGCCGCGTCCGCGGGAGTCGCGATTCCACCAGCCGAAAAATTCGGCACCGGGAGCTTGCCGGTCTTGGCAATCTGGCGCACTAGATCGAGCGGCGCACCCAATTCTTTGGCTTCGCGCATCAATTCATCGTCGCGCATCGTGGTCAGCTTCTTCATTTGGCTGACGATCGCGCGCATGTGCCGGACCGCTTCCACTACGTTTCCCGAGCCCGCTTCGCCCTTAGTGCGAATCATGGCCGCGCCTTCGGCGATGCGGCGAAGCGCTTCGCCGAGATTGCGAGCGCCGCAAACGAACGGCACGCGGTAATCGTGCTTCCAGATGTGATTCTCCTCGTCGGCAGGGGTCAGCACTTCGCTCTCGTCGATGAAGTCCACCTCCAGCGCTTGCAGCACTTCGGCTTCGGCGAAGTGTCCGATGCGCACCTTGGCCATCACGGGGATAGTCACGGTGGCCATAATCTCGCGGATCACTTTGATCGACGCCATGCGCGCCACGCCGCCCTCTTTGCGAATATCCGAAGGCACGCGCTCCAGAGCCATCACCGCGCAAGCGCCGGCTTTTTCGGCGATTTTCGCTTGCTCGGCGTTGGTGACGTCCATGATCACGCCGCCCTTGAGCATTTCGGCTAGGCCGACCTTCACGCGCCATTCATTTGATCCCTTGCTGCCGTTGCCGCTGCCATTCACTTTCTTAGAATCCATTTCGCTTCTCCTCTCGATCCCTGAAATTCTCGACGGCGTTTCCCCGTCAAACCTTTTCTTGCTTTTTTACTTCTGGCCGATCACCACGAATCTCGCCCTGCTTCTCGCCAGCACTACCCCGGCCGTGTCGCGAATTTCACCGGTCATGAAAATGTTTCTTCCCTTCATCTCGGTTTCGCGTCCCTCGACCTCAATCTCTTTCATCACGTCGACGGGTTTCAGGTATTCCACCGTCAGCTCCGCCGTGACCGCGCGAACTTCGCGAAACCGGCAGACTTTGCCCATGGCTTCATCCAAAAGCACCGCGATGATTCCGCCATGCCCGAATCCTCCGCCGCCCTGGTACCGCTCGCCCAGAACGAACCGGCCAACGATGCGCCGGTTGGCGTTGTCCTGTTCAAACGTGAGCTTCATCCCTCCGGCATTGTCGCCGCCGCAGCCAAAACATTTGTTCTCCGGATTCGGCTCCAACCTGACCGTTTCGCTCACCTTGTGCCCGCGCGCGCCTTTCCTTTACTTCCACTATTACACTTACTTCCTTTACCTCATTTCTTCACACCAGCGCCACGCGGCTGCGCTCTGCCCGCCGGACCCCGCGCTGCCGCTTGCGCATTTCAATCTTCAGTGATTCCGCCAGCGTGGCCACACCGCGCGCAATTTGTTTTTCATCCAGGCTCGCAAACCCCAGCCGCAGCGTGTTCGGCAACGGCGCTTGCACGTAGAAGTAGCGCCCAGGTGCAAACAGCACGCCGCGCTCTTTCACATGAATCAGCAGTTCGCTAGCGTCGAATCCTGGGGGAAGCTCCAGCCACAGGCACATCCCGCCTTCCGGCTTTGTCCATCGCGTACCTTCGGGCATGTGCCTGCGCAATGCCTCATCCAATGCCGCCAAACGCGAGCCGTAGACCTTGCGCATCTTAGCGACGTGCTTCGTAAATAGTCCGCGCCGCAGAAATTCCGCGAGCGTCGCTTGCGCCAGTTGATCGGTATGCAGGTCGGTCGTCTGCTTCACCACCCGCAAACGCTCAATCGCCGTTGCCGGAGCAACAATCCAGCCGACTCGCAACCCGGGAAACGCCACTTTCGCGAAGCTGTCTATGTGGATGACCAGGTTCGAACGGTCCAGTTGCTTCAAGGAAGGGACGCGTTCCTCGCGCGCATGCAGTCGCGCGTAGATATGATCTTCCACAACTGGAACCTGGTGCCGCCCAGCCAACTCGAGCAGTTTGCGACGCGACGCCAACGGCATTGAAGTTCCGGTCGGATTCTGAAAGTCCGGAGTTAGCAAAATCAACTTGACGCGATTGGCCGCCAGCGTCGCTTCCAGCGCTTCGAGATCCAGCCCCAGCGGCTTCTCCGGTTCGGCGTGTGTGTTCATCGGGACGCTCAAGCAGCGCGCCCGCGCTCCATGGAAAATCGCCACCGCTCCAGGGTAGGTTGGGTTTTCCATAATCACGGAATCGCCCGGCCGCACGAACGCCTTGCTGATCAGGTCAAAAGACTGCTGGCATCCGTCGGTGATCAGCAGGTTTTCATCTTTGGCGGGGATGCCCTCGTGATGGAGCATTTCTAGCAGCGCCTCTTTCAGCGGGGGATAGCCATCCGAGGGGCCCAGATTCAACACTTCCGCAGCTTCGCGCCGAAGCACGGCGTTCACGCACGTCTGCAACTCTTCGATGGGAAAGAATTCCTGCGCCGGGCGGGCCATCACAAAGGAAAGCGCATCTTCAGGCACATTGGCCGTCAGCCGGCTGAGGACCTCTTCCCCGCGTTCGTCCGCGAAGAGCAGTTCCCAGCGGATTCCGCCGTTTCCATTCAGCACCGGAGGCGCGGGCGGCGTGATCTTTAATCCGTTGCCATTGCCTTTAATGAATGTCCCGCGACCCACATGGCCCTGAATCAAGCCTTCTGATTCGAGTTCGGCGTAGGCGTTCGCCACCGTTGTGCGGTGGACTCCCAGCATCGTCGCGAGTTCGCGGCTAGCGGGAATGCGGTCGCCGGTGCGCAAATCGCCCGCATGAACAAGGGCGCGTAATTGGTCGCGAAGCTGGATGTACAGCGGAACGTGGCTTTGTGGCTGGAGATGAAGTGGAAGCATTGTCTCTCACCTTCGGCCAATTCTACCAGAGATTGGACTGGTACAAGAGCCAATTTGTCTTTCGCGAGCTGGCCTAGGACCGGCCGAGCACCAATCGGTCGACGCGGCGGCTCACGTCGCGCAAGTAGGCTTCGTCGCCGCCTTCGAGCTCACAAATGGCGCTGCCGGAATAGCTTGTTTCCCGAAAAGCTTCGCGAACCGCCTCCCAGTCCACATCGCCGTCACCGAGGTTCACCCACTCGTAGCCATCTTTCTTGCGCTTGAAGTCTTTCAGATGAACTTTGGCAATGCCCTTCCCCAGCGTTCGAATCCAGTCCTGCGGATAGCCGTACAGCACGACATTCCCCACGTCGAACCACGCCTCGATCCAGGGGCTTTGAAACTCTCCGATGTACTTCGTCATTTCCAGGGGACTCAGCAGAAATTTGTTCCACACTTCTTCGATGGCGATCACAATTTTCAGCTCCTCCGCAAGGGGAAGGAGTTTTCGAATCTGGGTTTGGGAACGGCTCCACGCGTCGCGATAAGAGGTCTGCGGATTGACGACCGCAGGAACCAGCAACACGGCGTCGGAGCCCCAAAGCTTCGCGTTGCGCAGCGACGTGCGCATCCCCGCCAGGCTCTTTTCCACCACCGTGGCGTCGCTCGACGAAAGCGGATACTTCCAATGGTCCATGTTCATCACGGAGTCGATGCGGATGTTTGCGGCGTCCGCGGCTTTCTTCATCTCCTCAGCCGCATGTTCCTCGGGTGTGGTTGGCGCTTGGACCACCTCGAAGCCCACATCGCGCGCGAGCTTCATGCGCTCCGCGGAGCTAAGCTTCGCGGGCAGCATGTCGAAGACCAGACCCTTCTTGATCGGCAAGGGCGAGGGAGGCGGAGACGCGGGCACGGCGCTCGGCGCGGTCGAGGCGGCGAAGAGTTCGGCTCCCGCGCACACACCGAGCCCCGCCGAAAAAGCCGTCGTCACGGTGGATTTCAAAAATTCACGCCGCGATGGTTTGCTCATAGAAACCTCACCACCCAACGCGCAACTAGCGCAGTTTATTCAAATCGATCTTGGAGTCCCACTTTTCCTTGGACTTCAGGGTCTCTTCCCAGCTCACCTCGCGGCCGGTATAGGCCGCCGTGCGCGCCATCATGCAGGAAAGCGCGGATTCTGCTCCCGCCGCAGCCTGATTGTGGAAATGGCCGCTCGTAATGCTATCTACAAACGCTTTCTTTTTCTCGCGGTCCGCAAATTCCAGGTTCGACGTGAATTTCCCCGTCGCGGAAAACGCCGCCGGTGGGGCATCTTTCGCAACCGAGCCCTCCGCCTGCCACGGCTCCTCTCCCCAGATCCCCAGCGGTCCCGTGTACGGCGACTGCGACGTCCCGCGCGTGCCAAAAAAGCGCTCGGTCACTTCCCACCAGCCCTTGGAAATCTGCGTCGAGCTAAACGTGATGTCGACGCCTTCGGGATAGTGAAAGAGCACATTGTAATTACCAAAAGCGTCGCCGTCTTGCGGACGACCTTGCCGCCCGCCGCTGCCCGAGGCCTTCAGCGGATGGGCTTTCAAAACCCAGTTACAGATATCGATCACGTGAATGTTTTGCTCGACGATGATGTCACCCGAAAGGGCGCGGTCGTACACCCAATTGCGCAAGCGCCGTTCGACAGGAGACGCATCCGGCCACGCTGGCCTGTCGATGTAGCCGGAAAAATAGTGCGCTTCGCCGCAAATGATTTTGCCCAACGCCCCGCCATGGATGCGCCGCACCAACTCCACAAAAGGAGGGCAATCACGAATCTGGAATCCCACGTCGAGGCTCAGCTTCCCTTCCGCGCGTTTGCCAATTTCGATGACTTTCAAAGCCCCGGGCACGTCCACAGCCACTGGTTTCTCGCAGTAGACATGCTTTCCCGCCGCGACCACGGCTTCCAGATGTTCCGGATGGAAGTACGGAGGCGTGGCAATCACGACCGCATCAATCTCTTTGGAGTTCGCCATCTGTTGGAAAGCGTGTGGTCCCACGAAAAGCTGCGACGCGTCGATCGCCGGGTAGCCTTTGTCCTGCTGCATCTTGTTGAAAGCGTCTCGCCCTTTGTCCAACTGGTCTTGAAACAGATCGGCCAGCGCCACCACGCGTGAGCCGCCCGTATCGACCAGGTTGGTCGCATCTTCGGTGCCGCGTCCGCCGCAGCCGAGCAATCCCACACGAACCGCGGAATTCGCTGCCGTGCCGCGCACCAGCTCCGGCTTGATGAACATCATTCCCGCCGTCGCTGCCGCCGTGCCAATGAACTTCCTGCGATCAACCTTTCCGGAATTGCTTGGCTGGTCTTTTGCGTCTTCTGACATACATCCTCCGTCGTTTTCATACCGCGCGTTTCTCGTTTAATGCGATTCTTACCCGATGAGTCTCTCGAGAAAAGCTTTCGATGCTCGCACGTCTTCCATCTGCTGCGCACCGGAAATCTCCCGCTCAATGGTGACCGCGCCGCGATAATTCATTTCCTTCAAACGCGCGATAATCCGCGGAAAATCCACTTTACCCTTCCCGATGGGAACTTCCTGCCCAAGTTCCTTCGGATTCGTCGGCCACAACCCATCCTTCGCGTGAATCCCCTGAACGTACGGGCCCAGCAACTCAATCGCGTCCACCGGATTTGCCTTGCCGTACAAAATCAAATTGGCAAGGTCAAAATTAACTCCCTGATTGTCCAGTCCAACGTCCTGAATCGCACGAACGAGCGTGATGGGTGTTTCTTGCCCGGTTTCGTAGCGGAAATTCTGTCCGTTGCGCTGGCAGTATCCTGCAACCTCGCGCATCGCCGCGACAGTCTCCTTGTAAATCGGATCATTGGGATTCTCGGGAATAAACCCGCAGTGCGTTTGCACGGCGGAGATGCCGCACTCCTTGGCAAAGTCCGACGCCTTCTTGATGTGTGCGATGCGCGCCTCTCGCGTCTCGCGCGGCACCAGCCCGATGGTCACCGGCCCTTCATAGAAGTCCCAAACTTCCTTCCCCGGCCCGCCAACGACGAGCGAAGTCGCCTCAATCAGGTATTTGTCGAGCGCCCGACGCAAGCGGCCCGCGAGACTGTCCTCGATCACTTCCACGTACACCTGACACGTTGGCAGGCCCAGATCGTGGACCTTCGCCATCGCCGCGTCAGGGTCTCTGGCAATCCCGATGATCAGGCCAAGCCTCAGCGGCTTCTTTCCTTCGTTGGCCGCTACCTTTGGAGCAACCTTTGCTACGCCCTGCCCTGTCGCCAGACTTTCTGTAGTAGCTCGACCATTCAGAGTCGTTTCCATCGGGCTCAGCGCGGCCGCCAAAGCCGCGGTGGAAGTTTGAAGAAACGTTCGACGATTCCGTTTGCTCATTCGCCTCAGATTGAATTCGCGTTCGGGATTCGCGCAGCTAAGGCCGCCAATCCGCCCTACTTCTCCTGAATGAAAATATCTCTCCACCTCATCCGCACACCACCGCCGGTATGAATTTGCAATCCGATCACGCCATCCGTGAATTTCGGCGTGGCGTCAGTGTAGTCCGCGATCCGCACGCTATTCAGCCGCGTCACGATGTGATTGCCCTGCACGGACACTTCGAGGTCATTCCACTCGCCTGGCTTCAGCGCTTGCTCGCCTTCCGCTGTCGGCATCTGCACCCAGCCGCGGCCGCCGCTTTCATAGAGTCCGCCGGTATGCTTGCCCACGGTGGGGTCCACTTCCACCTGCATCCCTTCGATGTCTGGGCCATGTTCCGGATCGATGCCGGAGATGCGAGAATGAAAAAACACTCCACTATTGCCAGCCGCTTCGCCCTTGAACTTCACGCGCAGTTGGAAGTCGCGGTACGTCTTTTCTGTCGTTAGATAGCCGTACTTGTTGGCAGCACTTTCACACAGGATCGTGCCTTGCTCCACTACCCATTTCTCTTCCCCGTTGTTCTTCCACCCCGTCAGATCTTTTCCGTTGAAAAGAGGAGCCCATTTCGCCTGTGGCATCGCGCGCGCCACAGCCGCGTCAATCAGGAATACAGCGGCAGCGAGGAAGGCTCCCACTCTGTTCACGCTAACGCCTCCAACTCTTTTTGTCGAAAATATCTGCGCCTTGGTCGGAAGGAACTTACCATAGATTTGGCGGCGTCCCCGTCTGTTTTCTGCAACTGAGATTAATTTATCGCGAGGGAAGCTTGAAGCTAAGTCGGCCATTCGTTTCCCCAGCTTGCAAGTCGCGAATGCACAGCTTGGTCAGGTCGTCGGCATCGCACTGATAAATCTGCTTCATGGGAAGATCCGAGTCATCGAGCTCGTACTCCCCGGAAGCCATATCTTCTGCGAGATCTGTCGAAAAAGTGGCGACCGGGCTCCCCTCTCGAACGCGCACACGGAATTCCCCCGAGGCGGGCTCATAGTTCGCGTAGCTGAAGCAATGTCCGATGCATGCGCGCTCGACCGCGTGACCGATGAAAGCGATTCGTGAATCAGCCGGTGCACTCGCGCTGACAATCACACGCGTTCCCGCGGGCAGATTCGCCACCAACTTTTCCGCGTTCGCTTCCAATCGGTTGAGCCAGCCCGTGTCCTGATAAAGAAACGCAAAGAATACGATTCCGCAAACACTGAATCCAGCGAGATACCATTTTCGCGGCTTCAGGCTCCCGAGAATGCAAAGGCCGAAAATGGCAGAGATTGTCGTCAGTCTTGAGCCGAGAACTCCGATCCAGCCGGCGTTAACGGAGGGACGCAGATTCTCAGGCAGCAGCGCCGTCGCGCAAAATGCCACAGCATACAACTCGAAAGGCAGTTCAAATGGCTTCCACCAGGAATCATCACGCCGCCGCGAGTAGAGATCCGCTGCAACGCAAACGACACCGAAGAAGAATGTTGCCCCGGCGAGATAGAAATAACGCGGTCCGTACAGCCCCAACTGATCCGCGCCGTTGTAAAGGTAAAACGGCCCGCGATCCCAATCCGCGAGGAGCGCAGGTCGGTGTGACACATACCAATAAATACTTGTGAATCCGCTTGCCGCTGCCAGAGGCGAAGCCAGTTTCCACCAGCGCGACAGTTTCGATCGCACTTTAATGTACGCGAGCATCCCCAGCATCCAGAGAAAACCGATCGGGTGAGCCACCAGCGACAGGGAAGCGAACAGCGCGCCCGCGATCCAATCGATTCGCCGCGCCTGCCAGAGAATCGCCAAACCAAAGCAAGCCAGCCCCAGCGACAAATAATAGTTCATGAAACCCATGTTGAAGGAATAGCCGTACGCCAGCATGGTGATGCACGGCGCAAGAAACCATGGCGGCCGCTCGGTGATGACTTGGATGAAAGCGAACACTCCCCAGAAAAAAACCAACACACAAATCGACACGACAATTTTCTGCGCCGCCCCAAATCCCGCAAGATTCGCCACGCGCAGCAGTGCGACGTCAAACAAAACATTGTGCCATTGCCTTACGATATACAGCCCCGGCGCTTGCCCCTTGGCGATCAATTGCGCCAGCCACGCGTTGTATACATGGCTGGCCAGATCTCCCGC